>BNJU01000148.1_pt1 | contig 344150 bp, 419 predicted proteins | sample 8539281 | NCBI WGS metagenome assembly BNJU01 (sample SAMD00202456, study PRJDB9452) | human saliva metagenome | isolation source: human saliva | place: Japan
AACCTTCAAGAAGAAGGCTTTTTCAACTTTCTTTTCAGAAACCATTTCAAAAGATGGTTTGTCGGAAGTAAGATAACCTTGGCCAATCAAATCCTGATCATCATAGGTTAGAGTACCAACAACCTTTCCTTCTTCTAGTGGAGCCATTTCTGATGTTGATTTTGGTGTGAATTGGAGGGCTGGTGTAGTACCGCTTCCGATGCGTTGGACGATGGAAATGTCTGACTTAGCGACAGCTGTCACATTATCTTCTTTACCATCAAGAACTGTTACTTTACTATCGTTGTATGCTTCACCTTTCTGAACGACAGTTTTTAAGGCAAAGTTTGCAGAAATATAATCTAAAAGTGCAGAAGTTGCGGTAAAACGCGCATAAGGGTTGGTATCTTGTTGATCTGCATTCAAAACAACCGTAATAATACGCATCCCTTTCTCAACAGTTGTTCCAACGAATGAAGCACCAGCTTTATCAGTAGTACCTGTCTTTAGTCCATCAATACCACCACGATAGGCAGGCATTCCCTCCAACATATAGTTGGTTGAGTGGATTTCAAGTCCTGCAAATGTAGAAGTTGGTTTTTTGGTGATTTCCAAAACTTGAGGATAATCTCGGATGAGGTTACGAGCGACGATTGCAACGTCGTAGGCACTCAACTTGTTTTCATCGTCTTTTTTAGAACCAGGATAGATATTATCGCCAAGTGTCTCATTATTTAAACCAGTTGTGTTTACAATAGTTGCATCTTGAATTCCCCATTCAAGAAGTTTAGCCCTCATTTTATCTACAAAGTCTTTCTCAGAACCAGCAATCTTTTCTGCTAGTGCAATCGCAGCGCTGTTCGCGCTGGATACCATTGTAGCCTCTAATAGCTGTTCAACAGTATAATTTCGGGCTTCCATAGGGACGTTACTCGCCTCAGAATTAGTTGTAAGTTTGTAAGGATAGTCCGAAATATCAACAGGTGTAGATAGGCTGATAGTTCCTTGTTCCAGAGCTTCATAGACCAGATAAACTGTAACCAGTTTGGTAATAGAAGCAATTTCTACAGGCTGATTTGCATCTTTTTCATAGAGGATTTTTCCAGTTGTAGCTTCGACGGCAATGGCATGTTTAGCAGCAACATCAAACTCCTGAGCAGAAACAGTAGAAGCTGTTCCAAAAAAACTAAAAAGTGTCATAAAAGATAAAATTATTTTTTTCATATTAGCTTTATTTTATCATAAAGAAAAAAAATATTCTCGCTTTTTTACTAAAGCCAACTTATCTTTTTCAGAAATATGGTAAAATAGAGAGAAGGAGGATACCTATGTTCCGTAGAAACAAATTATTTTTTTGGACAGCTGAAATTTTATTATTAACACTGATTTTCTATCTTTGGCGAGAAATGGGAGCCATCATTACTCCCTTCGTAACGGTTGTGAATACCATCATGATTCCATTTTTGCTTGGTGGATTTTTTTACTACATTACAAATCCAGTCGTTACTTTCTTGGAAAAGAGATGTAAGATCAATCGTCTAATTGGTGTCTTGGTCACTCTTTGTGCCTTGATTGGTGCTATCGTTGTAGGGGTCGTTTATCTCTTGCCGATTTTGATTAATCAGTTGACCAGCTTGATTATTTCTAGTCAAAATATCTATAGTAGACTACAAGATTTGATCATCGATTTGTCCATGAATCCAGTCTTCCAAAATATTGATATTCAACAAACAATTCAACAACTGAATCTCTCCTATGTGGATATCCTCCAGAATATCCTGAATAGCGTCAGCAACAGTTTAGGAAGCGTTCTTTCAGCTTTGTTTAGTACGGTTCTGATTCTCATTATGACCCCTGTATTCTTGATTTATTTCTTGTTGGATGGTCATAAGTTGCTACCAATGTTGGAACGTACCATCTTAAAACATGACAAATTGAATCTTTCTAGCCTTTTAACCAATCTCAATACAACTATAGCCCGTTATATCAGTGGAATTGCGATTGATGCGGTTATTATTGGATGTTTAGCCTATATTGGCTATAGCGTTATCGGATTAAAGTACGCCCTAGTTTTTGCTATTTTCTCTGGAATCGCAAATTTGATTCCTTATGTTGGTCCAAGTATTGGCTTAATTCCAATGGTGATTGCCAATGTGTTCACGGATCCTCATCGTATGTTGATTGCGGTTGCTTATATGCTTATTATTCAGCAGATTGACGGAAATGTTCTCTATCCACGTATCGTTGGAGGGGTTATGAAAGTACACCCGATTACAATCTTGGTGCTCCTTTTACTGTCAAGTAATATCTACGGTGTCATAGGAATGGTCGTAGCAGTACCTACTTACTCTATTTTTAAAGAAATTACTAAGTTCCTAGCGAAATTATATGAAAACCATAAAGAAGCTAAGGAACTGGAAAAAACAGAATCAAATTAAAATCAGGGAAACCTGATTTTTTGATGAAAATACTATCTCCAAACAAAAAGAAGTTTGAATTCATATTGCTATAAAGAAGCAGAAGAACAGGATTTGATAAGATTTAGATTAATTCACAAAATATGTGTAAAACACTTGCAATTTAGCAGAAATTTGATAAAATAGTAAGGAAAGTTAGACTGTATTGCCTACTGTCTATCTATAAAATATATTTTATTGGAGGCTTTTACTCAAATGGCAAAAGAAAAATACGATCGTAGTAAACCACACGTTAACATTGGTACTATCGGACACGTTGACCACGGTAAAACTACTTTGACTGCAGCTATCACAACTGTATTGGCACGTCGCTTGCCTTCAGCAGTTAACCAACCAAAAGACTATGCGTCTATCGATGCTGCTCCAGAAGAACGCGAACGCGGTATCACTATCAACACTGCGCACGTTGAGTACGAAACTGAAAAACGTCACTACGCTCACATCGACGCTCCAGGGCACGCGGACTACGTTAAACATGATCACTGGTGCCGCTCAAATGGACGGAGCTATCCTTGTAGTAGCTTCAACTGACGGACCAATGCCACAAACTCGTGAGCACATCCTTCTTTCTCGTCAGGTTGGTGTTAAACACCTTATCGTCTTCATGAACAAAATTGACTTGGTAGACGACGAAGAATTGCTTGAATTGGTTGAAATGGAAATCCGTGACCTCTTGTCAGAATACGACTTCCCAGGTGACGATCTTCCAGTTATCCAAGGTTCAGCTCTTAAAGCTCTTGAAGGTGACTCTAAATACGAAGACATCATCATGGAATTGATGAACACTGTTGATGAGTACATCCCAGAACCAGAACGTGACACTGAAAAACCATTGCTTCTTCCAGTCGAAGACGTATTCTCAATCACTGGACGTGGTACAGTTGCTTCAGGACGTATCGACCGTGGTACTGTTCGTGTCAACGACGAAATCGAAATCGTTGGTATCAAAGAAGAAACTCAAAAAGCAGTTGTTACTGGTGTTGAAATGTTCCGTAAACAACTTGACGAAGGTCTTGCCGGAGATAACGTAGGTGTCCTTCTTCGTGGTGTTCAACGTGACGAAATCGAACGTGGACAAGTTATCGCTAAACCAGGTTCAATCAACCCACACACTAAATTTAAAGGTGAAGTCTACATCCTTACTAAAGAAGAAGGTGGACGTCACACTCCATTCTTCAACAACTACCGTCCACAATTCTACTTCCGTACTACTGACGTTACAGGTTCAATCGAACTTCCTGCAGGTACTGAAATGGTAATGCCTGGTGATAACGTGACTATCGACGTTGAGTTGATCCACCCAATCGCCGTAGAACAAGGTACTACATTCTCTATCCGTGAGGGTGGACGTACTGTTGGTTCAGGTATGGTTACAGAAATCGAAGCTTAATTCGATTAAGTTCCCAGAAGAACAATTATTTAAGTCAGACACTAAAAGAATCTTGCCTTGCAAGGTTCTTTTTTTCTTCTCCTTACTCTATTTGAAGTGCTTCTACTCTAGCAGTATAATAGTTTTTTTGGTATAATAAAAGTTATGGAAATCGAAAAAACCAATCGTATGAACGCCCTTTTTGAATTTTATGCGGCGCTTTTGACAGACAAGCAGATGAACTATATTGAACTCTATTATGCTGATGATTATAGTCTTGCTGAGATTGCTGAAGAGTTCGGTGTCAGTCGTCAGGCTGTCTATGATAATATCAAGCGGACGGAAAAGATTCTAGAAGATTATGAGATGAAACTGCACATGTATTCGGACTACATTGTCCGCAGTCAGATTTTTGACCAGATCTTGGAGCGTTATCCCAAAGGATGACTTTCTGCAGGAGCAGATAGAAATTTTAACAAGTATTGATAATAGAGAATAAGTATGGGGAGTATAGTCATCTACAAAGGTATACCCTGTAAACTATTAGCTGCTGAGACTCCTTTTCCCACAAGGCTACAAATCCTCTCGTCTGATTCTATCTTTCGAGCTCTTCAAGAGGGATTTAGCTGTTGGGGATATCCAAATGAGATAATGAAAGAAGTCACTCCAGAAGAACTTGTTTGTTTACAAGATTTTGGACGTTTTCCACCGAATTAATGAAACATAGGAGAAAAAAATGGCATTTGAAAGTTTAACAGAACGTTTACAGAACGTCTTTAAAAATCTACGTAAAAAAGGAAAAATATCTGAGGCTGATGTCCAGGAAGCAACCAAAGAGATTCGTTTGGCCTTGCTGGAAGCCGACGTTGCTTTGCCTGTTGTAAAGGACTTTATCAAGAAGGTTCGTGAACGTGCAGTCGGACACGAGGTCATTGATACCCTCAATCCAGCCCAACAGATTATCAAAATCGTTGATGAGGAATTGACAGCTGTTTTAGGTTCCGATACGGCAGAAATTATCAAGTCACCAAAAATTCCAACCATTATCATGATGGTCGGTTTGCAAGGGGCTGGTAAAACGACTTTTGCTGGTAAGCTGGCTAATAAACTCAAGAAGGAAGAAAATGCTCGTCCTTTGATGATTGCGGCAGATATTTATCGTCCAGCAGCCATCGATCAGCTGAAAACACTTGGACAACAAATCGATGTTCCTGTCTTTGCACTTGGAACAGAAGTGCCTGCTGTTGAAATTGTTCGCCAAGGTTTGGAGCAAGCGCAGGCCAATCACAACGACTATGTCTTGATCGATACGGCAGGGCGTTTACAAATCGATGAACTTCTTATGAATGAGCTTCGTGATGTTAAAGCACTGGCTCAACCAAACGAATCCTCCTTGTCATTGATGCCATGATCGGTCAGGAAGCGGCTAATGTTGCCCGTGAGTTTAATGCTCAGTTGGAAGTAACTGGTGTCATCCTTACCAAGATTGATGGGGATACTCGTGGTGGTGCAGCTTTGTCTGTTCGTCACATCACTGGAAAACCTATCAAGTTCACTGGTACGGGTGAAAAGATAACAGATATCGAAACCTTCCACCCAGACCGTATGTCAAGCCGTATCCTTGGTATGGGGGATATGCTCACTTTGATTGAGAAAGCTTCTCAGGAATACGATGAGCAAAAAGCTCTTGAAATGGCTGAGAAAATGCGCGAAAACACCTTTGATTTCAATGATTTCATTGATCAATTGGATCAGGTGCAAAATATGGGGCCAATGGAAGACTTACTCAAGATGATTCCAGGTATGGCTAACAATCCTGCCCTTCAAAATATGAAGGTGGATGAGCGCCAGATTGCGCGCAAACGTGCCATTGTGTCTTCTATGACACCTGAAGAACGCGAAAACCCTGATCTGTTAAATCCAAGTCGTCGCCGTCGTATCGCTGCTGGTTCTGGAAATACCTTTGTCGAAGTCAATAAATTTATCAAGGACTTTAACCAGGCCAAACAGCTCATGCAAGGTGTCATGTCTGGGGATATGAACAAGATGATGAAGCAGATGGGAATCAACCCAAATAACCTTCCAAAAAATATGCCAAATATGGGAGGGATGGATATGTCTGCCCTTGAAGGCATGATGGGACAAGGTGGAATGCCGGATATGTCAGGTCTCGGAGGAGCAGGCATGCCAGATATGAGCCAGATGTTTGGTGGCGGACTCAAAGGTAAAATCGGCGAATTTGCCATGAAACAGTCTATGAAACGCATGGCCAACAAAATGAAAAAAGCGAAGAAAAAACGTAAATAAAAAAGGAAAGCAGAAGTGCTTTCCTTTTTGGTATAAAATATGTGCTTTCTATGATTAGGCAATTTTCTTAATTGAAAAAAATGACTAAATAGAAAGAGAGATTTCAAAGCCTTGCATCCATTCGGATTTTACTGTGATTTCGATTTTTAAAGCATCTGCTAATTGTTTGACCAGATATAGGCCCATGCCTGTTGATTTTTTCCTTGTCTCTCCTGAATCACCTGTAAAACCTTTCTCAAAGATATGAGGTAAGTCACAAGCTTTAACTCCGCAGCCATTATCCCTAATAATCAGACTTGTACGTCCCTTGTCTTTTGATATATAAATATTGAGTTCGGGTTTGTCGGAGCTATATTTAATGGAGTTGGCTAGGATTTGAGAGAGGATAAATTCAAAACTGCGTTGATCGGTGTAGCAGATTCCTTGTATGTTTTCTACCTTAATCGTAAATTTCTTTTCTTTGAGCAAGGGATCAAAGTTTTCCAAAAGATCTTGGATACACTCTTCTAGGTCAAGGTATTCAAATAGAAAATCATTTTTCTCACTTTTCACCCTGTAGTAGAATAGGATCTGTGATACATTTTCTTGGATTTGCTTTTTCACATAGTCCAACTTAAAAGCTGTATCCTCAGGCAACTGGTCGCTTTGATTGTCCAAAAGGAGGGAAAGAAGCGACAGAGGGAGTTTAATCTCATGCGCCCATTTTTTTCAACATAGTCCTCATACTCGGCTAGTAATGAGTTGAGTTTTTCCTATTTCAGCCTGCTTTTTGATAAAGTGTATCTGCTATTTTTTCAATGCTTTCTTTTTCTGAGGCACTTGATAAATGCAATAATTCAAGCTCAGTATCCGTCTTGGGATTGGCTATGAAGGCTTTATAGGCAGATGATTTTTTTCTTTCTGTTTTTATAAGTAAGAATGATAGGATGAAAAAAAGCAGGACGGTGGCTAAAATATAGAGAAGGATGAGGGCTTGAAACATTCTCACATCTGAAAGCCAAAGCAGGACAGCTGTAAATAGATCAAATGCTAAGAGAACAAGTAACCAAGGCAGATAACTAGCTAGATATTTTAGATTATGTTTCATCTGGACTTACCTCTTCAAGCTTGTAACCAATACCTCTGACGGACTTGACTTGAAGGGCAATGCCAGCCTGTTTCATCACCTTTTTTAGCCTTGCAATGTTTACTTGTAGGGCATTTTTCATCGATGAACTCAGTTGTATTCCACAGTTTCATACTTAGTTCTTCTTTTGTGACGACAGGAGCATTAGTAACCAATAAGGTTTCTAACAATTTCCCTTGATTTTGGGGGAGTAAAATCGAGTGTCCATTGATATAAAGGGTATAGGTCTGTCTATCCAGCAGAAAAATTATCTTTTTTTCAAGCAAATTTTGTCTACCTTCATAGCGTTTCAAGATGTTTTTCTATACGAGCCAAGAATCTTTCTTTCTTGAAAGGTTTTTGTTAAGTACTCGTCAGCCCCTAATTTTAGGGCGTAAATCTCATCTTTTAGTTGTTCACGGGAGGTGAGAACCAATATGGGCACAGAGCGTTTGGATTTGAGATTTTTTTACAAATTTGAAAACCAGTTTCTCCTGGTAAATTCAAATCCAGTATGATTAGATCCGTATCGTATTGCAGACACTTGTTGGCTTGTATCTTTGAAGTCAGTCAACTTATCAACTTGATAATTCGCTTTCTCTAACAAGATGACAATTTCATCTCGAATCAAGGCCTCATCCTCAATAACCAGGATATGCTTCATATTGGTTCCTCCTTTTCCTATTTTATTCTATCTTATTCATCTCTTTTGGGTTCCATTAAGGACAACAAGTATTTGTTGCTATTTTTCTTTACAATTCTGATATAGATGACTTCAAAACCTGCTAAGAGCAGTACTATCAGCATGGCTGTGATAAATTTCTGCCCCATGACCATTCTTGCACTGGCTGGTACTATTCCTGTGAGGAGGGAGCCCACTCCGAAGCTACTACTGATAAGTGCAAGGGCTATTGGCAGACCGAAATACCAATTGATTTGCTTTTCTGAAGATTTACAAAGAGTTTCGTAGTTGGCTCCGAGATGGATCAAGGTTTGGTATCGTCTGTAGGATTGTCTTTGTCCCATCAAAAACTGAACGCCAATGATTGTATTTGCCACAACAAGGAAGATGATAGCCAGATAGATAGTGATATAGCTGGCAGAGATAATGTAAAATAATTGTCTTCCCATATTTTGTATATAGCTTTCATAGCCAAGAGAGGTTTGATCTAGCTTTTCATTCGTATCTGAGATAGCTCTCATCAAGCCTTTTTCTTTGACCAGCTCAGGAGCCAAGATACCGCTGACATAGTTCGAGTAGTGACCGTCTGTATAGTTCATAAAGACTTCATCTGGGACTATGAGGGCAACAGAGAGGGTGATTTCACGATCCGTTACAATCGGTAAAGACTCCACCTCTCCAATCAATTTCACCTCATTCCCCATGACGTTGATTTGAGGCTTCGTCTTCAGAACAGAGTTGACGAGACTTTCATCTGGGAGAAAATCTTTCCCCATATACAAGTAGGCTTCCTTGCTAGTTAATTCTAGAGGAGGGAGATTGGCAGCCTTTCTAAGTTCATTGTATTCGGAAACTGGTATGAGGTGGGAAGTAGTAGACTGTTTAAATCTTTGGAGCAAAATTTCCATGTTCTTGCTGCCTTTTTGCTTTTTCAACTCCTTGATGATCTCTTCGAAGGACACGGACTCGTGTTCTTTCGGTTTGCCCTACTTTAATTTGCAGAATCTTTGAAAACTGTGATGCTAGTCCAGCGACTTCAAGCTCTTTTTTAACTGTATTCACATCAAGATTTTCATCTGTATCCTGCTTGCTATTTCTAAATGTATAATCCAATACGTGGGTTTGATTGCCTAAATTGCCACTTGAAATAGCAACACCTGCTCCAAAGAGGCACAAGGCAGAGAAGATTAAGAGGGAGCAGATGGCCAGTATAGTTGAGCGCTGGATAACTAATTCCTGAATCTGTCTAAAATTATAGGCATGAAGTTTTCGATTGCTTCCAAGCTTAACCAAAAAGTCTATAAATAAACGCATACCAAAGAAGAGGAGGATAGTTCCTAGAGTCCCCAAGAAAACAGTGATGCCCATGGTTATGACACTCTCCCAAGCTCGTCCACTCATACCCATGTAATAGGCTGTTCCAAGAAGTAAAATCCCTAGGACGGAAGCAAGAAGGTACACACCCTTGGGGAGTAGTTTCTTCATTCCAGAGGGTGAATAGGCAAGTAGGTTTCCGATTTCCTTATTGGCTGTTTTTGCACTTAAAAGAACAAAAACAGCTAATTTTACGGCTAGGAAGCCGATGACTGTATAGAGTAGAGCTGTAGTAGATAGAGAAAATTGATGCTCAATAATTCCTAGTCCCACAATTTTAGCGGTTATTAGGCTGATTAGTTCTGAAATCAAGATTGAAATTGGAAGACCTACTCCAAGGGCAAGGACACTGTTTCTCAAATCCTCAAGGAGGAGTAGCAAGAACAGTTTGGTTCTTCGCATGCCTAATGTGAGATACACACCAAATTCATGTTTTCTTCTTTCCATCTGCATACTGCTTGCGAAGTAGACTAGAAAAAGAGAATAAAGAGCGTTGCTACGTAAAGAATCGGAATCATGCTAAAGAGTTTATTTACAGCGTCACTTTCTATTTGTTTTAGAAAGATCATCACATCTTGATGTGACAAAGAAAGGATGATGTAAAAGGAGATAATAGAAAGAACCATGGAACTGAAGTACAAGCCATTATTTTTTCGATCTCTCTTGCTATTTCTTGAGACTAATTTAGAAAACATTGCCATCACCTCCAGCTAGGGCTGCCATGACCTTTAGTATTCTGTGGTAAAAATCTTCCTGACTTTCTCTTGGATAATCGCGTCGGATTTCATGGAATAGTTTTCCGTCTTGGATGAACAAGATGCGGTTGCAAAAGCTGGCTGCGACTGAATCGTGTGTCACCATGAGAATGGTGGTTTCTTCCACTTGATTCATTTCAGCTAATTTTTGCATCAAAATGGTCGCATTTTTTGAATCCAAAGCTCCTGTGGGCTCATCTGCAAATACAATCTTAGGGTCTAAAATCAAAGCACGCGCAGCAGCTACCCTTTGCCGTTGACCACCTGATAATTGAGAAGGGAACTTATCCAGGAGTTCAGAAATATCTAGATATTGGGAGAGCAATTCTAATCGAACCTTGCTTTCGTTGGCATCGACCTTGTGCAAAGACAAGGGGAGTAAAATATTTTCTTTGGCTGTCAGATTGTCCAAAAGCTCAAAATTTTGAAAGAGGTAACCAATTTCCTTGCCACGATAATCAGCTAACTGGTTCCCTTTTAACTGACCTAAATCTTTTTCTTGCATTTGAATGGAGCCGTCAGTTGGTTTGATGATAGTAGCGAGACAGTTAAGAAGGGTTGTTTTCCCAGAACCACTGCTCCCCATAATCCCTAAGAATTCACCTTTGACAACTTGAAAAGATATACCGTTCAAGGCTTTGGTGATATTCGGATCTTTTCCATAATGCTTTTTTAATGATTCTACTCGTAAAATTGTTTCCATGTGAGACACCTCCATCTTTTGTTAATTTCATTATAATATGAATCAGAGTAGAATAACACTTACGGATGATGTAAGAAATCTTTATCATTAGGTTATTGGATCTATGCTTACTATATTATAGCATGGTTTTAGGGATTTAAAAAGCGGAGTTGAGAGTCGAGAAATTTTCTTAATATTGAAATTATAAAAAATAATACTACTGTAGTCCATGCTCCAGCAGTATTATTTATTATTTTATAGAAAATTCTATTCCCACTCAACGGTTGCGGGTGGCTTACTTGTGATATCGTAGACGATACGGTTAACGTGGTCTACTTCGTTTACGATACGTACAGAGATCTTTTGAAGGACATCCCAAGGAATTTTGGCAAAGTCAGCTGTCATACCATCGATAGAAGTGATAGCACGAATGGCGATGGTGTAGTCATAAGTACGACCATCACCCATAACACCGACTGAACGAACGCCTGTGTTGACAGTGAAGTATTGCCAGATATCGCGGTCAAGACCAGCTTTAGCGATTTCTTCACGTAGGATAGCATCAGACTCACGAACAGTTTCTAGTTTTTCCTCAGTGATTTCACCCATGACACGGATAGCGAGTCCTGGTCCTGGGAATGGTTGGCGCCACACGATGTGGTCTGGCATACCAAGCTCTGTACCGAGGGCACGGACTTCGTCTTTATAAAGAGTGTTCAATGGCTCAATCAATTCAAACTGCATGTCTTCTGGAAGACCACCAACGTTGTGGTGTGATTTGATGGTTTGAGCCGTATCTGTACCAGACTCAATCACGTCAGTGTAAAGCGTCCCTTGAGCAAGGAATTTCACATCTTTTAGCTTGCTTGCTTCGTCATCAAAGACATAAACAAACTCGTTACCGATGATTTTACGTTTTTGTTCAGGGTCAGAAATGCCAGCAAGTTTGTCAAGGAAGCGTTTTGCAGCGTCTGCTTTGACGATATTCAAACCAAACTTACCACCAAGCATGTCCATAACTTGGTCAGCCTCTCCTTTACGGAGAAGACCGTGGTCTACAAAGATACAGATTAATTGATCACCGATCGCTTTTTGAAGAAGAACTCCAACAACAGAAGAGTCAACACCACCTGATAGGCCGAGAAGAACACGCTTGTCACTACAGTTTCACGAATTTTTTGAATCTGCATGTCGATAAAGTTATCCATTGACCAGTCGCCTTTAGCCTTACAGATGTTAAGGGCAAAGTTACGAAGGATATCATTTCCGTATACAGAATGGCGCACTTCTGGGTGGAATTGGATCCCATAGATGTGCTTGTCAGGGTTTTCAATGGCTGCATAAGGACAGTCAGCAGAAGTACCAGTACGAACAAAATCGGCAGGAATTTCTGTTACAGCATCGCCATGGCTCATCAAAACAATCTGTTCTTCAGGAGTTCCTTCAAAGAGGGCAGAAGTGGTATGGGTAAGTGGTGATTGTCCATACTCACGGTTACCAGCATCACCTGCAGGGACAACTTTTCCTCCAAGTTTATGAGTTAAAAGTTGCATACCATAGCAGATTCCCAAAATTGGAATGCCAAGTTCAAAAATTTCTGGGTCAATATCAAATGAACCATCTTCGTATACAGAGTTTGGTCCACCAGAGAGGATGATCCCTACAGGGTTAATCGCACGAACCTCTGCGGCTGAGATTTTGTGACTTTTTAGCTCTGAAAAAACACCAATTTCACGAATACGACGTGAAATCAGCTGGTTGTATTGGCTACCATAGTCCAGCACGATGATTTTTTCGACATCTTGCAAGTCAGTTGAAATGTTGCTCATCTTTTTCCTTTCTCAAAAGAAATATCTTTTTCAATATTCTATCACAAATAGGGGCGAATTACCAACTAAACAAGGCAAAGTTTGACTTTTTATTAGCAAATACGGTACAATGGAGAAAATAAAGAAAAGAAGTGAGAATCATGTTACCAGCTTATATGAAAATCCACGATCAGATCAAGAAGGATATAGATGAGCATCATTGGAAAATCGGAGAGAGACTTCCAAGTGAGCGAGATTTAGCTGAACAGTTTCAAGTTAGCCGGATGACATTACGCCAGGCTATCTCTCTCTTGGTTGAGGAAGGAGTTTTGGAGCGTCGAGTAGGAAGTGGGACTTTTGTCTCTAGCACTCGTGTCCAAGAAAAAATGCGTGGGACAACCAGTTTTACGGAGATTGTCAAATCTCAGGGGAAAGTTCCTTCTAGTCAACTCATTTCTTACAGAAGAACCATTCCAAATGAGCAGGAGGTCGCAAAGCTAGGGATTACTCCGACAGAGAATATTATCCGTATGGAACGGGTGCGTTACGCTGACCAAGTTCCGCTAGTCTATGAAGTCGCATCCATTCCTGAGAAATTTATTAAGGATTTCAAAAAAGAAGAAATCACCAGTCATTTCTTCCAAACCTTGCAGCAACATGGCTATCGGATTGGCAAATCCCAACAGACCATTTATGCAAGATTGGCTAAGGAAAAAATTGCTCACTATCTAGAAGTTGAAAAGGGGCATGCCATTTTAGCCTTGACTCAGGTCTCTTATCTTGAAGATGGGACGGCTTTCGAGTATGTAAAGAGTCAATACGTGGGCGAACGCTTTGAATTTTATCTTGAAAATAACTAGTCTAGAAAGGCTAGTTTTTTGTTTTAGAAAAGATTAGAATTGTCAAAACAATCTGCCTAGGCTTGATTTTATCGCTTATTTACTATAAAATGAGAAGGAAAAACGTCAAACTTTTATATTGCAAATAGGAGAAAAAATGACAAAAACATTAAAACGTCCTGAGGTTTTATCACCTGCAGGAACTTTAGAGAAGCTGAAAGTAGCTGTTCAATATGGTGCGGACGCAGTCTTCATCGGTGGACAGGCCTATGGTCTTCGTAGCCGTGCAGGAAACTTCACCTTTGAACAGATGGAAGAAGGCGTGCAGTTTGCTGCTAAGTACGGTGCCAAGGTCTATGTGGCTGCTAACATGGTTATGCACGAAGGAAACGAAGCTGGTGCTGGAGAATGGTTCCGTAAGTTGCGTGACATCGGGATTGCAGCAGTTATCGTGTCAGATCCGGCCTTGATTATGATTGCAGCAACAGAAGCACCAGGTCTAGAAATCCACCTTTCAACTCAAGCCAGTGCGACCAACTATGAAACTCTTGAGTTCTGGAAAGAACTTGGTCTAACTCGCGTGGTTTTGGCCCGTGAAGTTTCAATGGAGGAATTGGCAGAGATTCGCAAACGTACAGATGTTGAGATTGAGGCCTTTGTCCATGGAGCCATGTGTATTTCCTACTCAGGTCGCTGTACGCTCTCAAACCACATGAGTATGCGTGATGCCAACCGTGGTGGTTGTTCACAGTCTTGCCGTTGGAAATACGATCTTTACGACATGCCTTTTGGTCAAGAACGTAAGAGTCTTAAAGGTGAAATTCCAGAAGAATTTTCAATGTCAGCCGTTGACATGTCCATGATTGACCATATTCCAGATATGATTGAAAACGGTGTAGACAGTCTTAAGATTGAAGGCCGCATGAAATCTATCCACTATGTTTCAACAGTGACTAACTGTTACAAGGCGGCTGTAGATGCTTATCTTGAAAGTCCTGAGAAATTTGAAGCCATCAAACAGGACTTGGTAGACGAGATGTGGAAGGTTGCTCAGCGTGAACTGGCAACAGGTTTCTACTATGGTACACCTACAGAAAACGAACAGTTATTTGGCGCTCGTCGTAAAATTCCTGAATACAAGTTTGTCGCTGAAGTGGTTGCGTACGATGATGCGACTCAAACGGCAACCATTCGTCAACGGAATGTCATCAACGAAGGCGATCAAGTCGAGTTTTATGGACCAGGTTTCCGTCATTTTGAGACTTATATCGAAGACCTTCATGATGCCAAGGGTAATAAAATTGACCGTGCTCCAAATCCAATGGAACTCTTGACAATTAAAGTCCCACAACCTGTTCAAGCTGGGGACATGGTTCGCGCTCTCAAGGAAGGTCTTATCAATCTCTATAAAGAAGATGGAACCAGCGTCACAGTTCGTGCCTAGAGAAGGAAAAGTGAATGAATCAAGCACAAGGTTTGTTAGTTGATGATGAAGGCAGATGTGTTCATTATCATGGCGAAAAGGACATCGTTTCTCTTCAGTGCTATGAGTGTAAAAAATATTATGCTTGCTATCAGTGCCACAATGCTATAGAAACGCATGTTTTTTCGCCCTATCCTTTGGCGCTTTCTGAGGATCGACCGATTTTATGTGGGGCTTGTATGAGGACAATAACATTTCAAGAATATCAAAAGCAGATAGCCTGCCCTTATTGCAAATCTCCATTTAATCCAGGGTGTAAACAACACTATTCCCACTATTTCAAATAAAATGAATCTATCCAAGTTCTAAACTTGGATTTTTCAATTTATTTCGGAAAATATAGAGAAAGTGGAAACACATTTCATCATAAAATGAGAAACTTATCTATACAGTGGTATAAAAAAATAGCAAAAAAATAAAAAAATAAATCATCTGAAACGCTTCCAACGTAAGTAAAAAGTTGACAAAAACAAATTTTAGGACTAAACTAAGTAAGTAAATTTTAAATAAAAGGAGAATTCATCATGAATTTAACATTTTTCGGTCTATGTCTTGCCTGTATGGGTGTATCCCTTGCAGAAGGATTTTTGATGAACGGTTTGTTCAAGTCTGCAGCACGCCAACCAGATATCATCCCACAATTGCGTAGTTTGATGATCATGGGGATTGCCTTTATCGAAGGAACATTCTTTGTAACCTTGGCGATGTCATTTGTCATTAAATAGACAACTCTATTTAGAAATGGAGGTGTCAAACCATGGAAGAAAGTTTGAATCCAACCGTTAATATTGGACCAATATCCTTTGATTTGACCCTGCTTGCCATGTCTCTTGTAACTGTTTTGATGGTTTTTGCCTTTGTCTACTGGGCAAGTCGTAAAATGACCATCCGTCCAAAGGGCAAACAAAATGCTCTTGAGATGATTTACGACTTTGTGATTGGTTTTACCAAACCAAACATTGGAGAATCATACATCAAGGATTATTCCTTATTTCTGTTTTCTCTATTTCTGTTTATCTTGGTTGCCAATAATATCGGCTTAATGGCAAAAGTACAAACAACAAACGGTTATAACTTGTGGACTTCTCCAACAGCCAACCTTGGATACGATTTATCCCTATCATTCTTGATCACTTTGATCGCCCATGTAGAAGGAGTTCGTCGTAGAGGCGTTAAAGAATATTTGAGAGCATTTGTTACACCTGGCTTTATGACTCCGATGAACATTTTAGAAGAGTTCACCAATTTTGCTTCCTTGGCGATTCGGATCTACGGAAATATTTGCCGGTGAGGTCTTAGCTGGATTGCTATTAGCCTTGTCACAAAATGCTTTGTATTGGTATCCTTTTGCCTTTATCGCAAACATGTTATGGACAGCCTTTTCAATTTTCATTTCATGTATTCAGGCTTATGTATTTACCATGTTGTCATCTATGTACATTGGTAAAAAAATAAATGAAGGGGAAGAGTAAGTAGAGGAGGATTAGAAGATGGATTTAACTATTAGTACCATTATCGGTGACTTTATTCTTATCGCTGGTTCCTTCCTTTTATTAATCTTTTTAGTGAAAAAATATGCTTGGGGAAATATTTCCAGCATCTTGGATGAACGTGCTGAAAAGATTTCTTCAGATATTGATGGTGCCGAGGAAGCCCGTAAAAAGGCTGAGGAACTAGCTAACCAACGTGAAGCTGAGTTAGCAGGTAGCCGTACCGAAGCTAAAACGATTATCGAGAATGCAAAGGGAACTGCTGAGAAAAGTAAAGCCGATATTTTAGCCGAAGCTAAACTTGAAGCAGGGCGCTTAAAAGAAAAAGCCAACCAAGAAATTGCGCAAAATAAAGCTGAAGCTTTACAAAGTGTTAAGGGCGAGGTGGCAGATTTGACAGTTAGTCTAGCTGGGAAAATCATCTCACAAAACCTTGACAGTCATGCCCATAAGGAACTCATTGATCAGTATATCGATCAGCTAGGAGAAGCCTAATGGACAAGAAAACAGCAAAGGTCATTGAAAAGTACAGCATGCCTTTTGTCCAATTAGTGATTGAAAAAGGAGAAGAGGACCGGATTTTTTCAGACTTGGATCAAATCAAGCAAGTCGCAGAAGAAACGGGTTTACCTTCTTTTTTAGCTCAGGTGGCAGTCGATGAGTCAGATAAGGAAAAAACAGTTCGTTTCTTTCAAGACTCTGTGTCACCTTTAATGCAAAACTTTATTCAAGTTCTGGTTTACAATCACAGAGCAAATCTTTTTTATGAAGTAATTGCAGATTGTTTGAATCGCCTTGAAAAAGAGACCAATCGTTTTGTAGTCACGATTTCTTCAGCTCATCCTTTAACAGATGAACAGAAGGAACGTCTGCTCCCATTGATAGAGAAAAAAATGTCTCTGAAAGTGCGGAGCGTCAAAGAACAAATTGATGAAGGACTCATTGGTGGTTTTGTCATTTTTGCTAATCACAAGACAATTGATGTGAGTATTAAACAACAACTTCGAGTTGTCAAAGAAAATTTGAAATAGAAAGTGGTGTTCTTTTGGCAATTAACGCACAAGAAATCAGCGCTTTAATTAAGCAACAAATTGAAAATTTCAAACCCAATTTTGATGTATCTGAAACAGGTGTTGTAACCTATATCGGGGACGGAATTGCGCGTGCTCACGGCCTTGAAAATGCCATGAGTGGGGAGCTGTTGATTTTTGAAAACGGCTCTTATGGGATGGCGCAGAACTTGGAGTCAACAGACGTTGGGATTATCATCCTAGGTGACTTTACAGATATTCGTGAAGGCGATACCATTCGCCGTACAGGTAAAATCATGGAAGTTCCTGTTGGTGAGAGCCTTATTGGACGTGTTGTGGATCCACTTGGTCGTCCAGTTGACGGTCTTGGAGAAATCCATACTGATAAGTCTCGTCCAGTAGAAGCGCCGGCTCCTGGCGTTATGCAACGTAAGTCTGTATCAGAACCATTGCAAACAGGTTTGAAAGCTATTGACGCGCTTGTACCGATTGGTCGTGGTCAACGTGAGTTGATTATCGGTGACCGTCAGACAGGGAAAACAACCATTGCAATTGATACAATCTTGAACCAAAAAGGGCAAGATATGATCTGTATCTATGTAGCGATTGGACAAAAAGAATCAACAGTTCGTACGCAAGTAGAAACACTTCGTCAGTATGGTGCCTTGGATTACACAATCGTTGTGACTGCCTCTGCTTCACAACCATCTCCATTGCTCTTCCTAGCTCCTTATGCTGGGGTTGCTATGGCAGAAGAGTTTATGTACCAAGGCAAGCATGTTTGATCGTATATGATGATCTTTCAAAACAAGCGGTCGCGTATCGTGAGCTTTCCCTCTTGCTTCGTCGTCCACCAGGTCGTGAAGCCTTCCCAGGGGGATGTTTTCTATCTTCACAGCCGTTTGCTTGAGCGCTCAGCTAAAGTTTCTGATGAACTTGGTGGTGGATCTATTACAGCCCTACCATTTATCGAGACACAAGCGGGAGATATCTCTGCCTATATCGCAACCAACGTGATTTCTATCACTGACGGACAAATCTTCCTTGGTGATGGTCTCTTCAATGCGGGTATTCGTCCAGCCATCGATGCGGGTTCATCTGTATCCCGTGTAGGTGGTTCTGCACAAATCAAAGCCATGAAGAAAGTAGCTGGTACACTTCGTATCGACCTTGCTTCATACCGTGAGTTGGAAGCCTTCACTAAGTTTGGTTCTGACTTGGATGCAGCAACACAGGCTAAGTTAAACCGTGGACGTCGTACTGTGGAAGTATTGAAACAACCTGTTCATAAACCACTACCTGTTGAGAAACAAGTAACCATTCTCTATGCTTTGACACATGGTTTCTTGGATACGATTCCAGTAGATGACATTGTTCGTTTTGAGGAAGAGTTCCATACTTTCTTTGATGCACAACATCCAGAGATTTTGGAAACTATTCGTGAAACAAAAGACTTGCCAGATGAAGCAGTCTTGGATGCTGCGATTACAGAGTTTCTCAATCAATCCAGCTTCCAATAAGAATAGAGGTGTCAGATGGCAGTATCTCTAAATGATATTAAAACAAAAATCGCCTCAACCAAAAATACGAGTCAAATCACTAATGCCATGCAAATGGTATCGGCTGCCAAGTTAGGTCGCTCTGAAGAAGCAGCGCGCAACTTTCAAGTTTACGCTCAGAAGGTCCGTAAGCTTTTGACGGATATTCTGCATGGTAACGGATCTGGTGGTTCAACCAATCCGATGCTCATCAGTCGCCCAGTTAAGAAAACAGGCTATATCGTTATCACTTCAGACCGTGGCTTGGTTGGAGGTTATAATGCTTCCATCCTTAAAGCCGTTATGGAGTTGAAAGAAGAATACCATCCAGATGGTAAAGATTTTGAGATAATCTGTATCGGTGGTATGGGAGCTGATTTCTTTAAGGCTCGAGGTATTCAGCCAATCTATGAACTACGTGGCTTGGCAGATCAGCCTAGTTTTGATGAAGTTCGTAAAATTATTTCAAAAACGATTGAGATGTACCAAAACGAACTTTTTGATGAATTATACGTCTGCTACAACCATCATGTCAATACTCTCACAAGTCAAATGCGTGTGGAACAAATGCTTCCGATTGTTGACTTGGATCCAAATGAAGCGGATGAAGAGTATAGCTTGACATTTGAGTTGGAAACGAGCCGTGATGAGATTCTAGAGCAATTGTTGCCACAGTATGCTGAAAGTATGATTTACGGGGCTATTATCGATGCCAAGACAGCTGAAAATGCTGCAGGTATGACAGCCATGCAAACGGCGACCGATAATGCCAAAAAGGTCATCAATGATTTGACAATCCAGTATAACCGTGCTAGACAGGCGGCGATTACACAAGAAATTACAGAAATCGTAGCGGGGGCTAGTGCCTTAGAATAAGGCTTTGCCTCCCTCGTATTAAAATGAACTTATACTCAATGAAAATCAAAGAGCAAACTAGGAAGCTAGCCGCAGGCTGTACTTGAGTACGGCAAGGCGACGCTGACGTGGTTTGAATTTGATTTCGAAGAGTATTAGGACCTAGTTGAACTAGGAACCGACAGTATCTTATATAGAATAGGAGAAGGAGATGAGTTCAGGTAAAATTGCTCAGGTTATCGGACCCGTTGTAGACGTCTTGTTTGCAGCAGGGGAAACACTTCCTGAGATTAATAATGCACTTGTCGTCTACAAAAATGACGAAAGAAAAACAAAAATCGTCCTTGAAGTAGCCTTGGAGTTGGGTGATGGTATGGTCCGTACGATCGCCATGGAATCAACAGATGGTTTGACTCGTGGAATGGAAGTTTTGGACACAGGACGTCCAATCTCCGTGCCAGTAGGTAAAGAAACTTTGGGACGTGTCTTTAACGTTTTGGGGGATACGATTGACTTGGATGCTCCTTTCGCTGAAGACGCTGAGCGTCAGCCAATTCATAAGAAAGCTCCAACTTTTGATGAATTGTCTACCTCATCTGAAATCTTGGAAACAGGAATTAAGGTTATCGACCTTCTTGCCCCTTACCTTAAAGGTGGGAAAGTTGGACTCTTCGGTGGTGCCGGAGTTGGTAAAACTGTCTTGATCCAAGAGTTGATTCACAACATTGCCCAAGAACATGGTGGTATTTCAGTATTTACCGGTGTTGGAGAACGTACCCGTGAGGGGAACGACCTTTACTGGGAAATGAAAGAATCAGGCGTTATCGAGAAAACAGCCATGGTATTTGGTCAGATGAATGAGCCACCTGGAGCACGTATGCGTGTTGCTCTTACTGGTTTGACAATTGCTGAATACTTCCGTGATGTAGAAGGCCAAGATGTGCTTCTCTTTATCGACAATATCTTCCGTTTCACTCAAGCTGGTTCAGAAGTATCTGCCCTTTTGGGTCGGATGCCTTCAGCCGTTGGTTACCAACCAACACTTGCTACGGAAATGGGTCAATTGCAAGAACGTATCACATCAACTAAGAAGGGTTCTGTAACCTCTATCCAGGCTATCTATGTGCCAGCGGATGACTACACTGACCCTGCGCCAGCAACAGCTTTCGCTCACTTGGATTCAACAACAAACTTGGAACGTAAGTTGGTACAGTTGGGTATCTACCCGGCCGTTGACCCTCTAGCTTCAAGCTCACGCGCCTTGGCACCTGAGATTGTTGGTGAGGAGCACTACGCAGTTGCTGCTGAGGTTAAACGTGTCCTTCAACGTTACCATGAATTGCAAGATATCATTGCTATCCTTGGTATGGATGAACTTTCTGATGAAGAAAAGACTTTGGTTGCACGTGCCCGTCGTATCCAGTTCTTCTTGTCTCAAAACTTTAACGTTGCAGAACAATTTACTGGTCAACCTGGTTCTTATGTGCCAGTAGCGGAAACAGTTCGTGGCTTTAAGGAAATCCTTGAAGGAAACATGACCAGTTACCAGAAGATGCCTTCCGTGGTGTCGGTTCAATCGAAGACGTCATTGCTAAGGCAGAAAAAATGGGATTTTAAGAGGTGATCTATGGCTCATTTAACTGTCCAGATCGTGACACCAGATGGCCTCGTCTATGATCACCATGCCAGCTTTGTATCGGTACGAACTCTGGATGGTGAGATGGGGATCTTGCCACGACATGAAAATATGATTGCGGTTTTAGCGGTTGATGAAGTGAAGGTAAAACGTATCGATGATGATACTCATGTGAACTGGATTGCAGTGAACGGAGGAATTATCGAGATTGCCAATGACATCATTACTATTGTAGCAGACTCAGCAGAACGTGCTCGTGATATCGATATCAGTCGTGCTGAACGTGCAAAACTTCGCGCTGAACGAGAAATCGAAGAAGCCCATGACAAGCATTTGATTGACCAAGAGCGTCGTGCAAAAATCGCATTGCAACGTGCTATCAACCGTATCAATGTCGGAAATAGACTATAAAAAAATGAACTTGAAACTCAAGTTCATTTTTTTTAATGTGGGAAGTTGATGCAGACTGCTTCAGGGACATGAAAGTCGTTAGAAAGTTCTGCAAGACGACCACTTTTAGGATTGCGCTTAAAGACGGTTGCGTTATCAGAATCTTGATGAACAGCAATGAGAAACTCTTGATCAGGAGTTAGGTCGAAATCACGTGGATTTTTACCATGACTTGGTACAATCTCTAATAATTCCAAGCTACCATCAGCGAGGATTGTATAGACTGCAATGGAATCATGACCTCGGTTAGATGCATAGAGGTATTTGCCATCTTTTGAAAGACGAATGGCAGCAGTAGCATTGAAGCCTTCGTATCCATCTGGTAAGGTTGAAATGACTTGCATGCGTTCAAATTCACCGACCCCATCATAAATCAAGACCTCGATAGTGCTATTAAGTTCGCAGATGAGATAGGCAATCTTATAGTGGTGGTGGAAAACGATGTGGCGAGCACCTGCTCCAGCTTGGCCGTGATAAGTGTGGAGCTTACTTAGTTTTCCTTCTGGACTAACATCGTAGGTCGTTACTTCATCTGTACCTAGATCACAGGTGACGAGATACTGGTCAGGTGTTAGATCTGTAAAGTGTACATGTGGAGAAGTTTGGTTTTCATGAGGGCCTTGTCCACTATGCTGATCTAGATCTGTTTGGATGAGGCTACCATCCGTTTGACGTTTATAAACGAGAACTTGACCTTTATGATAGTTGGCCCCATAAACGAGACCACGCTTTTCATCCACTGCCACATAACAATGGGGAGCGCCTTCTTCAACCACATGATTTAGCAAAGCGCCATCTGTCTTGTAAAGCAGCGATTCCACCTAAGCCATCCTGGCTCCCTACAGTGTATAAGTGTTGCTGTTGGTCAAAGGCAAGGTAGGTCGGACTTGGTTCAGCAGCAAAGAGTTCAAGATTTGCAAGCTGGCCTGTTTCTGTATCAAAATCTGCCTTGTAAATCCCTTTAGATAAGCGACGAGTGTAAGTTCCAAAATAAACAGTTTCTTTCATGTCCATACCTCTTAATAATGATAAGTTCATTATACCACAAAATGGCAGTCATGAAGCATCAGATTCATCCATGTAAGCACTTTAAAAAAGAGTTATTTTAGTCTAAAAATGGTATAATGAGAGAATGACAGAAAGGATGTATTTATGGAACATAAAGAGAAACATTTTAGCCTATCTTGGTTTTTTAAGTGGTTTTTAGATAATAAAGCCATCACTGTATTTTTAGTAACTTTGTTACTGGGGCTAAACATTTTTATTCTAAGTAAGATTAGTTTTATTTTTTTACCAGTTTTGGATTTTCTAGGAGTTGTCATGTTGCCAGTTATTTTATCTGGTTTACTTTATTACCTCCTCAATCCGATTGTTGACTGGATGGAGAAGCACAAGATCAATCGTGTCCTTGCCATTAGTATTGTTTTTGTTGTTATTGGACTCTTTATCATTTGGGGGCTGGCAGTCGCAATTCCTAATCTGCAACGTCAAGTCTTAAATTTTGCGAAGAATGTGCCGACATACCTGGAAGATGCTGATAAGGTGATCAATGACCTTGTAACCAAACGCTTGCCAGATGATTTTAGACCACAGTTGGAGCAGGTTCTTTCCAATGTTTCTAGTGAGGCGACCATGTGGGCCAGCAAAATCTCTTCTCAAGCTGTTAACTGGGTTAGCGCCTTTATCAGTAGCGTTTCCCAGGTCATTGTTGCGGTTATTATCGTACCCTTCATGCTCTTTTATCTTTTGAGAGATGGGAAAGGCTTGCGAGATTACCTGACTAAATTCATCCCAAACAAGTTAAAAGAACCTGTCGGACAAGTTTTGTCAGATGTTAATAAACAGTTGTCAAACTATGTTAGAGGACAGGTTACAGTTGCTATTATCGTGGCAATTATGTTTATTATCTTCTTTAAGATTATTGGTCTCAGATATGCTGTGACTCTTGGAATTACGGCTGGTATCCTCAATCTAGTACCTTACCTGGGTAGTTTTCTAGCGATGTTGCCTGCTTTGGTTTTGGGCTTAATAGCGGGGCCTGTCATGCTTTTGAAAGTGATTATTGTCTTTATTGTTGAACAAACGATTGAAGGTCGCTTCGTTTCTCCGCTTATTTTAGGTAGTCAGCTAAACATTCATCCAATCAATGTCCTCTTTGTTCTCCTAACTTCAGGTTCTATGTTTGGTATTTGGGGAGTCTTGCTGGGAATCCCTGTCTATGCCTCTGCCAAGGTCGTTATTTCAGCTATCTTTAACTGGTACAAAAAAGTTAGCGGTCTGTATGAAGAAGAAGGGGAGGAAATCAAAAGTGAACAATAGTCAACGTATGCTCCAGGCTTTGGATGAACAGAATTTAACCAAGCGGATCAGTATTTTCACAAAGCCCTCGAAACAGATTCAAGTGAGGTTCTTTACGAACTAGCAAACTATCTAGAGGGAGTTGGCTTTTATCCTCAAGCAAAAGAAATTTACCAAAAAATCGTTACAGAATTTCCAGAAGGGAATCTGAATTTAGCAAGTATTGCTAGTGAGGATGGCAATGTTGAGGAAGCCTTTGCTTACCTTGAGGAAATCACACCCGAAAGTGACTGGTACGTGTCGGCTTTGGCCTTGAAGGCTGACCTCTATCAGTTGGAAGGATTGACAGATGTAGCGCGTGAAAAGTTACTGGAAGCCCTAAACTACTCAGACGATCCCTTATTAGTTTTTGGTTTGGCTGAGTTGGATAGTGAGTTAGGAAATTATCAGGAAGCTATTCAGGGTTATGCTCAATTAGACAATCGCTCCATCTATGAGCAAACGGGTGTCTCAACCTATCAACGAATTGGCTACGCTTATGCCCAGTTAGGCAAGTTTGAAGCTGCAACTGAATTCTTAGAAAAAGCTTTAGAATTAGAATACGATGACCAAACTGCCTTTGAACTGGCTAGTCTTTACTTTGACCAAGAAGAGTATCAAAAATCTGTTCTTTACTTTAAGCAGATTGATACCATTTCACCTGACTTTGAAGGATATGAATATGGTTATAGTCAAGCTTTGCATAAGGAACATCAGGTGGAAGAGGCCCTTCGTATCGCTAAACAAGGTTTGGAGAAAAATCCATTTGAAACTCGGCTCTTACTGGCTGCTTCTCAGTTTTCGTATGAATTGCATGATCCTAGTAGTGCAGAGCAATTTCTCCTTACTGCCAAAGAAGATGCAGAGGATACAGAAGAAATTTCCTTCGCCTTGCAACCATTTATATGGAACAAGAGCGGTACGAAGATATCATTGCTCTCCAAAGTCAAGAACCTGAAAACCTCCTGACCAAGTGGATGATTGCCCGTTCTTATCAGGAAATTGAGGATTTAGATAAGGCCTATGAGCTCTATCAGGAACTATCGCTTGATCTCAAGGATAATCCTGAATTTCTGGAGCAGTATACTTATCTCCTACGTGAATTGGGGTATTTTGAAGAAGCCAAAGTGCAAGCTGAAGCTTATTTAAAACTCGTTCCAGATGATGTTCAGATGCAAGAACTATTAGAGACACTTTAAGGATTTCTATTTTTTGTAAAATTTTATTAACAGAAACGAATGACTTTAAATGAATGATTTGAAAGACCTCAGAGGTCTTTTCTTTTTTACTAATATAATATAAATGTTAGAATTTCTTATAGCCAATTTAGATGAAGTTTTGAACGATGAAAGCCTGCTACACCCTATAAAATAAGAGTTTAAAGGTATGATTTGAACATCGAACTACTATGAAATACTTGACAAATTTATATAAGAATATATAATAATAAATAAGGGAATCTATCCCCAAAAATAAAGGAGGCAAATGTTGTGAAAAAGATTAATAAAAAACTTTCTCATGCATTCATGGCGCTATTGTTAGTAGCTTCAGTATTTATCCCAGTACTAAGAACTAGCAATGTGGTTAAAGCTGCTGAACTACCATCTAGTAGCTATACGCTAACGACAGTACCGACAATTAACAATAATAAGTTAGTTGACGGTGCAGAGTATGGTGAAGGGGAAATTTTACCTTCAAACCACCTACAAATTCGACAACTCAACAACGTTGAAGAATGGTGACTTTATGGTTTATAAAGTTCCAAATGAATTCAAAATTGAAACAGATTCAACTACTGAAATCTTTGGTAACGATGGAGTCACTAAAGTTGCTGAGTTAACGACAAATAAGTCTGTAAATACAGCGACTGTAACGGTAACTAACGAAGATTATTTTGCTAACTTACCTGAAGAGAAACAAATTTCGGCCTTATTTACTGTTGTATGGGCTGATAATGTTGAACTCAATAAATCATATCCAATCGACATTCCTGGAGCAGGAGTATACAATTTGACTCGTATTGTTCCAGATGAGGATCCAACAGGATTTACTAAATGGGGAGTTCAAGATACGAACGATCCAAATTATATTAATTGGTATATTCGCGTAAACAAATATGCTAATCCTTATGAAGGCGTTTCGATTCAAGATACAATCCCTGAAGGGCAAGTATTAGCTAGTGAGATTACAGGTTACTACTTTACTGAATGGGGTAAGGATGAACATCATCCTCTTTGAATCCAAGTCACATTGTTGTTCAAGATTCTAATCGCTTCACTATTACTCCAAATGGTAATGGTGATCTAATCAACCAAGGTTTGTATGTAGTTTATAAGACTCGTATCACAGCTCCAGTTGATAATACAACAAAGAAAGCTTTCAATAACGTTAAAATTACGACTTCGACTGAAAACTTTGATGTAGAAGGTTTTGCACCATTAACCACAACTGAAGGTATTAGTTCAGGTTCACGTTCTACAGAAGTTTCATTTGAGGTTTCTAAGCAGTTAAAAGGAAAAGACTTAGCTGCTGAAGAATTTAGCTTCCAACTACTTGATCCAAACGGATCAGTTGTGGAAACTGTTAAGAATGATAAAGATGGCAAAGTGAAATTTAAAGCCGTTAAATTCTCTACAGTGGGTACTTATAAGTATCAGATCAAAGAAGTTAATGATCAAAAACCAGGTTTTGCTTACGATGATAAGACTATTAACGCAGAAGTTACTGTAACAGATGTTTATGGTGAGAAGTTTGCAAGTGTTAAATATGACAATAAAGTTTTTGTAAATTCGTATTCTGCTAAATCTGCAACAACTTCAATTACTGCTAAAAAAGTCCTAAATGGTAAAACTCTTGAGGCAGATAAATATGAATTTGAATTGAAAGAAGGCGACAAACTTGTAGCTACAGCTAAGAATGCTGCAGACGGAACAGTTGCTTTCCCAGCGATTGAATACACTGCTGCAGGAATTCACACATACACGATCACTGAAAAAGCTGGTAATGAAACTGGTGTAACTTATGATAAAAATGCTTATACAGTAACAGTAAAAGTTGTAGACAATGGTCAAGGTCAACTTGTAGCAACAGTTACAGGTAATAATCCAACCATCATAAATACTTATGTTGCTGAGACTCCGGGTTCTTCAGATAACAAACCTAAACAACCAGAAGAAAATAAAGAACTACCAAATACTGGTACATCTGAAATGACTATCTTGCTTACTGTTGTAGGAGTAGTACTTGCATTTGGTTCCATTCTCTTATTCCGTTTCAAAAAAGTTAAATAATCTAGTTGAAAAATTTTGATGCCCTTGCTATGGCATCATCAAAGAGCCACTTGTATGGATAGTAGAAATGATACTATTCTTATAAAGTGGTTCTTTTTTATATCTCTAGAGGTATGAAGTGAATGAGAGTAAATAGAGTTCTATATCATTGAAATCTTTATAGATATTTGATAAAAAAATATTTTTGATTATTGTTCTCTCAGAATTAGAAGTTAAACCTATATTCTCGTCTAGAATCCTTATAATTCTTCGAATTCTGTAAGATGATATTTCGCTCTGATTTCTTAGATAAAGGTGTATAGTTCAATAATTATAGAATTTTTTTACAAAAAAACCCTTGCTAAATTGTTTATTTATGCTATAATAGGAACAATAATTTTTAGGAGGTGCAGTATGTCTTATATGTTTGAGATATTACCAAGTTTATTGAACGGTGCAAGTATGACTCTTCAAGTCTTTGCTCTGGTCTTGATCTTTTCAATTCCTTTAGGTATTGTCGTTGCCTTTGCTTTACAAGTCCGCTGGAAACCCCTCCATTATCTGATTGACCTTTATATTTGGGTGATGCGAGGGACTCCCTTGCTCTTGCAATTAATCTTTATTTACTATGTTCTCCCTAGCATTGGGATACGTTTAGATCGTTTGCCTGCTGCTGTGATCGCTTTTGTATTGAACTATGCAGCCTACTTTGCAGAAATCTTTCGTGGAGGGATTGAAACCATACCTAAAGGTCAATATGAGGCTGCTAAGGTCTTGAAGTTTAGTCCTTTTGACACAGTGCGCTATATTATTTTGCCTCAGGTTACAAAGATTGTCTTACCGAGCGTCTTTAATGAAATCATGAGTTTGGTCAAGGATACTTCATTGGTTTATGCCCTTGGGATTTCAGATTTGATTTTGGCAAGTCGGACAGCAGCCAATCGAGATGCCAGCCTTGTGCCTATGTTTTTAGCTGGGGCGATTTATTTGATTATGATTGGTCTTGTAACCATTGTAGCGAAAAAACTTGAGAAGAAGTACAGTTATTACAGATAGGAGGATTGCTATGTTAGAATTACAAAATATCAACAAGGCCTTTGGTGGCAAACAAATCTTAACCAACTTCAGCCTATCAATTCCTGAAAAGCAAATCCTTGCAATCGTAGGTCCATCAGGAGGCGGAAAGACAACCCTATTACGTATGCTAGCTGGGTTGGAAACCATCGATTCAGGGGAAATCTACTATAACGGAGAATCGCTAGCTATAGACGAACTAGAAAAGCGTAATCTTCTGGGATTTGTTTTCCAAGATTTTCAACTTTTTCCGCATTTGTCAGTTCTAGATAACTTAACTCTGTCGCCTATAAAAACAATGAGCATGGAGAAGGAAGTTGCTGAGAAGAAGGCGCGTGGTTTGTTAGAGCAACTTGGGTTAGCTGGGCATGCAGATGCCTTTCCATTTTCACTTTCAGGTGGGCAAAAACAACGGGTGGCCTTAGCACGCGCCATGATGATAAACCCAGAAATTATTGGATATGATGAGCCTACATCAGCCTTAGACCCAGAATTGCGATTAGAAGTAGAAAAACTTATCCTTCAAAATAAAGAGCGTGGGATGACCCAGATTGTTGTGACCCACGATCTTCAGTTTGCGGAAAACATTGCTGATCAGATCCTTAAGGTTGATCCAAAGTAGGACTAGGAGGTGCCTATGAAGAGAAAGAAAATTGCCCTTGTACTTGCTCTGTTCTTTAGCTTCTTCCTGACGGCTTGTACTCAGAAGGCAAGTGATCCAAATCAGGATAATTGGGCCAAATATCAAAAACAGGGAAGCATTACCATTGGCTTTGACAATACCTTTGTTCCCATGGGATTTGAGGAAAAGAATGGCCAGTATGCAGGCTTTGATATTGACCTGGCCCAAGCTGTTTCTGAAAAGCTAGGAATTCAGATTAAATTTCAACCCATCGACTGGGATATGAAAGAAACCGAGCTACAAAATGGTACCATTGATGCCATCTGGAATGGCTATACAGCTACAGATGAACGGAAAGAGAAGGTTGCTTTTACCATTCCTTACATGGAAAATCAACAAGTTTTGGTCTCTAAAAAGTCTCAAAATATCCACTCAATTCAGGATATGACTGACAAAGTTTTAGGGGCCCAGGCAGGATCTTCTGGCTATTTGAATTTTGAAGGACAACCCGAACTACTCAAGAATCAAGTGAAAGATCAGAAGGCCAATCAATACCAAAGTTTCAATGAAGCCTTGATTGATTTGAAAAATGATCGGATTGATGCCCTTGTGATTGACCGGGTATATGCCAATTATTATCTCCAGTCTGAAGGAATATTAAATGACTACAATGTCTTTTCAGCTGGATTTGAAAGTGAAGCATTTGCAGTGGGTGTTAGACCTGCTGATAAAACTTTGCTAGCTGCTCTGAATCAGGCTTTTATATCACTATACCAAGAAGGAAAATTCCAGGAAATCAGCCAGAAATGGTTTGGGGAAGATGTAGCCACCAGTCAAGTTAAAAATCAAGAATAAGAAAAGAGATTGAGTTTTTTCTCAGTCTCTTTTTGCATCGAAAAATCCTCTGGAAAGTACCAGAGGATAAGGGTTTATACTCAATGAAAATCAAAGAGCAAACTAGGAAGTTAGCTGCAGGCTGCTCAAAACACTGTTTTGAGGTTGTAGATAAGATTGACAAAGTCAGGAACATATATCTACGGCAAGGCAACGCTGACGTGGTTTGAAGAGATTTCGAAGAGTATTATTTCATTGTTGGGAAGAGCAATACGTCACGGATAGTAGTTGTATCAGTGAGGAGCATGCAGAGACGGTCGATACCGATACCCAAACCACCTGTTGGTGGCATACCGTATTCAAGAGCTTCAATGTAGTCGTAATCGATACCTGTTGCTTCATCGTCACCAAGTTCTTTAGCTTTGGCTTGGGCTTCAAAGCGACTAAGTTGGTCGATTGGGTCGTTCAACTCGGTAAAGGCATTACCGTATTCCTTGGTCATAATGAAGAGCTCAAAACGGTCAGTAAAGCGGTTGTCTTCAGGATTTTTCTTAGCGAGTGGAGACACAGCTACTGGATGACCATAGACAAAGGTTGGTTGAATCAAGGTTTCTTCAACGAACTCTTCAAAGAAGGCGTTGATAATGTGACCAACTTCAGTGTAGTGTTTTTCAACTGGAACTTTCTTCTCAGCAGCGATAGCTTTAGCTTCCTCGAAAGTCATGTCTTGCCAGAAGTCTACACCAGTAATTTCCTTGATAGCATCTACCATGTGAACACGTTTAAATGGTTCGTTGATCTTAATTTCAGTACCTTGATAGTTAACTGGACCATCACCTTTAACTGATTTAGCAGCGTGTTGGATAATACCTTCCGTCAAGTCCATGATATCTTGGAAGTCTGCATAAGCTTGGTAAACTTCGATAGAAGTGAATTCAGGGTTGTGAGTAGCGTCCATTCCTTCGTTACGGAAGATACGGCCAATTTCATAGACACGTTCCATACCACCAACGATAAGACGTTTAAGTGAAGCTCGGTCGCGATACGAAGCACCATGTCAATGTTCTGTGCATTGTGGTGAGTGATAAATGGACGAGCAGCAGCACCACCGGCTTCATTATGAAGAACAGGTGTTTCCACTTCAAGGAAACCTTTTTGATCTAGATAACGACGGATTTCAGAGATGATTTTTGAACGAGTGACAAAGCGCTCAAAGCTTTCACGGTTAGAAATCAAGTCAAGGTAACGTTTACGATAAATTGTTTCAACGTCTGTCAAACCGTGGAATTTCTCAGGAAGTGGGCGAAGTGCTTTAGACAAGTGAGTGATATGAGTTGCCTTGATAGAGAGTTCACCCATATCCGTACGCATGACTTCACCTTCGACACCGAGGAAGTCACCGAGGTCAGCCTTTTTGAAGATTTCGTAGTTTTCTTCACCGACTTCATCTTTACGAACGTAGATTTGGATTTGACCTTCACGGTCTTGGAGATGGGCAAAGCCAACTTTCCCTTTACCACGTTTAGTTACTAAGCGTCCAGCGATAGTAGCAGTTTCATTTAGTTCATGTAATTGTTCTTTATCAAGTTCTGCAAATTTGTCTTTTAGTTCTTGAGAGTTAGCAGTACGTTCAAAACGTTTTCCGAAGGGATCAATTCCTTGTTCACGGAGCGCAGCCATTTTTTCACGGCGAACGATCTGCTGGTCATTTAGTTCTTCCATATGTTCTGTAGACATGGGTTCCTCCTAATTTTACTCAAAATTTAATACGATGAGTCATTTTTTGCGATACTCCCATTTTATCATAAATAGCAGAGAAATTCACGGATATTCTTTGAAAACTAAAAAGAACTTGACTATTAAGATCAAGTTCCATTATTTTCTTTGATAGGAAGTGTCATTCCATCTTTCTAGAGTGAAGGTTTCAAAATCATCGGTCTCTAAAACTGTCAGACTAGCATTGGCCAAGCCTCCTTCTTTGCGGAGGTGAGCCTCTTTATAGCCTATAAGTGTACGAAGGCTAGCAGTGAGATTGGCCCCATGCCCGACAATCAGAATGTTTTCAGCCGGACTTTCTTTCAGAGATTTGATAAACTGAATGGTTCGCTGAGTCGTAGAGTAGAGGGACTCAGCTTCAAACATCTTCGTATCAAACTGAGCCAGATTAGAGCGAAAGGCCTTGATTTGTTGTGGGTAGATGGCATTGAGCGTAGCAATTTTTAATCCCTCTAGTTTGCCAAGTTGCCATTCACGTAGGTCAGGAATGCTTTTTAAAGGACAAGGAGCCTGGAGTTGACTTTGGATTATTTCAGCAGACTTAACTGCTCTGGGTAAATCACTAGAATAAATCGTATCAAAATGAATTTCATTGAGATACTGCCCAAGTTGTTTTAGGATGTCAATGGACTCTGAAAGAAGGGGAGAGTCGCCACTAGCACCTTGAAAACGTCCTTCAAGATTCCAGACAGTCCGACCATGACGGACAAATAGAGTTTCATCAGTTGTTTTCCTCCAAGATATCAGCAAAGTCCGCTTTTACAAAGCTGGCTAAGTCTTGAGGTCGGATGATGATACTATGCCCGACTTCTCCAGCAGAGACAATCATTTTGTCTAAATCCAAAGCAGTCTGATCAATAAAAATAGGATAATTGTGTTTTTGGCGAATGCCGACGGGGTTATTAGCCCCATGAATATAGCCTGTCGTTTTTTCCAGATCTTTTTGAGGAATCATGCTCACTTTTTTATTACCAGAAACCTTTGCTAGTTTTTTCTCAGCGAGGTGTTCTGTTATGGGAACGATTCCGATGATTGGGCCTGTTTTGTCCCCTAATAGAGCCAAGGTTTTAAAGATGTGAGTTCGATCATATTCTGAAGGAAGTTCACCCTCAAGCGCATTGATCTGAATACCAGTATGGTCAATACCCGCCTTGGTCAAGATTTGTTCGACCAAGGTTTTTTTTATCTTAACTTTCTTTGCCATTATTTATACTTATCCTCCAATTGACTCATCCAGATACCAAGCCAAATTCCAAGCGCAAAGAAGAAGGCAATGAGAACATAACTCACAATAGAAAGTCCAGTGTATTGGATACTTTCAGCATTTCCAGCATTTGGAATCAAAATTAAGAGGGTGCTTGATAGCACAATCCCAATGATGAAGTGATAAACACGCGAGTGGTAGTTGTTCAAGGCGTGGTCCATTAATTTTGAAAAAATGATGAGGGTTGCACCTGCACCAATTCCGATAGGAAGGAAAGTACCAAATAAATCAAAGGTCTTAAAACCAGTGAGCATTGGAGCGTACAGTCCTAAAATCAAGAGTAGATTTGACGGACTTAAACCAGGCACCAAGACACCAAGCGCTAAAAGAGCACCCGCTAAGATGAAACTAGCGAAACTAGCACTGAGAGAACCAACAACAAAGTTTAGCGCGTAGAGCCCGACACCTGAAAGGATAAAGGTAGTCCAGAACCAGACTAGGTCAATCTTATCGCGATCAGATTCTCGAGTAGATTCTTTAAGGAGGCTAGGAACTGTACCGATGATAGCTCCAGCAAAACTCCATAAAACATAGACTTGGTAATTTTCTAGCAGATACTCAATTGGATAAGAAAACAAACCAATGCCTAGCAACATCCCGATTGCTACTGGGATAAAGTATAGGACATTCTCTTTAAAATCCTTAAAGGGATGAGCCAGAAAAGAAATCATTCGCTCGTAAATTCCCAAAATAGCTGCCAGAACACCACCAGAAATTCCAGGTAGGATAAATCCTAAGGCGATGACGATTCCTTTAATAACTCTTGCAATCCATGAAAACATCATAAAATCCTCAATTTCATAAAATTCTTTCTCTATTCTATCAATTATAACACAGACGAGAAAAAAATGAAAAAACAAGTGAAAAAGAGAGCAATTTTCACTTGTCTTATGGTCTTAAAAATAGTTTTCTGAAGGTTTCTTCTTTTTCCTTCAAGGTAGAAATGAGATTAATATCTAAATGATGTTCAAATCCAGCAATTCTTCCTTTTGAAGTATACTGATGGAGGTCATAGTCTAAATCAGTATTAGGCGTGGTTTCAAAGTAACCTGAATCCGTTCCATAAGATGGAATCCAGACAGCAGAGAACTTGTCTGTATTGATACTATGTTCTTGCATGAAATAAACACCGATGTAAATTCCGATATTTTTGGCGCCAAGGGCTTCTAGTTTAGCCCTAAAAGCTTCAACACCTTCGTTCATATCGGACATTGTTTTTTCTTCAACATCGAGCCAATAGTAACTAGGGTTGTATGGAGAAGCAGCATTGTAGAAACCTCAGCAGCTTTTTCCATTTCTTTCTTACTAGTACCTGCTAGATAGGCATAAACAGCAACTGGAACATTGCGCTTTTGAAATTCTGAAATATGATTTATATAGGCTTTATCGACACCATTGGCATAGGCGGCATTATTTGTTTCAGTATGCTGAGCCCCATTGTGGACACGAACAATAACACCAGAAATATTTTGAGATAAGGTATCGTAGTTGATTTCCTCAGGTATTTGCCAGCCAGAGACGTCAATAATAGGTTTGTCAAGATTATGCAAGGCCTGATTTTCAACCTGGACTGCATTGGGTTTTGATTTGACAGGGTGGTCTTCATAAGTTGGTCTATTGAGGATCAAAATAGCTATAAATATAGTAAATAAAGTAAAAATAATAGCTGGATGAATCTTTTTTCTCATATCTAAATAGTTTAACGTAAATAGATAAAAAAATCAAAGAAAACATCGGAAAAAGTGAATATATGGGCGTCTTTTCCCTATTTCTCTGTTTGTTTACTCCTAAGAAACTAAATTATGGTATAATATAAGGGAATTTCTAGAGAAAAGAGAAGATTATGTCAAATTATGCCATTATTCTAGCAGCGGGTAAAGGTACTCGCATGAAATCAGATCTTCCAAAGGTACTTCATAAAGTAGCTGGAATTTCGATGTTGGAACATGTTTTTCGTAGTGTTGGTGCTATTCAACCTGAAAAAACAGTTACTGTAGTTGGTCACAAGGCTGAACTAGTTGAGCAAGTATTAGATGGTCAGACAGACTTTGTTACCCAATCAGAACAACTAGGAACTGGGCATGCTGTCATGATGGCAGAGCCTATTCTCCAAAATCGTACTGGCCACACCTTGGTTATTGCTGGGGATACTCCTCTGATTACAGGTGAAAGCTTGAAAAACCTCTTGGATTTCCATATCAATCACAAAAATGTTGCGACGATTTTAACAGCTGAAGCGGCAAATCCTTTCGGATACGGTCGTATCGTCCGTAACGATAATGCTGAGGTTCTTCGTATTGTTGAGCAGAAAGATGCCACAGACTTTGAAAAACAAATCAAGGAAATCAATACAGGAACTTATGTATTTGACAATGAACGTCTTTTTGAAGCTCTTAAAAACATCAATACCAACAATGCCCAAGGTGAGTACTATATTACTGACGTGATTGGTATTTTCCGTAATGCTGGTGAAAAGGTTGGGGCCTATACTCTCAAGGATTTTGATGAAAGTCTTGGGGTAAATGACCGTGTAGCTCTTGCGACTGCGGAAGCAGTGATGCGCCGTCGTATCAATCAAAAGCACATGGTTAACGGTGTCAGCTTTGTTAATCCTGAAGCAACATACATCGACATTGATGTCGAGATTGCTCCTGAAGTTCAAATCGAAGCCAACGTTACCTTGAAAGGTCAAACGAAGATTGGTGCGGAGACTATTTAACAAATGGAACTTATATTGTAGATAGCACCATTGGATCTGGAGCTGTGATTACCAACTCTATGATTGAGGAAAGTTTGGTAGCAGACGGCGTGACTGTTGGTCCTTATGCCCATATTCGTCCAGGTTCAAGTCTGGCTGCTCAAGTTCACATTGGAAATTTTGTTGAAGTAAAAGGATCTTCAATCGGTGAAAATACCAAGGCGGGTCATTTGACTTATATTGGAAACTGTGAAGTAGGTAGTCATGTTAACTTTGGTGCTGGTACGATTACAGTAAACTATGACGGGAAAAACAAATATAAGACTGTGATTGGCAATAATGTCTTTGTTGGATCAAACTCAACTATTATTGCTCCTGTAGAACTTGGGGATAATTCTCTGGTTGGAGCGGGTTCAACTATTACCAAGAATGTTCCTGCTGATGCCATTGCTATCGGCCGTGGACGACAAGTTAACAAAGATGAGTATGCAACACGCTTACCTCATCATCCGAAGAACCAGTAGGAGTTTGTCATGGAATTTGAAGAAAAAACGATTAGTCGGAAGGAAATCTATCAAGGTCCTATTTTCAAACTAGTACAAGATCAGGTGGAACTACCAGAAGGAAAGGGTACTGCCCAACGTGACTTGATTTTTCACAATGGAGCTGTTTGTGTACTAGCTGTGACAGCTGATGACAAAATCGTTCTCGTTAAGCAATACAGAAAGGCTATTGAGGCGGTTTCTTATGAGATTCCTGCTGGTAAACTAGAACTTGGTGAAAATGCTGATCCAATGGCGGCGGCCCTTCGTGAATTGGAAGAAGAAGTTGCCTACACTGGTAAGTTAGAACTGTTGTACGATTTCTATTCTGCGATTGGATTTTGTAATGAAAAACTAAAACTCTATCTTGCTAGTGATTTGGTCAAGGTGGAAAATCCTCGTCCACAAGATGATGATGAAACCTTGGAAGTCCTAGAAGTAAGTCTAGAGGAAGCCAAGAACCTGATCCAGTCAGGTCATATCTGTGATGCCAAGACCATTATGGCAATCCAGTACTGGGAACTACAAAAGAAATAGAGGAGCAACCCATGGGAAAACCTTTATTGACAGATGAAATAATTGAACGTGCCAATCGTGGTGAGAAAATCTCAGGACCACTTCTTCAAGATGATGAGGAAACAAAAATTCTGCCAACTGCATCACAACATTTTGGTTACTCACGTTCTAGAGACCACGGTTTTAGTCAAGATACACTTACAATCGAAGTAGAACCAACGATTCATAAGAGCCGTCGTATTGAGAACACTAAAAGAAATGTTTTTAATTCAAAACTCAATCGTATCTTATTTGCAGTCATCCTACTCTTATTTTTGTTAGTGTTGGCAATGAAACTCTTGTAATCGAAAGGACATAAAATGAAAATTGGAATCATTGCTGCCATGCCAGAAGAACTCCTATATTTGACTCAGAATTTGGATAAACCTCAAGAAGTCCAAGTCCTCGGAAATACATACTACACTGGCTCTGTTGGCAAGACAGAAGTTGTCTTAGTTCAGAGTGGGATAGGGAAGGTTATGTCGGCTATGAGTGTAGCTATTCTAGCTGACTATTTTCAGGTAGAAGCTATCATCAATACAGGATCAGCAGGTGCTCTTGCTGAAGGGATTGCTGTTGGTGATGTCGTGATTGCAGATAGACTAGCTTACCATGATGTGGATGTGACTGCTTTTGGTTATGCTTATGGCCAAATGGCGCAACAACCGCTTTATTTTGAATCAGACAAAACCTTTGTAGCCAAAATCCAAGAGAGTCTATCTCTGTTGGACCAAAACTGGCACCTAGGCTTGATTGCTACAGGAGATAGCTTTATAGCTGGGGATGATAAGATTGCTAGTATCAAATCCCACTTCCCTGATGTTTTAGCAGTTGAAATGGAAGGGGCAGCCATTGCTCAAGCGGCTCGGGCTCTTAGCCTACCTTTCCTAGTCATTCGTGCTATGAGTGACAATGCCAATCACGAAGCCTCTATCTCTTTTGATGAGTTTATTATCGAAGCTGGACGTCGTTCTGCCCAAGTCTTACTAGCCTTTTTAAAGGCCTTAGATTAAGCGGAAATTTGACAGTTTATCTAGCTTATGATAAGATTTAAATAAAGAAAAGCTAGAAAACGTTTCAGAGGATATTATGAGTATTGAAATGACCGTCAGTGAGATTGCAGAGGTCTTAGGACTATCTCGTCAAGCAATCAACAATCGTGTCAAAGAACTTCCAGAAGAGGACACGAAAAAAAATGACAAAGGTGTAACTGTAGTTACTCGAAGTGGCTTGATCAAGCTAGAAGAAATCTATAAAAAAACAATTTTTGAAGATGAGCCTGTCAGTGATGATGTCAAACAACGTGAACTGATGGAAATCTTGGTTGATGAGAAAAATGCTGAAATTCTTCGTTTGTACGAGCAGCTCAAGGCAAAAGACCGCCAGTTATCAGAAAAAGATGAACAGATGCGTATCAAAGACCGCCAGATTGCTGAAAAGGACAAACAGTTGGACCAACAGCAACAGTTAACTCTTCAAGCGATGAAAGATCAAGAAACCTTGAAACTCGAGTTGGACCAAGCAAAAGAAGAAGTCCAAGCAACCAAAAAAGGCTTTTTTGCTCGACTTTTTGGAGGAAAATAAAGAAGCTGTTTGGGTTACTCACTAACCTAATGGCTTCTTTTATTATTTATAGTTTAGTTTGGGGAGTAATTGAGGTAAATAATGGAAAAATTAAGAGATTATATCGCCTTTGATTTGGAATTCAATCAACACGAGGGAGTTACCCATTTAATTCAAGTATCAGCAGTCCGCTTTCAAGATGGACAAGAAAGTGCTGCTTTTGATTCTTATGTTTATACTACAGCACCATTGAAGAGTTTTATCAATGGTTTGACTGGAATCACAGCTGAAACCTTGAAAGATGCGCCAAAAGTAGAACAAGTTTTAAAGGACTTTCAAGCATTCGTTGGCGACATACCTATCGTTGGTTACAATGCAGCTAAGAGTGATTTGCCTATTCTCTTGGATCATGGTATTGATTATCGTGACCAGTATAAGGTTGATCTATATGAGGAGGCTTTTGAACGCCGTAGTTCTGATCTACACGGCATAGCCAATCTTAAATTGCAAACTGTAGCGAATTTTTTAGGCTTTCACGGGAAGTCTCATAACAGTTTAGAGGATGCCCGCATGACGGCGCGTGTTTACGAAGCTTTTTTGGAATCAGATGAAGGAAAGCTATTAATAGAAGACCAGAGTAGTTTTTCGATGAATCCTTTCGGTGGCTTAGATTTATCCCAATTTTTAGACTAGGAGTGCTTATGAAACCTGAAAAACCTAAAAAGCTAGGTTTTAGGAAGATATACTATAACCTAGATAAGATTTTATTTCTATTTTTCTTGATATTTATGATGGTTGAGTTTGTCTGGCTACCATTAAATTCATGGATTGCTGGCATCCTTCTGAGACAAACCGGCTATTTGTTTATCTCCTACAATAACTTTTGGGCGATTATACAAGGCTCGCCTTTTATCAGTTTAGCCTTTCTCATCTTAATTGCAATCAATCTCCTGGTTGCCTATTTCCAGATTTGTCTTTTGTTTATCGGGGCTCGTCACCTTCTCTATCATGAAAAGAGAACCTTAATTGAGTACAGTAGAAAAGTATTTCATCAGAGCTTTTTATTTGTTAAGCGATTGAGCTTTTGTAAGATGGCCTTTGTCTTTTTTTACATTGCTATGCTTTTCCCGTTCATCCGTAAGATTTTAAAAATCTATTACCTCAACAAAATTATTATCCCTGATTTTATTGTGAATTATTGGGAAGGTAAGCATTGGCTGGTAGGTCTGATGATCATAGCATCCGCTTGGATCTTACTCTATATTTCAGTCCGATTTATGTTTGCCCTGCCTAAGATTCTCTTTGAAAGAAAGACCGTAAGAGAAAGTGTGAAATATAGTCTCCAAAAGACGAAAAAAAACGTTCTTTTCTTCTCTTGGCATCTTTTACTCATTATCATTAAAACCTATCTTTTCTTCTTTGGTCTGTTAATTCCCTTGCTTTTTGCGCAAGCAGTGATGGATAATCTAACTCAAAAAGAATCCTTGATTCTCGGAGTGATTAATTTTGTCTTGATTAAAAATTTCCATTACATGACCCTGACTTATTTCCTAGTGAAGTTTGTTTCCTTCCTGACAGGAGAAGAGCTAGAGATTATGCCAAGGCGAAAGAAAGATCATCTGATGAGATGGGGTGTCATGGGGTGTGCAAGTATCATTTTTGCCATAGAAGGCTACGTTTATCTGGAATCTCCGGATACCAATACACCTTTGGTGATTTCGCACAGAGGAGTAAGTAACAAAAACGGTGTTCAAAATACTGTGCAGTCTTTAGAAAAAACAGCTCAGCTAAAACCAGATCTCATCGAAATGGATGTGCAGGAAACGAAAGACGGTCAGTTCGTGATGATGCACGATGCTAACCTAAAAATTTAACAGGTATTAATGCTACGCCGCAAGATTTGACTCTGGATGAATTAACAAATACAGATATTTACGAGAATGGTTATCAAACAAAGATTTCAAGCTTTGATGCCTATTTAGAACGTGCAAATGCTTTAAACCAAAAATTGCTGATTGAGATTAAAACCAGTAAAAAAGATAGTCCGCAAATGATGGACCATTTCCTCGAAAAGTATGGGGCGACTATCAAGAAATATGGGCATCAGATGCAATCACTAGACTATCATGTGATTGATAAAGTGTTGACTTATGATTCTGAAATTCCAGTTTACTTTATTCTTCCCTATAACAGTATTTTCCCAAGAACCAAAGCAACGGGTTACACTATGGAGTACTCAACTTTGGATGAATACTTTGTCAATAAACTCTGGACAACTGATCAGAGACTCTATGTTTGGACCGTAAATGGCTCGGAGGCATTTGATAAAGCAGTTCGTCTCGGCGCAGATGGTATGATTACCGATGATCTTGAAATGGTCCAGTCACAAGTCACAATGGCTCAAGACGATCCGGAATATACGGAATTACTCTTAAAGAAAGCAATGGAATTCTTTGATTTCTAAGAAAAAAAGAGAAACATCTGTTTCTCTTTTTTTTGTGGATTAGAAGGGCAATTTTCCAGCGAAAGCTCCTAGTTTCTTCTTAGTCGTTTCATCAATTTGTTCAAGAGCAGCGTTAATCGCTTGAGCAGTCATGTCAGAAAGTGTTTCGAGATCTTCTGGATCTACAACTGCTGGGTTGAAGTCAATACTGACAACTTTTTTGTTTCCAGTCAAAGTTGCTTGGACAAGGTCCTGAGCAGATTTTCCAACAAATTCCATGGCAGCGAGTTCTGCTTGGCTTTGTTCCATTTGTTTTTGAAGTTTTTGAGCTTGGCGCATCATGTTTTGCATGTTCATCATGGCGGTTTACAGTTTCCTTTTTTCTATTATTTTCCTTTTTATTTTATCAATTTTAGGGGCAAAAGTCTATTATTTGTTTAATTCATGAGATATATGAACTTTTTATAATGAGTCTCTCAAACAACTTTTTAAGAGATTTACTAGTATCCTTTGCTAAACAAATAATTTCATTTAAGCTTTCTTTAAGGTTTCTATTATATTCTAAAGAACTCTATATTAACCGAACGTTGAACGGATAATATAGAAGATAACCTAATTTTATTTCTTAATTTGTTATGGTCTTTACAGATTTAGTAATACATTGTTCACTTTACCTTAAATGGTGTGTTGATTAGACTAAATGACGCTCTGTCTTTTCTTCATGATAAAGATAGATTGTGATATAATAGATAGTAATGAGTTTTTTAGAATAAACTAAAGGAGAATATAAATGATCTATGCAGGAATCCTAGCCGGAGGAACTGGCACACGCATGGGAATCAGTAATTTACCAAAACAATTCTTGGAGTTGGGTGATCGACCTATTTTGATCCACACAATCGAAAAATTTGTCTTAGAACCAAGTATTGAAAAAATTGTAGTTGGAGTTCATGGAGACTGGGTGTCACACGCTGAGGACTTGGTTGACAAGTATCTTTCTCTCCACAAGGATCGTATCATCATTACCAAGGGTGGTGCTGATCGCAATACCAGTATCGAGAAGATTATAGAAGCTATTAATGCCTATCGTCCAATCACTCCAGAAGATATCGTGATTACCCACGACTCTGTTCGTCCATTTATCACACTTCGCATGATTCAGGACAATATAAAACTGGCTCAAAATCATGATGCGGTTGACACAGTAGTAGAAGCAGTTGATACCATTGTTGAAAGTACTAATGGTCAGTTTATCACGGATATTCCAAATCGTGCTCACCTTTATCAAGGTCAAACACCTCAGACATTCCGCTGCAAGGATTTCATGGATTTGTATGGTTCCCTATCTGATCAAGAAAAGGAAATCCTGACGGATGCATGTAAGATTTTTGTTATCAAAGGAAAAGATGTTGCTCTAGCTAAAGGGGAATATTCAAACCTTAAAATCACAACAGTAACAGACTTGAAAATCGCGAAAAAGCATGATTGAGAAAGACTAAGGCTATGATTAATCAAATTTATCAACTGACCAAACCAAAGTTTATCAATGTAAAAATACCAAGAAGAGGACATTGATCAGGAGAATCATATCCTTATTCGTCCAAATTATATGGCGGTTTGTCATGCGGATCAACGTTACTATCAAGGGAAACGCGATCCAAAGATATTGGCCAAAAAAAGCTTCCTATGGCTATGATTCACGAGTCTTGTGGAACTGTTATTTCAGATCCAACTGGGACTTATGAAGTCGGTCAAAAGGTAGTTATGATTCCCAATCAACCGCCTATGCAGAGTGACAAGGAGTTCTACGAGAACTACATGACAGGAACTTACTTCCTATCTAGTGGTTATGATGGCTTTATGAGAGAATTTGTCTCTCTTCCAAAAGACCGAGTCGTTTCTTATAATGATGTCGAAGATACAGTTGCTGCCATTACCGAGTTTGTAAGTGTTGGTATGCATGCTATGGATCGTTTCTTGCATCTCGCTCATAGCAAGCGAGAGCGAATCGCTGTTATTGGAGATGGTAGTTTGGCCTTTGTGGTTGCGAATATTATCAATTATACCTTGCCAGAAGCAGAGATTATCGTGATTGGACGCCATTGGGAAAAATTGGAGCTCTTCTCTTTTGCAAAAGAGTGCTATATCACGGATAATATCCCAGAGGATTTGACCTTTGATCATGGATTTGAGTGTTGCGGCGGTGATGGTACAGGACCAGCTATCAATGACTTGATTCGCTATATTCGTCCACAGGGAACGATTCTCATGATGGGAGTGAGTGAATACAAGGTTAATATCAATACACGAGATGCTTTGGAAAAAGGATTGTTATTAGTAGGCTCATCTCGTTCAGGACGCGTCGATTTTGAGAAGGCCATTCAAATGATGGAAGTCAAAAAGTTTGCGAATCGTCTGAAGAATATCCTTTATGTTGAAGAACCTGTGAGAGAAATCAAGGACATTCACCGTGTCTTTGCTACAGACCTTAATACTGCTTTCAAAACAGTATTTAAGTGGGAAGTGTAGAAGATGGAGGTTAATTGTGGAGAAACTCATCAAAGAAAAAATTTCTTCTTTACTATCTAATGAAGAGGAAGTACTCAGTGTTGAACAGCTGGGAGGCATGACCAATCAAAACTATTTGGTTAAAACAACCAACAAACAGTATATTGTGAAATTTTTTGGTAAAGGGACTGAAAAACTCATCAATCGTCAAAATGAAAAGTACAATCTTGAACTTTTAGAGGATTTAGATTTAGATGTCAAAAATTATCTCTTTGATATTGAGTCAGGGATCAAAGTAAATGAATACATCGAATCAGCAGTAACTCTAGATTCAACATCAATTAAGTCCAAGTTTGAAAAGATTGCACCAATTTTACAAACCATTCACGCTTCAGGGAAAGAATTACGAGGAGAGTTTGCTCCTTTTGAGGAAATCAGCAAATATGAATCCTTGATTGAGGGACCTATCCCTTATGAAAACTATGAAGCTGTAAGAAAAGATGTATTTTCACTAGAAAAGAGATTGGCTGATTTGGGTGTTGATAGAAAGTCCTGTCACATCGATTTGGTACCAGAAAACTTTATCGAGTCACCACAAGGTCGTTTGTATTTGATTGACTGGGAATACTCTTCTATGAATGACCCAATGTGGGATTTGGCAGCTCTTTTCTTAGAGTCTGAATTTACAAAGCAAGAGGAAGATGATTTCCTTTCCTACTATGAAAGTGACAAAACGCCTGTATCACGTGAGAAGATTCGTATCTATAAAATCTTGCAAGATACTATATGGAGTTTGTGGACAGTGTACAAAGAAGCTCAAGGGGCTGATTTTGGAGATTACGGTGTCAATCGTTACCAAAGAGCTGTCGAAGGTTTGACTTATTATGGAGGTTAGGATGAAGAATAAAAATGGTGTTTCCTTTGGTCTGCTCTCTGGAATTTTCTGGGGATTAGGTCTAACGATTAGTGCTTATATCTTTTCAATTTTTACAAATCTTTTCGCCTTTTTGTTGTGGTCAGCTCATGATTTCTTGAGTATCTTTATCTTGTTAGCTTTTCTTTTGGTAAAAGAAAGAAAAGTTCGTCTCTCGATTTTCTTAAATATTCGAAATGTAAGTGTAATTATCGGAGCTTTACTAGCAGGACCTATTGGTATGCAGGCCAATCTTTATGCGGTTAAATATATTGGTAGTTCTCTAGCTTCATCTGTATCGGCTATTTACCCAGCAGTTTCAGTTTTACTAGCCTTCTTCATTTGAAACACAAGGTTTCAAAGAATACAGTATTCGGTGTTTTCTTGATTATTGCAGCTATCATTGCTCAAACCTACAAGGTTGAACAAGTAAACTCGTTTTACATTGGGATTCTTTGTGCCCTTATCTGTGCCATTGCCTGGGGGAGTGAAAGTGTTCTCAGCTCCTATGCTATGGAAAGTGATTTAAGTGAAATTGAGGCCTTGCTAATTCGACAAGTAACCTCATTCTTGTCCTATCTTGTGATTGTGCTCTTTTCTCACCATTCATTTGCAGAAGTGGCAGATGGGCAATTATTCGGCCTCTTGATTGTCTTTGCGGCCTTTAATATGATTTCCTACTTAGCTTATTATATCGCCATTAATCGTTTGCAACCTGCGAAAGCAACAGGTTTGAATGTGAGCTATGTAGTCTGGACTGTCTTATTTGCAGTTATTTTCTTGGGTGCACCGCTAGATATGCTGACAATCATCACTTCACTTATTGTTATGGCTGGTGTTTATATTATTATTAAAGAATAAAGGAGATTCGTGTGAAAGCGATTATTTTAGCAGCGGGCTTAGGAACTCGTCTACGCCCTATGACTGAAAATACCCCAAAAGCTTTGGTTAAGGTTAATCAAAAACCCTTGGTAGAATACCAAATCGAGTTTTTGAAAGAGAGAGGAATTGATGAGATTATCATTGTTGTCGGCTATCTCAAAGAACAATTTGACTACTTAAAAGAAAAATATGGTGTTCGTTTAGTCTTTAACGACAAGTATGCTGATTACAATAACTTTTACTCACTTTATCTAGTAAAAGAAGATTTGGCTAACAGCTACGTCATCGATGCAGATAACTATCTTTTTAAAAATATGTTTCGAAACGATCTTAAACGTTCTACCTATTTTAGCGTTTATCGTGAAGACTGTACGAACGAGTGGTTCTTGGTTTACGGTGATGACTACAAGGTTCAAGACATTATTGTTGACAGCAAAGCTGGTCGCATTCTGAGTGGAGTTTCATTCTGGGATGCACCAACTGCTGAGAAGATTGTTGGCTTTATTGACAAAGCTTATGAAAGTGGTGAATTTGTTGATCTCTACTGGGACAACATGGTTAAGGATAATATCAAAGAATTAGATGTCTATGTCGAAGAATTAGAAGGAAATAGCATCTATGAAATTGATAGTGTAAAAGATTACCATAAATTAGAAGAGATTTTATCTACTATTGAGTAAGGAAATAGAAGAAGGCTTGGACCTTCTTTTTTTGTGTATTTTATAACAAGAATGTTTGATATTGATTGTATTTTTTAAATGAAACAAAAATTACAAAAAAATGAACAAAATAAAACAAAAATTATTGACAACGATTTCATATAGTGTTATACTTATAGCATAAAAGATAATTGAAAGAAGGGAAAATGTTATGGGATTAGATCATTTCTTTGACAAAAACCTGGTGTTTTGCTTAGAAGCGGATAATCAAGATCAACTCTTTGATCAGGTAGCAAGCTTGTTGGAAGAACGAGAAATTGTCACTCCAACTTATCGTGAAGCCTTGATCACGCGTGAAAAGTCATTTCCAACTGGTTTAGATATGGAATTTCTAGGTAAGGACTTGCCAAATGTAGCGATTCCTCATACAGATATTGTTCATAATCTAGCTGAGAAAGTGGTGGTTGTTCGATTAGAAAAACCAGTAACTTTTCACAATATGATAGCTCCTGATAAGGAAGTAGAAGTATCCCTACTCTTCTTTATCATTAACAACTCAAGTTCAAGTCAAACAAATATTCTGGCTCAGTTGATGGACTTTTTCACAGGAAATGGACATCTGGAAGATTTATCAAAAATTTCCGAACCAGAAAAACTTTATGCTTACATTGCTGAAGCAACCGCTTAATCTTGTCTATTAAAATATAAAATCGGAGGAAATCCAAATGATTAAAATTCTTGCTGCCTGCGGTGCAGGTGTTAACTCAAGTCACCAAATTAAAAGTGCTCTAGAAGAAGAACTTTCAAACCGTGGTTATGACGTTCACTGTGATGCCGTCATGGTGAAAGATGTAAACGAAGACCTTATCAAGGGCTATGATATCTTTACACCAATCGCTGCAACTGACCTTGGTTTTGAACCTGGTATTCCAGTAATTGAAGCTGGACCAATCTTGTTCCGTATTCCAGCAATGAGTGCTCCAGTATTTGACAATATTGAAGCAGCTATCAAAGAACACGGACTAAGCTAATTTATTCTTTATCTTGTTAACATTCATATAACTAAAAAAAACGGGAGGAACTATTATGGATGTCATTATCGAACTAGCCAATAAGATTTTCAAGCCAGTCTTGGAAATGGGTGGTCCTATCATCATGCTGATCATCTTGACAGTATTGGCCTTACTATTTGGAGTTAAATTCTCCAAAGCACTTGAAGGTGGTATCAAGCTTGCCATCGCCCTTACTGGTATCGGTGCTATCATCGGTATGCTCAACGGAGCTTTCTCAGCATCACTTGCGAAATTCGTTGAAAACACTGGTATCCAATTGAACATCACTGACGTTGGTTGGGCACCACTTGCTACCATCACTTGGGGATCTGCTTGGACACTTTACTTCTTGCTTGTAATGTTGATTGTCAACGTTGTGATGCTTGCTATGAAGAAAACGGACACACTTGACGTCGATATCTTCGATATCTGGCACTTGTCAATCACTGGTCTTTTGATCAAATGGTATGCTGACAACAATGGTGTAAGCCAAGGGGTTTCACTCTTCATCGCGACAGCAGCAGTTGTACTTGTTGGTATTTTGAAGATTATCAACTCTGACTTGATGAAACCAACTTTCGACGACCTTCTTAACGCACCAAGTTCATCACCAATGACTTCAACTCACATGAACTACATGATGAACCCAGTTATCATGGTCTTGGATAAGATCTTTGATAAAGTTTTGCCAGGTCTTGATAAATATGACTTTGACGCTGCAAAATTGAACAAAAAAATCGGTTTCTGGGGATCTAAATTCTTCATCGGTTTCATTCTTGGTATCGTTATTGGTTTGATGGGAACTCCACATCCAGTTGCTGGAGTAGAAGATGCATCTTCATGGGAACTTGTTATTAAAGGTTGGTTGTCTCTTGGTTTGACAGCCGGTGTAGCTTTGGAACTCTTCTCACTTATCGGATCTTGGTTCATCGCAGCCGTAGAACCACTTTCACAAGGTATTACAAACGTTGCTACTAAACGTCTTCAAGGACGTAAATTCAACATCGGTCTTGACTGGCCATTCATCGCTGGTCGTGCTGAAATCTGGGCTTGTGCAAACGTACTTGCTCCAATCATGCTAGTAGAAGCTGTGCTTCTTTCAAACGTCGGAAATGGTATCTTGCCACTTGCAGGTATCATCGCTATGGGTGTGACTCCAGCTCTCTTGGTTGTTACACGTGGTAAATTGCTCCGTATGATTATCTTCGGAACACTCTTGTTGCCTCTCTTCCTTCTTCAGGTACTCTTATCGCACCATTCGCAACAGAACTTGCTAAAGGTGTAGGTGCCTTCCCAGAAGGTGTGAACCAATCTCAATTGATTACTCACTCAACTCTTGAAGGACCAATTGAAAAACTATTTGGTTGGGCAATCGGTAATGCTACAACAGGTGATATCAAAGCAATCCTTGGTGCAGCAGTCTTCCTTGTATTCTATGTAGGTATCTTTGCTTGGTATAGAAAACAAATGATCAAACGTAACGAAGAATACGCAGCAAATGCTAAATAATTCGCTCCTATAAAATGTAAATTGTGAAAACTAGGTTGTTAATTTCCTACATTGGGAGTGGCAACCTAGTTTTTTATATAAAGATCTAAAAATAGTTGGAGAATATTATGGTAATTGAAATCAAATCAGACCAGTTAACGGTCCAGTTTAAAACCTTAGGTGGCGCCTTGTCGTCGATCAAGGATCGAGAAGGCATTGAGTATCTGTGGCAAGGAGATGCAACTTACTGGAGTGGACAAGCGCCAGTACTTTTCCCAATTTGTGGCTCTTTAAGAGAAGATATAGCCTTCTACAGTCACGAAGATGGAACGGAGACGAAAGGAAACATTCCTCGTCACGGTTTGGTCCGTAAAAAAGAATTTGAATTAGTTGAACAGACAGAAAACAGCGTAACCTTTGCTATTGAAGATGATGAGAATACTTATCAGAACTATCCTTATCATTTCCTCCTTGAAATCACTTATCTAGTGACTGGCAAGACTGTTCGTACTCAATACAAGATTTTCAATAAAGAAACTAATAAAGTAATGCCATTCTTTATTGGTGGACATCCAGGATTTAATTGTCCTCTGCTAGATGGCGAAACTTATGAAGATTACTATTTAGAGTTTGAGAAAGAAGAGACTTGCTCTGTTCCCCGGCCTTTCCCAGAAACTGGCTTGTTAGACTTCCAAGATAGAAGTCCATGGTTGGATTCGCAAAAGGAAGTGGATCTCAGTTACAATCTGTTTAGTGTTGATGCAGTGACTTTGGATGAGTTGCAATCCAGAACAATTGCCCTTCGTTCTCGCAAGCATGAGAAGGGATTAAAAGTACACTTTCAAGAGTTTTCAAATCTCATCATTTGGTCAACTTTGAATAAGGGACCTTTCATTGCCTTTGAACCTTGGTCTGGCTTGTCAACATCTCTTGAAGAAGGAGATCATTTAGAAGATAAGAAGAATGTTCGTCTCCTAGAACCTGGTCAAGTAGATCAGATTGGCTTTGATATTGAAATATTTTAGATTAAAAACTACAAAAACAAACATTTACTGTTGACTTTTTCTATAAATAGGAGTATATTATGTTTGTAAGCAACAAATGATGTTTGTAACAAACAAATAATCACTTGTTATATTCTCTTTAGAGGAGAAAGTTTGTTTCTAGGAACTTGATTTCCTGGACTTGGATAAGGTGTTATTCATCTCATTCAAACAAATTTGTCACTAAACTGCTAGAAAGTCTTTTGTAGGTAAACTGCTAACTATAAAAGTCTTTACTAGCCTAGAAAAACAAAAAGGAGTATACAATATGTCTATTGTTATCGGTGCAGATGCTGCAGGTTTGAGATTGAAAGAAGTTGTGAAAGACTTCTTGGAAAAAGAAAACTTCCACGTTGTGGATGTTACAGCTGAAGGTCAAGATTTTGTTGATGTGACTCTTGCTGTTGCTGCAGAAGTAAACAAAGAAGAACAAAACCTTGGTATCGTGATTGATGCTTATGGTGCTGGTCCATTTATGGTTGCAACAAAGATCAAAGGAATGGTTGCCGCAGAAGTATCTGACGAACGTTCAGCTTATATGACTCGTGGACACAACAACTCACGTATGATCACTATGGGTGCACAACTTGTTGGTGATGAATTGGCTAAAAATATTGCTAAAGGTTTTGTTAACGGTAAATACGACGGTGGTCGTCACCAAATTAGGGTCGATATGTTGAACAAAATGTGCTAATACTCTCAAATATCAAGATAATCTGTTGTCAGCTCACTTTAGCTAACCTCAGTTATGCTTGCAGCTCGCTTCCTAAGCTAATCTTGATTTTTATTGAGTAAGGATAAATGATATTAGATTTATATAATTAATCGGAGGGAATAACTAATGAGAATTGCAATTGGATGTGACCACATCGTAACAGATGAAAAAATGGCGGTTTCAGAATTTTTGAAATCAAAAGGATATGAAGTCATTGACTTTGGTACCTATGACCACACACGTACTCACTACCCAATCTTTGGTAAAAAAGTTGGTGAAGCCGTTACAAGCGGTCAAGCCGATCTTGGGGTATGTATCTGTGGTACTGGTGTTGGTATCAACAACGCTGTAAACAAAGTCCCAGGAGTTCGTTCTGCCTTGGTTCGTGATATGACAACAGCTCTTTATGCAAAAGAACAATTGAATGCCAATGTTATTGGTTTTGGTGGTAAAATCACTGGTGAACTGCTTATGTGTGATATCATTGAAGCTTTCATCAATGCTGAATACAAACCATCAGAAGAAAACAAAAAATTGATTGCGAAAATTGAGCACGTTGAAACTCACAATGCTCATCAAGCAGATGCAAACTTCTTTACAGAATTCCTTGAAAAATGGGATCGCGGTGAATACCACGACTAAGAGGTGACGCATGATTTTAACAGTCACAATGAATCCATCCATTGATATTTCTTATCCTTTGGATGAATTAAAAATTGACACTGTCAACCGTGTGGTGGACGTGACCAAGACAGCTGGTGGTAAAGGTCTCAATGTTACACGAGTGCTTTCAGAATTTGGTGATTCTGTTGTTGCTACTGGTTTGGTCGGTGGTAAACTTGGTGAGTTTTTAGTAGAGCATATTGACGATAAAGTAACGAAACGTTTCTTCTCCATTCAAGGAGAAACTCGTAACTGTATCGCTATTCTCCACGGAGACAACCAAACAGAAATCCTTGAAAAAGGGCCTGAAGTTTTGGAACAAGAAGGGCAAGATTTCTTGGTTCATTTCGAGAATCTTCTTGACACTGTGGAAGTAGTAGCCATCTCTGGTAGTCTGCCAGCAGGTCTTCCAGTTGACTACTATGCAAGCTTAGTAGAACTTGCTAATCAAGCAGGCAAACCAGTTGTTCTAGACTGCTCAGGTGCAGCTCTTCAGGCTGTCCTTGAATCAACACACAAACCAACAGTTATTAAACCAAATAACGAAGAATTGTCTCAGCTTCTTGGGAAAGAAGTTTCTGAGGATTTGGATGAATTAAAAGAAGTTCTTCAAGAGCCTTTATTTGCAGGGATTGAGTGGATAATTGTTTCACTTGGTGCAAATGGTGCTTTTGCAAAACATGGGGACACTTTCTACAAGGTAGATATTCCAAGAATTCAGGTGGTCAATCCTGTTGGATCTGGAGATTCTACTGTGGCAGGGATTTCCTCAGGACTTCTTCATAAGGAATCGGATGTAGAACTCCTCATCAAGGCCAATGTCCTTGGTATGCTCAATGCTCAAGAAAAATGACAGGTCATGTCAATATGGCTAACTATCAAGCTCTATATGATCAATTAATAGTAAAAGAGGTATAAAATGGCTTTAACAGAAAATAAACGCGCTTGCTTGAAAAAACTCTCAGATGAAAACGGCATTATCTCAGCTCTTGCCTTTGACCAACGTGGCGCTTTGAAACGTCTCATGGCTCAATACCAAACAGAGGAACCAACTGTGGCTCAAATGGAAGAACTCAAAGTCTTGGTAGCAGATGAATTGACAAAATACGCATCCTCTATGCTTCTTGACCCTGAGTATGGACTTCCAGCTACAAAAGCTCTTGCACCAAATGCTGGTCTTCTCCTTGCTTATGAAAAAACAGGATACGACACAACAAGCACCAAACGCTTGCCTGACTGCTTGGATGTTTGGTCTGCCAAACGCATCAAGGAACAAGGCGCAGACGCTGTTAAGTTTTTGCTTTACTATGACGTAGACAGCGCTGACGAACTCAACCAAGAAAAACAAGCCTACATCGAACGTATTGGTTCTGAGTGTGTGGCGGAAGACATTCCATTCTTCCTTGAAATCTTGGCTTACGATGAAAAAATCGCTGACGCAGGTTCTGCAGAATACGCAAAAGTAAAACCACACAAGGTTATTGGTGCTATGAAGGTCTTCTCAGACCCACGCTTCAACATCGATGTCTTGAAAGTGGAAGTTCCAGTCAACGTCAAATATGTTGAAGGCTTTGGCGATGGTGAAATCGTTCATACACGTGAAGAAGCAGCAGCCTTCTTCAAAGCGCAAGATGAAGCAACTAACTTGCCATACATCTACTTGAGTGCAGGTGTATCAGCTAAACTCTTCCAAGAAACCCTTGTCTTTGCCCACGAATCAGGCGCAAACTTTAACGGCGTTCTTTGTGGCCGTGCTACATGGGCTGGATCAGTTGAAGCTTACATCAAAGATGGTGAAGCAGCAGCTCGCGAATGGCTTCGCACAACTGGTTTTGAAAACATTGACGAACTCAACAAGGTTCTTCAAACAACAGCGACTTCATGGACTGAACGTGTATAAGTTTTCCCCCCTAATCTTAGGAACATTGATCTAAATAAAAATTTAAAAAAAGTTGAATGTAAAGGTTTACAAAAAAACTTACTTGTGCTATACTTAAATCACAAGTTAATACAAGGTGAGTGTTACTAAGTAATATTAGGCATGATCACAGGTGGATTAGAAATCAATAGGTTTTCTAGTTCATTTGTGGTCATTTTTTATACTCATATACCTTTAAGAGATAAAAGGAGGTTGCCATGTATCGAATTCTAAACCCAATGAATCACAACGTCTCGCTTGTCAGAAACGACAAAGGGGAAGAAGTGATTGTGATTGGTAAGGGGATTGCATTTGGGAAAAAGAAGGGGGATTTGATTGCTGAAGAACAAGTTGAGAAAATCTTTCGAATGAAGACAGAAGAGTCCAGAGAGAACTTTATGGCTCTGCTCAAAGATGTTCCGCTTGATTTTATCACAGTGACCTATGAGATTATTGATAAGCTTTCTAAGAAATATCATTATCCGATTCAAGAGTATCTCTACGTAACCTTGACAGATCATATTTACTGTTCTTACCAAGCTCTAGCACAAGGAAGGTACAAGGATAGTAATCTGCCAGATATTTCCATTAAGTATCCTGTCGCTTTTCAAATCGCAAATGAAGCATTTGAAATTTACCGTCAGAAGTTGACAGATCATTTCCCTGAGGATGAAATTATTCGGATCGCTTATCATTTCATTAATGCCGAAGGGGAGAATGAAGTTCAAGTGGTTGAGTCGATTGATAAGAGGAAAGAAATTCTCAGGAATGTTGAAGAAGTGCTAAAGGGTTATGCAATTCAACGAACCAAAGAGAATAATCATTTCTATGATCGTTTTATGATTCATTTGAATTATTTCTTGGATTATTTAGACAGATCTAGAGATGATAACCAATCACTTCTGGATATGGAAGATCATATTAAACAATCCTATCCAAAAGCGTTCGAGATTGGTTCCAAGATCTATGATGTGATTACGCAACATACGGGTCTTGATTTGTATAAAAGTGAACGAGTTTATCTAGTTCTACATATCCAACGTTTGCTGTCATAAGATTTTACAAAACTATATAAGGAGGACTCTATCATGAATAGAGAAGAAGTAACATTGTTAGGTTTTGAGATTGTTGCCTATGCTGGCGATGCTCGATCAAAACTATTGGAAGCTTTAAAGGCTGCTGAAGCTGGTGATTTCGCGAAAGCGGATAGCTTAGTTGAAGAAGCTGGTTCTTGCATTGCTGAAGCACATCACGCGCAAACAAGTCTATTGACCAAGGAAGCAGCTGGTGAGGATTTGGCTTATAGTGTGACCATGATGCATGGCCAAGACCACTTGATGACAACTATCTTGCTCAAAGACTTGATGCACCATTTAATCGAACTCTACAAGAGAGGAGTTAAGTAATGAACAAACTAATTTCATTTATCGAGAAAGGAAAACCTTTCTTTGAAAAACTGTCTCGTAATATCTATCTTCGTGCTATTCGTGATGGTTTCATTGCAGGGATGCCTGTTATTCTCTTCTCAAGTATCTTTATCTTGATTGCTTTTGTACCAAACTCATGGGGCTTTAAATGGTCTGATGATGTTGTTAATCTCCTCATGAAACCTTATAGCTATTCAATGGGGATTCTAGCTCTCTTGGTAGCTGGTACAACAGCTAAGTCATTGACCGACTCAGTAAACCGTAGCATGGAAAAAACCAATCAAATCAACTATATGTCAACACTTTTGGCAGCAATTGTTGGTTTGTTGATGTTGGCAGCTGATCCTATCGAAAATGGTCTAGCTACTGGATTCTTGGGGACAAAAGGTTTGCTTTCAGCCTTCCTTGCCGCCTTTGTTACTGTAGCCATCTATAAGGTTTGTGTTAAGAACAACGTAACTATTCGTATGCCTGACGAAGTTCCACCAAATATCTCACAAGTTTTTAAAGATGTGATTCCATTCACTCTTTCAGTTGTTTCTCTATATGTTCTTGATTTACTAGCTCGTCATTTTGTTGGAGCCAGTGTAGCAGAATCAATCGGTAAATTCTTTGCACCATTATTCTCAGCCGCGGATGGCTATCTGGGTATTACCATTATCTTTGGGGCCTTTGCCTTCTTCTGGTTTGTGGGTATCCATGGACCATCTATCGTTGAACCAGCAATCGCAGCTATTACCTATGCAAATGCCGAAGTCAACTTGAACCTTCTCCAACAAGGTATGCACGCTGACAAGATTCTTACTTCTGGTACACAAATGTTTATCGTTACCATGGGTGGTACTGGTGCGACACTGGTTGTTCCATTCATGTTCATGTGGTTGACCAAATCAAAACGAAACCGTGCAATCGGACGTGCTTCAGTAGTTCCAACTTTCTTTGGTGTAAATGAACCAATCTTGTTTGGTGCACCACTTGTATTGAATCCAATCTTCTTTATTCCATTTATCTTTGCGCCAATTGCCAACGTTTGGATCTTTAAATTCTTTATTGAAACGCTTGGCATGAACTCATTTACTGCCAACCTTCCTTGGACAACACCAGGTCCGCTCGGTATTGTTCTCGGTACAAACTTCCAATTCTTGTCATTTGTACTTGCTGCTTTGTTAATTCTTGTTGACGTAGCTATTTACTATCCATTCCTCAAGGTTTATGATGAACAAATCCTTGAAGAAGAACGTTCTGGTAAAGCCAATGATGAATTAAAAGAAAAAGTAGCTGCAAACTTCAATACTGCTAAAGCAGATGCGATTCTTGAAAAAGCTGGTGTAGAAGCAGCGCAAAACACAATTACTGAAGAAACCAATGTTCTCGTTCTCTGTGCAGGCGGAGGTACAAGTGGTCTCCTTGCAAATGCTCTAAACAAAGCAGCTGCGGAGTACAAGGTTCCTGTTAAAGCAGCAGCTGGTGGCTATGGTGCTCACCGTGAAATGTTGCCTGAGTTTGATCTGGTTATCCTTGCTCCTCAAGTTGCTTCAAACTTTGAAGACATGAAGGCCGAAACTGACAAACTTGGTATCAAACTTGCCAAGACAGAAGGTGGCCAATACATTAAACTGACTCGCGATGGAAAAGGCGCTCTTGCCTTTGTTCAAGAGCAGTTCGAAGAATAAAAGGTAAAGAGCGAAGAAGTGAGATGGAGGAATTCCTCCCAACTATATCCCCATCTCATTTCTATTTCTTGAAAGGTGAATCAAATGACAAAAACACTTCCAAAAGACTTTATTTTCGGTGGCGCAACAGCTGCCTATCAAGCAGAAGGTGCTACACATACTGATGGTAAAGGACCAGTAGCGTGGGATAAATATCTTGAAGATAACTACTGGTACACTGCTGAACCAGCCAGTGATTTCTATCACAAATACCCAGTAGACCTCAAACTTGCAGAAGAGTATGGTGTCAATGGTATCCGTATCTCAATCGCTTGGTCACGTATCTTTCCAACTGGTTATGGGAAAGTTAATGACAAGGGGGGGTTGAGTTCTATCATAATCTATTTGCAGAGTGCCACAAACGTCATGTTGAGCCCTTTGTAACTCTTCATCACTTTGATACGCCAGAAGCTCTACATTCAAATGGAGACTTCTTAAACCGTGAAAACATTGAACACTTTGTAGACTACGCGGCTTTCTGTTTTGAAGAATTTCCTGAAGTTAACTTTTGGACAACCTTTAATGAAATTGGGCCGATAGGAGATGGTCAGTATTTGGTTGGGAAATTCCCTCCAGGTATCCAGTACGATCTTGCCAAAGTTTTCCAATCGCACCACAATATGATGGTGTCTCATGCACGCGCGGTAAAATTGTACAAAGAGAAAGGCTATAAAGGGGAAATTGGTGTCGTGCACGCTCTCCCAACCAAGTACCCACTTGATCCTGAAAATCCTGCAGATGTTATTGCGGCAGAGTTGGAGGACATTATCCATAATAAATTTATCTTGGATGCAACTTATCTGGGTCACTACTCTGAAAAGACCCTGGCAGGGGTAGAGGCTATCTTGGCTGCCAATGGTGGTAGCTTAGATCTTCGTGAAGAAGATTTCGAAGTATTAGAAGCTGCAAAAGACTTGAATGATTTCCTTGGAATCAATTACTATATGAGTGACTGGATGGAAGCCTTTGATGGAGAAACTGAAATCATCCACAATGGGAAGGGTGAGAAAGGAAGCTCTAAATACCAAATCAAAGGCGTTGGTCGTCGTGTAGCTCCTGATTATGTACCACGTACGGATTGGGATTGGATTATCTACCCTCAAGGTTTGTATGACCAAATTATGCGCGTGAAGAAAGATTATCCTAACTACAAGAAGATTTACATCACTGAAAATGGCCTCGGCTATAAAGATGAGTTTGTGGATAACACTGTTTACGATGATGGTCGTATTGATTATGTGAAACAACACTTGGAAGTATTATCTGATGCTATTGATGATGGTGCAAACGTCAAAGGATACTTCATCTGGTCATTGATGGATGTCTTCTCTTGGTCAAACGGCTACGAAAGCGTTACGGCCTCTTCTATGTTGATTTTGAAACCCAGGAGCGTTATCCTAAGAAATCAGCTCACTGGTACAAGAAACTAGCTGAGACCCAACTTATTGAATAAAATTCAACAAAAATTCCCCGCCAAAAGGCAGGGGAATTTTTATGGTTTTGATAAAAGAATGGTTGTTTGTTCCGACAGCTCTTCAAATATCTCCTGACTCAGTTTGGAATCTGAAACGATGGTATCAATCTCTGAGATATTGTAGAACGTGTAAAAATCAAACTTATTAAACTTACTGTGGTCTGCCAGTAGATATTTTTTATTAGCATTATTCAAGGCGATTCGTTGTACCTCGCCCTCTTCTTCACTGAAAGTAGCAATTGCCTTATCCTTGATACCATTACAACTTACAAAAGCTTTAGAAAACTGAAGATTGGTCAAATCCTGTAAGGTAAGTGTTCCTACAAAAGCACCAGTGATAGAGCGATAATTTCCGCCAATCAAGATCAAATCTGTTAGTTTTCGTTCGTTTAGGATTAGAAAAACAGGAAGGCTGTTTGTTACAACACGAATATTGTCGATAGGGAGCTCACGAGCAAAACATTCTAAGGTTGTTCCTGGCCCGATAAAAATAGTTTCACCTTCGTCAATCAAATGACCAGCAAAACGACTGATTTCTTGTTTTTCAGCAATCTGCAAGCCTTGTTTTTCGACGTTTGAGCGTTCGTTGTTTAAGAGAGAACCTGTACGAAGTTTTTCAGCACCACCATGCACACGGACCAGCAAATCCTTGTCTGCTAGTTCTTGTAAATAGCGGCGAGCTGTCATATCTGACACATCAAGACTCTCCATAATCTCTTTTACAGTAATAGTGCCTTTTGTGTTTACTGCTTCTAGAATACTATCTAGTTTTTCTTGCTTTAGCATCCTTATCACCTCGATTTCTACTATTATTATCTTACCATAAAACGCTCAATCAATCAAATAGAAAAAAACAAAATAAAACAAAAACAAAAATCTCACAGTCTGTTTAAACAAACTGTGAGAAGTATGGATTAAAGCTTATTTTTAATCTAAACCGTAGTTGTAGTCCTCGTCTTGCATGGCTTCAACTTCACCAAGGAGGTAACCATTTCCGACTTGAGAGAAGAAGTCGTGGTTAGAAGTTCCTGTTGAAATACCGTTCATAACGATTGGATTGACATCATCAGCTGAATCAGGGAAGAGTGGATCTTGTCCTAGGTTCATAAGAGCCTTATTAGCATTGTAACGAAGGAAGGTTTTAACTTCCTCAGTCCAACCAACACCGTCATAGAGGCTTTCTGTATAGCCCTCTTCGTTCTCGTAGAGAGTGTAGAGCAGATCGTACATCCATTCTTTGAGCTTTCCTTGCTCTTCTTCAGGCAATTCGTTAAAACCAAGTTGGAATTTGTAACCAATATAAGTTCCGTGAACAGACTCATCACGAATGATCAGTTTGATGATTTCTGCAACATTGGCTAGTTTGTTGTTACCAAGATAGTAAAGCGGTGTAAAGAAACCAGAGTAGAAGAGGAAAGTTTCAAGGAAGACACTGGCAACTTTCTTTTCTAGTGGGCTACCATTGAGGTAGATTTCATTGATAATCTCCGCTTTTCTCTGAAGGTAGGGATTAGTGTTGGTCCATTCAAAGATTTCTTCGATTTCGGCCTTGGTATTCAAGGTCGAAAAGATAGAAGAATAGGATTTTGCGTGGACAGATTCCATAAACTGGATGTTGTTGAAAACAGCTTCCTCATGTGGTGTACGGATGTCTGCGCGAAGTGCTTGAACCCCTGTTTCAGATTGCATGGTATCCAAAAGGGTCAAACCACCAAAGACTTTTCCAACCAAGTCTTTTTCTTTGTTTGATAGTTTTCTCCAGTCGTCTAGGTCATTTGACAAGGGAATACGCGTATCGAGCCAGAATTGCTCTGTCAGCTTTTCCCAAGTTGATTTGTCGATGACATCTTCGATGGCATTCCAGTTAATGGCTTTGTAGTAAGTTTCCATTTGAAATCTCTTTCTGTATGTAATAATGCGATTGCCGAATCATCTCTATTTTATCATAGTCTGAGAAGAGTATCGCACAAAAAGTCGGAAGCCCGACTTTTTAGTTTTTCATAGTATTTAAGATACTTATCAAGTTTTGTATGATGGGGAACTTAATCAGTAGTCTGAGAAAATGTGGTTGCCCCAGATAAAAATTAAATCACACAGCTTTCACATTGGTTAGCACCGACTTCTCCACCATCATCTGTAAAGGTACGGACGTAGTAGATAGACTTGATACCCTTGTTGAAGGCATAGTTACGAAGGATAGACAAGTCACGTGTCGTTTGTTTGTTCTCTTTCTTCCATTCGTAAAGACCTTTTGGAATGTCGCTACGCATGAAGAGAGTGAGTGAAAGCCCTTGGTCCACGTGTTCAGTTGCGGCAGCGTAAACATCAATCACCTTACGCATATCCATGTCATAAGCAGAAGTGTAGTAAGGGATAGTATCTGTTGACAAACCTGCAGCAGGATAGTAGATTTTACCGATTTTCTTCTCTTGGCGTTCTTCAATGCGTTGTGTAATCGGGTGGATAGAAGCAGAAACATCGTTGATGTAGCTGATAGAACCATTTGGAGCAACAGCTAGACGGTTTTGGTGATAAAGACCATCTGCTTGAACCTTTTCGCGAAGTTCAGCCCAGTCAGCAGCACTTGGGATAAAGACATCTTTAAAGAGTTCTTTAACACGGTCTGATTTTGGAACAAACTCGCCTGTCACATACTTGTCAAAGTAGCTTCCATTAGCATAGTCTGATTTTTCAAAGTTGTGGAAGGTGATACCACGTTCGCGCGCGATGTTATTAGATTCTACCAAGGTCCAGTAGTTCATAAGCATAAAGTAGATGCTTGTAAATTCAATTGACTCAGGTGATCCGTACTCAATCAGTTGTTGGGCAAGGTAACTATGAAGTCCCATGGCACCAAGACCAAAGGTGTGAGCCAAACTGTTTCCGTGGTCGATAGTAGGAACAGCTACGATGTGTGAACTATCTGTAACGAAAGTCAAAGCACGAACCATCGCACGGATAGAACGACCAAAGTCAGGTGAAGTCATCATGTTGACAACGTTGGTTGAACCAAGGTTACATGAAACGTCCGTTCCCATTTGAAGGAATTCTTGAGCATCGTTGATCAAGCTTGGTTCTTGAACTTGAAGAATCTCAGAACACAAGTTACTCATGATAATCTTTCCATCAACAGGATTTGCACGGTTAGCCGTATCAATGTTGACGACATAAGGGTAACCAGATTCTTGTTGCAATTTAGAGATTTCAGTTTCCAAATCACGCGCCTTGATTTGTCTTGCGGATATTTGGATTTGCGACCAATTCATCGTATTTTTCAGTGATGTCGATGTAGTTGAACGGTACACCATACTCAAGCTCTACAGAGTATGGGCTGAAGAGGTACATTTCTTCATTTTTACGAGCCAATTCGTAGAACTTATCGGGTACTACAACACCAAGTGAGAGGGTCTTAACACGAACCTTTTCATCGGCATTTTCTTTCTTAGTTGAAAGGAAAGCGATGATATCTGGGTGAAAGACATTGAGGTAGACAACCCCAGCACCTTGACGCTGACCCAATTGGTTAGAGTAAGAGAAACTGTCTTCGAAGAGTTTCATAACTGGTACGACACCAGAAGCAGCACCTTCATAACCTTTGATAGGAGCTCCGGCTTCACGAAGGTTGCTGAGGGAAATTCCCACACCACCACCGATACGTGAAAGTTGAAGAGCAGAGTTGATAGAACGGCCGATAGAGTTCATATCATCGGTTACTTGAATCAAGAAACAAGATACCAACTCCCCACGACGAGCACGGCCAGCATTCAAGAAGGAAGGAGTAGCAGGTTGGTAGCGTTGGTGGATGATTTCATTGGCAATATCAGTCGCAATTGCTTCATCCCCGTCAGCAAAGTAAAGTGCATTAAAGAAGACACGGTCTTCCATGCTTTCAAGGTAGTATTCCCCATCGTTAGTCTTCAAGGCATATTGGTTGTAAAACTTATAGGCAGCCATGAATGATTTGAATTGGAAGTTTTGGTTCTTGATAAATTGATGCAATTCTTCCAAAAACTCTGGACGGTATTTCTTTAGAAATGCAGTTTCGATATAGTTGTGTTCAATAAGGTAGTTGATTTATCAGTAATTGAATCAAAAACCATGGTATTTGGAACTACATTTTCTTTAAAGAAGGCATCCAAGGCTTCCTTATCTTTATGAAGCATGATTTGTCCATTGACAGGACGGTTGATTTCGTTATTGAGACGGAAGTAAGTTACGTCCTCAAGATGTTTTAATCCCATAAAATTTCCTTTATCTAATTACAAAAGAAAGGCCTCTAAGTTAGCCCTAGAAGCAATCTCTTCTGGATGATGTACTAAGATTATGCTAATTGTTTCAGTTTTCCTGGTTGGAAGCCTGAAAAGACTTCAGTTGGTGTTTGGATAACAGGAGCTGCGCTGAAACCGAGCTCTTTAACTTGATCGATGTACTCTGGTTGCTCGTCGAGATTGATCTCACGATAAGCGACATTGTTGCTGTCCAAGAAACGCTTGGTCATCTTACATTGGACACAGTTGTTTTTAGAATAAACGGTTACCATTTTCGTAACTCCTCTTTCAAAATAGATTACTTTCTTAGTATATCAGAAAAAAAAACTTTGTCAAACTTTTTAAACTAAATCTTGTGCTAAAAAGTTACAGTTTCAAAAACAAAGCACAAGATATAGTGTTTTGTCAGAGTGTAAAATTGGGTTTTCATTGAACTATCAAAAGTTTATCAAAACAAAAAAACTATATACTGTATATTGGTAAGATAAATAGAAGATTTTTCAGCAAGTTATCTGAAAGGAAATAGAAGAAAGTCCATAAAACACTTGAAAAAAATAATCTAGAAGGTGATATAATACAGTCTTGTAAGGGTTATCACATATAATCCAAAAAAGAAATAACTAAAGGAGAGTCAAACTATGGCTTCTAAAGATTTCCACGTAGTGGCAGAAACAGGTATTCACGCACGTCCAGCAACATTGTTGGTTCAAACAGCTAGCAAATTTGCTTCAGATATCACTCTTGAATACAAAGGTAAATCAGTAAACCTTAAATCTATCATGGGTGTTATGAGTCTTGGTGTTGGCCAAGGTGCTGACGTTACAATTTCAGCTGAAGGTGCAGATGCTGACGACGCAATCGCTGCTATCACTGAAACTATGGAAAAAGAAGGATTGGCATAAGGAAAATGACAGAAATGCTTAAAGGAATCGCAAAGATCTGATGGTGTTGCAGTTGCAAAAGCATATCTACTCGTTCAACCGGATTTGTCATTTGAGACTATTACAGTCGAAGATACAAACGCAGAAGAAGCTCGCCTTGATGCCGCTCTACAGGCATCACAAGACGAGCTTTCTGTTATTCGCGAGAAAGCAGTAGGTACGCTCGGTGAAGAAGTCGCTCAAGTTTTTTTGACGCTCACTTAATGGTTCTTGCTGACCCAGAAATGATCAGCCAAATCAAGGAAACAATCCGTGCGAAGAAAGTGAATGCAGAAGCGGGTCTGAAAGAAGTAACAGACATGTTTATCACTATCTTTGAAGGCATGGAAGACAACCCATACATGCAAGAACGCGCAGCGGATATCCGCGACGTGACAAAACGTGTATTGGCAAACCTCCTTGGTAAAAAATTACCAAACCCAGCTTCTATCAATGAAGAAGTAATTGTGATTGCGCATGACTTGACTCCTTCAGATACAGCTCAATTGGACAAAAACTTTGTAAAAGCTTTTGTAACAAACATTGGTGGACGTACAAGCCACTCAGCTATCATGGCGCGTACGCTTGAAATTGCAGCAGTATTGGGTACAAACAACATCACTGAAATCGTTAAAGACGGTGACATTCTTGCCGTTAACGGTATCACTGGTGAGGTTATTATCAACCCAACTGATGAGCAAGCAGCTGAATTCAAGGCTGCTGGTGAAGCTTATGCGAAACAGAAAGCTGAATGGGCTCTCTTGAAAGATGCTAAAACAGTAACTGCTGATGGCAAACACTTTGAATTGGCTGCCAACATCGGTACTCCAAAAGACGTTGAAGGTGTCAATGACAACGGTGCTGAAGCTGTTGGTCTTTACCGTACAGAGTTCTTGTACATGGATTCTCAAGACTTCCCAACAGAAGACGAGCAGTACGAAGCTTACAAGGCTGTACTTGAAGGAATGAACGGTAAACCTGTTGTCGTTCGTACAATGGATATCGGTGGAGATAAGGAGCTTCCTTACTTCGATATGCCTCACGAAATGAACCCATTCCTTGGATTCCGTGCCCTTCGTATCTCTATCTCTGAGACTGGAGATGCTATGTTCCGCACACAAATCCGTGCCCTTCTTCGTGCGTCTGTTCACGGTCAATTGCGTATCATGTTCCCAATGGTTGCGCTCTTGAAAGAATTCCGTGCAGCGAAAGCAGTCTTTGACGAAGAAAAAGCGAACCTTCTTGCTGAAGGTGTTGCAGTTGCGGATAATATCCAAGTTGGTATCATGATCGAAATCCCAGCAGCAGCAATGCTTGCAGACCAATTTGCTAAAGAAGTTGACTTCTTCTCAATTGGTACAAACGACTTGATCCAATACACAATGGCAGCAGACCGTATGAACGAACAAGTTTCATACCTTTACCAACCATACAACCCATCAATCCTTCGTTTGATTAACAACGTTATCAAAGCAGCTCACGCTGAAGGTAAATGGGCTGGTATGTGTGGTGAGATGGCTGGTGACCAACAGGCTGTTCCACTTCTTGTCGGAATGGGCTTGGATGAGTTCTCTATGTCAGCAACATCTGTCCTTCGTACACGTAGCTTGATGAAGAAACTCGATACAGCTAAGATGGAAGAGTACGCAAACCGTGCCCTTACAGAATGTTCAACAATGGAAGAAGTTCTTGAACTTCAAAAAGAATACGTTAATTTTGATTAATCGAAAAGTCCTTGCAACTCAGTTGCAGGGACTTTTTTAAAGAATTTTTAAGAAAATCTTTTTTATATTTTATATAAAGTCCATTCTAGAGAAAGTAGCGGTGAAGAATAAAAAAATACTTAACTGGTTCATAAAATTCTTGACAAGTTGCAAATTTAAGAGTAAACTATTAACCAGTTAATTAATAGAGAGGAGTTTCTGCAATTTAGAAATGAATTGCAACTAGAAATATCAAAAAAGAAAGTGAGTTTCGATGAAAATTAATAAAAAATACCTTGCTGGTTCTGCGGCAGCTTTAATTTTAAGTGTCTGTTCTTATGAATTGGGACTGTATCAAGCTAGAACGGTCAAGGAAAATAACCGTGTTTCCTATATAGATGGAAAACAGGCTGCGCAAAAAACAGAGAATCTGACTCCTGATGAGGTCAGCAAAAAAGAAGGCATCAATGCCGAACAAATCGTCATTAAGATAACAGACCAAGGATATGTTACTTCGCACGGCGACCACTATCATTACTATAATGGCAAGGTCCCTTATGACGCTATCATCAGTGAAGAGTTGCTGATGAAGGATCCAAACTACCAGCTCAAGGACGAGGATATTGTCAGTGAAATCAAGGGCGGTTATGTTATCAAGGTAGATGGAAAATACTATGTTTACCTTAAGGACGCATCCCATGCGGATAATGTCCGTACAAAAGAAGAAATCAATCGGCAAAAACAAGAACATAGTCAGCATCGTGAAAGAGGGACTTCAGCAAACGATGGTGCGGTAGCCTTGGCACGTTCACAGGGACGCTACACCACAGATGATGGTTATATCTTTAATGCCTCTGATATCATTGAAGATACTGGTGATGCTTATATCGTACCTCATGGCGACCATTACCATTACATTCCTAAGAGTGAGTTATCAGTCAGCGAATTGGCTGCCGCAGAAGCCTTCCTATCTGGTAGAAGTGGCCAATCAAATACGCCTACTTATCGCCGTACCAATAACAACAGTGCTAGCAGCGATGTAGATAGATGGACTCCATCCTATAATAATCAAGGCAACAGCTATAACAATCAAAGCAACAGCTATACGAACACGGCTAACAACAGTAGCGACGATAGTCAAGCTAATCAAAGTGATGAGGATATAGATAGCCTTCTGAAACAACTTTATGCCTTGCCACTCAGTCGACGACACGTAGAATCTGATGGCCTTGTCTTCGACCCAGCGCAGATTACAAGTCGAACAGCCAGAGGAGTTGCTGTACCTCATGGGAACCATTACCATTTCATCCCTTATTCACAGATGTCTGAATTGGAAGAACGAATCGCTCGCATCATCCCGCTTCGCTATCGTTCGAACCATAGGGTGCCGGATTCAAGACCAGAACAACCAAGTCCACAACCGACTCCGGAACCTAGTCCAAGCCCGCAACCTGCACCAACTCCTCAACCAACTCCAAGCAATCCAATTGACGAAAAATTGGTTAAACAAGCGATTCGAAAAGCAGGCGATGGTTATGTGTTTGAGGAGAATGGAGTTTCTCGTTATATCCCAGCCAAGGAACTTTCAGCTGAAACTTCTGCAGCCATTGATAGAAAGCTGGCCAAGCAGGAAAGTTATTCTCATGAGCTAGGGTCCTAAGAAAACCAACCTCCCATCTGCTAATCGAGGATTTTACAATAAGGCTTATGATTTACTAGCAAGAGTTCATCAAGACTTACTTGATAATAAAGGGCGTCAATCTGATTTTTGACACTTTGGATAAACTCTTGGAACGTCTCAATGATGCCTCAAGTGATAAAGTCCAGCTGGTGGATGATATTCTTGCCTTTCTAGCACCGATTCGTCATCCAGAACGTTTAGGAAAACCAAATGCGCAAATTGCCTACACTGATGATGAGATTCAGGTAGCCAAGTTGGCAGGCAAGTATACAACAGAAGATGGCTATATCTTTGATCCTCGTGATATCACCAGTGATGAGGGGGATGCCTATGTAACTCCACATATGACCCATAGTCATTGGATTAAGAAAGATAGTTTGTCTGAAGCCGAAAGAGCGGCAGCCCAGGCTTATGCTAAAGAGAAAGGTTTGACTCCTCCTTCAACAGACCATCAGAATCCAGGAAATACGGAGGCTAAAGGAGCAGAAGCTATCTACAACCGCGTGAAAGCAGCTAAGAAGGTGCCGCTTGATCGTATGCCTTACAATCTCCAACATACCGTGGAAGTTAAAAACGGTAGTTTAATCATTCCTCATTATGATCATTACCATAACATCAAATTCGAGTGGTTTGACGAAGGACTTTATGAGGCACCTAAGGGGTATAGTCTAGAAGATCTCTTTGCGACTGTCAAGTACTATGTCGAACATCCAAACGAACGTCCGCATTCAGATAGTGGTTGGGGCAATGCAAGTGACCATGTTCAAAGAAACCAAAACGGTCAAGCTGATACCAATCAAACGGAAAAACCATCAGAGGAGAAACCTCAGACAGACAAACCTGAGGAAGAAAAGCCACGCGAAGAGAAGCCTCAAAGTGAGAAACCAGAATCTCCAAAACCAACTGAGGAGCCGGAAGAAGAATCACCAGAGGAACCAGAAGAACCTCAGGTCGAGACTGAAAAGGTTGAAGCGAAGTTGAGAGAGGCTGAAGTGCTACTTGCAAAGATCCAAGACCCCATTATCAAGTCCAATGCCAAAGAAACTCTCACTGGCTTAAAAAATAATCTGCTATTTGGTGCTCAGGATAACAATACCATTATGGCTGAAGCTGAAAAGTTGTTGGCTTTATTAAAGGAGAGCAAGTAAAGGTAGTAGCATTTTCTAGCTCCTAAAAACAGGATAGGAGAACTAGAAAAGTTAAAATCGAAAATGAGAACAGAATGTAAGTTCTAGTTCTCATTTTTTTCATGAAAATATGTAAAATATCTTGACATATAGTGTAAATAAAGATAAACTATTTACTAGTTAATTAAATGGTTAAATACTAGTTAAGGAGTAATGATGAAAAAAAGAACATTTCTATTATTAATGGCAGGTCTCTTGGTTCTTGTCTTAGGAGCATGTAGTCAAAAAGAAAAACAAGAAGCAAAAGGAATGAAGATTGTAACAAGTTTTTACCCAATCTATGCCATGGTAAAAGAGGTATCAGGGGACTTGAATGATGTACGGATGATTCAGTCAAGTAGTGGGATTCACTCCTTTGAACCGTCAGCAAATGACATTGCTGCTATTTATGACGCGGATGTCTTTGTCTACCATTCTCATACGCTCGAATCTTGGGCTGGAAGTCTAGATCCTAACTTGAAAAACTCAAAAGTTAAGGTTTTAGAAGCTTCTGAAGGAATGACATTGGAGCGTGTACCAGGTTTGGAAGATGTTGAAGCTGGTGACGGCATCGATGAAAAAACACTCTACGACCCTCACACTTGGTTAGATCCAGAAAAAGCAGGCGAAGAGGCGCAGATTATCGCTGACAAACTTTCGGAGATTGATAGTTCTAATAAGGAAACGTATCAAAAGAATGCTAAAAATTTTATCGCTAAAGCCCAAGAATTGACTAAGAAGTACCAGCCTATTTTTTTGAGAAAAAGCGAGTCAAAAGACCTTTGTTACACAACACACAGCTTTTCTTATCTCGCTAAACGCTTTGGTTTGAAACAACTTGGTATAGCAGGGATTTCCCTGAACAAGAACCAAGTCCAAGACAACTAACAGAAATTCAGGAATTCGTTAAGACCTATAAGGTTAAAAACCATCTTTACTGAGAGCAATGCTTCTTCTAAAGTCGCTGAGACTTTGGTCAAATCAACAGGAGTTAGCCTAAAGACCCTCAATCCTTTAGAAGCAGATCCTGAAAATGACAAAACTTACTTAGAAAATCTAGAAGAAAACATGAATGTTCTTGCAGAAGAATTAAAATGAGGAGATGATAAAAATGAAGAAGAAATACCTTGTAGCAGGATCGGCTCTTGTCCTTTTCCCTAAGCCTTTGCATCTATGCATTGAACCAACACCAGGTAGAAGGAAACAAAGATAATAACCGTGTGTCTTATGTCGATGGGAAGCAAGACTCTCAAAAAACAGAGACCCAAACACCAGATCAAGTTAGCAAAAAAGAAGACATTCAGGCTGAACAAATTGTTGTGAAAATTACCGATCAAGGTTATGTGACTTCACACGGTGATCATTTCCATTATTACAATGGTAAAGTTCCTTTTGACGCGATTTTCAGCGAAGAACTGTTGATGAAAGATGCGAACTATCAACTCAAAGACGCTGATATTGTCAACGAAATCAAAGGTGGTTACATTATCAAGGTGGATGGTAAGTATTATGTTTACCTTAAGGATGCGGCACATGCAGATAACGTTCGTACGAAGGACGAAATTGAACGCCAAAAACAAGGTCATACACACGATGCACCAACTTCTAACAGTGCAGTGACACTTGCACGATCACAAGGACGCTATACTACCGATGATGGCTACATCTTTAATCCATCTGATATTATAGAGGATACTGGTGATGCTTATATCGTTCCTCACGGAGGACATTATCACTATATTCCAAAGAGTTCCTTGTCTGCTAGCGAATTAGCAGCTGCTCAAGCCTACCTCTCTGGAACTAGAAAACAACCGAGTGTGACTGACCATCGTCCAAGCCAAAATGGAACCAGTCAAACCACTAATTCTAGTCAACAAACTGAAACACCAAGCAATCCAGAAGAGAACCTTCAGAATCTATTAAAACAGCTCTATGCACTTCCAAGTAAGCAACGTTATGCTGAATCAGATGGCTTGATTTTTGACCCTGCTAAGATTTCAAGCAGAACACCAAGTGGCGTAGCGATTCCTCATGGAAATCACTATCATTTCATCCCATATACAAAGCTTTCTGCTTTGGAAGAAAAGATTGCGCGAATGATTCCTTTATCTAGCGACAGTGGGAAACCAACACCTTTAGAAAATCCAAGCAAACCAGCAGAACATCCAGCTCAACCAGATCATCCTCATGACCAAGACGGTGACCATGGAAGTCAGAATACCAACCATGAAGACCATGACCATGATGGAGAGGAGCATGACCACCATCACGGCGAAGAACATGATCATGGTTTTGCAGCTGACCGTGTCATCAGTGAGGATGAGCAAGGGTTTGTAGTTTCTCATGGAGATCACGCTCATTATTTCTTTAAGAAGGACTTGACTGCAGCACAAATCAAAGCTGCCCAAGATCACTTGAAAGAAAATCATCAGTCTGAGCACGTTCAACCACTTGCAAAGACTGTGGAAAGTTTCTCAAGAGATGCTAGCGATGAAGAAAAATCAAGTATATCTCACAGACCTACGGGGTTCCGCTCGAAGCGATTCGCATTTCAAATGGATTCTTTGTCTTTGGAAATCCGGATCAAGCCTATGATCCAACCCATATCCATCCCTATGCTGTTCGAAAAGAACATGTTCGTATTCCTCTCCAAACTGGGAATCCAGAACTTGATTTCCTAAATGAACTTTATACAACTGCCCTACGTGATGGGGTGTCTCCTTATAGTTTACAGGTAGAAAGTGGTAGTTTTGTGATTCCTCACGGAGACCACAATCACTATATTAAGGTTCAAACTAAGGGCTATGAAGTAGCTTTGAAAAATAAGATTCCGGCCCTACAATCGACCTATCAACCTGGAGCATTTGATGAACAAACAGTTCTATCTAAAGTGGATCAACTTTTAGCAGATAGCAGAAGTCTCTATAAAGACCAGCCAATCATGCAGAGACGTGTTGAACTTGCTTTGGGGCAATTCACCGAAAATATGAAAAAACTGGCAACAAACTCAACTGCTGGATACCTAGCAGCCTTGGATCTCTTCGATAAACAATACATCCATGTAGATCAAAGTGTGGCGCCGGTTGAAACTTCACCTTTAGATAAGAAGTACCAAGCCCTTGTAGATAAGATCAATACACTGGATACAGATACTTATGGCTTGCCTAAGAAAGATCTTTTGGTACATTTGCAGGAAGCAAAACTAGCACAGGATGAGACAGAGTTGACTGCGATTGAAGCGAAACTGCAGGCCTTGCAAGATTTCCGAGATCGGACAGGGGTTACAACAGTAGAGTACATCAAGTACTTCTACGAACATGTGTCTGATGGTCGTTTGAGAGAAGAACTTCGGAACCGTGTTGCCAAGTTGACATGGGAACTTTACCAGTCACAATCTTTCCTCAAAGCAACCGACTTGAACAAGTTATTCCCAACTATTTACCAAACTAAGTTAGAAGTAGAAGAAGCTCTCAAAGAAGAACCCGTTTCTACAAAAGTTGGTAAGACTATTCTAGATACGGAAAAAGTAGATAGTCAAACTGCTAAGACCGCCATCTATGAATTCCTAAAAGAACTCTACGGTGATTTTATGCCAGAAGAGCGGGTTAGTCATGTTAAGAAGGAAGAAGTGGATGCTCTCCTAACTAAAGCTGCTCAACTCCTAGCACGTGTCAAAGAAGATGGTGTCAAACAATCCCTAGCTGAAGAAGCAGCTAATATCAAAGCGGCTACTGAAAAGGAAAATGCAGACCTTGACGAAGCTAAAACACAACTTGAGGATCTCTTGAATCGTATTGCAGCGACTATCCAACGAGAGAAAAAAGAAGCAGAACAAGATCCACAAACGGTGATTATCTACCAAAAACTCTATAATATCTTGCTCTCTCTTCACAAGTACTTAGAGGATAACAAAGGAACCGATGCTGACTTTGAACGTGTTGATGCCCTATTTGATCAACTCGCAGCTAAAAGTAGTGATAAAGAAGGTCTCCTCACTCTAGCTAAAGATATCATTAGCTTGAACCAAGAACTTCGTTCAAAAGCAAGTGAAACTGACAGTCAATCTAAGTCTGAGAAAGGCAGTGAAACAACTGCTTCTCAATCAAGCGAAAGCAAGAGAAAAGTGAGACTGAGCCAAGTGCTCAACCAAACGAATAAAAAGAAAGACGAAGTAGCTGAGCTACCTCGTCTTTTTTAGTCTTTATAAGCTACAATACCAATGATGGTATCCACCGCACGCTCCATGGTCTGAAGACTCACGTATTCAAAACGTCCATGCATGTTTTCACCACCAGCAAAGATATTAGGAGTTGGGATCCCCATAAAGGAAATCTTAGACCCATCTGTTCCACCACGAATTGGTTCGATAATTGGCGTGATTCCCAGATCCTCCATTACGGCTTTGGCAATGGTTACAGGAGTCATGTCTTTCTCAATGACTTCCTTCATATTGTAGTACTGGTCTGTCAGAGTTAAGGTCACGCGATTATTCCCAAGCTCTTGATTCATCTTGTCAGCGATGGCTTGCATAGCTGCTTTACGAGCTTCAAAGGCATCTTTTTCAAAGTCACGGATGATGTAGCTTGCACGCGCCTCCTCGACACTACCTGTCACATCCATAAGATGATAGAAACCTTGATAACCATCTGTCAGCTCTGGTCGGTCATTCTCTGGAAGTTGATTATGAAAATCAATCGCTAGCTGAAGGGCATTGACCATCTGTCCTTTAGCAGTACCAGGGTGAACATTGCGCCCTTGGGAAATGCAATTCAGCACCAGCTGCTGAGAAAGTTTCATACTGAAGCTCACCTAGCGGACCACCATCAACAGTATAGGCAAAGTCAACGTTAAAGTCTTCAGCATCAAATTTGTTAGCTCCAACACCGATTTCTTCATCTGGTCCAAAACCAACTCGAATCTCACAGTGTTTGATTTCGGGATGAGCAGTCAGATATTCAATAGCAGTCATAATTTCAGCAATCCCTGACTTGTCATCAGCACCCAGCAAGGTCGTGCCATCAGTTGTGATAAGCGTTTGGCCTGGATATTTCTCAAGGCTCTTGAAATCAGCAGGATCGAGTTTAAATCCAGAATCACCCAAGTCGATAACTCCACCATCGTAATTTTCAATGACTTGCGGATTAACTCCCTCAGCATTAAAATCAGCAGTATCCATGTGGGAGATGAAGCCAATCTTGCGTGTAAGGCTGGGATCATTAGCTGGTAAGGTACCAATAGCAAAACCATTTGGAAGGTAGTAGACGTTTTGCAGACCGACACGTTTCATTTCGGGAATAAGAACATTGGTCGCAAAATCTACCTGGTTTTGCGTACTTGGAGTAGTAGTAGAGTGTTCATCAGAACGCGTATTGACCTTAACGTAGGTCAAAAAACGATCTAAAAGGTTCGGATAAGTCATAAAAACTCCTTTAACAATCATAAAATAGAATGCAAACTTCGGAAAAAACCTTATTCTGAAAATTTCATGAATTTTGAAAAAATATAATAATTCAAATTCAATAGACTTTTAAATGAAATTTTTGGATATTCTAGAATAAAATATATGCATTGATATTTTTATGAGATTTTTTTATTCTTTTTCATTTTACCATAGAATAGTTTGAAAGACAAAGAAGAATCATACTCTTTTATTAATTAACATAATATAAAATTAATCATATTAATTGACACTGCGTGAACTTTATTGTACAATTATCTTGTAAATGTCCTAGATTGATATAGTAACAATATTAGTACATTCTAGTTAAGGAGAATAAATGAACATTCGCTTCGATTTTAAGAAAGTTCAAATTATTGCACGCCGTTTAGTTACACTGTTAGCTATTCTCTTTTTGTGTGCTCCGATAAGTCTGTTAAATGCAGATTCTACTACAGAACCTCAGACAACTCTTCACAAGACAATTACTCCGATATCAGGACAGGATGACAAGTATGAGTTGTCATTGGATATCACGTCCAAACTGGGAACGGAGACCCAAACGGATCCCTTGGATGTTGTTTTAGTAGCAGACCTCTCAGGAAGTATGCAGAATCAGGATGTCCAATCTTTTGATGGACGGACGATCAGTAGGATTGACGCATTGAAAAATACTCTAAGAGGAACAAATGGTCGTAAGGGCTTAATTGATACCATTCTATCCAATTCTAATAACCGTTTATCTATGGTAGGATTTGGTGGGAAAATTGACAATAAAAAGAATGATCAGTATTGGGATGGAAATAAATGGAGACTTTTTAGACCATACTGGCCCTATGAACGGATGACAAAATACTATGATGGCGTTTCACCATGGGATGATGCTAACACGATTTTAGGATGGAGTAACAATGCTCGTGCTGCTAAAACAGCGGTATACAACATGAGTATTGCAGGAGGTAATTCCATTGGTACTGAGTCAGGTATTGGTACCGGGACCAATATTGGGGCTGGATTAACCTTGGCCAACCAGTTAATGGGAAGTGCAAGATCTAATGCTAAGAAAGTCGTTATTTTGCTTTCAGATGGCTTTGCGAATATGGTCTACGATGCCAATGGTTACACTATATATAACTACAATAACGAAGATCCTAATATCGAAACAGCTCCCCAGTGGTTTTGGGATAGATTAAATAATAATCTAAATAGTCTATCATATAGCTTGGCTCCAACACTTGATGGTTTCTATTCGATTAAATTTCGTTATTCAAACAATGTCGACAGTATTACCAGTCTGCAATATTATATGAGGCAACATAATGCCTCCATTCCAAATGAAATATTCTCTGCAAATGATGAAGACCAGTTACAAGACAGTTTCAAAGATATTACTGATAAGATTCTGCCACTGGGAATCCACCACGTGACCATCAAGGATGTTCTTTCTAAGTATGTCCAGCTATTACCAAACGGATCGTCAGAGTTTCGTGTCGTTAAAGAGAAAGATGGTAGCAGTGAAACATTAAGCAACGAGCAAGTAACTTTTGAAACCAAGACAAGTTCAGAAGGTTTAGTGGAGGTTACAGCTAATTTCTCCTAATTATTCCTTGGAAGATGGCGCTAGATATGTACTAAAATTTAAAGTTACATCTAGTCAAGATGCTTTGGATGCCATTGCTGGTGATAAAAAACTAGAGGCTGGTGATGCTGAAGGTTCTGATGTCAATAAACTCTACTCCAATAAAGGTGCCAGTGTCACCTATTCCTATGGAATAGGCACCTCTCAAACCAAGACCAAAGAATACTCTGACAACCCAACCTTTAAGCCTTCAGATCCATTAACGGTACCAGTGGAAGTTGAATGGCAAGGTGTGACGGGTGCGAGAACTGTTATTACAGCTGATCAACCGAGTAATGTTGAACTGAAACTGGTTCAAAAGAACAAGAACGGAGGTCCTGATAATCAAGACTATCGAAAGACTAATGTAAATGTTAGAACAAATATCTTTAATGAAACGAGGAACTTTGAAAAAGTTGCCAAAGGATATCAATACGATTTAATTGCACCGGACGTCCCAGCCTTACCAAAGAAATAAAAAATGTTGGTACAGAAACTAAACCATCCTTCAAGGTAATCTATAAACAATTGCCAAGTCTGACGATTAAGAAAGTGTTGGAAGCTGAAAGTAACTTGAACAAAGAGTTTAGGATTAAGGTAAAACTAACCTCTCCTGATTCTACACCATTGAATGGAACTTTTGGCGATATAACTGTTGTGAATGGAGAAGCGGAGATCCGTGTCGAAAAACGAAAACGTTGGAAAGGTATTCTAAGCTATCTTCCTCGAGGAACCCATTACAAGGTTGAAGAAGAAGCGGCATCAACGAACGGTTACCACGTTACATATGAGAATCAAGAGGGCGATCTGAATAAAGACGAAACCAGTATTGTCACGAATCACAAGCTTCCAAGTTTATCAGTTACAAAAAAGGTTACGGGTGTATTTGCCAACCTATTAAAATCCTTCAAGATTACCATTAACATTAGGGATGCTCAGAATAGTCCACTGAATGGAACCTATACTGCAACGGTAAATAATAAAAGAACCCCTCTGCAATTTACGAATGGTCGAGTGTCTATTGATCTAAACAAAGATCAAACCATAAAAATTGATGGACTTCCACTCAATAGTCACTATACCGTAGAAGAGGAATCAAACTCTTCTAGTGGATATCAGGTATCTTATGAAAATCAAGAAGGCAAGCTGGATGGAGACAAGTCCGCGACAGTCACGAATAATAAGAATAGCGTGCCTGAAACCGGAGTTGACTTCCTCAGCAGTACACTCATGTTAGGAATAATCCTTCCTCTAGGGGGAATCTTCTTTACAATCCTACTCGGATATCTAGTGGTACATAGGAGAAAATAATGCTACTTAAAAAGAAACATAAGAAAACAGTAACACAAGTCAATCGGGATAAGTCTCCGCCGAGTGTATGGGGAGATATCCTCTACTTAGTCAGTAAGCTTCTGATGGTTGGGTTTGTACTGGCCACCCTTTACTTTTTTGTCTTTGGACTATTGAGATACAATGACGATGGCATGAAGCCAGCCTTAAAAGATGGCGACTTGGTTGTCTACTATAGGTTGGATAAACGTTATTCGATTGGTGATCTGCTCGTCTATAGTTATAAGGGTAAGGAAAGAGTGGCGCGTGTCATTGCAATCGAAGGAAGTACGATCGATATAAACGAAAATGGTCTCATCATCAACGGTTCTCCTCAACAAGAGCAGGATATCTACAAAGAAACGCTGCTCTATAAGGAAGGGGCTACCTTCCCAATGAAAGTCCCAGCAGGACAACTCTTTGTCCTCGGAGACAATCGAACAACGGCTGTAGATAGCCGTGCTTTTGGAACCATTCCTATACAGGATACCCATGGCAAGGTGGTAACAGTCCTAAGGCGACGGGGCTTTTGATGATAATTTATGAAAAAAGAAATTTAAAAATAAAAGGAATAATCATGAAAAAAACATTTTTGAAAAAATTAGTTACTGCAAGTATTGCAGCTGTAACCGCCTTGTCGGTCTTTAGAGGAGTGCCAACATTTGCGGATACAAATGATGATAATCTCGCAACAGCTAGAGCAACAGGAGAAAGTGATGCTAAAGTTGCTATAAATAAAACTTTAAAAATTGCCGAAGGAATTACTACACCTAATGCAACTTTTACATTTACCTTCACACCTCAAACTGGAACATCATCTAATGGGGCACCATATGAAACTGGAACGAATATTCCAGATCAGAGTGTAACTTTTCGTTCGTCAGATGTCTTGAAACCGAATGAAGATAGTATAAAAAAAGACACAACTAATATTTTTTATTCTGTTAGATATAATCATGCTGGTGAATATGTTTATAGAGTTGCAGAAAAGAATGATGGTTGGCAAGCAATTTCTAAAAATGGTACCCCTATTGATTATATGACTTATGATACGCGTACATACGACATGCACGTTATTGTAAAGAATAAGAGTCGTGAGAATGGGACTTACATTTCATCTGTGTATTTAAAGAAACCAGTAATACTAATGGCGCAAAAGTAAAACCTTCTACAGGCTCTGAAACATATAAATATGACTTATTTAGTAACATCTATCGAAAAGATGCTGGAAAAATTACGGACCCCAATGATCCAAAACCAAATAATCCAGATCAAGCTAACATAGATCCAACAGCAAATTCATTAGTTATTAAAAAAGTTGTGTCAGGATCAAGTGCTGATAAGACTAAAAATTTCACTTTCAAACTTACTTTTAAAAAAGCGTCGACTGAAGAAGCAAGTTCAATTAATGGTAGTATTGATGGAGTTTCCAAAACTTTTGAATATGATAGAGAAACTACAATTACTTTAAGACATAATCAAACTCTTGTATTTAAAAAAATTCCAGCTGGTACAAAATATAAATTAGTTGAAGTTAGTTCTCAGGGATATACTGCATCATCAGAACTCAAATCAAATGGTTTAATTAGAACACAGAATGGAACAAAATCACAAGATTTTACACAAGAAAATATCCTTATTGGTGAAAAACCAAACGATAACACTATCACAAATAGCTTACCAGACGTTACCCCTACTGGTCTCTTGATTGACAACCTTCCTTTCATCTTGATGATTGGTCTTGGTTTGGCTGGATTTGTTGTTTTGTCTAAAAAACGCAGACAAGCTTAGGCAACTGGTTTGACCGATGAAAATCAAGCGTGAGAAACCAAAAAGGAGTTTGTCTAGGCGTCTGGTCCTTGCTGTAGATGCATTGATGAATCATATCTTGCTCCTCTTGACAGCCTTAGTCTTTCTCTTTGGTTTCTACGCCCTTTGGGATGCCAATCAGGTTTATTCTCAGGCTTCATCAAGTGAGTATGAGGCCTATAGACCAGTGAGTACCACTGAGAAGGATGAGCTTGCTAGTTTTTCTGGCTTTCACAAGCTACAGCAAGTCAATCCAGAGGTTATCGGTTGGATCAATGTCTATGGCACCAATATCGACTATCCCTTAGTCCAAGCCAAAGACAATGAAAAATACCTGAACAAGGATTCCAAGGGAGAATTTGCAGCTACAGGAGCTATTTCCTTGAGGCTCGAAATGAATCCAAGTTCGAAGACTTTAATACCATCATCTACGGGCACCATGTAGAAAATGGGGTTATGTTTGGAGATGTAGCAAAGTTTTCTGATAAGGAATTCTTTGACCAGCATCGCTACGGTAGTATTTACTATAATGGCGTTGAAAAAGGTCTTGAGATCTTTGAAATGCTCGAGGTAGACGCCTATGACTTTAACATCTATGATCCAGGTATTAATGGAGATGATCGGCGCCAAGAATATATCGATCACTTACTCTCGGTTGCCATCCACAAGCGAGATATCACACTGGGGCCAAATGACCATATCATCCTTCTCAGTACCTGTTTCCTAGACGTAACAAATGGAAGACATATCGTAGTTGCCAAGATTACGGATACAGTTCCAAAGAACACCTTCCATACGAAAAAATCAAAACCATTCCCTTACAGTGTCTTTGATGATTCGTCACTTGGACGATTTCTCTCATCGATTCCTTTGTGGATATGGTACATCATCTTATTTATCTTGCTCTTGCTATTAATATTCTTGCTCATCATCCTCTACTTGATCTTGCGTCGTAGAAGAGAAGCAAAGGAAGAAGGAGCAGATACCATTACTGACTAAACTACCAATAAAAGAGAAAGGGACAGCCTCTCTTGCTCTTTTATTTTCAAGGCTAGAAAGGAGAAAGAAGGAAATATGAAAACAAATACGAGTCGCAAAGTTATAAAGGTCATTCTATCCCTCTTTCTAGCTTTTTTCTGTCTTTTTACAGCTGATAGAGTCCTTGCAAGTGACTATGATCATTATAATCCCATTGAAAAGGATGCCAGCAGTACGGGCTTTGAAACCTTGCAGCATCTCAACAAGGATGTTTGTGGTTGGATTAGCCTTGATGGGACCAAGGTAGACTATCCCCTCTTGCAGAGTCAGGACAATGTCAAATACCTTGACCGCAATGCTTTTGGTGATTATACTGTGTCAGGTTCTATATTCCTAGACTATCGTTTTAACCCCAACTTTACTGACTTTAACACCATCATTTATGGTCACTCCATGGCTTCTGGTGCTATGTTTGGGGAGATTCAAAAATTTGCGGATCAAGATTTTTTTGAAAAGCATCGCTATGGTTCTATCTACTACAATGGTCGTGAACGTGGTCTGGAGATATTTGGGATTTTAGAAGTGGATGCCTATGACACGGAGATTTATCGAACCTTGAGTTCTAACGATGAGGAACACCAGGCCTACTATCAATATTTGCTAAGTAAAGCTAAGTACAAGCGAGATGTTTCGCTGACTTCAACGGACAAGATTGTTCTGTTAAGCACCTGTTTCCTTAATATTACCAACGGACGACATATCCTCTTAGCTAAAATAACGGATGCGCCAGTAAAAGCAGCCCAGGATAAAAGTGGAGAAGCTGTGGGTACGCGGTATTTCGATCAAGGTCTACCAACGCATTTGATTTATATCCTTGCCTTTCTTCTCCTGGTTATCGTCATCTTACTCCTTGTCGTTATCATCCTAATCATGAGACGAGATAAAAAGACTAAAGAACAAAAGAAATAGTAGACGTCGGAAGCGTTTACTATTTTTTTCTTTCATGATAGAATGGATAGTGAAAATAATATCATAAGGATGATAACATGAAAAAAGCAATATTGATGATGACCTTTGGATCTCCAGAGGAGATTAGTTTTGAAGGAGTAGCAGATTTTTTTACAAACATTCGTCGTGGTGTTAGACCCCAAGACCACGAGATTCAGACTCTCTATGACAACTACGTCCTTATCGGTGGGACGCCTTTGCAGCGGATTACACGTGAGGAGGTCAAATTAGTCAAGGAACGTTTAGGGGGAGGAGTACGGTATCTACTTTGCCAATAAATTTTCTCGTCCCTTTATCCCAGACGTGATCAAGCAGATGGAAACCGATGGTGTTGAAGAATGTATCTGTTTGATTTTGGAACCTCATTATTCCTTTTACTCAGTCATGGGGTATGAAAAGTTTCTGGAAAGCCAGCAGATCCGATTTTTAGTAATTAAGGACTGGTATCAACAACAGCCTTTGCTGGACTTCTGGACAGATGAGATTAACAAAATTTTACGAGACGATGTAGGAGAAGAATCTTTCAAGGTGATCTTTTCAGCCCATAGCGTCCCCATTTTTGCCTTGGATTATGGAGATCCTTATATCGATCAGATTTTCGATAATAGCAAGCTAATCGCTGAACAACTTGGCCTAACAGCCGACCAGTATACCAATACTTGGCAGAGCGAAAGCGATATTGGAATTCCTTGGATCAAGCCAGATGTCTTAGAATATTTACGAGATCAACAGCAACATCCAGAGCATTATATTTTTGTCCCGATTAGCTTTATCAGTGAGCACATCGAAGTCTTGTTTGATAATGATGTGGAATGTTATGATTTGTGTCAAGAAGTAGGTGTCACCTACCATCGTCCACCTATGCCCAATACGGATAGCCGTTTAATTGACGCTTTAGTTGCTACTGTACGAGCCAACGAAAACAAGGAATTTAAAGCTTTTCTCCCAGAAGAAGAAACTTTTGATGAGTTAGCGCCTTCAGCAACTACCAAGGACATCATGGAGGAGACAGACGACCTTCAGATGCCAGAATTTGTCAAAAAGCTCATTGAGAAAAAAGGCCGTGAAAATGTGAAGATGCCTTACTTAATTAAGAAAATGCTCGAAAAGGCTGGGAAGTTACCAAAAGAGTAAAGAAAAAAGGATTTAGCTTTAAGCTAAATCCTTTATCTGTTTTATTTTTTCTCAAGAAGAGCTTTGATTTCTTGAAGAACTTCAAGTTCAGTTGGAGCAGCAGGTGCTTCCTCAACCACTTCCTCTTTCTTACGAAGGTTTTGCGCTTTTTCCATAGCTTTAATAACGAAGAAAAGCACAGTACCTACAACGAGAAAGTTGATAATAGCACTCAAGAATTTACCATATGTAACACCATTCCATGCAAGCTCAGCGATGTTTTGTACTTTCGCAGCTTCCAAAGCTGGGTTCAATAGAAGTGGAGTGATGATATCGTTAACAAATGAAGTAACGATAGCACCAAATGCAGAGGCAATGATCACACCGACAGCGAGGTCAACGACATTACCACGAAGCAAGAATTCTTTAAGATCCTTTAACATTTTCATAAATTCCTTTCCTAATTTTCTAATTTATTATATCCTAAAATGTGACAAAAAGCAACTTGAATCCTCAAAGTGGTCAGTTGCTCCTTTTAAAAATATAGATTTTACTGAAAATGTAGTTTAAAATGATGATCAAAATTTGTGCTAGAATAGTTTCAACAGTATTAACCCTATCTATATTCTGTTCGACAAACTGGCCAATAATATCAGGAAAGGTTGTAACAAAGATATAAGTTAAAAAGAACGTCAAGACCAAGAGTAGAGAGACGAGCTAAGAAAAAAACTTAGCCAGACAGGGTTAGCCAATTTCTTCTCTCTTGTTTAAAGACAATTGTATCATTGGTGAGAAAGGCAAAAGAGAATCCCAATAATATTAGCGAGGGCAGTTGCGAGGATTTCCTGGTGGCTGATATGGTAAATAACCAAACGTGATACAATAGAAACCAGAGTAGTAGCACCACCAAAAAAATAGGTAGGAGAGGATTTCGTTATCAAAGAAAGCTTTTTATTAGTTTTTTTCATGATTTTTAGTATAGCATAAAACTGGCTAATGTGCTATACTAGTAAGGTTGATAACCTCAACCCTTGGTGCTTAGCTTCTTTCACCAAGCATATTTTACGCGGGAAACCGCTAAAGGAGAAAAGCATGAAAAAAATTAACTGTTCGCGACATGGCAGACATCGCTATCGTTCGTTTGCGATCTATGTAGTTTTGACTATTACGCCACCAATCAATGTTCTTAGTTTTGGGGCGTATCAGTTCCGTATTTCAGAAATGCTGAATTTCTTGGCCTTTTACAACCCTAAATACATTTTCGGTGTGACAATTGGATGTATGATTGCTAATTTATTTAGTAGTTTTGGCCTAATAGATGTCTTTGTTGGTGGGGGTTCTACCCTAGTTTTCCTTAGTCTAGGGGTATGGCTCTTTGCAAAATACAGCAAAGATTACCTCTTTAACGGATTGATTCGAAAAGATCATTTCTTCTTTTCAATCCTCTTCTCCATTTCAATGATTACCATTGCGACTGAACTTCATATCTTGACAGAAGCTCCCTTCTTGTTCACATGGTTCTCTACTGGAATTGGTGAGTTTGCATCACTTATCGTAGGAGCGATTTTGATTGGTAAACTGGGACAGCGAATCGATCTAACAAAATAAGAAGTTTATAAGCTAGATTCTTGCTAAATCTAGCTTTTTTCATTTCAGAAATTTAAAAGAGAGCGCTTGACAAGAACATAGAACTATAGTATACTTTTTTTAGGTAAGCTGATTTAGCTCAGTTGGCAGAGCGCATCCATGGTAAGGATGAGGGTCGCCGGTTCAATCCCGGCAATTAGCATGATAGAAACAAAGTGACCTTGGGAGACCAAGGTTTTTCTTATCTACCTGTATAAATGAAGCAAAGAGTTTTGGTTGTTGACAAAAGTGACTCTATCTAGTAGAATAGTAGATGCGATGAGTCGATAGGTAGTCTTCGGACTACTATTGAGCATAAGGAGGTCATAACGCAGGAGCGGACCTTGATGAGTTGTGTGAACCTGCTCATCACATGAAGATGCCTCTTAGTCCCTAGTCAATGGCTAGGGATTTTTTTAGTTTTCAGAAAATATAGTCTAAAAAAATACTTTTTCAATTTCTGTAAAAAGTAGTATAATACATCTATTATAGAAATTTTTAGAAAATTCCGAAAGAGGTTATTTATGGGATATACAGTTGCTGTAGTCGGCGCGACAGGTGCTGTCGGAGCTCAGATGATAAAAATGTTGGAAGAATCAACACTTCCAATCGATAAAATTCGTTACCTTGCTTCTGCACGTTCAGCAGGCAAAACTTTGAAATTTAAAGACAAAGATATTACGATTGAAGAAACGACTGAGACAGCTTTTGAGGGTATTGATATTGCACTCTTCTCAGCAGGTGGTTCGACATCAGCTAAGTATGCACCATACGCAGTTCAAGCTGGAGCGGTAGTAGTAGATAACACATCTTATTTCCGTCAAAATCCAGATGTTCCTTTGGTTGTTCCAGAGGTCAATGCTCATGCACTTGATGCCCACAACGGAATCATTGCCTGCCCTAACTGTTCAACAATCCAAATGATGGTGGCTCTTGAGCCTGTTCGTCAAAAATGGGGCTTGGACCGTATCATCGTTTCAACATACCAAGCGGTTTCAGGTGCTGGTATGGGTGCGATTCTTGAAACACAACGTGAACTTCGTGAAGTCTTGAATGACGATGTGAATCCACGTGATTTGCATGCGGAAATCTTGCCTTCAGGCGGTGATAAGAAACACTATCCTATCGCCTTTAACGCTCTTCCACAAATCGATGTCTTCACTGACAATGATTACACTTACGAAGAGATGAAGATGACTAACGAAACGAAGAAAATCATGGAAGATGATAGCATCGCAGTGTCTGCAACATGTGTGCGTATTCCAGTCTTGTCAGCTCACTCTGAGTCAGTTTATATCGAAACAAAAGAAGTGGCTCCAATCGAAGAAGTGAAAGCAGCTATCGCAGCCTTTCCAGGTGCAGTTCTTGAGGATGACGTAGCGCATCAAATCTATCCGCAAGCCATCAATGCAGTTGGTTCACGTGATACCTTTGTTGGTCGTATCCGTAAAGACTTAGATGCTGAAAAAGGAATCCATATGTGGGTTGTTTCAGATAACCTTCTCAAAGGTGCTGCCTGGAACTCAGTTCAGATTGCAGAAACGCTTCACGAACGTGGATTGGTTCGTCCAACAGCTGAGTTGAAATTTGAATTAAAATAGTCATATCGTTTAGGAGTTCAGATGAACTCCTTCTTTGAAATAGAGAGGTGTTTCTCATGTCTTATCAAGATTTAAAAGAGTGTAAAATCATCACGGCCTTTATTACCCCTTTCCATGAGGATGGTTCCATCAACTTTGATGCTATTCCAGCCTTGATTGAGCATTTATTGGCCCATCACACAGATGCAATTCTTCTAGCTGGAACGACTGCTGAGAGTCCAACTTTGACCCACGATGAGGAGTTGGAACTCTTTGCGGCTGTACAAAAGATTGTTAATGGACGTGTTCCTTTGATTGCGGGTGTAGGTACCAATGATACGCGTGACTCGATTGAGTTTGTCAAAGAAGTCGCAGAATTTGGCGGTTTCGCTGCTGGACTTGCAATCGTACCATACTACAACAAACCTTCACAAGAAGGCATGTATCAGCACTTTAAAGCTATTGCAGATGCTTCTGACTTGCCTATTATCATCTATAACATTCCAGGGCGTGTAGTAGTGGAATTAACTCCAGAAACCATGCTTCGTTTGGCTGACCATCCAAATATCATTGGTGTCAAAGAATGTACCAGCTTGGCAAATATGGCTTACTTGATTGAGCACAAGCCAGAAGAATTCTTGATTTATACAGGTGAAGATGGAGATGCCTTCCATGCCATGAACCTTGGTGCGGATGGGGTTATTTCTGTTGCCTCCCATACAAATGGAGATGAGATGCACGAGATGTTCACTGCCATTGCAGAAAGCGATATGAAGAAAGCTGCAGCTATTCAGCGTAAATTCATTCCTAAGGTCAATGCCCTCTTCTCTTATCCAAGTCCTGCTCCAGTTAAGGCAGTTTTGAACTACATGGGATTTGAAGCGGGGCCAACTCGTCTACCTCTTGTTCCAGCACCAGAAGAAGATGCCAAACGCATCATCAAAGTTGTCGTAGATGGTGACTACGAAGCAACTAAGGCAACTGTAACAGGTGTCTTAAGACCAGATTACTAATAAAGACAATAAAATCCATGACCGCAAGAACGATCATGGATTTCTTATTTTCCTAAACAGAATTGGCTAAAGAGTTGGGTGATGAGTTCATCAGGTGCGGCATCTCCAGTGATTTCTCCGAGAATTTCCCAAGTACGAGTCAAGTCAACTTGAAGCAAATCAACTGGCATCCCCAGTTCAAGACCTTCATTAACTGCTTGCAAGCTTTCAACAGCCTTCTCAATCAAGGAAATATGACGGGCATTTGACAAGTAAGTAGCATCTTGCTCAACCAAACCAGCATTTTCAAAGAAGAGGTCGTTAATACGCTCTTCGATTTTATCAATGTTTTGATTTTTAAGAACTGAAATACGGATGAGATCTTCAGGGAGTTCTGAAGTTTCAATCGCTTCAGGCAGATCAGTTTTATTAAGTAGAATAATGCGGTTGGTATCTTGGCTGATTTCTAAGAGTTGGCGATCTTGGGCGGTCAGTGGCTCACTGGCATTTAATACTAGTAGTACCAAGTCAGCTTCCTTGAGGGCTTTTCTCGAACGCTCAACACCGATCTGCTCCACGATATCATCTGTTTCTCGAATACCAGCTGTATCAATCAATTTTAGAGGAACCCCATTGATGTTGACGTATTCTTCGATGACATCTCGTGTCGTACCAGCGATATCTGTTACAATAGCCTTGTCTTCACGAAGGAGATTATTGAGAAGACTGGATTTCCCAACATTGGGACGGCCGATAATAGCAGTTGAAATTCCTTCACGAAGGATTTTACCACGACGAGCTGTTCTAAGGAGATTGGTTAGCAATTGTTCAAACTCCATAGTCTTCTCGCGGACGACTGCAGTAGTGGCTTCCTCAACATCATCATACTCAGGATAGTCGATATTGACCTCTACTTGGGCAAGCGTATTGAGGATTTCTTGGCGAGTATTATTAATGAGGTCAGAAAGAGAACCGTCCAATTGTTTGACTGCAATATTCATGGCCTTATCTGTCTTAGCACGGATGATGTCCATCACTGCCTCAGCCTGTGTCAAGTCCACGCGACCGTTTAGAAAGGCGCGTTTGGTAAATTCACCAGGTTCTGCCAACCGAGCTCCTTCACGGATAGCTAGTTGGAGAATCTCATTGGTCACCGCAATCCCACCGTGAGTGTTAATCTCGATAATATCCTCACGAGTGAAGGTCTTTGGAGACTTCATAGCTCCAACCATAACTTCGTCCATGACCTTCCCTGTCTGCGGGTCAATAATGTGACCGTAATTGAGAGTGTGGCTTGCAACCTTGCTCAAGTCTTTGCCTTTAAAAATCTTTTGCGCAATGGCAAAACTATCTGTTCCGCTCAGGCGGACAATACCAATTGCTCCTTCACCTAGTGGAGTAGAGATAGCAGCAATGGTATCAAATTCACGTGTAATCATACTATTTCCTTTTGTATTTCTTTTCTTAGGATAGGTATCCAAGCATCTCTTCAAATTGTAACAAAATTAGACTATTTCTTCAATGGATGATACTTGGAGATTGAAAAAGCCTAAGCAATTCTGCTTAAGCTGGATTATTTGGTGCGCATTTCCCCTTGAGGGAAGTAGGTTCCTTCTGGCATGTCGTTGATGATGACATGAACGGCTGATTGAGGGGCTCCAGTGTTGCGGACAACAGCTTCCGTTACTTCCTTAGCAAGAGCTTTCTTTTGCTCGAGCGTGCGACCTTCAAATAAATCGATGCGTACAAATGGCATAGTAGCTTCCTCCACTAGTTTTTGATTTCTTCTATTTTACCACATTTTGCCGTTTAAAGCTTCAGAAAATTATGATATACTAGAATGTAGCAAAAATTTAGAAATGGACGTGAAATAGAAGCATGGCACAGTTGTATTATCGTTATGGGACCATGAACTCTGGTAAGACGATTGAGATTCTCAAGGTGGCCTATAACTACGAGGAGCAAGGAAAGGGAGTTGTGATTATGACTTCGGCTCTGGATACACGTGACGGTGTTGGCTATGTGTCGAGTCGAATCGGCATGAAACGCCCAGCCATTGCGATTGAGGAAACGACGGATATCTTCGGTTATATCCGAGACTTACCTCAGAAACCATACTGTGTGTTGGTCGATGAGGCCCAGTTTCTCAAGCGTCACCATGTTTATGACCTAGCTCGTGTGGTGGATGAGTTAGACATACCTGTCATGGCTTTTGGTTTGAAGAATGACTTTCGTAATGAATTGTTCGAAGGTTCCAAATACCTCTTGCTCTTAGCAGACAAGATTGACGAAATCAAGACCATTTGTCAGTATTGTAAGAAAAAGGCGACTATGGTGTTGCGTACGCACGATGGTGTGCCAGTCTATGATGGCGAACAAATTCAAATCGGTGGCAATGAAACCTATACCTCAGTCTGCCGAAAACATTATTTTGCCCCTGAAATCAATAAGGAGAATGAAGAAAAATGAACATCTATGATCAACTACAAGCTGTAGAAGACCGATATGAAGAATTAGGAGAATTGCTGAGTGACCCTGATGTCGTTTCAGACACCAAACGTTTCATGGAGCTTTCAAAAGAAGAGGCTTCAACTCGTGATACGGTAACAGCTTACCGTGAGTACAAACAAGTTCTTCAAAACATCGTTGATGCCGAAGAGATGATTAAAGAATCAGGCGGAGATGCGGACTTGGAAGAAATGGCCAAGCAAGAGCTCAAGGATGCCAAGGCTGAAAAAGAAGAATACGAAGAAAAACTGAAAATCTTGCTTCTTCCAAAGGATCCAAACGATGACAAGAACATCATCCTTGAAATCCGTGGAGCAGCTGGTGGAGACGAAGCGGCACTTTTCGCTGGAGACCTTCTAACTATGTACCAAAAGTATGCGGAAGCCCAAGGCTGGCGCTTTGAAGTTATGGAAGCCTCAATGAACGGCGTAGGTGGTTTCAAAGAAGTCGTAGCCATGGTTTCCGGTCAGTCCGTTTACTCTAAGCTTAAGTATGAGTCTGGTGCACATCGTGTGCAACGTGTCCCTGTGACAGAGAGCCAAGGCCGTGTCCACACCTCAACAGCGACAGTTCTAATCATGCCTGAAGTGGAAGAAGTAGAGTACGATATTGATCCAAAAGACCTTCGTGTTGACATCTACCACGCATCTGGTGCTGGTGGTCAGAACGTCAACAAGGTTGCGACTGCCGTTCGTATTGTTCACTTGCCGACCAATATCAAGGTTGAGATGCAGGAAGAACGTACCCAGCAGAAAAACCGTGAGAAGGCTATGAAGATTATTCGTGCGCGTGTGGCTGACCATTTTGCTCAGATTGCCCAAGATGAACAAGACGCTGAACGTAAGTCTACTATTGGTACTGGTGACCGTTCAGAACGTATCCGTACTTACAATTTCCCACAAAACCGTGTCACAGACCACCGTATTGGCTTGACCCTCCAAAAACTAGATACGATTTTGTCTGGTAAATTGGATGAAGTTGTGGATGCCTTGGTGCTTTATGACCAAACACAAAAATTAGAAGAATTAAACAAATAATGAAATTAGCTCAATTATTTTCAGATTTTGAAGAAGAGTTGATGAGACAAGGAGAGGAAGCAGAAAGCCTCTCTTTTGTCTATCGTAGCCTTAAAAAACTCTCTTTTACAGACTTTGTTTTTGCCCTCCAGCAAGAGGTAACAGAGGATGAAAAACAATTTGTAGAAGAAATTTACCAGCAGTTAGCGGCTCACAAACCAGCTCAGTATATCATTGGTCACGCAGATTTCTTTGGAATGCAGTTAAAAGTGGATGAGCGGGTTTTGATTCCTCGTCCAGAAACAGAAGAGTTGGTGGAGCTTATCTTGGCCGAAAATCCTGAGGATAAGCTTAAGGTCCTAGATATCGGGACTGGAAGTGGCGCCATAGCTCTTGGATTAGCTAAAAATAGACCAGATTGGTCAGTGACAGCAGCAGATATTTCCCAAGACGCCTTAGAGCTTGCATCAGAGAATGCTAAAAATCAAAATCTTAATATATTTTTTAAAAAATCTGATTGTTTTGCAGAAATTTCTGAAAAATATGATATAATTGTATCCAATCCACCCTATATCTCTCGTGAAGATGAGTCAGAGGTTGGTTTGAATGTTTTGCATTCAGAACCTCATCTAGCTCTCTTTGCAGATGAGGATGGCCTAGCTATTTATCGCAGAATTGCGGAAGATGCAAAGACTATCTCACAGATGGTGGTAAGATTTACCTTGAAATTGGATACAAGCAAGGTCAAAGTGTTCCTGAGTTTTTTAGGAAATATCTTCCTGAAAAACGGGTACGAACACTCAAGGACCAATTTGGTCAAGATAGGATGGTTGTGGTTGATGATGGACAGGATTAGACAAGAGTTGGAAAAGGGCGGAGCTGTTGTTTTGCCTACAGAGACAGTTTATGGTCTCTTTGCTAAGGCCTTAGACGAAAAAGCTGTCGACCATGTTTACCAACTCAAACGTCGTCCTAGAGATAAGGCACTCAATCTTAATGTCGCTTCTCTAGAGGACATCTTGCACTTTTCAAAGAATCAGCCAACTTATCTAGAAAAAATTGTAGAGGCCTTTTTACCGGGTCCCTTGACCATTATCCTCGAAGCCAATGACCGAGTTCCCTATTGGGTCAATTCTGGTCTTTCAACGGTGGGATTTCGGATGCCGAGTCATCCCATTACACTGGATTTGATTCGAGAGACAGGACCCTTGATTGGGCCGTCTGCCAATATCTCGGGTCAGGCGAGTGGAGTGACCTTTGCTCAAATTCTAGAGGATTTTGACCAAGAGGTTTTGGGTCTGGAGGACGACGCTTTTCTAACTGGACAGGATTCGACTATTTTGGATTTGTCTGGAGACAAGGTGAAAATCTTGCGCCAGGGGGCGATTAAGCGAGAAGATATTCTTGCTCGGTTGCCAGAGATTTCTTTTGAGGAGGAATGAGATGCTAAGAGATTTGCAAGAAACAGATGTGAATGCTATATGTGAGATTAACCAAGAGGCTTTGGGTTATTCTTTTAGTCCAGAGGACACAGCTAGTCAACTAGCTAAATTATCTCAGGATTCTCATCATTTCCTACTTGGCTATGAGGATGCAGCCAGTCATGTCCTACTTGGCTATGTCCATGCTGAAGTTTATGAATCCCTTTATTCCAAAGTAGGATTTAATATCTTAGGCTTAGCGGTTTCGCCTCAAGCACAAGGGCAAGGTATCGGTAAAAGCTTACTGCAAGGGTTGGATCAAGAAGCAAAAAGACGGGGGTATGGGTTTATCCGCTTAAACTCTGCTGATCATCGTCTGGGAGCTCATGCATTTTATGAAAAAGTTGGTTATACTTGTGATAAAATGCAGAAACGGTTTATTCGCATCTTTTAGTTTATTTTCTTATTGGAAAAACAAACTAAAGGACCAGTCACACTATAAAGGAGAAGACCTATGATTTTTGACAAAGACGATTTTAAAGCATACGATGCTGATCTCTGGAATGCTATTGCCAAAGAAGAAGAACGCCAACAAAACAATATCGAGTTGATTGCTTCGGAAAACGTGGTTTCCAAGGCTGTTATGGCAGCTCAAGGGTCTATCTTGACAAACAAATATGCCGAGGGTTACCCAGGACGCCGTTATTATGGTGGAACTGATGTAGTAGACGTGGTAGAAACTTTAGCTATTGAACGTGCAAAAGAAATTTTCGGTGCTAAATTCGCCAATGTCCAACCTCACTCAGGAAGCCAAGCCAACTGTGCAGCATATATGGCTTTGATTGAGCCAGGTGATACCGTTATGGGGATGGATTTGGCAGCAGGTGGTCACTTGACCCACGGAGCTCCAGTTAGCTTCTCTGGTCAAACCTACAACTTTGTTTCTTACAGTGTGAATCCTGAAACGGATCTCTTGGACTTTGATGCAATCTTGAAACAAGCCCAAGAAGTAAAACCAAAACTAATCGTAGCAGGTGCATCAGCTTATTCTCAAATTATCGACTTCTCAAAATTCCGTGAAATCGCAGATGCTGTTGGGGCTAAGCTTATGGTCGATATGGCCCATATCGCTGGTTTGGTTGCAGCTGGACTTCATCCAAGCCCAGTACCATACGCTCATATCACTACAACAACGACCCACAAAACTCTTCGTGGACCGCGTGGTGGTTTGATCTTGACAAATGATGAGGACCTAGCTAAGAAAATCAACTCAGCTATTTTCCCAGGTATTCAAGGCGGTCCTTTAGAGCATGTTGTTGCTGCTAAGGCGGTTTCATTCAAAGAAGTTTTGGACCCAGCCTTCAAGGAATATGCTGCTAATGTCATCAAAAACAGCAAGGCTATGGTTGAAGTCTTCTTGAAAGACCCTGATTTCCGTATCATTTCTGGAGGGACTGAAAACCACCTATTCTTAGTGGATGTGACTAAGGTTGTTGAAAACGGAAAAGTGGCTCAAAACTTGCTGGATGAAGTTAATATTACCCTAAATAAAAATTCAATCCCTTACGAAACTTTGTCGCCATTCAAGACAAGTGGAATTCGTATTGGAGCAGCAGCCATCACTGCACGTGGATTTGGTGAGGAAGAAAGCCGTAAAGTGGCTGAACTCATCATTAAAACCCTTAAGAATGCAGAAAATGAAGCTGTCTTAGAAGAAGTGAGAAGCGAGGTCAAAGAATTGACAGATGCCTTCCCACTATACGAGGACTAAAACTTTTATGGACATTTATATTAAGAAAGCCATTATCCATCAGTTCAGCCCAGATGATACCGAGCTGTTCTTAGCGGATAAATTTCTCAATATCACTCCAAAAATCGAAGAATACCTGCGCAAAAAAATCGAACGTGTGTATTCAGATGAAGCCAAGACTGGGATTTTCGAAGAAGAAAATCCCTTCTTCAATCACATCACAGATGATTTATTGGAGACATCAGTAACACTGGCTAATCTCTGGAAAGAGGAGTTCATCATTTCTGAAAATCTCAAGACCAATGACTTGGTTTTTGTTCAGTTTTCTAAAGAAGGCGTTGAACATTTCGCTTTCTTGCGAATTGCTCTACGTGAGACTTTGACCCACCTCGGTGGAGAAGTTGATAATCCAATCAAGCTAACTCAGAATAACCTTCCTGGATTTGGAACAGGGGCTGATGAGGCTTTGGTGGTCAATCTTCAAAGTCGCAAGTACCATCTCATCGAAAAACGCATCAAGTATAATGGGACTTTCTTGAATTACTTTTCAGAAAATCTCCTAGCTGTTGCTCCCAAGATTTCACCAAAGAAATCTATCAAGGAACTGGAAAAAACGGCCCAGAGAATTGCTGAGTCCTTTAACACAGATGATTTTCAATTCCAATCCAAGGTCAAATCAGCGATTTTCAACAATCTGGAAGAAAGCAACGAACTGTCTCCTGAGAAATTGGCTAATGACCTTTTTGACAACAATCTGACAGCTCGTCTAAGCTTTATCGACCAAGTCAAGGAAGCCGTACCAGAACCAGTCCAGTTTGATGAAATTGATGCCAGTCGTCAGCTCAAGAAATTTGAAAACCAAAAACTTTCCTTGTCAAATGGAATTGAACTCATCGTTCCCAATAACGTCTATCAAGATGCGGAGTCTGTTGAGTTTATCCAAAATGACAATGGAACCTATTCTATCTTAATCAAAAATATCGAGGATATTCAAAGTAAATAATGTTTAAATTTATAAGAAGAGTGCTTGTGCTAGCAGTCTTCCTTTTCGCAGGATACAAAGCTTATCATATCCATCAGGATGTTAAACAAGTCATGACCTACCAACCCATGGTGCGAGAAATCTTGAGTGAAAGAGATACTCCAGCCAATGAAGAGTTGGTGCTCGCTATGATTTATACCGAAACGAAGGGAAAAGAGCGGGATGTCATGCAGTCTAGTGAGTCTGCTAGTGGCGCTACCAATACCATCAAAGACGATGCCTCTAGTATTCGCCAAGGGATACAGACACTAACAGATAATCTCTATTTAGCACAGAGCAAAGGAGTAGATGTCTGGACCGCCGTTCAAGCCTATAATTTTGGACCTGCCTATATCGACTTTATTGCTCAGAATGGTAAGGAAAATACTTTGGCCCTAGCAAAACGTTACTCCCGAGAAACGGTCGCTCCAATCCTTGGTAATACTACAGGGAAGACCTACACCTATATTAACCCTATTTCTATCTTTCACGGTGCCGAACTCTATGAAAATGGTGGAAATTATTACTACTCGAGACAGGTTCGCTTTAATCTCTATATCATGAAATTCTTTAATTTCTTTTAAACATCTGGTTTGACCAGGTGTTTTTCACTATAAGCTTTCTTTAAGATTGTTTTATTACCCTAGAAAGGTAAAGGAGGGAATATCCCATGAGAAAGAAATTCTTTCTAACAAGTGCTGCAGTATTATGGGCCGCAACAGCTATGACGAGTGTCCACGCAGCAACTGATGTTCAAAAAGTAATCGATGAAACCTATGTTCAACCTGAATATGTTCTAGGCTCTTCTCTATCTGAAGATCAGAAAAACCAAACTCTTAGCAAACTTGGCTATGACGCATCAAAAGACACCAAAGATATCAAAACTATGACACCTGATATCTATTCGAAAATTATGAATGTGGCTAATGATGCTAGTCTACAACTCTATTCATCAGCTAAGATTCAAAAGCTAGGTGATAAGTCGCCTCTAGAGGTCAAGATTGAAACGCCTGAAAATATCACCAAGGTGACTCAGGATATGTACCGTAACGCAGCAGTGACGCTGGGAGTAGAGCATGCCAAAATCACAGTTGCAGCTCCTATTCCAGTTACAGGAGAGAGCGCCCTAGCAGGGATTTACTACTCTTTAGAGGCCAATGGTGCCAAAGTACCGCAAGCTAATAAAGACTTGGCCCAAGAGGAGCTAAAAGCCTTATCCGATATTAATGCTGAAAACAAGGACAAATCAGGCTACGATGCCAATAAACTCAATGTCGCTTTGGCAGATATCAAGGCAGGAATCGCAAAGGCAAAAGAAGCCAAAGGCAATCTGACAGAAGAAGATGTCCGCAAAATCGTTGAAGACACGCTAAAAAACTACAAACTCGATCAGGTTATAACAGGAAACCAGGTCAATATCATCATCAATTTTGCCCTTAACCTCTCAAAGAGTGATATTTTGAACAATGCTGATTTCACTAAAACCCTAAACGACCTCAAGGAAAGCATTGTCTCTCAAGCTGGAGATAGTTTTAAAAATATCAACCTCAACTTTGATGCCAATAAAGCGCTAGAAGACGGGGGAAACTTCTTTAGCTCCCTTTGGCAAGCCATTGTCAACTTCTTCAAGAGTTTTGGTGCTTAGGTCATTTCATGATATAATAGATGGTAACAGAAATGTTGCCGTCTTTTTTTGTCGGCCAATAGAAAGTGAATAATATGTTAAAGAAAAATGATATTGTAGAAGTTGAAATTGTTGATTTGACCCATGAAGGGGCTGGAGTTGCAAAGGTAGATGGTTTGGTTTTCTTGTAGAAAATGCTCTACCAACTGAGAAAATTCTCATGCGTGTCCTTAAAGTCAATAAAAAGATTGGCTTTGGGAAGGTTGAAGAATACCTTGTTCAGTCACCTCATCGTAACCAAGACCTAGATTTGGCTTATCTACGTTCAGGTATAGCTGACTTGGGGCACCTTGCCTATCCAGAGCAGCTCAAGTTCAAAACAAAGCAAGTCAAAGACAGTCTCTACAAAATTTCTGGTATTAGAGATGTAGAGGTTGCTGAAACGCTTGGTATGGAACATCCTGTCAAGTATCGAAATAAGGCGCAAGTTCCCGTTCGTCGAGTGAATGGTGTCTTGGAAACTGGCTTTTTCCGTAAGAGTTCGCATGATCTCATGCCACTTGAAGATTTCTTTATCCAGGATCCTATCATTGACCAAGTCGTAGTAGCTCTACGAGATTTACTCCGTCGATATGACTTGAAGCCATATGATGAGAAGGAACAGTCTGGTTTGATTCGAAATCTTGTGGTGCGACGTGGGCACTATTCAGGACAAATCATGGTTATATTAGTGACTACACGTCCAAAAGTTTTTCGTGTTGACCAATTGACTGAACACGTTATCAAGCGGTTCCCAGAGATTGTGTCTGTCATGCAAAATATCAATGACCAGAATACCAATGCGATTTTTGGTAAGGAATGGAAGACTCTTTATGGTCAAGACTATATTACGGATCAGATGTTGGGAAATGACTTCCAAATCGCTGGACCAGCCTTTTACCAGGTCAATACTGAAATGGCAGAGAAACTTTATCAAACAGCTATTGACTTTGCGGAGTTAAGAGAAGATGATGTGGTCATTGATGCTTATTCAGGAATTGGAACCATTGGTTTATCCGTTGCGAAACATGTTAAGGAAGTCTATGGAGTTGAGGTCATCCCAGAAGCAGTTGAGAATAGCCAGAAGAACGCTGCATTAAACAATATCACAAATGCCCACTATGTCTGTGATACTGCTGAAAATGCTATGAAGAACTGGCTCAAAGAAGGTATTCAACCAACCGTTATATTGGTTGATCCTCCACGCAAGGGCTTGACCGAGAGCTTTATCAAAGCAAGCGCCCAAACAGGAGCTGACCGCATTGCCTATATCTCTTGTAATGTCGCAACCATGGCGCGTGATATCAAACTCTATCAAGAGTTAGGATATGAATTGAAGAAAGTCCAGCCGGTTGATTTATTTCCACAAACGCACCATGTTGAGGCGGTAAGTTTGCTAGTCAAGGAGTAAAACGACGAAGATTAGCATTTACTTCCGCCCATGCGATAGCTGTCCGTGATTGACAAGTGCTAGCACGCAGACAGAACGGAGATAGCGAACCGCTGAGTGTGTCGCTCTGCTCGTAAAAGCTTAGAAACCTTTGAACGAAAGGGATAATGAAAGCCTTGATTGCAAGGCTTTTTGCTTTATGGTGGGTAAGTATCAGAGTGAGAAAATTTTTGGAATGAGTAGAAGTGATAGCTAGAAATTATCAGTTTCTATTTCCATTTACCCTGTGGGTACGTGTTTGTTTCCATTGACAAGGAGTTTGTGGGAATAGAAATGTACCCACCTTGTTTGAATCAAGTGAAGTGTAGTTGAAGGAAATCTGTTGAAAGCAATACTTCATTTTACCGAATAAGTAATAATTTAGGCAACTTCAAATCGATTAAAAAAACTATTTTTAAAGGTTAAGAGTAGACAAAAATTGTCCACTCTTTTTTTGCAAACTCAATTTATCAATAAATGAAATGAGGGAATGTAAAATGAAATATTTTTGAGGTTGAGTTAGAAAATCCTGATGAATTTTTTTAAAACTACAAACAGAAGATTTTTGTGAAAGCTAATCGCTTGCTACTAAGGAAGATAATCCAGAGCGTTACAGTCTATGAAGAAAACTTCGTCATATCCTTTAAATCTGGCATCGAATTGGAAGTATGAGTCTCATTCCATAACTTTTTATATTGAACATATCATCTTGTTGTGTTATACTATAAATTGATATAAACAAAGATGTAGGAGGAACCGAAACTATGACAGCCTCAATGCGTTTAAGATAAGCTGGCAATAAAAAAAGCAGAATCTATACCCGATGATAGGCTTTTTTTGTTGTGCTTATTTATACGATATTGAGCATTCATTAGTTACGGTGAGGATATTGGTTATTTAACTATACCTTTATTTAACTATGTCTTTAATATGAATGTTTCCAAATTGTATGTATGCAGACCAAAAGCCACATTGTGGGGTTTGGCCTGCATTTTTTATTGCCTAGAATGCTATTCAAAATAGAAATTCAAGCAAAAATAATATGCAGGAGATAATATAAATGGAAAAAAATACAACAATTGGAAACGAAAATTTTTATGCAATATGGGCAGGGCAAGCAGTATCATTAATCACTAGTGCCATCCTGCAAATGGCGATTATTTTTTACCTTACAGAAAAAACAGGATCTGCGATGGTCTTGTCTATGGCTTCATTAGTAGGTTTTTTACCCTATGCGATTTTGGGACCTGCCATTGGTGTGCTAGTGGATCGTCATGATAGGAAGAAGATAATGATTGGTGCCGATTTAATTATCGCAGCAGACTGGTGCAGTGCTTGCTATTGTTGCATTCTGTATGGAGCTACCTGTCTGGATGATTATGATAGTATTGTTTATCCGTAGCATTGGAACAGCTTTTCATACCCCAGCACTCAATGCGGTTACACCACTTTTAGTACCAGAAGAACAGCTAACGAAATGCGCAGGCTATAGTCAGTCTTTGCAGTCTATAAGCTATATTGTTAGTCCGGCAGTTGCAGACACTCTTATACTCCGTTTGGGATTTAAATGCTATTATTGCCATCGACGTATTGGGTGCTGTGATTGCATCTATTACGGTAGCAATTGTACGTATACCTAAGCTGGGTAATCAAGTGCAAAGTTTAGAACCAAATTTCATAAGGGAGATGAAAGAAGGAGTTGTGGTTCTGAGACAAAACAAAGGATTGTTTGCCTTATTACTCTTAGGAACACTATATACTTTTTGTTTATATGCCAATCAATGCACTATTTCCTTTAATAAGCATGGAACACTTTAATGGAACGCCTGTGCATATTTCTATTACGGAAATTTCCTTTGCATTTGGGATGCTAGCAGGAGGCTTATTATTAGGAAGATTAGGGGGCTTCGAAAAGCATGTATTACTAATAACAAGTTCATTTTTTATAATGGGGACCAGTTTAGCCGTTTCGGGAATACTTCCTCCAAATGGATTTGTAATATTCGTAGTTTGCTGTGCAATAATGGGGCTTTCGGTGCCATTTTATAGCGGTGTGCAAACAGCTCTTTTTTTCAGGAGAAAATTAAGCCTGAATATTTAGGACGTGTATTTTTCTTTGATCGGAAGTATCATGTCACTTGCTATGCCAATTGGGTTAATTCTTTCTGGATTCTTTGCTGATAAAATCGGTGTAAATCATTGGTTTTTTTACTATCAGGTATTTTTAATTATTGGCATTGCTATAGTTTGCCAAATGATAACTGAGGTTAGAAAAATTAGATTTAAAATAAACAATATTGGAGGAATATTTATGTATCTTATTTTCATGTAACTCTTCCTGCTAAAATCGCAGGGTTTTTCCCTGCATACAAGCAAATGAAAGCATGCGATTATAGACAGGAGGAAATGTTATGGAATTAATATTAAAAAGCAAAAAGACATTCGTGTGGAATTCAAAGGACGCGATGTTTTTAGATATAAATGAATTAGAAGTATATGATTATGACCGTATTGGTTTAGTAGGAGCAAATGGTGCTGGAAAAAAAGCACTTTACTCAGGGTACTTTTTAGGAGAATTAACTCCCCAGGATGTAAAATGAATCGTCTGGGTGAACTTGCCTATATTCCCCAGTTGGACGAAGTAACTCTGCAGGAGGAAAAAGATTTTTGCACTTGTAGGCAAGCTAGGTGTTGAGCAATTAAATATACAGACTATGAGCGGTGGTGAAGAAACAAGGCTTAAAATAGCACAGGCCTTATCGGCACAGGTTCATGGTATTTTAGCGGATGAACCTACGAGCCATTTAGACCGTGAAGGAATTGATTTTTCTAATAGGACAGCTAAAATATTTTTACAGGTGCACTGTTAGTTATTAGCCATGACCGCTATTTTCTTGATGAAATAGTAGATAAAAATATGGGAACTGAAAGATGGCAAAATCACTGAGTATTGGGGAAACTATTCTGATTATCTTCGTCAGAAAGAGGAAGAACGTAAGAGCCAAGTCGCAGAATACGAACAATTTATTGCGGAACGTGCCCGATTGGAAAGGGTCATGGAGGAAAAAGCGAAAAACAGGCTCGTAAAATAGAACAGAAGGCAAAAAGGTTCTTCAAAGAAAAAGTACTGAAGACGGAGGGCGTTTAGCTCATCAAAAAAATCAATAGGAAGTAAGGAAAAAAAGATGTATAATGTCGCTAAAACCCTAGAGCACAGGATTGCTACTTTAGGAAAAGTAGAAGCTCCGGAAGGCATTCGCAGAATTCGTTTCAGGCAAAAGTAAAGCATTGGAGCTCCATAATCCATACCCTATAGTCGGTGCAGAAATTAATAAAGTATTTGGGGATAAGGCTCTGTTTGAAAAATGCATCTTTTCAAATTCCGTTAGGAGCAAAAAGTGGCGTTAACTGGTGGTAATGGAATCGGAAAAACAACTTTAATCCAAATGATCTTAAACCATGAAGAAGGAATTTCTATTTCGCCTAAGGCAAAAAAAATAGGTTACTTTGCACAGAATGGTTACAAGTACAACAGTAATCAGAATGTTATGGAGTTTATGCAGAAGGATTGTGACTACAATATATCAGAAATTCGTTCAGTGCTAGCATCTATGGGGTTCAAACAGAACGATATTGGAAAAAAAGTTTATCTGTTTTTAAGCGGTGGAGAAATTATAAAATTGTTGCTTGCTAAAATGCTCATGGGTAGATATAACATCCTAATAATGGATGAACCCAGTAACTTCCTTGACATACCAAGTTTAGAGGCTTTTGGAAATACTAATGAAGGAGTACACTGGAACTATCGTGTTTATCACCCACGATAAACGATTACTCGAAAAATGTAGCAGATGTAGTTTATGAAATTAGAGATAAGAAAATAAATCTGAAACATTAAATTTAAGGTAGTCGCTGGTCAGTATAGTCTGTTCTGGTTGGCGACTCCATTGTTAAAGAGTATAAAGACTTTAGATTTTATGAATATTAAAAAAATAGGAACAGTCAATTGAACTGCTCCTATTTTTTTCTGCTAAATATATTGTAGTTTTTCTATATGTATAATGATAGATTAGCGGATTCTCATCTACGGTACTTACTTCAAATATGAAGAAGTGATCGCGGTTATCTCTGGACTTTTCCTTATTGAGGACAAAGTAATTCTTACGTGAAGTCGCCATTGTTTTTTTAGGATATCATCAGTTAGGAAGGTCAATGGAATATTCATGTTAGAGTAGCGGTAGAAGTCACGTTCAAAAATCTTGGTAGCTCTCGCTATAATAGTCCATTTGTAGGTGATTACGCTGAAACTCAAGCTGATTCATAGAGCACCTCCTCGACAAGTTCAATACTAATAATGTCTTTTAATTTCAAATTGATGTGACCTGTTGTAGTTTTTTTATCAAAAATGAAATCTTTGGTCAGACTTGGTATTGTTCCAGTGTAGGAAACACGCTTGTTTTTTTCAATCACTTGAATGCGTGTGCGTAGTCGCCCTGGCGTATACTTGACTGAGGAGTAATAATTTCTTCTCTAGTGATAAGTCAGACATGTACGTTACTTTGTTTGTATCATCAGAGAGTGCTGATGCATGTTCAGATAGGAAAAAGCCCATCCATTTTTTTGCATCTTTGTATCCTGGTACTCTCTTGCTGATTGAAATGGTAAATATGAACGGTCAATCATATCAAATCCTTTTCTATGCAGAGGCAAGGGTATTTTTTTATCAAATTGAATCGTAAAACCTTGAATTCCCCCACCTGTGTAACATTCTTTAAAAGCGATTGATTACCTCAGTATAGATTATCACAGATGAGCTTTGTTGGCTTAATGCTAAATGTAAATTCCAATGGTAATCGGTTTTCAGATTTAGCATGTACTAGTCGTATCGATATTTCAGTTGTTTTTGAGTTTTTCTCTGACGAAGTTTTTGAAGTTGCTGTTTCAACGATTCCATGTAAAAAAATCTTTCAAGCATTTCAATATCATTACATCCTTTGCTACGGATTTCTGAAAATTGTACTGTATTTTTTTCTTGTTTCATTTTAATCCCTCCAATCCACCCGCGGAATGACCACCGATAAGTTTACTGCGTTCAATATTTCTGGAACCTTCAGTTAGGACGGTTCCTTTTTTTGTATGGCTAAAAAAACCAAACTGTTCTCTGACAACATCAATAGCTGTCTGAAGTCTATTATCTTTTTCAATTTGTTCTACATCATCAAAGAGTGATAGTAGAGTATAGCTTTCATCTACGAAGCCACTATAAGATACACCAATTTGTCTCACTGCACCAGAGGTGTATTTTTTCGGAATAATACAAGTACATGACTCACCATTGTTTTGGGGAGATTTGCGGGTTCAATTTTATTCTGAGCATTTATAGATTTTTTCATCTCAGTCCTAGAATAGCCAATATGAATAGAAACGACAGTAGTCAATACTAGGGCTACTGTTCCGTTCCACAGTATCATTTAAAAATCATTTTCACACCCTTTCGTCTATTAGTATAGAAGAAAGCTCTCAGCACACGTGGAGTGTGTAGCTTTGCTGGTAAAAGCCTAGAAACCTTGTAACGAAAGGGGTTAAGAAAAGCCTTGTAGGTAAGGTCTTTTCTTGTTTAGTGGGGAAGTATTAAAGTAACCTCTCATATTTTTTTATTGGGTTTGATAACTTATTTGAGATGGATTCTATTTCCATAAACACTGTGGGGATATTTTTGTTACCAAAGATAAGAAGTTAATGGGAATAAATGCGTCCCTCCATCATTACTTTAATAAAATGGAGAAGATAATGTGGACTAAAAGAATACATTATTTAACAGAAGTAAGTGAACTTTCGGATTATTTAAAAAAGGTAAATAATTTTACTGACTGTATCATTAGCTCTTTCAGTTTTAATAGTGACCAGCAATTTTTATATCTAATAATTGAAGAGGATAGAACCTCAAGTGATTTTACAAACTCTTCCTCACTAGTTTGGGATTTAAAGTGTGAAGGTGTTACTGATTTCCTCATGAAAGATATGGGTGGATTATCTAAATGGTGGCTTCATGCTCTATACATTGAAGACAATTACCTTCATTTTCATCTTTTAGATGGCTATTTTTCATTTAAGGTAACTGATTTTAAATTGGGTATTCCTTATAGCTCTAAAACTTCAATTGGGATTGATATTCAAAATTTACATATAGATTATCTACTTCAGGAATTTAAGGCTGGAAAGAATATATACGAAACTTCCTTCTCGTTTGAAAGTGATCCGATAACAGAGTTTCGATTTATTGGTTATTCAGAAAATGATCCCTTACCATATTGGGCCGGTCTTTGTGATTTACCTAATGGTAGAAGATTTCAGACTGCTGATGAACTTTTTGAAGCAAAGATTTATGATGGTAAATCACTAAAAGAGAGGTGGGATGAAGTAACTATTTATAGTATCAATTCTTTGCCACTTGATGATTGGTTGAGTTGTTTGCCACATTCCGTTGAGACAACTGTTTATGAACCAGAAGATGATTATGCTCTGTATATCAATGGTGTTGAACTTGAGGGTTTTATTGATGAAGATTCTATATGTAAGACATGTGGTGCTAATCAATGCTATTTGGACGATTATGATGAGTATTTTTGCCCCTATTGTAATATATGGATGTATAAAGATTTTTGGGATAGAGATGAAACAAACAATTATAAAAAAAGACCCCTAGAACCAGAGTTGTTATGGAAACCAAGTAAAGAATTGAATTTTTGTAATGTTCGATTCTTTCCGAATGACAAAGAATATGTGTATTATTGTCCTGATGAGTCAATAGAGAAATATGATTGGATAGAAGTTCCTGTTGGGGAAAAATCTCATCTAAAAGAAGCACAAGTCACTGAAGTTTTCAAAAGACAAGCGAATAAACCGCCATTTCCTCTTGAAAAAATAAAAAAAGTAGAACGAAAATTATCTACTAGAAACGAAAAGATAATAGAAACCAACAACAGTTTAATAAGTGAAGGAGTTATCTGTGATTTATCAGAAACTAACGATGTTATAAATTCTAAGCAAGCTTATGATATCCTAAAAACACCAATCGGAAACTTTTGGTTAGAGCTTAATGGTTCCCCCATAAAAATTTCCATTGGTTCACATTATCCAAATAATGATGATGAATACTATGTGGAGGCTTCTTATTACATAAAACCTCTCAATCCAGATTTTGAAAAGTTTAAATCGTTGACAATCTGCTCAGATATTGATTTAAGAAGTGCAAGATTAATAGATAATTTAGGAGGTGAACATAAAGAGGGTTATAATTGGCAAATAGATAATATTGATCTAGGTATTGTAGCTCATCCATATTCTTATCTAGAACAGGAAGTCTCTGAAACTCCAGTTGGACTTCCATATTATGTGGAATGGATTGAAAAATATAAAGAACTCTATGGATTTACAGTTGCTTGGAAGTATTTTGTATCTGATGATGATTTGTCAGTTTGGTTTAATACATAAAAATTTTTTTATTCAGTTGAGTGTGTAGTATTTCTGGTTCGTCTTTAGTCAGTCAATAAAAAGAATATTATGTTTTAAGAAGAAATTATAATTTAGAAACGTGAATAAACTTGTTAAACTTTATGTATCTTTAGAAAGTGTGTTAACTTGAAAGAACAAATTTTTTGATGGGTGGGAATCCGCCGATAAAGAACCATACGATTGTTAATAAAATTGTGTCATCAAGGAAGATCGAAAGAATTGTCATTTTTACAGTTTATCGAGAAAATTGGCAACCGTATATGAAAAAGTACACGGAAGTTTTCCAAAGTCAATTTCCTAATCTAAACACTGATTACTTACTTTTGGACACTGAGCAGATTGATTTTGGTAGCTATCTAGATGCTGATCTAATCATCATTGGTGGAGGAAATACGGAAAAATATATAGCTACTTATGTCAATCAGGAGTTCAAAAATTATATCGATCATATGCTTAATAAAGGGGCAAAAGTTATAGGGTTTTCTGCAGGAGCCCTATTATTAGGAGAAAAAGTCTATGTCTCACCTAATGATAATTCAGATCATCAGATAAAGATAAAAAATGGATTAGGACTCTTTAGTCAGTTTTTAATTAGTGTCCATTATGATTCCTGGAATGATAAAGCTAATAAGGATAGAGCAGAAGAACTCGTCAGTGTTCCCATAATTCCACTAAATGATCATTCCTGTCTGGTATTGGATAGACTTGGAAACATTATTGAGAAAATTGACTAGTTTTAATCATGCGAATCTGAATCTACGAAACTAAAGTATTGACGAAATGAATAGTGAAAAGCCTTGATTGTAAGGCTTTTTTGTGTTTTTATGATAGAATATAGGTAGTTATAATCGATAGCAACTAAGAAGCAGTAAAAAAATATTATTCATAAAATAATCAAGATTAGGAAGAAAAAAATGACAGAAATTGAAAAAAAGGAATTTAAAAAAATTATCTTTGTTTTACATTTGGAATTACTTATATAGCTTGGGGGCTTCTTGCCATCTTTACTCAATCTTATATTTTTGGGATTAGAAACATTTATAGGGAGAATGTTACATATAGTAGGTGCACTTGGTCCAGCTATTGCAAGTGGCTTTTTATTTGAAAAAGGAATAATATAAAAATTTAAACATTTTGTATTTACTAAAAGAAAAAGTAGTAGTATTTATTTCATTATTCATTTGTTAGCAATTTTGATACTATTTTCTGTATCTTCCTTAGAATTAAACAGAGTATCAATTTATCTGATGCCATTATTCTTTATACAACTAATTTTTTGGTGGTGGACATGAAGAATTAGGATGGAGAGGAATATTACAACCATTACTTGATAAAAAATATACTTATTGGCAATCTAATTTGATTGTAGGATCAATTTGGGGAATATGGCATCTGCCTTTATGGTTTATAGTTGGAGAAAGTCATCAAGGATTTCCTTTTATTTTATTTTTTATATATACATTATTTTTTTAAGTTTTTGTTTTAGGGCTTCTTTACCGTCAAACGAAATCTGTGGGATACTGTGTATTATTTCATGCATTCGCAAATTTGTTAAATCTCTATTTTGTGTTAAAAATTAACCTTATTTTTTTATTATCATTTTTTTATTGGTTATTTGATTTATACTATATTGGCGAGTAATAGAATTAGTAAGGAAACAACATTTTAAAATTTAGATCAGGATATCCATTATTGAAAGTAACGTGTGGTCATTCTAGATAATCAATGTTAGAGACTTTTCTATTTGATGAGACATCACTACTTGTACGAGCTGATTAAACATGGGTGTAGCTAGTGAAAGTCCTACAGTAAGGAGTTTAAACATGAAATTCCATGAATTTGGTGATAAGAATTTGCCTCCTATTTTACTGATACATGGTGGTGGCAGTTCTTGGTGGAATTATCTTCGTCAAGCACGAATATTGTCAAAAGAATACCGTATTATTCTACCCACTTTGAATGGCCACGGCGAGGAATATCAACTTGATTATGTTTCTACTGAAGATTCTGCTTTGGAGATTCTAGACTATATCAAAGCAAACTGTGGTGGGAAATTGTTTGCAATCGGTGGTGTTTCACTTGGTGGTCAAATTGCCATGGAGCTTTGTCTTTAGACAGTGAAATTGCTGAGAAGGCCATCATAGATGGAAGCCTCTGTATTCCTCAACCAAGGTTAGCTAAAATCAGCATCTTTCTAGTGTCTCTATTTGGTAAACTGATGTTCAATAAATTCTCTTGTAAACTTCAGTTAAGCATGATGAATAAACTCTATCCTAAACTCGCTTATCCAGAGGAAATAAAAACTTATTATTTAGAGGATTTGCCAAGGATGCCTGTCAAAACATTGGTGACCATTTACAAAACCTATATGGGGCATTACAAGCTGAAAGATATGATTTCTGCTAGCAAGGCTCAGGTTTTGTATATCTATGGTCAAAAAGAATTAAACTGTGTGAAAGCATCGGCGAAATTATTTCAGCAGCTACATCCAAATACGATTTTGTATGAAGCAAAGGGCTATGATCACGGCTATTTATCAGCATACCTGCCTTATGAGTGGGTTGATTTGGTGGTGCCATTTTTAAAGAGTGACTCATTAGAAATGTGTAACGAATCTGATATGCCATAAGGAGGAAACGTATGCTAGGAGCAATAGTTGGAGACATTGTAGGTTCTGTCTATGAGTGGGATAATATTAAGACAAAGGATTTCCCTTTATTTCGAAAAGACTGCTTTTTTACAGATGATACGGTAAGTCCGAACCGCTGAGTGTGTGAGTTTGTTAGTGAAACGTAGCTAATCCTCAAAATAAAGAAACTAAAATTCCATTATTTCGAGATGACAGCCTAAATTGGCTTTAAGGAGGTGTTATATTGATAGAGAGCAGACCTGAGTTTGATAAAATCACATCCTTTGATGAATTTAATAAATACTATTGGTATCGTGATGAACTTTCACAGATATGCAAGTCATTAGGGCTTGAATATAGAGGTACAAAACAAGAACTCAATCATATTATTGAGCAGTACTTCAAGGGGAATTTGATTAAAAAATCATCAGTAAAAAGAAATAAGAAACGAGTAGAAGTTGTTACTTTAGATACGCCCTTACTTGAATGTGGATTCTCCTTTAATGCAAACTTTAGAGAATATTTCTCAACTTTAACAGAGGTTTCACCCTTTAAATTTACTGCTGATATGGCTACTGCTTGGAGAAAAGTCAAAAAAGAACATGATTTGAGTTTTACAATCCAAGATATGCTAAAAGTTTACTATGGAGATTCAGATTATGCCAAGTATGACCATTCGGTTTGTCAATGGAATCAATTTTTAAAGGATTTTTGTGCAGACGAAAATAGTGACAACTACTCGAATAAACTAAAAGTAGCTTCTATTCTTTGGAAAGAAGTTAGAAATTCAAAAAATGCAAAAATTTATTCAAAAAATCTTTTGACTGAATATGCTGATAAAATAAAAGAGTATGGCAAGTAGAAATGTCAGTCTAAATCAATAGTTTGTAAGGAGGCATGCTATGCTAGGAGCAATTATTGGAGATATTGTCGGTTCGGTTTACGAATGGAACAATATTAAAACGAAGGATTTTCCATTGTTTAGGGACGACTGCTTTTTCACAGATGATACGGTAAGTTCGAACCGCTGATGTGTAAGCTTGTTAGTGAAACGTGGCTAATCCTCTCACCTTTTCATTTTAAGGCAAGAAGGCTTCAAAGCTCCACTGGAGCTTTGAACTCCCCAAACCTTTTGAGTTCCACAGACGCATCAAGAGGATTGTATTATCTTGATATATAAGGTGTAGAGAATAGTTTAGAAAGATGAAAAAGGAGCCATAAGATGAATAATAGAGATTTTTGGAATTCGATAAATAAAAATAACGAGCATAGAAATTGTAACGGAGATGAACTTGTTTGCGATATGATGGTTAAGGAAGGACTTGGGCAAACAGTGGGTGGATATTTTGAAGTTGCAGAATATCCAAAATATAATAAAATAATTGATACAACCAGGGCTGAGCCTTCACAAGCGTTTCATTTTTTTGAATTCTATATTGATGATGGAAAATGTAATCGTTCAGATAAAAAACCAAGTTATAATCAATTAAAGTGTCCTCAATTGATAATGTACATTGCAGAAATGGCGGGGTTAGACAGAAAAATTTTACTTGAGTGTCTAGAATATGTCAGAGAAATTGAAAAAAACAAGAATCATTTTGGTAGTGAAAAACCGGGAAATTACTTGGAAAAAATAAAGGTTGACAATGGTGGAAATAGTTTAATGGAGTTCAAAAAGAAAATACATATCAGTGAAATACAAAGCATTATTTCGGCTGCGAATTCTTATGACGAAATTGTTCAACAAGTCTCTTTGATAGCAAAGTAGTTTAGGTTCAATGTTTATCCACTGTATAGTGCCTAGTTGAAGAAAAATATGGTTTAGATATTTGAACACTATACTATTTCAAATATAGAGAAACAGAAACTTTCACAGTGTTAAATTTTAAAGATGAAATTCGTCCTAACTATCGTTTCAATGAAACCTGTCAGGATACCGTACCACAGGCCATTATTGCTTTTCTAGAATGTACAGATTTTGAAGATGCGATTCGAAATGCCATTTCCCTCGGTGGGGATAGTGATACTCTTGCTGCAATAACTGGGAGCATAGCTGAGGCGGCATATGGTATTCCGGACTGGATCAAGGAACAGGCCTATTCCTATCTAGATGAGCCGTTAAAGGATGTCATTGAACGATGGGAGCTTTACATAGCAGGAAAATGACGGTTTAGTTAAGTAGAAAGGTGGCAACGATGGAATTACTTGATAAGTATAAAAAAGAAAAAGTGATAGACGTTATCACAAATATTTTAAATGCTATTCACCTGAAAAAATATGAAGACATTATGAATTATGTTGATGAGTCAGAGATTGACGATTTAAATGAATTTTTTGGTTATGTTGAAAAGACATTAGAATTAAATGATTTTGACACGATTGATGAGTATGGTGTGGAATGTCATTTCAATCCGCCCTATGAGTATTCTCAATTAGAAATTTATGATTATGATGACCAGACTGGGTTTGCTGTTGATTATGATTTGACTTCAAATTCTGAACTGGTAGATATGAGATTGCAAGTAGAGTTTCTATATACCGATAATGGATATACAGTAAGATTTCTTAATGTCGATCCTGGTTAGGAGAAGTTTAACAAGCAATATCCTTGATACACTATTTATACAGGCATTTAAGATTTTCTTGAATGTCTTTTTTGTATAAGAGTAAGGTCAAAGCTTTTAAACTATCAAGTTTTCCTATCAATAGATCAATTGTCTTTAAATGCATTTTATGAATGAATCTAAATGGTTATAGAGAGTTATTTTCAGCGTGTTCATGCTATAATAGTTTTAGACTTTTTATTTTTGGAGATATAAATGAAAAAATATAAGCATTTATTATGGCTTTCTGCCTTGATCATCATACTGATATCACTATTTTCACTGAATGGGTGTAGTTTGGGTGTTGAAACTATTCCCCAAAATAGAACAAAGGAACAGTACGAGTTTGAAAAAACGTTTGATGCCATGTTTAAATTTTTGGAACAAGAGCAGAAGGATTTTAATGGGCTGGAAGCTTATAAAAGCAGCGTTTATATAAAAAATGGAGATGAAGTCAGAAGATATGAAATTGACTTAGATATTACCAAGGCAGAGGGTAAGGGTGACTATAGAATACAAATCGGAGAAAACAAAAAAACGGTTCCCGTTAGTTATTCTAATGGCAAGTTGCATTACGATTCGGAGATAGACCCTTTATTTGACGAAGAGATTCTTAACTTAGTTGTCAAAAGAGATGTTTTTGACTCCTTGAATGTAAAAAGAACGTTAAGAACTGGAACAACAGAGCTTAGTGAAATTATCTACCAGCCAGAAACTCAGTCTGAACTCTTTCAGAAACTGAAAATCAAATATGATCTACCAGAGGAAACTACATGCCAAATCAGGGTAAATTACTCAGATAAAACAAATTATGGGATCACAATACAGTTAACATCGAAAGAGATGTCTGTCAAAATTGGTTTAACTATTATTAAAAAACGGGGCTAACGATTTAGGAATGTTATTGAAAAGAGTTTTTTAACTCTGAGAAGGATTTAAAGGTGACTATGAAGGTAAAATTTAAAGAAACGAATAAAGTATTTTTCAAAATAGTAGAAGTAGAGGGAGAAAAGTATATTCTAGATTTGACGACTGTTAGACCAAAATCCTATTTCTGGGGTTCTCTTCCCGATGAAATTACTGCAAAAATGCAAAAGTTAGATAAAAGAGATATGCGTTTTGAGAGTGTAGCTCCAACTATGAGTAAATCAATTGGGATTGCAATTGGTACAGCAATAGGGGGATCTGGCTATCGGCTTGTGACAAATTTTTTTAGAAACAATGGGATTAGTCATAACCTTCCTTTAAAGATAGGCTTATATGGCCTATTCATTTCCCTAGCTTATCTTGCTTTCTGGTTCATTGCCATAAGAGCTCGTCATAGCGTCCAAAAAAGACTTGAGAATAACGTTACAAATTATAAAATAACCTTTAAACCAGTTGGAAATAAACGTCAATTAAAACATTACAAACTTCTTCCTTTTATCCTTGTTCCGACTCTTGGATGTTTTGTATTTTATCTATATACTGTTAATGGAACAGAGGGAGCCTTACTTGTTATTAATAGTATTCTATTATTGGGATTTTTTACAGTGATTTTAGGCATGTCACCACTCCGAGAAAGTGTCGAAAAGCAAGAGATTATTTTTGATAGAATAGAGAAGTTATAAATTAAGATGAAAGCTGTTTATGATCCTATTTTGCAGGTCACATTGGGCTATTCTATCAGAAAAAATTAGGGAACTGATTAGAGAGCATTTTGTTAGTCAATGACTCATTTAAGGTTCAGAACTGCTCTCGTAATGACATTTTATAATTTAGAAAAGGAGTAAAAATGAATTATTTAGAAATACGCAAGAAATATGGATTTTATAGAAAAGTCGTGATTGTTTTGGCTGTTCTTCTCATTCTTTTTGTAGCTTGGATGGTGAAAGATAGGACTATTCAAACCCTTTGTATTTTATTCATAAGTGCACTCTTATTTCTTTTCATTGCACTAATCAGAAGAGGGTATGTAAGGAGTGCTACTAAGTTACTGCATATGGACTTAGATTTACCATCTTGGAAGCAATACATTGAATTGAAGAAAGATGCAAAAAGAGCTATTATAAAAATGGATGTGACACTAACATCTGTTGGGTATTCCTATATGATTGGTGATTTCGATGCTGCTATTAAGGAGGCTTCTGAAGCAATGACTGATCAAAAACTGAAGCCGAAATACAGGGATTTCTTTGAGAGTTACCTCGTTCGCTCGACAGTTCTTGCAGATCCTAATCTGACCAGGGACCAGCTTGATTTTATACTAAACAAAATGTCCATATCAGATTCCTCTCTAGCTGAGAAAACAAAAAGCGTAAGTATTGCGCTTTACGATTTAACAATTGCTCATCAATCCAATGATTACTTTGAAGACTTGGAAAACGAATTTAAATATCAACAATTGGAAATCACTTACTATCAAGCTTTGAACTCTAAATTAAAAGGAGATATGACCAGGGCAAATGAGTTGTTTAGAAAACTTGCTCAAGAAGATGGACAGCTCTATATCGTTCAGAAGGCTAAAGAATTTTTAAAAAGTGAATCTATTAATTAGCGATGAATAAGTACAGGAAAGGATTGAATATGAAATCAAACAGTTTATTTTTTTTTAATGGAATTTTTGCTTTAACGTGCTCTCCCATTATTGCATTTGCATTTTTCTATAGATGGGAGATAAGATTTATCAATGGGGCTCTTCGTTTTTGTTGATAAACCAGCATGGGCTTTTTTTCAGTAAATTTAATTAGTTTTATATTTCTTGTTTGTTCCATACTTGCAATTTTTCATTTATAGAAAAGAATCAAATGGTCGTAAGAAAAAGCTTTTTTTGTTTCTTTTTAGTTGCATCTATCACAGGTTTTATCCCCTTCCTTTCATTTTTTTCAGCAATTTTTGCTCTTATTGCTGGGATTTTATATTTGGTTGATTTTAATCGATTGGTAAAAAGAATAAACTAGAAGGTATTTATCATTTTCAACATATCCAACCTTTTTTAGAACTGATTCTCTCAATCTCCGGTACGTCTGATTTCTATTTTTTGAGGTTTCATTATATAATAGCATTATATGTAATGACTGATGTAGTTACACTAACATTTCTATTTAAAAATTAAGGAGTATTATCAATGAAAAAAGCAATGTTAATTATAAACCCTACCTCTGGTGGGGAAAAGGCTTTGGATTATAAGGTCAAGCTGGAGAATAAGGCCAAAGATTATTTTGAGCACGTGGAAACCAAAATTACTGAAAAAGCGCTGGATGCAACACACTTTGCTGAGGAAGCCTCTCGTGAGCAGTACGATGCAGTGGTTGTTTTCGGTGGAGACGGGACTGTCAATGAAGTCATTTCGGGTATTGCTGAGAGAGACTACATTCCTAAGTTAGGGATTATCCCAGGCGGTACAGGTAACCTCATTACGAAACTGTTGGAAATCAATCAAGACATCGATGGTGCGATTGATGAACTTGATTTTAACTTAACCAACAAGATTGATATCGGTAAAGCAAATGATAACTATTTTGGTTATATCTTTAGTATCGGTTCTCTGCCTGAGGCGATTCACAATGTGGAGATCGAGGACAAGACAAAATTCGGTATATTAGCCTATGCTGTAAATACCATGAAGTCTGTGATGACGGATCAGGTCTTTAACATTAAGGTTGAGACAGAAAATGGAAATTATGATGGTGAAGCGAGTCATGTTTTGGTTCTCTTGACAAATTACTTCGCTGATAAGAAAATCTTTGAAGAAAACAAAGACGGCTATGCCAATATTTTGATTCTAAAAGATGCTTCTCTATTCTCTAAATTATCCGTCATTCCTGATTTACTAAAAGGCGATGTTGTCGGCAATGATAATATTGAGTATATCAGAGCTCGTACTATTAAAATCTCTTCAGATAGTGAGTTGGAGTCAGATGTTGATGGCGATAAGTCGGATAACCTACCTGTAGAGATTAAGGTACTGGGCCAGCATATTGAAGTTTTTTCACAACCGAAAGAGTAGAAGATAGAAACAAGTTTGTCTTTCACTGAGAAATAAAGTTTTATATCAAAGATTGGAGGAAGGATGAATTCTCTATTTGATGAATTTCGAACAATTTGTTCTCATTTAAACCAAGTTGGAATCACACCCACGCTCATGGGGTCTTTGGGTTTTGAATACCGTTCAAATGAAGATTGGGAGCCGTCTGACATTGACATTCATGTCTCTGGAGATCCTAGAGGCTGGGAAGCGCCTGATCATCTCAGGATTTATGACTGGGACAAGATAATGAAAGTGATGAACCACTTAGGCTATACCTTGGTAGATATTCACGAGCACGAATTCCAAAAAGATGATGTGAGCGTTGAATTTGGAAGTATCGATTCCTTACCTGATTTTGCAGGAGTTTCGAAATCAGATATAGAGTTGATTCATCTCGAGGACATCACGTTTCGTGTTCCAAGTTTGGAACAGTATTTCAGTATATACAAGGCTTCTTCCCAAGATTCCTATCGAAATGACCACAATAATAATAAAGATTTTAAAAAGATAGATTGGCTTGAAAGGCATTTGTAAATCATCAATCAGAAAGTAGTAGGTATTAAATCTTACTGCTTTTTTATATTCTCAAAAACAATCCACTCGAAACTACGGACAAGTCTTGAAAATAAAATTTTAAAGTAGTATACTAGAATCACAATAATGAAAACGTTTGCGCAGCAAGATGAATAAAAGTAAACTAGGAGACAGAACAATGGAATTAACAGCCATTTACCATAGACCAGAGTCAGAGTATGCGTACCTTTATAAGGATAAGACAATGCACATTCGTATCCGGACCAAGAAAGATGATATAGAAAGCATCAACTTGCATTATGGAGACACTTTTATCTTTTTAGAGGACCATTATGAAGCAATCAAGGAGATGGTCAAAGTAACTTCTGATGTCTTATTTGATTACTGGCAAGCGGAAGTTTCAGTTGGCTATGCACGACTCCAGTATCTCTTTGAACTCAAGGATAAGCAGGGTCAGAGTATTTGTATGGCGATAAGGGATGTGTTGAAAATACGCTAGAAAACCTTCATTATGAAGGAAATGGCTTTAAAATTCCGTATATCCATGAGATTGATGCTTGCCATGTTCCTGACTGGGTAGCAGAGATGGTATGGTACCAGATTTTCCCAGAACGCTTTGCTAATGGCAATCCTGAGATTTCACCTGAAGGTGCGCTAGCTTGGGATTCCTTTATCAAGCCAAAGACGAGCGATTTCTTTGGTGGTGATTTACAGGGCATTATTGACCATCTGGATTACTTGCAAGACTTAGGGATTACAGGTCTTTATCTCTGTCCGATTTTTGAATCCCCAAGCAATCACAAGTATAATACGACGGATTATTTCGAAATAGATCATCATTTTGGAGATAAGAAAATTTTTCGTAAACTGGTGGAGGAGGCCCATCAGAGAGGGATGAAAATCATGCTGGACGCTGTTTTCAATCATATCGGGGATCAGTCTCTGCAGTGGCAGGATGTTCTCAAGCATGGTGGAAAGTCGGAATATAAAGACTGGTTCCATGTTCAAGAATTTCCCGTGACCAAAGATAAGCTTGGAAATCCAAGAAAACTCCCTTATCATACCTTCGCTTTTGCCAGCTATATGCCCAAGCTCAATACGGCCAATCCTCAAGTGAGGGACTATTTGTTAAAAGTTGCGACCTACTGGATTGAAGAGTTTGATATTGATGCTTGGCGCCTGGATGTGGCCAATGAAGTAGACCATCAATTTTGGAGAGATTTCCGTAAGGCTGTCTTGGCTAAAAAGCCTGACCTTTATATTCTTGGAGAAGTCTGGCACACTTCTCAGCCTTGGCTAAATGGCGATGAATTCCACGCAGTCATGAATTATCCTCTCTCCGACAGCATCAAGGATTATTTCTTGCGAGGGACTAAGAAGTCACCTCAATTCATCGATGAGATCAATAGCCAATCAATGTACTATAGACAACAGATTTCGGAAGTGATGTTCAATCTTCTGGATTCGCATGATACGGAGCGTATTTTGGCTACTGCCAAGGGAGATGTCCAACTCGTTAAGTCTGCCCTTGCTTGTCTCTTTTTACAAAGAGGGACACCGTGTTTCTACTATGGAACGGAGTTGGAGTTAGGTGGCGGACCAGACCCAGATTGTCGCCGTGTCATGCCTTGGGACCGTGTTTCAGACAGTAATGACATGCTGAACTTCATGAAGAAATTGATTCAGCTTCGTAAGGAGGTTTCAGGCATTATCCAACATGGCACCTATAGCCTAAAAGAAATTAAGCCGGACGTGCTAGCTCTTGAATGGGATTATGATGGACAAAAGGTCCAAGCTATTTTTAACCAATCAAGTGAAAACTATCTTGTAGACCGTGATTCTGTAGTGCTAGCCAGTCATTGCCAAGAATTGGGACTGCAACTGGCGATTTTGCCTAAAGGTTTCGTCATTCAATAAAAAATAGGATTAAAAAGGCTGTAATGAATGGGTGATTCGTGCGGTCTTTTTTTGACTTATGTAGTATAATATAGCTAAGTCAACGATTACTAGCTGAATGATTAGTGAATGGTGTTTAAAATGAAAAAGAGACTTGTAGTCTAGAAGGAGAATTGCATGAAACGAACGAGAAAAGTAGTAGCCTTGGGACTGTGTTTGCCCTTATTTCTTGGCTTGGCTGCTTGTCAGCAAAATAATACGAGCACTGAAGCTGCAAATCAGACACAGACCAGTTCAGATAAAGTTCCTTGGACGGCTTCATATTCCAATCTAAACGGTCAAGTCAGTACCGAAGAGGTCAAATCTCTCTTATCAGCTCACTTGGACCCAAATAGTGTTGATGCATTTTTCAATCTTGTCACCGCCTATAATGCGACAGTCGGCTCTACTGGCTTAAGTGGTGATTTTGCCTCCTTTACGAAGACAGAATACGACGTAGAGAAAATCAGCAGTCTCTGGAATCAAAAAAAGGGTGACTTTGTCGGAACCAACTGCCGTATCAATAGCTATGCGCTCTTGAAAAATTCAGTCACGATCCCAAAACTTGAAAAGAATGATCAGCTACTTTTTGTGGATAACGATGCTATCGATAAGGGAAAAGTATTTGATGCGAAAGATAAGGAAGAGTTTGATATTCTATTTTCTAGAGTGGAGACGGAAGCAACGACGGATGTAAAAGTTCACGCGCAGAAGATGGAGAAATTCTTCTCTCAGTTTCAATTCCATGATAAAGCTCGAATGTTGTCTGTTGTATTGCATGACAATTTGGATGGAGAGTATCTTTTTGTCGGGCATGTTGGTGTTTTAGTGCCAGCTGAGGAGTGTTTCTTATTTGTAGAGAAACTGACTTTTGAAGAGCCCTATCAAGCTATTAAGTTTGCGAGTAAAGAGGATTGTTACAAGTATTTAGCTACAAAGTATGCGGATTATACAGGTGATGGACTTGCTAAGCCTTTCATCATGGACAATGAAAAATGGGTTGAAGGATATTAAGATAGGCAAAGGAGAAGCAATATGGAGACTGTAATAGCGCTTTTAGTTATTATTCTTATCGGATTCTGGGCTGTAAACATTCTCAAGCCTCGTAAGTCAAATAAAAAGGAAAGATTTATTGGCTATATGCAGCGCTATGATATTGACGGTGAAGGATATCAGTCAGAAGTTTGGGTGGTGACAGAGGATGAGAATGAGAAATAAGGAGGAGTGTCCAAAAACAGTAGATTTCTTGCCTTTTTCAAGAAAGGGGACCAATAGGAGGAAACATTATGGGAATGATTGCTAATTATCAATATCTGTCTGACAATGAATTAAGCCAAATAAAGCGGTATTCTCGTCAGGAAGAGGAATTGCTTGACTTGGTAGAGGATTATCCTGAGGGAAATGATACGTTGATAGATATTGACAAAATGTGGGATGCCTTGCTCTTTGTTATGACAGGTTTTAATAGTTCAGAATTTATGGATGACGACCCCTTGAGAGAAGCTGTCTTGGGAGTGACTCCTTTAGAAAATGTATCGGAGTATATAGCCTATACTGAACACTCAAAGATAACTGAAATTGTCCAAGCTTTAGAGAATTTTGATATGGATAAGGCTCTGGCTGACTTTAGCATGGAAGCATGCAAGAAGGCAGATTTGTATCCCGATATTTGGGATTATCTTGATGAAGAGGAAGAAATCAAGGATGATATTCGAACCTGTTTTGTAAAAATGAAAAACTTTTATAAGAAAATCTTAACTCTCAAAGGAAATGTCTTAGTGACTATTTGTTAACTACTTTTACCACTGTTAGTCAGGTGCCTGATGAATGCACATCTAGAAAATCGTACACCTGATGATTTGTCTGGTGAAGGAAATATTCCACAGTATAGTTGGACGGAATAGGTAGAAATTGGTTATAGAATTTGTAAGCATAATAGATTTTAAACTTTAAGATGGAGGACTAAAGAGATGGGAAGAATTGAATGAGAAAATGCCAAGACACGTTTAGATGCCTTGCTTGTCATTGATGAGTATCGAACAGATCCAAATGAGACCTGGCTTCGATTGATCGTTAAGACTGAGGGAAGCTATGGGGTTCGTTACCTTATCGACAATGGTTCTGGTGATTCTCTAGATGTGATGTTCACTGATAAAATGATCCTTATAAAGGGCTTTGATCATGAAAGCAGTTTGAGTCAATTTGCTGCGGATGAGTGGAATCAAGACATCATAGACGGATTTTATAAAGGACTGGATGTAAAGTATCAAAACCTATATTCAGAAGAGCAAAAAGATGAAACAACCTTCTTTATCTGGTATGACGATCAAGAGCATCAAAATACCTACCAAGATCAGGACGGTGGTGAATGGTTATTATCCTATTTCTTTGACAGTTTTGAGAAATTTCATGAGTTTGTGACGGATTACTATTCAATTACTGTAGATGAGGATTTACTTAGAAAACTTTACAATCAAGGACAGCTTTCAGAAGTAGAATTGGAGCAGTTGATTCGCACTTCCTAGCTAGAAATGTGTATAAAATCTGATGAAAAGAACTGATTTTCAATATCAAGTTATACTTTAAGATTATTGAAGCAGCTAATGGTTGTAGTTTCTTTTTTCTTATGTCTATAACGCTTTAAAGCGATTTCTTTTTATTGTTGAATAATATTTTGCGAACAAAAAAAGAAATTCTTTAAAAAAGTTTCACAAAATCCTTTACAAGCTCTTGTAAACATGATATAGTTATAAGGCTTAGAAAATGAGAAGATGTTTTCTAGCAAATATAAACCCGAGTAAAAAATGCCTACGGACAGGCAGGGTTGAATGCCGAAGCGTGGTTGAAAAGCCACATTATTGATAGGGTTAAAAGCCTACTTTTATAAGTTGATGTTAGGACACTTGTCCTAATTCATAAATTTTAGTGTGGTGAAAGCACACGTCATCTTGTGAAACGATCAATAAAGTACGTAATATTTGCTACTAGAGAGTTAGGAAACATCAGGAACAGACATACTCAACAGAAACCAAAATACACACGTCAGAAGATTGCAGAGCAGGTGAAAACCTGCTCTTTTTTCATAAGTCAACCTTTAGTCGCCTTTATCTTCTTGAGGTGCTAAAAATACGGTAAAGGAGTATGTCTTGAAGAAGTTAGATCAAAACCAAGCCCCAATTTACGAGGCTTTGGTCAAACTACGCAAGAAAAGGATTGTCCCCTTTGATGTGCCAGGTCACAAGCGTGGACGAGGAAATCCAGAACTTGTCGAACTGTTAGGAGAAAAATGTGTTGGCATTGATGTCAATTCTATGAAACCCTTGGATAATCTTGGTCATCCCATTTCGATTATTCGGGATGCGGAGGAATTAGCTGCGGATGCTTTTGGTGCAGCCCATGCCTTTCTCATGATTGGGGGAACAACTTCATCTGTTCAAACCATGATTCTTTCCACCTGCAAGGCGGGAGATAAGATTATTCTTCCACGAAATGTCCACAAATCTGCTATCAATGCGTTGGTTCTATGTGGTGCCATTCCCATCTATATCGAGATGAGTGTGGATCCTAAAATCGGTATCGCTTTAGGTCTTGAAAATGACCGTGTTGCACAGGCCATTAAGGAACATCCAGATGCTAAAGCTATCCTAATCAACAATCCTACTTACTATGGGATTTGTTCAGACCTCAAGGGTTTAACGGAAATGGCTCACGAAGCTGGCATGATGGTTTTAGTGGATGAAGCCCATGGAGCGCATTTGCATTTTACAGATAAATTGCCGCTGTCTGCTATGGATGCTGGCGCTGATATGGCGGCGGTCTCTATGCATAAGTCTGGTGGGAGTTTGACCCAGAGCTCCATCCTTCTTATCGGGGAGCAGATGAATCCTGAGTACGTTCGTCAGATCATTAACCTGACCCAGTCTACATCTGCCTCTTACCTACTTATGTCTAGTTTGGATATTTCTCGTCGCAACTTAGCCCTTCGTGGCAAAGAGTCTTTTGAGAAAGTCATTGAACTATCTGAGTATGCTCGTCGTGAAATCAATGCTATCGGTGGTTATTATGCCTACTCAAAAGAGCTCATAGACGGTGTGTCTGTTTGTGATTTTGACGTGACCAAGCTGTCCGTTTACACTCAGGGTATTGGCTTAACAGGTATCGAAGTTTATGACCTCCTGCGAGACGAATACGACATTCAGATCGAATTTGGTGATATTGGGAATATCTTAGCTTATATTTCGATTGGTGACCGCATCCAAGACATCGAACGTTTGGTCGGTGCTTTGGCGGATATCAAGAGACTCTACTCAAGAGATGGAAAAGATTTGATTGCTGGAGAATATATCCAGCCCGAGTTAGTGCTGTCTCCTCAGGAAGCCTTTATTCAGAGAGAAGAAGTTTCACCTTGGATGAATCTGTTGGACATGTCTGTGGGGAATTTGTCATGTGCTATCCTCCAGGCATCCCAATCCTAGCACCAGGTGAACGCATTATACGAGAAATTGTAGACTATATCCAATTTGCCAAAGAACGTGGTTGTTCCCTCCAAGGAACGGAAGATCCAGAGGTCAATCACATCAACGTCATTAAGAGAAAGGAGAACTAGATGGATCTATGGTTTTCTGAAGTTCATACTCCAGATGTTAAATTGTCCTTGAGAACTGCAAAGCAACTCTATGCTGGAAAAAGTGAATGGCAGGATATCGAAGTATTAGATACGCCAGCTTTTGGAAAGATATTGATCTTAAATGGGCATGTCTTGTTTTCAGATGCAGATGATTTTGTTTACAATGAAATGACCGTTCACGTTCCCATGGCTGTCCACCCAAATCCAAAGAAAGTCTTGGTTATTGGGGGTGGTGACGGTGGTGTTGCCCAAGTATTAACCCTCTATCCTGAACTGGAGCAAATCGATATTGTGGAACCAGATGAGATGTTGGTTGAGGTCTGTCGTGAGTATTTCCCAGACTTTGCTGCAGGGCTAGATGATCCTCGTGTTACCATTTACTATCAAAATGGACTGCGATTTTTGAGAAACTGTGAGGATGATTACGATATCATTATCAACGATGCGACAGATCCATTTGGACATACGGAAGGGCTCTTTACCAAGGAATTTTACGGTAACAGTTACAGAGCTCTGAAGGAAGACGGGATCATGATTTACCAGCATGGGAGTCCTTTCTTTGACGAAGATGAGTCAGCTTGCCGAAGTATGCACCGTAAGGTCAATCAAGCCTTTCCAATCAGTCGGGTTTATCAGGCGCACATCCCAACCAGTCCAGCTGGCTATTGGCTATTTGGATTTGCATCGAAAAAATACCACCCTGTCAAAGATTTTGACAAGGAAGGCTGGAGAAAACGCCAGCTTTTCACAGAATACTACACTGCAAACTTACATGTGGGGGCCTTTATGTTGCCCAAGTATGTAGAAGACATTTTAGAAGAAGAGGAAGGAAAAAAATGAGTCGTTTATTAGTTATTGGATGTGGGGGCGTTGCCCAAGTTGCTATTTCAAAGATTTGCCAAGATAGCGAAACCTTTAAAGAAATTATGATTGCTAGCCGTACCAAGTCAAAATGTGATGACTTGAAAGCTAAACTAGAAGGCAAAACAAGTACTAAGATTGAGACAGCTGCTCTTGATGCAGACAAGGTAGAAGAAGTGGTTGCCTTGATTGAAAGCTACAAGCCAGAAGCCGTTTTGAACGTAGCTTTACCATACCAAGACTTGACCATTATGGATGCTTGTTTAGCGACTGGAGTTCACTATATCGACACAGCTAACTACGAGGCAGAGGATACAGAAGATCCTGAATGGCGTGCGATTTATGAAAAACGCTGCAAGGAGCTTGGTTTTACAGCTTACTTTGACTACTCATGGCAATGGGCTTATCAGGAAAAATTTAAAGAAGCAGGCTTGACCGCTCTGCTTGGATCTGGTTTTGACCCAGGTGTGACCAGCGTCTTTTCTGCTTACGCACTTAAACACTATTTTGATGAAATCCACTATATCGACATTTTAGACTGTAATGGTGGTGACCACGGTTATCCATTTGCAACAAACTTTAACCCAGAAATCAATCTCCGCGAGGTTTCTGCGCCAGGTTCTTACTGGGAAGATGGAAAATGGGTCGAAGTTGAAGCTATGTCTATCAAACGTGAGTATGATTTCCCACAAGTTGGACAGAAAGACATGTATCTCCTTCACCATGAAGAAATCGAATCACTGGCAAAAAATATTCCAGGCGTTAAACGGATTCGTTTCTTTATGACTTTTGGTCAATCCTATCTAACGCATATGAAATGCTTGGAAAACGTTGGTCTCCTTCGTACGGATGCTATTAACTTCAACGGACAAGAAATAGTGCCAATCCAATTCTTAAAAGCCTTGCTTCCAGACCCTGCAAGCCTTGGCCCACGCACTGTTGGAAAAACCAATATCGGTTGTATCTTTACAGGTGTCAAAGACGGAGTTGAAAAGACCATCTACATCTACAATGTTTGCGACCATCAGGAATGTTACGCTGAGGTTGGCTCCCAAGCTATTTCTTACACGACTGGAGTTCCAGCTATGATTGGAACAAAATTAGTTATGAACGGTACTTGGAAACAACCTGGAGTTTACAACCTTGAAGAGTTGGATCCAGATCCATTTATGGAAGCTTTGAATGAGTACGGCTTGCCTTGGGTTGTGGTTGAAAACCCTCAAATGGTGGACTAATGAAGTTAGAACAAGTACCCACACCAGCTTATGTCATTGACTTGGCCAAGTTAGAAGCCAACTGCCGTATTTTACAATATGTTCAGGAAGAAGCGGGCTGCAAGGTTTTACTGGCCCAGAAGGCTTATTCTCTCTACAAAACCTACCCCATGATTAGCCAGTATCTATCTGGTACAACGGCTAGTGGACTCTATGAGGCTAAACTAGCACGAGAAGAGTTTCCAGGGGAAGTCCATGTATTTGCACCTGCTTTCAAGGATGCAGACTTGGAGGAATTGCTGGAAATAACGGACCATATCGTCTTCAACTCAGAGAGACAGTTGCGTAAACATGGTCCTCGTTGCCGAGAGGCTGGTATCAGTGTCGGTTTGCGCCTCAACCCTCAATGTTCTACCCAAGGTGATCACGCGCTCTATGACCCTTGTGCTCCGGGATCTCGGTTTGGAGTTACTTTAGACAAGATACCGAGTGATTTGCTGGACTTAGTAGATGGTCTTCATTTTCATACCCTTTGTGAGCAGGGGGCAGATGATTTAGAAACAACTTTGAAAGCTGTAGAAGCGCAGTTTGGACCTTATTTATATAAGGTCAAATGGCTCAATATGGGTGGAGGACACCACATAACGAGAGAAGACTATGATGTGGATTTGCTGACTTCTGAAATCAAGCGTATCCGAGAAACTTACAATCTTGAAGTCTATATCGAGCCGGGTGAAGCTATTGCGCTCAATGCGGGTTATCTAGCAACTGAAGTATTGGACATTGTCGAAAACGGTATGGATATTTTGGTTTTAGATGCCTCTGCGACCTGCCATATGCCAGATGTACTTGAAATGCCCTATCGTCCACCTCTGAGAAATGGATTTGAACCGCAGGAAAAAGCCCATACCTATAGACTTTCTTCTAATACCTGCCTGACGGGTGATGTGATTGGTGATTATAGTTTTGAAAATCCAGTCCAAATCGGTGATAGACTTTACTTTGAAGACATGGCTATTTACTCCTTTGTCAAATAATACCTTTAATGGTATTGGCTTGCCAAGTCTCTATCTCATGGACGAGCAGGGAGACTGCAGCTTAGTCAAAGCCTTCGGTTATCAAGACTTTAAAGGGAGGTTATCATGATGGACAGTCCAAAGAAATTAGGCTATCGTATGCCAGCAGAGTATGAACCCCATCATGGCACCCTCATGATATGGCCGACTCGACCAGGTTCATGGCCTTTTCAAGGAAAGGCTGCAAAAAAAGCATTTAGCCAAATTATCAAGACCATAGCAGAAGGGGAAAGAGTCTATCTTTTGGTGGAGCAGGACCATCTATCTGAAGCCCAATCCTATCTTGGAGAAAAGGTTGTTTATTTAGATATTCCTACTAATGATGCCTGGGCGCGTGATACGGGGCCGACTATTCTTGTCAATGATAAAAGAGAAAGATTGGCAGTCGATTGGTCTTTTAATGCCTGGGGTGGTGCTGTCGATGGTCTTTATCAAGATTATGAAGAGGATAACCAAGTAGCCAGTCGTTTTGCAGAAGTTTTAGAGATACCTGTTTATGATGCTAAACCTTTTGTACTGGAAGGCGGAGCAATCCATAGCGATGGTCAAGGAACCATTCTTGTGACTGAAAGTTGCCTACTAAGCGCTGGTCGCAATCCTCATCTCAGTAAAGAGGAAATCGAGAGAAGATTATTGAACTATCTTGGCGCTGAAAAAGTTGTCTGGCTTCCTTATGGTATTTATCAGGACGAAACCAATGAACACGTTGATAATGTTGCAGCCTTTGTCGGTCCTGCAGAGCTTGTCTTGGCTTGGACAGATGATCAAAATGATCCTCAGTATGCCATGTCAGCAGCTGATTTAGAGCTTTTAGAGAAGGAAACGGATGCAAAAGGTCGTCCCTTCACTATTCATAAGCTTCCTATCCCAACTATTCGTCAGGTTGTCACTAAGGAGGATTTACCAGGTTATACCTATGAAGATGGGGAAGAGGAGCGTTATGAGGGCGAGCGTCTTGCAGCTTCCTATGTCAATTTCTATATTGCCAACAAGTCTGTCTTAGTTCCACAATTTGAGGATGTAAACGACCAGGTTGCCCTAGATATCCTCAGCAAGTGTTTCCCAGACCGAAAAGTTGTCGGAATACCAGCCAGGGATATTCTCTTAGGTGGTGGCAATATCCACTGTATCACCCAACAAATCCCAGAATAGGAGAAAAAGATGAGAAATGTTAGAGTTGCAGCGATCCAGATGCAATGTGCCAAGGATGTGGCAACAAATATCCAAACAGCGGAACGTTTAGTTCGCCAAGCTGCAGACCAAGGCGCACAAATCATCCTCTTGCCAGAGCTGTTTGAACGCCCTTATTTCTGTCAGGAACGCCAGTATGACTACTACCAGTATGCCCAGTCGGTGATAGAAAATACAGCCATTCAGCATTTTAAAGTGATTGCTAAGGAACTACAGGTTGTTCTGCCGATTAGTTTCTACGAAAAAGGTGGCAATGTCTTGTATAACTCAATCGCCGTCATTGATGCAGATGGTGAAGTGCTGGGTGTTTATCGGAAGACCCACATACCAGATGATCATTATTATCAAGAAAAGTTTTATTTTACGCCTGGTAACACTGGCTTCAAGGTCTGGGATACTCGCTACGCTAAAATTGGGATCGGTATCTGTTGGGATCAATGGTTCCCTGAAACAGCGCGCTGTCTTGCTCTGAATGGGGCTGAATTGCTCTTTTACCCAACCGCTATCGGTTCAGAGCCTATCTTAGATACGGATAGTTGTGGTCACTGGCAACGTACCATGCAAGGGCACGCAGCAGCAAATATCGTCCCAGTTATTGCAGCCAATCGCTATGGCTTGGAAGAAGTCACTCCTAGTGAGGAAAATGGCGGACAGAGTTCTAGTCTTGACTTCTATGGTTCCTCCTTTATGACGGATGAAACAGGAGCTATTCTAGAGAAAGCTGAAAGACAAGGAGAAGCTGTTCTGTTAGCAACTTATGACCTTGATAAGGGAGCAAGCGAACGCCTCAACTGGGGACTGTTTCGAGATAGAAGACCAGAAATGTACCAACGAATTACGGACTAGATGGTAACTTTCATAATAAACTTTTAATATTCACGCCTGTCTTACAAAAATGTAAGATAGGCTTTTTAAATGTAAGATGGGTGTACGATTATACGTGGAAATGTATGCTATACTCTATGTAGATCAAAAAGAAAGAGGTTTATTATGAAAAAATGGAATGCAACGCAGTTGAAGTATCTGATGGCGGCAGTAATGGTTCTGGACCATATCCCTCATATCACCGGAATCGTTTCTCCTTTGTGGGAAGGTATCTTTCACGCCTTGACCCGTTGTGTCGGAGTTTGGTTTGCCTATATGGCTATGGAAGGCTTCATCCATACTCAAAATTTGAAAAACTACCTCATCCGTCTTTGGAGTTGGGCGCTGATCATGTTTGCTGGAAATAGCCTTCTCAATACTCTGTTTGCCTCTAAGGGTGTAATGGTTACTAATAATATTTTCTTGACTTTGGCCATCGGTGTCACCATGCTTTGGATTGGTTTTCCCAGAAAAGAGTTGGATAAAAAGGAGAAGTTGTGGCGTCGTATTGGGCTTGCTGGGCTCTTGATTTTCGGGTGTCTTTTTACCGAGGGTGGCATCACCATGCTACCATTTCTCTTGATTAGTTACTCTTGTCGAAATCGCAAGGGCTTGCGAAATCTCCTCTATGCCTTTCTGTGGGCCTTCTTGTTAGTGACTTCCATCCAAATTTACGACACTTGGCACCAAACACTGGAAATGATGCTTTACAATTCTGACTGGCTCTTTATCACCGTATTTCCTTTTATGGCTTTGTATAATGGACAGCGAGGAAAAGAAACTAGTTGGAGTAAATATTTCTTTTATATTTTCTACCCAGCTCATCTATGGATTATAACTTTGATTGCTTATTTGCTTAAGTAGATTCAATATCCATTAGCTCCTTCTTGCTTAAAATGCGAGAGGAGCTTTTCTGTATCTGGAATTCCCAACAAAACATGTTATAATAGTTTTAGAAAGGACGAGGTTTATGGCGAGCATACTTGTAATTGAAGATAATAATGAAATCCAGGAAATCTTAAGAACCCTTCTTGCAGAGGAACACGAGGTGATTCAAGCATTTTCTGGGACAGAAGGTATCATGCAATTTGACAAAGGTGGCATTGATCTCGTTTTGCTAGATATCATGCTCCCTGGGAAAAATGGCGACCAAGTCTTGCAAGCTATTCGACAAACTAGTCAGACTCCGGTCATCATGCTTACTGCTTTAGGTGATAAAAAGCTCATCAGCCAATATCTACTAGACGGTGCCAATGATTATGTGGTAAAACCTTTTGATTTGGACGAAGTCTTTGCCAGAGTCACCGTGCAATTACGCCAAAGTGGTGAACATCAGTCAGGAGATCGAAGAGAAATTGATAACTTCGTACAAAGCTTTAAAAATATCCAGTTCGATGCGGATAGTTTTGAAATAAGTAACGCAACTGAAACCATTCGCCTTGCAAAGAAAGAGTGTCAGATTCTCCAAATGTTGCTCCAGTACCCTAAAAAGATCTTCACCAAAGAAGAACTCTATGAATTGATTTGGGAAGAAAGTTACCTGCCTGGAGACAATACGCTCAACACCCATCTAAGCAATCTCCGTAAAAACTGCATCAACTGGATCCAAATCACGAGTACATCGAAACCATTTGGGGAGTTGGTGTTCGATTAAAAGGAGACAAGCAATGATGTACATTTTGATATCTATATTACTCCTTACTAATATTATTTTGGCGATTTCTTTGATTCGCTATCATATAGCAATTAAAGATTTAAGCAGACAAATCGAAGAAAAGATTCGCTCTGGTAGCATGAAGAGGATCGGTGTAAATTTCTTTTCAAAGACCATTTTGCGTCTACATAACCAAATTGAGAATCTATTTCAGGAAGTGGAGCAAAATCAGCTAATCATGAAGCGTGAAAAACGCACCCTAGATATGGCAATCAGTAACATTGCTCATGATATTCGGACACCTTTGACAATCGCTTCAGGATATACCCAGCAACTAATAAAACACCCTGATAATAGTTCAGAAACCTTAAATAAAATAGCCCATCATCAGGATTTGGTTTCCAAACGGTTGGAGGCCCTCCTTGAATACCGTCATTTGATGGAAGGAGCAGTCAAACCGAAACTGGAAGAACTTGATTTATCAACTTTTATAACGAAAAAGACTTTAGCCTATTACGACGTTTCAATCATCACAGATTGTTCTTGATTTTAACGTTGAACCAGGATTGAAAACGACGACTGATGAGGACTTGCTTGACCGAATTATACAAAACCTCCTTGGAAATGTTCTCAAGCACGGCAAGGAGAAGGCTCGACTTTCTTTGAAAAAGGAAGAAAATAGGCTTGTTTTAGAAATCGATAATCTTGTCAAAAAACCTATCAAGAATATAGACAATCTCAGCAATCGTTTTTATTCTGAAAATCTATCAGACACAGAAGAATCCTCTGGTTTAGGTCTATATATCACTGAGGAATTATGCCATCTTCTCGGTGCAGATATGAAACTAAGCACAGATGGAGAATGGTTTTCAGCCTTTATTTATTTTTAACAGAAGAAACCTCCTCTATATCCTAGAGGAGGTCATTTTTTTACAGACTTTTCTTTTTGAAAACGGTAAGGCTGCTGAGAGAGAAGAAAAGTATGACAGAAACGCAAACCGTGATGGTATAGAGAATAGATTGATTATTACTAGTCATAGCATAGGCAAATTCTAGGATTAAATATCGTAGAATTTCAATATCTGGGAAAACAAGCATTGGCATAGAAAGGATGATAGAGCTGACCAAATAACCAATAAATACCGCAAGATAAGAATGACTAACATAGAGAATGAAGGAAACAATGGAAAGCCAAGCAAGGAGGCAAAGAAATTGAAGGAAAATGGTTAAGAGGAGATTAGTAGCAAAACCATCAGGCATTGTTCCAATTCCGTTTAGTAGAGTAGCAGGAATAAAGGCAATCACAAGGCTGGCGATGAGTTGTAAGAGAGCGATACTTGCTAGTACAAAGGATTTAGCAAGGAAATACTCTGTACGAGAAACGCCAACTGTCAAACTATTTTTATATAGTTTGCCGATTAGGTCAACCCCAAGAACTAAACATACTAGAATAATACAGAGGAAAACGAGATTTGAGCCGTTATTAGACGCGTTGATTAGGGCTTCTATCCCATTCCAACCATGGGTTGGAGTCTCTGGTGGTGTTGTATTTACTGACATTAAATGTCCTGTAGCCCCGATAGTGGCACCCATTAGCAAGAGAACAAAGAGAATGAATTCTGTAATCCAGAATCCTTTGGAGCGGAAAAGACGGTAAAAATCTGCTTGAATGGTATGTATCATGATTTTTCTCCTATTCTACCAATTGGGTGAAGTATTCTTCTAGGTTTTGACGGGCAAAGTAAATCTCATCAATAGCAACATCTGCCAAAGTTAGTTGCTTAAGAATCTGTTTGACATCTTGTTCATTACCAAAGATATGGATTTCATTTTCAGGATTGACAACCTTAAACTGGAGCTGGATTTGTTCTTTCAATACCTGACAAGCTCTTTCTTTATCGCTTGTTTTAAGCACAATATAATCCTCACTCAGTGTTTCAAACTCAGCTTTACTAATTTCACGGATAATCTTACCTTGATCCAGAATACCAAAGCGATTAGCTAAGAGATAGAGTTCTGACAAGATATGGCTAGAGATGAGGATAGTTATGCCTTTTTCTTGATTGAGCCGCTGGATCATGAGACGAAATTCTTTGATTCCAATTGGGTCGAGACCGTTAATAGGTTCATCAAGAATCAGGAAGTCGGGTTTTGATAGGAGGGCAATGGCGATGCCAAGTCTTTGTTTCATTCCTAGTGAGAAATCACGAAAGACTTTTTTCCCTGTATCTGACAAGCCAACATAGTCCAAGGTTTCATGAATCACCTTATCAGCATTTGGAATATGACGTATCATACAATAATATTTAAGGTTTTGATAAGCTGTTAAGTGATTATGGGCTACAGGTGATTCGATAACAGAACCCACTCGTGATAAAGCCTTGGTCCACTCATTTTGTTCTTTGCTAGAAAAGAGGGAAACTGTACCTTTGTCCGCAAACAATAATTGTGTAATGATTTTGATAAGAGTAGTTTTACCAGCTCCGTTTTTTCCGATTAGTCCATAAATATCTCCCTCTTTTATAGTTAGACTAAGATCTTGAAGAATAGCTTGTTGGCCAAATTGTTTGGTCAGTCCATGAATTCGAGTACTGTTTTCATGATTTTCTCCTTTTGATTTGTTTTACTAACTTTAGTATAAGGTATAGAAATCAAAGAAATATCAAGTAATTCTAAAGAGTTTCTAAAGTTTTGTGATTCTAAAAAAACAAAACCCAGTTGACATGAACTGGGCTTCTCAATTATAAAATATACTTCTCAATGGCACGCGCAACACCTTCTTCTTCATTGCTGGCTGTAACGTCATTGGCTAAGGATTTGACATGGTCGCTGGCATTTCCCATAGCAATGCCAAGTCCTGCAAACTGAAGCATTTCGATATCGTTATTGGCATCGCCCATGGCCATAATGTCTGAGGGCTCGATCTTCAAAATCGCTGCTAGTCGAGAAAGAGCAGTAGCCTTGGTAGTTCCAAGTGGCATCGCTTCATAAATGACTGGCTGCGAACGAACGCCGCTAAATCGTTGGCAGAGTTCCTCAGCGAACCGCTGCTCAAAATCGTCTGTTTGTTCTTTTGTTCCTAAAAACATACCTTGGAACATCCGATACTTGCCACTAGTCGCGTCCTCAAGGGAGATTTCAGTCAGGTCCGAAAAGACTAGCTTGGCATCATTTTGAACAATTTGATTAGGCTTGCCACCGAGGACAAAATAATGTTTCTCATCAAAAAGAGTCAACTGAACGTCGCTTTTTTCTGCTAGGTCATAGAGGTATTCGATGTCAGCTGGACTGAGTTCTTGCCAGTCCACTAGACTCCAGTCACTGGTCTGATGGGTTGAACAACCGTTATTGACGATGACATACTCATTCTGAAGGTCCAGTCCCAGTTTTTTATAGTAAGGAAGGACACCGAAAAGCGGGCGACCTGTACAGAGAACCAGTTTGACACCTTTTTCAATGGCTTGGTGAATGGCAGTGATGTGGGCTTGTGGGATTTCCTTGGCTTCGTTAAGGAGGGTTCCGTCCATATCCAAGGCTAGTAGTTTAATCATAAGACTTCCTTTTCTAGGTGTTTTGCTTTTATTATAGCATATAGACTATAAAATGTCTGACAGAATTGTAACATTTGACTTTCCTTTTCTTGAAAAACAAAGTAAATTCTTATATAATATGTATACTTAATATTCAAGGAGAAATAATGTCAAAGTATCACTTTAATTCAATTTACAAAAATGATGAAACAGAGTCTACAGGTCTTCTGTTCATTAAAGTCTACAACAAGTGGGAAAGTAATTTAAAAAGAGTCTTGAAATCAGTTGGTCTCACTTTGCCTCAATTTATCGTTTTAACCTCGCTCTTGTTTTTGTCTAATAGAGAGGAATATGTAACGCAAGTTGATATTGCTCGGTTCACCGGTATGGATGTCATGACGGTTTCTCAGATTGTTAGACTACTGGAGAAGAAAGACTACATTAGACGCGATCAACATCCAAAGGATAGTCGGGCAAAACTTGTCTCAGTGACGAATTCTGGTGCGGAGAAGGTCAATCAAGCTTTGCCTTTAGTAGAAGGTGTTGATGAAGAATTTTTTGAAAAACTATCTAACGATAGAGAAGTTTTTAATCGTTTTTTAGTAGAGTTGGAGGATAAAAATGCCTAGATATTGGGTCGGAGTTGTTTCAAAGAACCATGTTTTAAGAGGAGTTGAAGGGAATTTTTGTCAGGTCTGTCATGGAAAGGGCGACCCCTTAAACCGTATGAAAAAAGGTGACTATCTTTTATACTATAGTCCGAAATACGATATGAACGGTCAAGATAAGTTACAGGCTTTTGTGGCCGTAGGTAAAATTATAGACGACAAGGCCTATCAAGTAGAGCAATTTGAAGGATTCTTTCCCTTTAGAAGAAATGTCGAGTATTATCTACCAGTCAAAGATTGTTCCATAGAAATAGCCAGACAACATCCTGAATGGAAAGACTATACTTCTCGACTCCGTTATGGGCATTTTGAAGTTTCCAAAGACTTTTTCCTCCATATCTTTCAGCATATGAAAGTGGATGATGAAGCATGATTGATTTGCTAATTAAATGATTGTCAACTAGAATTTTGGATTTGGACTGTGAAGCGAACTTTGCTATAATAGAGTAAGAAACTTTGATAAACCAAACGAGGCAGAGATGAAATTACTGTATACTGATATTCGGACTTCTTTGACAGAAATCTTGACTAGAGAGGCGGAAGAGCTAGTTGCTGTGGGCAAGCGTGTCTTCTACATCGCCCCCAACTCTCTTTCATTTGAAAAGGAACGCGCCGTTCTGGAATGCTTGTCCCAGCAGGCTTCTTTGCGATTACTGTTACGCGTTTTGCTCAGATGGCTCGTTATCTGGTTTTAAATGATTTGCCAGCTAAGACGAGTCTAGATGACATCGGTCTTGGGATGGCTTTTTATAAATGTCTTGCGGAACTAGATCCCAAGGACTTGCGTGTTTATGGTGCTATAAAGCAGGATCCTCAATTTATCCAGCAGTTGGTTGAACTTTATCATGAGATGACGACTGCTCAGATGAGCTTTTTGGACTTGGAAAGTTTGACAGATGAGGACAAGCGGGCAGACTTACTCTTGATTTTTGAGAAAGTGACTGCCTATCTTAATCAAGGTCAGTTGGCTCAGGGAAGTCAGTTGTCCCATTTGATTGAGGCTATTGAGAATGACAAGGTAAGTAGTGATTTCAGTCAGATTGCCTTGGTTATTGATGGCTTTACCCGTTTTTCTGCCGAGGAAGAGCGTGTATTGGATCTACTTCATCGCAAAGGTGCCGAGATTGTTATTGGGGCCTATGCAAGCAAGAAAGCCTATACCAGTCCGTTCTCTGAAGGGAATCTCTACCAAGCCAGTGTGGAATTTCTTCATCATTTGGGGGCAAAATACCAAACACCTGCTCAGGATCGTTCTCAGACACATGAGAAAATGGATAGTTTTGACAAAGCCTCTCGTTTGCTGGAGTCTTCTTATGACTTTTCAGAACTCGCTTTAGATGTTGATGAGAAGGACCGTGAAAATCTGCAAATCTGGTCTTGTTTGACGCAAAAAGAAGAGCTGGAATTAGTAGCCCGTAGCATTCGTCAGAAATTACATGACCATCCAGAACTGAGTTACAAGAATTTCCGTATTTTGCTAGGTGATGTGGCATCTTACCAGCTATCACTGAAAACTATTTTTGACCAGTATCAGATTCCTTTCTATCTTGGTAGAAGTGAATCCATGGCTCACCACCCTTTGACTCAGTATGTGGAGTCTATTTTACGTTTAAAACGTTACCGTTTTCGTCAGGAGGATTTGATTAATCTCCTCAGAACTGGTCTATATACTGACCTTAGCCAAGCGGATATTGATGCTTTTGAACAATATCTCCGCTATCTTGGCATCAATGGCTTGCCAGCTTTTCAGCAGACCTTCACAAAATCCCACCATGGAAAATTCAATTTGGAACGTTTGAACGCCATTCGTCTGCGAGTTTTGACGCCACTTGAAACCTTATTTGCCAGTCGGAAACAGAAGGCAGAAAATCTCTTGCAAAAGTGGAGTATTTTTCTAAAAAATACTGCTTTAAGCAAGCAGATGCAAGAATTGACAGCTACTATGGAAACTCTAGAACAGGAAAGACAAACCGAAGTTTGGAAAGCTTTCTGTCATGTTTTAGAACAATTTGCGACCGTTTTTGATGGTTCACAAGTGAGTCTAGAGGACTTCATGGCCTTGCTTCATTCTGGGATGAGTTTATCTCAGTATCGCACTATTCCAGCAACAGTAGACACTGTTCTGGTGCAGAGTTATGATTTGATTGCCCCTCTGACCGCTGACTTTGTCTATGCTATCGGACTGACTCAGGATCATTTACCAAAAATTGCACAAAATACCAGCCTTTTAACAGACGAAGAAAGACAAAGTCTAAACCAAGCGACAGAAGAGGGAACACAATTGCTGATTGCAAGCAGTGAAAACCTCAAGAAAAATCGCTATACCATGCTTTCTTTAGTCAACGCTGCCCGTAAACAGTTGGTGTTGTCAGCACCCAGCCTTCTCAATGAAAACGAGAGCAAGGAATCTGCCTATCTTCAGGAACTGGTGAGTTTTGGATTTAGCCGAATAGAAAAGAGAATGAACCATAAAAAACTTAGCAAAGAAGATATGGGTTCTTATCACAGTCTCTTGTCTAGTCTCGTTGCCTATCATCAGCAAGCTGCTTCTAGTGAAAGTGAACAAGATGTGACCTTCGTCAAGGTCTTGGCGCGTGTCATGGGCAAAAAACTTGACCAAAAAGGCCTTACAAATCCTGCTCTCCCAACCAGTCCAAGCAGTAAGCCATTAGCAAAGGAGACCTTGCAGGCTCTTTATCCAGCTGACAAGGAGTTTTACCTGTCTACCTCTGGTTTGACGGAGTTTTACCGCAATGAATACAGTTATTTCCTCCGTTATGTCCTTGGTTTGCAGGAAGAATTACGCCTGCGCCCAGATGCTCGCAGTCACGGGAATTTCTTGCACCGTATTTTTGAGCGTGCCTTGAAACTGCCTGCTGAAAATCCGTTTGACAAACGTCTGGAACAAGCTATCCAAGAAACCAGTCAAGAACGCGAATTTGAAGCCATTTATCAGGAAAGTTTGGAAGCCCAGTTTACCAAGGAAGTTCTACTTGATGTCGCGCGAACTACGGGCCACATCCTTCGTCATAATCCAGCCGTCGAAACCATCCAAGAGGAGGCAACATTTGGTGGCAAGGATCAGGCCTTTATCCAGTTGGATAATGGTCGCAGTGTCCATGTGCGAGGCAAGGTTGACCGTATTGACCGCCTGAAAGCTGATGGAGCGTTAGGAGTGGTAGACTACAAGTCTAGTCTTACTCAGTTCCAGTTTCCTCATTTCTTTAATGGGCTTAATTCCCAACTGCCCACCTATCTTGCTGCCCTAAAAAGAGAAGGGGAGCAGAACTTTTTCGGTGCCATGTACTTGGAAATGGCTGAATCAGTCCAATCTCTCTTGACCGTTAAGAGTTTGGCAGGAGCGGTAGTAGAAGCCAGCAAGTCTATGAAATATCAAGGCCTCTTTTAGAGAAAGAAAGTAGTCATTTAGGCGAATTTTACAATAAAAACAAGGCCAATCAGCTGACAGGCGAGGAATTCCAGCTCTTACTAGACTATAATGCCCATCTTTACAAGAAGGCAGCTGAGAAGATTTTACAAGGTCAGTTCGCCATCAATCCATACACAGAGAACGGAAGAAGTATTGCCCCATACGTTCAACAACATCAAGCCATTACAGGATTTGAAGCTAATTACCATTTTGGTCAAGCTCGTTTCCTAGAAAAGTTAGACCTAGCCGATGGCAAACGACTGGTCGGAGAAAAACTCAAGCAAGCTTGGTTTGAAAAAATGAGAGAGGAGTTGAATCGATGAAGCCCATTTCCTTTTTAATTGAGGAAGAAATTCAAAAATTGCAAGAAGCAGAAGCGAGTTCGAACAAGGAACAGAAGAAAACAGCCGAGCAAATCGAAGCCATTTATACTGCTGGGCAAAATATCCTAGTCTCAGCGTCTGCTGGTTCAGGGAAAACCTTTGTCATGGCAGAGCGCATTCTGGACCAATTAGCCCGTGGTGTAGAAATCAGTCAACTCTTTATCTCGACCTTTACCGTCAAGGCTGCTACTGAACTCAAGGAACGCTTGGAGAAAAAATCAGCCAGCAAATCCAAGAAACCGTTGATGTCGATCTCAAACAACACTTGGGACGCCAGTTGGCAGACCTGCCAAACGCTGCCATCGGAACCATGGACTCCTTCACACAAAAATTCCTAGGAAAACATGGCTATCTGATTGATATCGCACCGAACTTCCGTATTCTGCAAAATGAAAGTGAACAGTTACTCTTAAAGAACGAAGTTTTTCATCAGTTTTTTGAAGATCATTACCAAGGTGAAAATAAAGAGAGCTTTAGTCGATTGGTCAAGAACTTTGCTGGGCGTGGCAAGGATGAAAGAGGTCTGCGCCAGCAAGTCTACAAAATTTATGATTTCCTTCAATCCACTAGTAATCCTCAAAAATGGCTTAGTGACTCGTTCCTCAAAGGGTTTGAAGAAGCTGATTTTGCTAGTGAAAAAGAAAAACTAACTGAGAAAATCAAGCAGGCGCTTTGGGATTTGGAAATCTTTTTCCGTTATCATCTGGATAATGATGCCAAGGAGTTTCCCAAAGCTACCTATTTAGAAGCTGTTCAACAGGTTCTGGATCAAATTAGCTCCATAAATCAAGAGTCCGATAGCCAGGCTTATCAAGCAGTGCTTACGCGTGTTGTCGCAATATCGAAAGAAAAGAATGGTCGAGCTCTAGCTAATTCTAGTCGTAAGGCCGATTTGAAGCCACTGGCTGATGCCTATAACGATGAGAGAAAGGCCCAGTTTGCTAAACTAGGACAACTGTCAGACCAGATAACCATTCTCGACTATCAAGAGCGTTATCATGGAGACACCTGGGAGTTATCTAAAACCTTCCAAACATTTATGAGTGATTTTGTGGAGGCCTATCGTGAACGTAAACGCCAGGAGAATGCCTTTGAATTCGCTGATATCAGCCATTACACCATTGAAATTCTAGAGAATTTCCCACAAGTCCGCAAGGCTTATCAGGAACGATTCCACGAAGTCATGGTCGATGAGTATCAGGATACCAACCACATTCAAGAACGGATGCTGGAGTTGCTGTCGAATGGTCACAATCGCTTTATGGTTGGAGATATCAAGCAGTCTATCTACCGTTTCCGTCAGGCAGATCCGCAGATTTTCAATGAAAAATTCCAACGCTATGCGCATAATCCTCAAGAAGGCAAGTTGATTCTCCTCAAGGAAAATTTTCGTAGTAGTTCGGAAGTGCTATCTGCAACCAACCATGTCTTTGAACGACTCATGGACCAAGAGATTGGAGAAATCAACTATGACAGCATGCACCAGCTTGTTTTTGCCAATAGCAAACTAACTCCCAATCCAGACAACAAGGCAGAATTTCTCCTCTACGATAAGGACGACAGCGGGCAAGAGGAGGAAGAGAGCCAAACAGAAACTAAACTCACTGGGGAAATGCGTCTGGTCATCAAGGAAATCCTGAAGCTTCATCAGGAAAGGTGTTGCTTTCAAAGAAATAGCCCTTTTGACCTCTAGCCGCAGTCGAAATGACCAGATTCTCCTCGCCCTGTCAGAGTACGGAATTCCAGTTAAAACCGACGGAGAGCAAAACAATTACCTCCAATCCCTAGAAGTACAAGTCATGCTGGACACCCTGCGCGTCATTCACAATCCTCTGCAAGACTATGCCTTAGTTGCTCTGATGAAGTCTCCTATGTTTGGTTTTGATGAGGACGAGTTGGCACGCTTATCCCTTCAGAAAGTAGAAGATAAGGTACAAGAAAATCTCTATGAGAAACTGGTCAATGCTCAAAAACAGGCAACAAGCCAGAAAAACTTGATTTATACAGCTCTAGCTGAAAAATTAAATCAGTTCATTGATATCTTGGATTCTTGGCGCTTGTATGCCAAAACCCACTCTCTCTATGACTTGATTTGGAAGATTTATAATGACCGTTTTTACTATGACTATGTTGGGGCCTTGCCCAATGGTCCAGCCAGACAAGCCAATCTCTATGCCCTAGCTCTGCGAGCAGATCAGTTTGAAAAGAGTAATTTCAAGGGCTTGTCTCGTTTTATCCGTATGATTGACCAAGTTCTAGAAGCCCAGCATGACCTCGCAAGCGTAGCCGTCGCACCGCCTAAAGATGCCGTGGAACTTATGACCATTCACAAGAGCAAAGGATTGGAATTTCCTTACGTCTTTATCCTCAACATGGATCAGGACTTCAACAAGCAAGACTCAATGTCAGACGTCATTCTCAGCCGTCAAAATGGGCTTGGTGTCAAATACATTGCCAGGGTGGAAACAGGAGCAGTGGAAGCACACTATCCTAAAACTATCAAACTCTCCATTCCTAGCCTAACTTATACGCAGAATGAGAAAGAACTGCAATTGGCTAGCTATTCAGAGCAGATGCGTTTGCTGTATGTTGCAATGACGAGGGCTGAGAAAAAGCTCTATCTTGTCGGTAAGGGGTCTCGTGAAAAGTTAGAAGCCAAGGAATACCCAGCAGCAAATAACGGAAAATTAGATAGCAATACCAGACTGCAAGCAAGAAATTTCCAAGATTGGGTCTGGGCTATCAGTAAAGTATTTACCAAGGACAATCTCAACTTTAGCTATCGTTTTGTTGGTGAAGACCAGTTGACTAGAGAAGCTATCGGAGAATTGGAAAACAAGAGCCCTCTCCAAGATAGCTCTCAAGCAGACAATCGCCAGTCAGAAACTATCAAAGAAGCTTTGGAAATGCTGAAAGAGGTGGAAGTTTATAATACTCTTCACCGCGCGAGCCATTGAGCTTCCTAGTGTCCAAACTCCAAGTCAGATCAAGAAATTCTATGAACCTGTTATGGATATGGAAGGGGTAGAAATTACTAACCAAACTCAATCACCGGAGAAGCAAATCAGCTTTTGATTTACCAGATTTTTTTCAACTAAAGAAAAGGTAACAGGAGCTGAGATTGGTAGTGCAATCCACGAACTCATGCAAAGAATTGATCTTAGTCAGCAACCAACACTTGGTAGTCTAACAGAAACTCTCAAACAAGTTCAAACCAGCCCAGGTGTCAGAGATAAGATCAATCTTTCTAAAATCCTTGCATTCTTTGACACACCACTTGGTCAGGAGATTCTCGCTAATACCGACCATCTCTACCGCGAGCAACCTTTCTCTATGCTCAAAAAAGATCAAAAGAGTCAGGAAGACTTTGTTGTTCGTGGGATTCTAGATGGGTATTTACTCTATCAAGACCGAATTGTCCTCTTTGACTATAAGACTGACCGTTACGATCAACCAAATCAGCTTATTGAACGCTATCGTGGGCAGTTAGCGCTCTATGGAGAAGCTTTATCACGAGCCTATTCGATTGAAAACATTGAAAAATACTTGATTTTGCTCGGCAAAGATGAGGTACAAGTTGTAAAAATATAATCTAGAAAGGAGACCTCATGACACTTCCAGTTAGAAAATCCCTGCACGATGCAGTTTTACAAGCTTCAAAAGCTGATACTTGGGATCAAGCTACCAAGGAATGGAATGAAGTTTCCTTGATTTTTAATGGTATTGGGCGTAGTAATTGTATCTGCGGAAATGCCATTAAATACTCTTACGAACTCTTTAACGGAGTTACAGGCCAACGTCTCTTTCCTATAGGAAGCGACTGTGTTCGCCATTTTCATCGTATTAGCCTCGATCAGCAACTAGAAGAGGAAGAAAAACTACTCAGAAAAGTTGAAAACCTAACCAAAAAGGCTCAGAAAAAGGAAAAAATCAAAGTTAATAAAAGCGATTTTGACGAGCGACTTCTAAAATGGTTTTGGGAGAAAGGTGTTTTCAAAGCCAATCGTGGCAATCAATTCGCGCCTGAGAGAGACTATCAGCTCTTCCTAGAGGTCTTTCTAGGCGGAAGTTGGACCAAGGCAGATCCAAAGAAGAAGGCTCGTATGGAAGAAGTGCTGGAAAAGTGTATCAAACCTTTTCTACTTGGTAAGACCGATGACCAACTCTACCTTGTCAAACTAGGCAAGGAGAAAATCGACTACGAGCAGCATCTACGGATTCAAGCAGAGAAAGAACGCAAGAAGAGAGATAAAATCGCCAAGCAATACGCTGACAATCTCATTCTTGCCATGGGACCTGCAGAACGAGCCTATCAAGATTACTTTGGCTTTACAGAAACCTTGACCCAAGAAGAACGAAAATGGGAAAAAATCCTCTTTGGAAAAAATAGAGAAGAACGGGCTATCAAGGCTAAACAAAACCAGAAAGAGCTGGAAAAGGATCAGCGGATTGCAAATCAAGATCCTATTGAACGAAAGCAGAAGCAGACTTGGCTTCTTAATTCCTATTTTCGGGATTTGCCTGATGAAAAAGCTAGATTTTCTCGGCTTCTATTAGAATATCGAAAAAGTGGAGAAGTACTCTTTTCAGATGAATACTTATCTGAGCATCTCATCGATTTTTTCTACAAGATGAGAGCCTTTGAGTTTGAAATTGCACCAGAACAAGTCCGCGATTTTCTAAAAGAATGCCTTCAGGCAGAACATCTATCATCAGCACAAGAAAGCTGGATTAGAGGAATTTTAACAAATTGCCTTCATCCGTTTTTAGATAGGTTACTCATATAGAAAAAATCCTACCTTGTCTATGCATGGTAGGATTTATGTATCTCCGAAGATGTACTGGTAAAGTTGGACGACTTTCTGAAAACATTGTGTGTCCATTCTTGTTATTTTTTGAGCATTACGCATCCGAAAATCAAAGGTATACAGTTGAAATGGATTGACAGCGCCATCTACCTTGTCCGATGAGACAGGAACGAGCAAGCCTTTTTCTGCCAAACGACGTTGGCCGTGAGTGATAGGACAGACAGCCACAAATCCAGTTTGCAAGGCATATTCTCTCCTAGAAACTACCAAGGCAGGTCGCCTTTTCTGAATCTCCCGACCGACTGATGGATCAAAGTCCAGCCAAATGATATCCTGCTTTTCAGGAATATACTCAGATTTCGCTATCAAGTGATCTTACCCCTTCAAAATCATTTGTCATTCTCAAATCAGTAATCCCATCAAAAGGATCTTTCAGTTTTGGAGCTAAGACAATGACTCCGTCAATCCCTTTGTAGACAACCATTTCTTGACCTTCTGTCATACCTAAATTTTTAGGAATGGTCACAGTGAGAGAATTCCCTACCTTCCGAGTCTTTACTGTATTCATTGCTCTACCTCCACGAATTAGTATACACTAAGTATATACCTGTTAGCAAAAAAAGTCAAGTAAATCCTGACTGGCATCAAGGATGTTTCGCACCTATACTATTTGTCATTTATTGTGGTCAAAGCCTGTGCAAAAGTTCCTCATTTATGATAGAATAGGTAGTAAGAAAGAAAACGTTTTTACTACGTTTTTTTTAGTCGGAAGGGGAAAATATTATGGCTACTATTCAATGGTTTCCGGGTCACATGTCTAAGGCTCGGCGGCAAGTTCAGGAGAATTTAAAATTTGTTGATTTTGTGACGATTTTGGTGGATGCTAGGCTACCTTTATCTAGTCAAAATCCTATGTTAACTAAGATTGTTGGGGATAAACCAAAGCTTTTGATTTTGAATAAGGCAGATCTGGCTGACCCCGCAATGACCAAAGAATGGCGTCAGTATTTTGAATCACAGGGAATCCAAACTCTGGCTATCAACTCCAAAGAGCAAGTGACTGTAAAAGTTGTTACTGATGCCGCTAAAAAGCTCATGGCTGATAAGATTGCACGCCAGAAAGAACGAGGTATCAAGATCGAAACCTTGCGGACCATGATTATCGGAATTCCAAATGCCGGTAAGTCAACTCTCATGAACCGTTTGGCTGGGAAAAAGATTGCGGTTGTAGGCAATAAACCAGGTGTTACCAAGGGGCAACAATGGCTTAAAACCAATAAAGACCTTGAAATTTTAGACACACCAGGGATTCTCTGGCCTAAATTTGAAGACGAAACCGTTGCTTTGAAACTAGCCTTGACTGGAGCCATTAAAGACCAGTTGCTTCCTATGGATGAAGTGACCATTTTTGGTCTTGATTATTTCAAAAAACATTATCCAGAAAAGCTAGCTGAACGCTTCAAACAAATGAAGATAGAAGAAGAAGCACCTGTTATCATCATGGATATGACACGTGCCCTTGGTTTCCGAGACGACTACGACCGCTTTTACAGCCTCTTTGTAAAGGAAGTCCGTGATGGAAAGCTCGGTAACTATACCTTAGATACATTGGATGACATCGATGACGACGATTAAAGAAATCAAAGACCTTCTTGCCACTGTCAAAGAATTAGACAATCCCCTTTTTCCTGAACTGGAAAAAGATCCTCGTTCTGGAGTTCAAAAGGAAATCAACAAGCGTAAAAAAGCCATTCAGGCTGAACTGGATGAAGACCTTCGCCTAGAAACTATGCTTTCCTATGAAAAAGAACTGTATAAGCAAGGATTGAGCCTAATTGCAGGTGTTGATGAGGTCGGCCGCGGTCCTCTTGCTGGACCTGTAGTCGCTGCAGCGGTAATCTTACCAAAAAATTGTAAAATCAGAGGTCTCAACGATAGCAAAAAAATCCCAAAAAAGAAACATTTGGATATTTATCAAGCCGTTCAAGACCAAGCTTTATCAATCGGGATTGGTATCATGGATAATCAAGTCATTGACCAAGTCAATATCTATGAAGCAACCAAACTAGCCATGAAAGAAGCGATCTCCCAGCTCAGTCCGCAACCTGAGCACCTCTTGATAGATGCCATGAAACTGGAGTTGCCGATTTCTCAAACAGCAATCATCAAAGGAGATGCAAACTCTCTCTCGATCGCAGCTGCATCTATAGTGGCCAAGGTGACACGGGATGAATTGATGAAGGACTATGATCAGCAATATCCTGGATATGATTTTACAGCTAATGCAGGATACGGAACAGCTAAACATCTAGAAGGACTGGAAAAACTAGGTGTCACCCCAATTCACCGAACCAGTTTTGAACCAGTCAAAACACTGGTTTCAACTAAGAAAGACAAGTAAGAGGAAATGATTATGGAGGAACAGTCAGAAACACTCAGTTCCAAGAAAGAATTTGCCTTTTGCCTCAAGCACCATATTATCCCAAGTTGGACGAGGAATCATTGTTGGTCTCGTCGTCGGGCTAATCGTCGGATCTTTTCGTTTCTTAATCGAAAAGGGTTTTCATCTGATACAAGGCCTCTATCAAGATCAAGCGCACCTAGTGCGCAATCTTTTTATCATTGGTCTATTTTATTTAATCGTTTGCTGGCTTAGTGCGAAACTAACTCGATCAGAAAAAGATATCAAGGGTTCAGGAATTCCTCAAGTCGAAGCCGAATTAAAGGGACTAATGACTCTTAACTGGTGGAGTGTCCTCTGGAAAAAATATATTCTAGGTATTCTTGCTATTGCCAGTGGCCTTATGCTAGGTCGGGAAGGGCCAAGTATTCAACTTGGAGCAGTTGGTGGTAAAGGTATCGCCAAGTGGCTCAAATCTAGCCCAGTAGAGGAACGTTCCCTGATTGCCAGTGGAGCTGCTGCAGGTTTAGCCGCTGCCTTTAATGCACCAATTGCAGGTCTCCTCTTTGTTGTAGAAGAAGTCTATCACCATTTTTCCCGCTTTTTTTGGGTCTCAACTCTAGCAGCTAGCATCGTAGCAAACTTTGTTTCTCTGCTCATATTTGGGCTAACACCTGTGCTGGATATGCCAGATAACATTCCTCTCATGACCCTAGACCAGTATTGGATATACCTCCTTATGGGAGTTTTTCTCGGGCTTTCTAGTTTTCTCTATGAGAAAGCTGTACTCAATGTTGGTCGAATTTATGACTGGATTGGTCAAAAAATTCATTTGGATAAAGCTTATTATCCAATCCTAGCCTTTATCCTTATCATACCAGTCGGGATTTTCTTGCCACAAATCCTTGGTGGTGGAAATCAGCTGGTTCTTTCCCTAACTGAGCAAAATTTTAGTTTCCAAGTTCTATTAGCTTACTTTTTGATCCGCTTTGTTTGGAGTATGATTAGTTATGGAAGTGGCCTCCCAGGAGGAATTTTCCTACCCATTTTGGCGCTTGGTTCCTTACTTGGTGCCCTAGTTGGTGTCATTTGTGTCAACCTTGGGCTTGTTAGTCAGGAGCAATTCCCTATATTTGTCATTCTGGGAATGAGTGGCTACTTTGGGGCAATTTCCAAGGCTCCCTTAACTGCCATGATCCTCGTAACTGAGATGGTTGGAGATATTCGCAACCTCATGCCACTGGGCTTAGTGACCTTGGTCGCCTACATCGTCATGGATTTGCTCAAGGGAGCACCAGTCTATGAGGCCATGCTAGAAAAAATGCTGCCAGAAGAAGCAACAGACGAAGGAGAAGTCACCCTCATAGAAATCCCTGTGTCTGACAAAATCGCTGGAAAACAGGTTCACGAACTCAACTTGCCACATAACGTACTCATTACCACCCAAGTCCATAATGGCAAGAGCCAAACAGTTAACGGCTCAACTAGAATGTATCTGGGTGATATGATTCACCTAGTTATTCCAAAAAGTGAAATTGGAAAAGTCAAAGATTTGTTGTTATAAGTTCTGTTTACATAATTTATTTTACGTAAAATATAATTGAAAGGATTCTCTATGAAAAGAAATAAGGCAATTGCAGTATATTTGCTAGGCACATTTAGCCAGTTAGTATCAGTTTGTCTCCTTTTCTTTCTCTTGAATCATTTTTCTGTTCAGTCCAATCTATTAACTATTTTAGGAATCATTCTAGGTGGCATTTCTTCAGCACTTTGGGGAATCATTGTTGCAAATCACTATTTTCATATTCCTTTTAAGAAGATCGTTAACGATTTTTTTAACATTCATACCAGTTATAAACACTATTTATTATCTTTCTTCCTTATTGTCCTTGATTTTTCTTTTCTAATGTTTGGTGGGCAAATAGTAGAATTTAGCTGGTATCTCCCATTTTTGATGTTCTTCAAATTTATTGTTTTTGGCGGTATAGAAGAGATTGGATGGCGATATGTTTTTCAACCAATTTTACAAGAAAAGTTGCCATATTTTTACTCAACAATCCTAACCTTTTTCAGCTGGGCGCTTTGGCATCTGTTGTTCTTTTACATAGATGGTTCCCTAGCAACTCTGCAAATTCTACCGTTTTTATTTGGATTGCTGACGAATTCTTTCATACTCTCAGCTCTTTATAACAAAACAAAGAATCTCTGGATTTGCGTTATGACACATTCGATCATTAATGTCTTGTCTCAGCTAACCATAGACACTAATCGATCCGAAACCTACCTGCTTAAAATCTTCATCATCTTGGTATCCTGCTATATGGTAATACATAAAAAAGATGTGCATAGAGTCGGTAGCTGATTTTGTTGGAAACAGTATTATTCTTTGGAAAAGTTATTTGCTAAGGAGGACATACATCATAATGAAAATACTCGATGTTTTATATAATTTTTATGGTGATTTTGATTTCATTGAAGAAAAATACAATGAAAAATACGAAGGTATTCTTATCAAGATAAAGGAAGAGCAAGGGTATAAAAGATGCCGCTTGGCAAAAAGAACACCAAAAAAAGAAGGATATTTTACAGTTTTTTGGAAAAAAGACCAAAACAACAAGAACATTCCTTATACCAATGAGGACTTAGGAAATGAACTTATAATCGTTATCATTGATAATGATAAGAGGGGACTATTCATTATTCCAAACGAGGTGGCTATTCGTAAAAACATTCTGTCGACAAAAGATAGCAATGGAAAAATGTCTATGCGATTTTATCCTCCTTGGTGCTCAAATTTAAATACAACAGCTCGAGCAACACAAAAATGGCAATTGCAATATTTTAGAGAAATTGAAATATAAACATATTGCCGGATTACATACACACAAAAGACCTGTTTCTTATGATTGTGGAACCAGGTCTTTGTTTTTTCTAGAATCCATCAAACACTTATAACATCTTTCCGAAAAACTATAATTTTCTTGAAAAATATATGAGTCTATGCTATACTACTAGTAGACTTAATTATGGAGAAAATACATGAAACGTGAGATTTTACTGGAACGAATCGACAAACTAAAACAAATCATGCCCTGGTATGTTCTGGAATACTACCAATCCAAGCTTGCTGTGCCCTACAGTTTTACAACCTTGTACGAATATCTCAAGGAATACGATCGATTTTTCAGCTGGGTTTTAGAGTCTGGAATTTCAAATGCTGATAAAATGTCTGATATTCCTTTATCTGTCTTGGAAAATATGTCTAAGAAAGATATGGAAGCTTTTATCCTATATCTACGTGAACGTCCATTGCTGAATGCTAATACAACCAAGCAAGGTGTATCTCAGACGACCATCAATCGGACCTTATCAGCACTTTCTAGTCTTTACAAGTATCTAACAGAGGAGGTTGAAAACGACCTGGGAGAACCCTATTTCTATCGTAATGTAATGAAGAAAGTTTCAACCAAGAAAAAAAGAAAGAAACACTTGTCGCTAGAGCTGAAAACATCAAGCAAAAACTCTTTCTAGGTGATGAAACAGAAGGTTTTCTAACTTATATCGATCAGGAGTACCCACAACAGCTCTCAAATCGCGCTCTCTCATCATTTAATAAGAACAAAGAACGTGATTTGGCCATTATTGCCCTTCTCCTAGCGTCTGGTGTCCGCTTATCTGAAGCTGTTAATCTAGATCTAAGAGACCTCAATCTCAAAATGATGGTGATCGATGTCACTCGAAAAGGGGGGAAACGTGATTCTGTCAATGTCGCTGCTTTTGCTAAGCCTTACCTAGAGAATTATCTAGCCATTCGAAATCAACGCTATAAGACGGAAAAGACAGATACAGCTCTCTTTTTGACCTTATATCGAGGCGTTCCCAATCGTATTGATGCTTCTAGTGTTGAAAAGATGGTTGCTAAGTACTCTGAGGACTTCAAAGTCCGTGTAACTCCACACAAACTACGCCATACCCTGGCGACTAGGCTCTATGATGCTACTAAATCGCAAGTTTTGGTCAGCCATCAGCTAGGACATGCCAGTACACAAGTCACTGACCTCTATACCCATATCGTCAATGATGAACAAAAGAATGCTTTAGATAGTTTATGATTGTTACATATTATAAATTATGTAAAGCAACTATTGCTAAAAACGAAAGACCAATTCCTTTATCTTTCGTTTTTTATTTATTTAAACTCAATCCAGTAGTTACGGTGAGGCTCTATAATTACTGGTTTACCCCAAAAGGCTTGCAGATAGGCTAGATTTGCTGGGCTTACTGGTTTTTTTGAATCATTGTACTGCTCAGCACTCTCTTTAGTTAGAAAACATTTTACTGCTTCATAAGAAGTACCATCAGCTGATTCTCTTTCGATTCCCATATACGAAATTTCGTCACCATTTTTAAGATCGTCAGTTAACAGTTTACCAATAAAGAACACTGTCTTATCTTTCATAAATTCATAAGCCTTACTATTTTCAAGTCGGTTATTTGCTGCAGCAAACATAATACAAAAACTATCAACAATGTCCTTCAAAGACATTAAGTCCCCTTTGTTTACTTTGATTTCATCGGGGAGAAGACCGCCAATTATAAGATTTTGAAAATGGGCTTGCTGGATTACATTATCTAAAGCCATTCCCAGAGGTATTTGAACAGCTTGGTATCCTAAAGGTTGAAGCTCTTTGTATTTCTTATCATAATGTTCTTGTGTGATGCTTATATTTAAACTTTCAGTTTGAGAAATTTCTTCATTTCTATAAAAAGCAACAACATTGCGGTCTAACTGTTCAAATAGATTAAGACTTTCTACTGGAATTTCTAACATAATGAATAACTCCTTTTCATTTTTCATCACTATTATAATCTAATCAGCATGATTATTAAGTTTAACCCTAATAAAAGAATCCATCATAAATGGATTCTTTTTCCTTACCCCACTACCGCTTCAGCGATTTCTTCACGGCTGATACCAGCGAAGTAGCGTGTAATATCAATAGTTTCTAATGCCTTGAGGACATCTTCACGTTCGTATTTCACTCCACGGAGGACATCTTCTACAGCTGCAACGTCCTCGATACCAAAGAAGTCCCCATAGATCTTGATATCTTGGATTTTTGATTCAATGACGTTGGCAAAAACTTCGACCTTACCACTGGTGAATTTTGTTCCACGACGGACGTTAAATTCAGGTGATTTACCGTAGTTCCAGTCCCAAGTACCGAACTTGGTATCCTTGATACGATTGATTTCAGCCAATTCTTGCTCAGAAAAAACATATTCAGTCATCTCTGGATACTCTTTTTTCATGTATTCCAATAGCAAATCACGGAATTCTTCAACTGTGATTTTTTCTGGTAATTCATTGACAATATTGGTTACACGGGCACGAACGGATTTCACACCTTTTGATTCAAATTTATCTTTTGAAACCTTGAGGGCGTTAGCAAGGACTGACAGATCAACGTCAAAGAGCAAGCAACCGTGGTGCATGATACGACCATTGATATAGGCTTGGGCATTTCCACAGAATTTCTTACCGTCAATTTCTAAGTCATTACGGCCTGTGAACTCAGCTTTAACACCAAGTTGAGCCAAGGTATTGATGACTGGAGTTGAGAAGCTCTTGAAGTCAAAGGCCTTGTTTTCATCTTCTTTTGAAATGATGGTGTAGTTGAGGTTGTTTAAATCGTGGTAAACAGCTCCACCACCACTGATACGGCGGACCACCTCAATACCATTTTCTCGAACATAATCACGGTTAATCTCTTCAATAGTATTCTGGTGACGACCAACAATGATAGAAGGTTTGTTAATCCAAAGAAGGAAGATTTGATCCTCATCTAGTAAGTGTTTAAAGGCATATTCTTCCAAGGCGATATTAAAAGCAGTGTCGTTTGAATGATTGATAATATATTTCATGATATCCCTTTATACGATAGAGACTGGAAAACATCTTTCCAGCCTAGTCTATCTTCGTTTTATTTTTTCTTAGGTGAATGGATGGCCATTCCTAAAACATCCGCAAATGCTTCGTACATCACTTCAGAGTAGGTTGGGTGTCCGTGGATAGTCTTCAGCATTTCCTCAACAGTGATTTCCATTTCGATAATGCTTGATGCCTCGTTAATCAATTCTGCGGCTGCAGGACCAATGATGTGCACACCAAGGATTTCCCCGTATTTCTTATCAGCGATAACTTTTACGAAACCTTGAGCAGCATCAGATGCAATGGCACGACCGTTGGCTGCAAAGTTGAATTTACCGATTGCAACATCGTATTTCTCACGTGCTTGTTCTTCAGTCAGACCTACTGCTGCTACTTCAGGGAGAGTGTAGATAGCTGCTGGAGTCAAGTTCAATTTAGCAACAGCATGGTTTCCTTTGAGGGCATTTTCAGCAGCAACTTCCCCCATACGGAAGGCTGCGTGCGCCAACATTTTAGTACCGTTGATGTCACCTGGTGCGTAGATTCCAGGAACAGAAGTTTCCATGTACTCATTGACCTTAATACGACCACGATCCAATTCAAACTCAACATCGCCAATTCCTTCAAGGTCTGGTACACGACCGATTGAAAGAAGAGCTTTATTTGCAATGATATCGTCTTTTCCTTCAACCTTGATACGAAGTTGACCATTTTCCTCGATGATTTCTTGCAATTTTGTACCTGTCAAGATAGTCATACCTTTACGTTCCAAAATCAAGCGAAGATTCTTAGAAACTTCCGCATCCATAGCTGGAACGATACGGTCCATCATTTCGATAACAGTTACTTTTGAACCAAATGTCATGAATGCTTGGCCGAGTTCGATACCGACAACCCCACCACCGATGATTACGAGGCTTTCTGGAACTTCGTTCATTTCAAGAATATCATCGCTGGTCATCACAAGTGGAGATTCCATACCAGGAACGTTAATCTTGCTGACTTTTGAACCACCAGCAAGGATGATTTTCTTGGTTTCAAGCAATTCAGAACCATCTACCAAGACATTCTTGTCTTTAGTAATCGTACCAACACCCTTATGAACAGTAACTCCGTAGCTACGAAGAAGACCCGCAACACCACCTACCAAGGTATTGACAACTTTAGATTTAGTTTCCAAAAGTTTGTCCATATCTACAGTGAAGTTTGGATTTTCAATGACGATACCACGATTTGCTGCATGACCGATATTTTCGATGATTTCAGCATTGTGAAGGTATGTCTTAGTTGGGATACAGCCGCGGTTCAAGCAAGTTCCACCGAGTTCAGATTTCTCAACAAGGGCAACCTTACCACCAAGTTGAGCAGCTTTAATGGCCGCTACATATCCAGCAGGACCTCCACCAATCACAACGATATCAAAGGCATCATCGCTCTTGTCGTCGTCGTTTGAAGCACTAGCTGCAGGTACAGGTTTTGATTCTGGCGCAGGAGCTCCAGCTGTTGGGATATTTTCCCCTTCTTCTCCAAGGTAACCGATAACTTCCGTTACAGGGACAGTTTCACCATCTCCTTTGAGGATGGCAATCAAGTATCCATCTTCTTCGGCTTCCAATTCCATGCTGACTTTGTCAGTCATGATTTCCAAAAGGATTTCTCCTTCTTTTACAAATTCTCCGACTTTCTTATTCCATTGGACGATTTGTCCTTCTGTCATATCCACGCCGGCTTTTGGCATAATTACTTCTAAGGCCATGTCTTACTTCCTTTATCTATATCTCTAAAAATAAATACTGTATTTTTAAACCAACATTGAGATTGGGTTCTCAATTAAGGCTTTCAAGTCTTTCATAAACTTAGCACCAGCCATACCATCTACGACACGGTGGTCAATAGTTAACCCCAGGCTCATGATAGGACGAATAACAATCTCACCATTGACAACTACAGGTTTCTCAACTGTTGAGCTAACCCCGAGGATAGCTGAGTTTGGTTGGTTAATAATCGGACCGAAGGACTGAACGCCAAACATTCCCAAGTTACTGATTGTGAAGGTTGAATTTTGCAGTTCGCTTGGAGCCAATTTACCGTCCAAGGTACGACCAATCACATCCTTAAAGGCTACGACCAACTCTGACAAGCTCATTTTTTCAGCATTATAGACAACAGGTGTCATCAATCCATTATCCATACCAACTGCCATCGCAAGGTTGACATAGTTATGAGTGATAATGGTCTTGCCGTCTTCTGTCAATGAAGCGTTGATGTATGGGTGTTTCATCAATGTTTTCACAACAGCGAGTGAAAGAAGGTCTGTTACAGTAGTCTTCTTACCAGTCGCTTCCATAATCGGATCAAGAACCTTCTTACGAAGGGCCAGCATTTCAGTCATATCAACTTCATAGTTGAGTGTGAAAGTTGGCGCAGTTAGGTAAGATTCAACCATACGTTGCGCGATAACCTTACGCATTGGTGTCATTGGAATACGCTCAATCTCACCATAAGGAGTGATATTGTCTGGAACTTCTTCCACTTTTTCGATTTGAGCAGGAGACTTGATGGTGTCGTTTTCGATATTTTCAGGAAGCAAGGCCAAAACGTCCTTCTTCATGATCTTACCATGGTGACCTGTTCCTTGGATTTCCTGCCAAGCAATGTTATGTTCAAGGGCAATTCGTTTTGCAAGTGGCGAAATGCGAACCACGTTTGTGTCTTTATAAGTTTCCACGTCTTCTTTGTGGACACGACCGTTTGCACCTGAGCCAGAAACGTCGTAGAGGTTGATTCCTAGATCATCCGCTAACTTTCTAGCCGCAGGAGTCGCTCTTAGCTTGTCATCAGCCATGACCTCTCCAATTCTATACTAAGATATTAAGGACGAAAGAGTTCTGCACCTAAAAGATACAAAGTTTCTCGTCTTTTTTATTTTATTTACATAACTTATATTATGTATTATTCTTTGTTATATGTCTTACGGATTGTATCTTTGATGCTTTCAACTGTTGGAATCATTGCATTTTCAAGGTTTTGCGCGTAAGGCATTGGCACATCTTCTCCGGCGCAACGGCGGATTGGTGCGTCTAGATAATCAAATGCTTCTGATTCTGAAATAATAGCTGAAATCTCTCCGATATAGCCACTTGTTTTGTGGGCGTCGTTGACCAGAACGACCTTACCAGTCTTCTTCACTGAGTTAATGATGATATCCTTATCAAGTGGAACGAGGGTACGTGGGTCCACAATTTCAACTGAAATTCCCTCTTCTGCTAATTCTTCAACAGCTTGAACCACACGGCGAAGCATTTTTCCATAAGTAACGACTGTTACATCTGTACCTTCGCGTTTGATTTCCCCAACCCCAAGTGGGATTGTATAGTCTGGATCAACTGGCACTTCCCCTTTTTGGTTAAATTCTGACTTGTATTCAAGGATGATAACAGGGTTGTTATCACGGATAGAAGACTTGAGAAGTCCTTTCATGTCAGCAGGTGTACCTGGAGCTACAACCTTAAGACCTGGGATGTGTGTGAACCAAGACTCTAGAGACTGAGAGTGCTGAGCTGCAGAACCAACTCCGTTACCAGCTGCACATCGGACAGTCATTGGAACCTGACCTTTCCCACCAAACATGTAACGTGTTTAGCAGCTTGGTTGACGATATTGTCCATGGCAATGACCGAGAAGTCCATGAAGGTCATATCGACGATTGGACGAAGTCCTGTCATGGCTGCTCCTGCTGCTGCACCTGAGATAGCAGCTTCAGAAATCGGACAGTCACGAACACGTTCTGGACCAAATTCTTCGAGCATTCCAACAGAAGTTCCGAAGTCTCCTCCAAAGACACCGACGTCTTCTCCCATCAAGAATACATTTTCATCGCGACGCATTTCCTCAGACATAGCAAGGATAATGGTGTCACGGAACGACATTGTTTTTGTTTCCATTTTTATCTCTTTCTCCTTAGTCTGCGTAAATATCTTCAAATGCTGATTCTAGTGGTGGGAATGGGCTTTCTTCAGCAAATTTAACAGAAGCTTCTACTGCTTCCTTGACTTGTGCTTGAATTTCTTCCAATTCTTCTGCACTTGCAATATTGTTTTCAATGAGGTATTTGCGAAGGTTTTCGATTGGGTCTTTTTGTTTCCACAATTCCACTTCTTCACGAGTACGATATTTACCAGGGTCAGATGATGAGTGGCCAAGCCAGCGATAGGTTACACTTTCGATCAAGACTGGGCCATTGCCACCACGAACATGATCTACAGCTTTCTTAAATCCTTCATAGACATCGATGACGTTGTTCCCATCTTCGATAAACATTCCAGGAATTCCATATGCCGCACTACGTTGATGGATATGCTCTACATTGGTCATTTTCTTGATATCCGCAGAGATCCCATAACCGTTGTTAATGCAGTAGAAAACAACTGGCAAGTTCCAAATAGAAGCCATGTTGACTGCTTCGTGGAAGACACCTTCGTTGGTCGCACCATCTCCAAGAAGCAAACGACGATTTTTCCAGTGTTTTGCATTTGTTGACTGAGGGCTGCACCGACAGCGATTCCCATACCACCACCAACGATACCATTGGCACCGAGGTTCCCAGCATCCAGGTCAGCGATGTGCATAGAACCACCTTTTCCTTTACAGGTTCCAGTGTATTTCCCGAGGATTTCAGCCATCATTCCGTTGAGGTCAATCCCCTTAGCAATAGCTTGCCCGTGTCCACGGTGATTTGAGGTAATCAGATCATCTGGATTAAGAGCCAGCATCGCTCCGACGTTAGCAGCTTCCTCTCCGACAGAAAAGTGAGTCATACCGGGAACTTTCCCCTTTTTCACTAACTGAGCGATTTTTAAGTCCATGCGACGGATTTCTTCCATCTTACGGAACATCTCTAGCAAAAGATTCTTATCTAAAGTTGACATAATCTTGCCTTTCTAACTTTGTACTTACCTTACTATTTTACCTTTTTTAGTATACGCTGTCAAAGTATATGGCTAATAAAAATTCACAATATAAAAAAATAAACCCCTGTTAAAACAGGGATTCTCTCTAGTTAGAGTATTTTTTCACAAAGTGCTTTTTCAGGATATTTTCCAAAAATTAGCTCAATCTTTTCATTACGGTTTTCAGACGCCATTGATACAAACAACCAGAAACAATCAAGCTGGCAATTAACCCAATCCAGTAGGCAAATGCCCCTAAGTCAGTTACTTGATCTAGTAGATATCCTAGTGGTATCGCTACTCCCCAATATCCGATTAAGCCAAGATAGAAAGGAACGATAGTGTCCTTATACCCTCTTAAAATTCCTTGGAGCGGAGCCGCAAAGGTATCAGCTAGCTGGAAAAAGAGACTGTAGGTTAGAAATACAGCAGTTGTTTCAATGAACTGAGAGTCATTCCCATATAGACTTGCTACACGATCTCTAAAAATGTAGAGAAAAGATAGGGTAAGACCTGCAAAAATAAGGGCGGTTACTCTCCCCAGACGAGCATAGATTTTTGCATCCTCAAAACGTTTGGCCCCCACCTCGTAAGACACAACAATCGCCATAGCAGAGGAAATACTCATAGGAAAAGCATACATGAGACTCGAAAAATTCATAGCTGACTGGTGACTGGCAATGATGAGCGATGAAAACTTAGCCATGATTAGTCCAACCACGGAGAAAATGGCTACTTCAGCAAATACGGTTCCCCCGATTGGTAGACCTAATCGAACACCTTCCTTGATTTTATCTATATTTAGTGGAATACGTTTTTCAAGATGTAACGCTTTTAACCTTTCTTGTTTGAATAAAACAAGAATAGAAATCCCCAATAAAACCCAATAGGCTAGTGAAGTTCCTAGTCCTGCTCCTGCGCCACCAAGCTCAGGGAAACCGAAAGCTCCATATATCAAGAGATAGTTAAAACCACTATTGAGCGGAAGTAATAGGAGCATGAGGTACATAGATAGCTTGGTCAATCCAAGAGAATCCAACAAAGAGCGAATGACACTGAACAGCAACAAGGGAATAATTCCAATAGACAGGTACCAAAGATAGGAAACTGCAACTGCCGCCACTTGAGCTTCTAGTCCGATGTTGGTTAAGACAGGTGGCGCTAAGAATACTACCATTCCAAGCAAGACCAAGACAGTCCGAAAGCCAAGTAGATAAATTGGTAAAAATCAGATGCTACTTCTTCCTTTTTGCCCCGTCCCAGATGATGGCCTATGATGGGAACCATGGCCGAAACAATCCCTGTTAAAAAAGTAAAGAAAGGATTCCATAGACTCGTTGCGGTTGACACCCCCGCCAAGTCCATGGTATTGTACTGCCCAGTCATGGTTGTATCAACAAAAGAGGCAGAATAATTGGCAAATTGATAGATCAGAATAGGGAAAAATATCTTAAGAAATAAGACAAACTTGTCTTTAAATTGATGGGTTGGATACATATACGCTCTCTATTCTTATAGTTTCTAGAGCAGAATCCCATCTAGTTTTGGTAGACAATTTGTCCCTTGCAGATGGTATATTTAACCTGCCCTTTTAAAGTTTCACCGATAAATGGGGAATTAGCTGCTTTTGACGCAAAATGGGAGTCCACAAGGCGGTCAGCCTTAGCGTCAAAGATAGTGATATCCGCTGGACCATTCTCAGCCAAGTAACCTGCTTCAAAGTTGTAAAGCTTGGCTGGATTGACAGTCATTTTTTCTAGCAATTCCATCAAGCTCAACTCACCAGCTTCCACCAAATAAGTCAAACCAAGAGAAAGAGAGGTTTCCAAACCTGTCATACCAGATGGTGCTTTGGTGATATCTTCAACATTTTTCTCATCTGCATGGTGAGGCGCGTGGTCCGTTGCGATAACTGTGATAACACCTGACTTGAGACCTTCGATAACGGCACGACGGTCTGACTCCAAACGAAGTGGAGGATTCATTTTGGCATTGCTTCCTTGAGTTAAAAGAAGAGCTTCTGTCTTAGAGAAATGCTGTGGCGCTACTTCTGCTGTGACCTGCGCACCTAGTCCTTGAGCAAACTCCACCACCTTGACACTTTCTTCCTTAGACAAATGCTGAATGTGAACATGGGCCTTGGTTGCATAGGCAATCATAACATCGCGCGCAATCATAGCGTACTCAGCCACTCCTGTCGCTCCACAGATATGGAAATGTTCTTTAGCGATGTTTTCGTTAAAGCCAAGAATTCCATTCAAACCTGGATCTTCCTCATGAAGGCAGATAAAGGTATTGAGTTTTTTGGCTTCTACCATTGCTTCCTTAACCACTTTACTACTTTCAAGCGGAATTCCATCATCTGAAAAACCAACGGCTCCAGCTTCTAAAAGAGCCTTAAAGTCTGTCAAGTCTTGGCCATTAAAGTTCTTGGTAATAGTCGCAACTGTCTTGACGTTAATCTTTTCCTTGGCAGCAGACTGGAGAACTTCTTTCAAAGTCTCTACGTCCGAAATGGTTGGACTAGTATTAGCCATCATGACAACGGTTGTAAAAGCCACCTGCGCGGCTGCTAGGGCCCCCAGTATGAATGTCTTCTTTATGAGTTTGACCAGGTTCACGGAAATGAACATGGATATCGACTAGTCCAGGCGCAACAACAAGGCCCGTAGCATCAATTAGCTCTGCTCCTTCTTCCTTGATTTCGGCAGCTATTTTGACAATTTTCCCATCTTGCACTAAAACATCACACACTTGATCCAAACCAGACTTGGGATCCATTACACGACCATTTTTGATTAGTAGCATCTGCTTTCTCCTTTATTCATAGAAATCAACTTGGGTATCCAACAATTTATCCCCATCATAAACAAACTTTGCTGAAAAGAAAGGTTTATCTTCTAAAAGCCACTCAACAAAGGTGTGATCACCCTCCCAAGTTGGCTTGCTTAAGACTTCATCATAGGGAACCCATTCTAAGGTCCCCTCATTGCAGTCAATCAAGTCACCCTCGAACTCTGTCACCTTAAAAACATAGGTGTACCAGTCTAAATCTGGCGTAAATTCAGGAAAAGTGATAACACCTTTAAGTACTGGCTTGGCTTTGAGCCCTGTTTCTTCGAGGATTTCACGCGCTGCACATTCCTGTGGAGTCTCACCTCGCTCTAGCTTTCCACCCACACCAATCCATTTGCCTTCATGGACATCGTTGGGCTTCTTATTGCGATGGAGCATGAGCAGTTCTTTTCCGTTATCAATGTAGCAAATCGTCGCTAACTGAGGCATATTCTCTCCTTATCTAAACCAATCGATTGGCACTTGTCCTGTCTCTTTTAAGAATGCATTGGCCTTGGAAAAAGGCTTGGAACCCCAAAATCCTCTATAAACCGATAAAGGACTAGGATGGGCTGATTCGATAACCAAGTGGTGAGGATTGGTAACCAAGGCCTTCTTCTTGCGTGCATAAGCACCCCAGAGTACAAAGACTACAGGTCTGTCTAGATTATTGACAACCCGAATCACAGCATCTGTAAATGGCTCCCATATCTGCCCAGCATGACCATTGGCCTGCCCAGCAGGAACCGTCAAGCAAGCATTGAGAAGCAAGACTCCCTGCTCAGCCCAAGACGTCAAATCATGAGATTTCTTAACGCCGATATCATCTGACAATTCTTTTAAAATGTTTTGCAAGGACGGCGGAGCTGGGATTGAGTCAGGTACAGAAAAACTCAAACCCTGCGCTTGACCTGGCCCGTGATAGGGGTCTTGCCCTAGAATCACCACCTTCACTTCTTCAAGCGGTGTAGTCAAGAGAGCCTGAAAAACTTTTTCCTTAGGTGGATAAACAGTTCCCTGAGCATAGACCTGTTCCATAAATTGATTGATTTTCCCAAAATAACCTTCAGGTAATTGCTCCTTAATCAAAGCATGCCATGATGAGTGTTGCATCTTTCTCTCCTTTATCGTATCCATCTAAAAGCACGTCTTAATTCATCCGTACCATTTTTAAAAAAGCATAAACCATGTGCAAGTATGATTTTATCCGGTTTCCAGTTTAACATACGGGAAAAGGAAACCTTTGCTTCCCTTTGTCTTCCTAAAAAAGTCATCCGATAGTCAATAGGAGTTTGACCATCAGGGGCTGTTACACGAGCTAAACGATAAATTTTTCTTCGGATTGGACTAGCTATCTTTTCAGGTTCAAAATTCTCTATAAGGTCCGTTACAATGAGTGTTTTAGTCGATTTATGAAAAAACACGACCTCTTCGATGACAGAACTTCCCTTAAAAATAAGTTGATCAATCTCATCAGACCATAAGTCAGGTGCCTTATCAGTTAAAGGAGCATCAAATTCCACCATGACATTCTGACTTTTTGCTCTCTCTTCAACTCCTGGACTAGACCATGCTTGTGCATAAGGATATCTTTTTTTCCAATCTGCAATATAGGCGTAGTGAATCTTATTGGGTGAAATTAGGTAAGCGACTTTGCCCAAAGCGTCCAGTTCAGTAAAGAGCTCCTCATTTGGCGCAATAGGAGAATGAATCCAGAGTTTTCCATCGTTTAACTTTATCACTGTCATACGTGTCTGAAAAGGTAGTTTGAGGACCTTCAAGTCCATTTGTATCAAATCACCATCTGCTATCCAGATATTTTGATCAACTTCCTTTAGTGTATACAATGGTTCATAAAGAGAAAGTTCTGGTCTTGACATCGTTTACTATTCCTTTATTTTTACTGCCTCTATTATAGCAAAAAGTGGCTATCTAAACCACTTTTTACAGTTCTTATATATACTGTTATTGACCCTATTATTTGACATTACTATTCACAGTATCAATCAGCCATTAAAAACTTTTCGATTGTATCAATAGAATAGGAAAGTTGATTATTTACAGACATCATCCGTTCAAGATTAGCGTCCATATAGTAGAGTTCAGATAAACCACCCCTAGGGAGAAAGAGTGAATAGTGGATATTCATCTTCTCTCGAGTACTTAACTCTATATGATTGCTTATGATATACTTTAACTCTTTTAACGAATTTACTTGAGCAACCACACCTTTTAACTGATACTGCTCGATGAGATTTAGTAAGTTATCAATCTCTTCAATGACTTTAATTTCCATATCAACACCTCTTAGGGAAATCACTACAAAGCATCTAAAAAATTCAGCAAGTCTTGGTAAGAATGAACTTCATAAGTTGGCTGGGCTTGTGTATGATTTTCGAGGTGATGAGGATTGTACCAGATAGTGTCAATCCCTGCATTATTGCCTCCTTGAATATCAGCCGTTAAGGAATCTCCGATCATCAGCGTCTTTTCTTTACTAAATCCTACAATCTGCTGACCGATTTTTTCATAGAATAGTGCATCAGGCTTTTGCGTCTGCAACTGTTCAGAGATAAAGACTTGGTTGAAATAGGGAGCCAGACCAGATTGAGCCAGACGACCCGTCTGAATGGCAGTAATCCCATTTGTCGCAGCATACAAGTCATAATCACATTCGATGAGGCTATCCAAAAGTTCATGAGCACCCGAAAGAGTTTGTCCCTGTTGGGCTAAGTAAAATTGGTAACGCTGGGCCAGTAACCTACCATCTTTCTCCAGTCCAAAATGAGCAAATAAACGAGAAAAGCGCGTGTTAATCAGTTCTTGTTTACTGATTTTCTTTTGCTCCAAGTCCTTCCAGAGAGCCTTGTTCATAGGAACATAATAGTCTTTATAAACTTGAATATCCGCAACTCCTTCTTCCTTTAGAAGTTGCGTCAAAGCCACATCCTCAGCAGCATCAAAATCAAGCAAGGTGTGGTCAAGGTCGAAGAGTAGAAATTTGTAGGGCATTGAGTTTCCTTTCTGAATCAGTAAATTTCTCTTTCAATATATCATACTGCATCAGAACGATATATTGTTTTTTGAAAGTTCAGATAATCTATCAAGTTAATAACTTTATTATTTTCTGCCACTTCTGAAATAGTATCAGTCTCAAATCCATTTGCTTGAGCAAATTGAATTGTATAATTATATACAAGATCAAATAACTCATCTATTTCAGAGTCTAGTTTCAAAGAAAGTAGTTCTTTTTGATTATCCTGTAAAAATTTTTAAGAAATTATCAACCTCTACTTCACTTACTTCTCCTTTTTTTGTGCTAATTGAATGAAGTGAACTAGCTTTTCTATAAGTTTCTTTACAATCTTCTTATATCTATTTGAAATAAATGCATAATAACTAACACCACCAACAGCTAGAATAGTTGCACTAATAGCTGTTACTAGCACATATTTATTTTTTGCAAGGCCTTTAAGGACCTGTTGAGCTGGTTCTCCTGCCTTTACTTCTTTTAGATGCTTTACTATATGGCCAGACGAATTTCTGATTATTGAACCATAACGTTTATAAATTCCAGAGTCTAATCCTTTCTGAATATTCAATGGAATTTCTATAGTAACTTGATTTAATGACATAATTATAACGTACCTCTTAATTCTATCTTTCTAGTTTATTCAAAAATAAAATCAGCAATTCGTGTAGCAGCTTTTTCTGTTGCCGCTTCAATGTCAGTTTTTGTCCAAGTGTCATTTAGATAATTAACAAGAGATTTAGCTATTGGAAATTTACTGCCTATATAGCCATGGCCGCTTGTGATTGTATTTTTTCTCTTACTCCTAAACCAAGAATCTTGTATACTTCGATTAATATCAGCTTCTAATAGTATCTTATTACCAATTCTTTCAGCATAATCTCTGAATTCTTCCTGACTTTCTAATCCAGCATCTGACATAATATTTTCTCGATTCAAACCACTTTTGGGCATAATATGCTCAATATCAATATTCCCATCTAAATTAAAGCTAATACCTTTTTCCAATGCAAATAAGAATTCATTTACATAAAGAATCGAATTTGAAACGCCACTTTCAGTCAAAGTTTGTTTAACATCATCATAAATAAAAATTGTCATGAATATGGTTTCTTATTTTTTTGAAATAAGTTCGTCGATTGAAATTGAATCGACTTGACTGTACAACAAATTTATTTCTTCTAGGAAGCCTTTAAAAAGTTTATGGCTATACGAGAGTTCAGATAATTCAATCAAAACTCCAAGTCTAAGTAAATATTCCAGATATGTGTTGTCTTCTCTGAAAAAAATAGATAACTACTAACAAAAGGTCTTAAATTACCGTTTAATTTGTTTATCAATTGACCATTGATAGTATCAGATACTCGTTCAAAATTGTTTATGATTGTATTTAGATTAGAAGTAAAACAGAACATCTTCATTCAATAGATGCTTATTTTTTGAGAAAAAGGCTCTTATACCAGGATTTCTTCGATCAGCACTGTTTTGTTCTGAAAGTTTTACAAAAATATAATGAGTAATTAACGCATTTAAGTCTAATCTCGATGAATCGGTACGTTGTACAATCTCTTGCCAATTTTTTTCAAAGTTTTTCCTATCTGATGCATTTGCTGTTGTCTTAGATACGATTACTTCAATTGGGGTCAATGGGACACCAGTCCCATTTAAAGAATTGAAAATATTTATTGCTTGATCGGTATTATAACTTGTAATTGTAATCACTTGGCAGTTATCAATAAAATGATTTGCAAAATTGATGAGTTTAAAAAAATATTCAAATCATCACACATATTATAAAAAAATATCTAAAGTTTTTTTATAAAAATTTGTATAACGATTATCTTTCTGACGACGATAAATTTGATAAACTCTCTCTTTAATCGAAGTGAAATCTCTACCTAACAAGATAGTAGTCATCTCACTAGCATATTTTTCTGAGATTGAATGATTTAGATACTTTATCCTATCCTCACTAGGATAATACAGTCCATCAACGAAATCATCTTTTTCGTCATCTGAGACATTGAAAAGCATTGTTACAATCTGCTCTTTAAGACCATTAAGACGTTTCACTAATCTGCGTGCATCAGTATCTAGAGTCGGTTGAAGTTCAAGCTCCTTATCAATCTTCAATAAGATTGCCTTAAGAAGCAGCATAAATGTCGTTGTTCTTTGCTGGCCATCAATCAAGGTAACTTCATGCTCTTCTCCAGATTCTTGAGCAATGAGAACAGCTCCAAAGAAATAATTGTCTTGGGAACTATCATCGAAATTTCCATATGAAGATTAATATCTTCAATGAGTTGTTCACATTGTGGTACTTGCCAAGCATAGGGTCTCTGATAGGTAGGAATATAAAATTCTGATTTTTCAAAATAAGATTTTATTGTTTGTAAAGCCGGTTGAATATCGTTTCTCATTCAGATTCTCCAATAATTTATTCTGATAATATTATATCACGAAAACACTGACAATAAAAATCAATACAAGTTTGAACGAAGTAAAATTTTGTATAGCGATAACATCAAACTTAATTTTTCCGCACAATTAGTAACTTCATTTTCAATACTCTATAAAATCCTTTGGAAGCAATAAGTTTCAAAGAATCAAAATTTGCAGGACATTTAGTTTTCTTCCTGAATATTCATTAAGAACATTATAGTATAAATGAAAATTTCAAGGTAACATTGTTTGAATAACTTAAACTCTCCAATAGTACACTCCCCTACCCCAACTCCTTAGCTATTCTGCTTTTTTCAAGTTTTCCCTTGGCAATTCTTTTCCATAAAACAAGCGGGTTCAAACTATAAGATAGGCGTACAATGTAGTAATTAAGCCATTCGATAAGGGCAAAAAACTCTATCAACGTGGCTAAGACAGCCACTTGGACACTTTGCGTGTTCCAGACAATAAAAGGAAAGCCTGAAATAAGTAAAACAAGGTCTAGTATTCTGAAACCACTATATAGTTTGGGGACACTAGCGCTTCCGAACTGAGGTTTCGAGAGTCTTCTAATCAAAATCGCCCAATAGATTGAACCTTGAAGCAAAATAAATGTCAGTAAAGACAGAGGATAGAGAATGGTTACTAGACTATTCACATCACCAAGCCTATTTTTCAAAAGAAAAAAACAAAACCAAATAGATAGGACGGCTGTGAACTCTCCCAAACAGAGGGACACCAACTCTTTTTTAACTTTCTCTTTTTGTATGCTCATCATTTCCCCCATCTATCTATCATCCTATATCAGAAAAAAGCTATTCGAATCATTTTCTAGTTAACATTTCTCAGAATCAAGCTATTCTAAGCATCGAACAGTTCAATCCCTTTAATATCAATGTAATTCTAAGTTTAGAATTACATTAAAATAAATGTTTTAGACCTATTCTAAGTCTATGATAACCCTAAATTTTAATTTTAGAAGGATTCTAAAGCTAGAATAGCTCTAAAATTACGAGCACCAAGCTATTCGAAACTTAGAAAAACCTTTTCTAAACTTCATGAGCACTTCAATTAACGTTTCTTACAATTTTTCTGATGAGCTTTGAGTTTTTTCAGAGCCCAGTCATAGTGACTGGAGGTACTACTGACAAAGTAGGAACCTAGACTTGTCCCTCCCGTCCACTTATAGAAACCTTTGGTAAAGAGTTGGTCATTGCTGAAGCCTTCCATCAACTCTAAAACCTCTTCATGCGATTGCTCTAGTAGTTTAGTCGCTTCTTCTAAAGATGTTTTCTGGTGCTTCTTCCAAATAGCGACATTCATTTCTCCATAAGTTTTCCAATTATAAGGCTCAGGAAGAAAAGATCGTTCATGTCCCTTTTGATTAGAATAAACCCAGCTCAAAAGTAACTGATGCCATTCATAGAGATGGATCAGAACGTCCCGTAAATTTTTATCTCTTTTCCAGTGAGCTTCTTTTTTCTTTTGGTCTTTTGAAAAATCAAAAGGAGTCTGTAGTTCCTCTTCACTTAATTTAGATATAAAGTGATTGAGCTTTTCATAGTTTTCCTTAGAGGCTAACACTAGCTCCTCTTTTGTTTTTGGTCTAGGCATAGGAGTTCTCCCTTCATTTTTAAGTAGAATAAGCTATTTTCTTACTTTATTATACCATAATCAAAAAGCAGTTCTTCATTTTACGAAAAACCGCTTTTACGAACTATTTTTTATGCTTATAGTCACTACTTTATATATAAATCTTTAAAGAGACCATCTACTTCTGCTATCTGACAGAGCAAGCGGGATAGTTCTTGGTAATCTTCTTTTAAACATGAAAGATGAGCTTGGCCAAATAGAGATGCCAATTCCTCTTTTAATCTTGCCCCTTCTGGATCATACGCCTTTAAGAATTTACTGAGATAGAGATTTCGAACAGCTGCAAGTTTAAAGCTGAAATACTGATGCAATTGTTTTTGCTCGGTATTTAAGCCGTTTTCAGCAACTGCTTTTGCATAGAATTCCAAAACACCGCTTTGACCATTCAGATATCGGGTCTTTATTATCTTTGCTGTTTCCTGATAGATTTCAGTCTGACTAGGACTCTTGACCTTCTTAAAATTTCCCCACATGGAGTAAGCTCCACGCTTATAGTCAATAGTCTCTGCCTTCCAGGCTTCTAATATGTCATTAAAAGCAACCTTCATGCAGGCAAAACCAGCTGGATCATGCAAATAGAGGTGCTGATGATCAATGCCATACACGGTTACGAAGTGATCCACACCATAAAGGATTGTGTGATTAGGATTGTAGGTCAGATGGCCCATATCAAGAGGTCCCAGTACGACAGGTCCATTGGACAGAAAGGTTTCTAACTTTCCTTTAATCTCTTCCAAATCTACTTCAGTTCCATCTTTTAGATAGAAATCCTCATAGTCAAACCCAAGTATTTTTAAGGAATGGGAGATGGAAAGATCTGGCATTCCGTTATCAAAGAATACTAGAGGGTGCTGGTCATCTTCCTTTACGATACTAGCGCCATTTCCCATTACCATGATTGCCTCTAGAAAGTCTGCTTTAAAGTCATAGCCATAGCTAGCCAGTGCCATTGCCAATGAATAGCTATAGCAAAGTGACACATCTCCAAAATACATCTGCATATTCATGCCTCCTTATCTTCTATGGGACTATTATACCGAGAAAACTATTCGCATGCCCCATAAAATCCAAACAAAAAATATGGGTATTTGTGATCTATAGTCATGAACTTCAATAAGAAAACTGGCTGTTTCTCTCAACAACCAGTTTTTAATTTTTAAGCTAATTTTTAACTGTTTTTCTTATGAAAGAAAAGCGAGGCGATAGCCAAAATACCAAAGGCTAGGCCGACATACCAGTAAGGTTGATCTAGGGTCGTTGAACGACCTGATAGATTGACAATTCCTCGAAAGAGCATTCCAGTTGTTAGGACTGCAACTGCCGAGTTCCACAAGTTTAGGCTGATTCGTCCTAGGTTTGGCATGATTTTCAACAACAATGCCAGAACGATGCCTCCTAGTAGAGGAACTGCAAAGAGATAGTGCATATGAAGCGACGTCTCCCCAAAACTAAGGGACTCGTAGATACGGCTAAATGCAAAGAAGAAAATAGTGAGAAGACTATAGCTAACGAGTGTCTTTTTGAGGCGTTTGTTTTTGATTTTAGTAACCGATGTAGACAATATCACTCACCGCCCTTTCTGATATCTTGCTTCCACCTGTAGTCGGTTTATTGATTACCTGACCGTTAAAGTAGAGAGTTGAGGATCCACCACCATCAAGGTTATAGGCTGTCTTCACTCCGTAAGATTTCATCACTTCTGCCATCTGGTAAAGAGACAAGCCCTTGCTTTCAGAGGTTCGACCATCCGAAACGATGATGATGTAGTGATTTTCATCGATAATCCCGATAGCTGTACGAGGATTCGATGACATGGCTTGACCGACTTCTGTATTGGTATCAACAGATATTTCTCCATTCTCAACTAGAGACGGACCAAATGCCAGTAGATTGACGACACCGTCCTGAACCAACTGATCGGCTGAAACTTGGTCCTCGTAGATGATTTAAAGGAGCCGTCCTTGTAAATGGCAAGGTCACCGTTACTAGCGTCTTCACGGACACTGTCCCGATAGACAACTTCATTACGGATAACATAACCAGAACTATTAGCTCCATAGTAGTCACCGTTGACAGCTAGAATAGCATTGTTTTCAGCGGCTGTTACAGAGGTTTTAGCTGTGACGTTGGTTCCATAGGAGTTTTGAGCTAGAGCTGTTTTTAGATAATCCGATGAACTGAGGGTTATATCTGCCACATAGATCTGCGTTTCATTAACAGTCTTTTCAGTGAGGGTGACACTGATATTTCCATCTGAATAGCTAGTATCCGTCACCTGGGCATTTTTTGCTGCCTGACTTGCTGCTGCGGTGTTAGAGGTTGAGCCGGTATTAGATACAGTGGAAATCGTTTCAGCGAGTACAAAGGTCTTCAACATCGAATAGGTAAAGGAACTTGTCAGGAGCAAGCCCAAGACCGAGGCGTATAGATAGGGTTTCTTTAAAACTTTCATAATGGGCTACAGGTCCTTTCTTTGAAAATAAAGCGAGTTTGAATGGTCCAAGAGAGAATAAAGAGCATGATTCCGACAAGAATCTTCGCAATCAGCAAATTGACTCCAAGACCCGAATTAAAGAGGCGAATCAGGATGGTGTCCAAGATAAAGAGGCCAACAGCTAGTCCAAAATAGCCTGATCCTGTTTTAAAACTGCTCGCCTTGTTCTTGAAGACCAATTTTTTGTTGGTAGAAAAGTTAAAGATGGAGCTAGTCACACGTGCCAAACCATTTGAGAGGAGAACACGCAAACCTGTCGGAATAAAGCTCAAGCATAGAATAGAGAGAGCGTAGACCACATAATCTACGATAAAACTACTAAAAGACGAGAGCGCAAACTTTAAAATATTTTTATAAATCATCAATCCATCTCGAATAGGCCGGAAGTGAGAAGCCTCATTGTCGTTGATATAGACTGTTTCAATCGGAACTTCTAAGATTGGGTAGACTTGACTTGCTTCGAGGAGCATGTTCATCTCATATTCATACCGTTGTCCTTCTACCTTGAGCATAAAAGGGATCATATCCGTTGAAAAGGCACGTAATCCTGTCTGTGTATCGGATACAGCGACACCCGTTTGCAGTTTAAACAAGATACGAGTCAAGCTGTTTCCAAAACGACTACGCAAGGGAACCTTGCCAGTAAAGGCACGGACACCAAGGACAAGTGTATTAGGATTTTCATTTGATTTGGTCAAGCTACGAAAGATGTCCCAGATCCTATGCTGGCCGTCTGCATCTGCTGTAACCACAGTCCCTGGCTTATTGAGAGACTGAATGTACTCAAAGGCTGTTTTCAGAGCTTGCCCTTTTCCTTGATTGCCCTGGTGGCGAAGGACCGTCGCAAAATTCGCTGCTCGAGCAAAAATGTCTTGGCATTCTGCCGAACTTCCATCATCAATGACAATGATGTAAAAATCGCTCTTATAGTGAATCTTTTCAATCAATTTGATGAGATTGTAGTCAGGTTCGTAAGCTGGGATAACTAGATAGTTCATATTTACACCTCTTTCTTTGATGATTGGAAAAGTATACAAGTAAATGCTTAAAAATTCCTTATACTTAAATTTAAGTAAAATCAATTTTTTTGTTCTTCTCATAAATTCGTGTAATCAAAGAAAGAAAAACTCTGTAAAAGCTATCTTCTACAGAGTTGGTTTTGCATCTTTATAAAATGTCAGAAAATGATCTAGTACTTAATCACTGGTATCCAGAGTTCCATTTGATAGTCTGGTGACGACATGTCTCCCTCGGTGTATACTTCAAAGTCTGGTGCTCCTGAGTGGCGATAGCCAGTTTCTGGGAAAAAGACTTCCAAGACATATTTCCAAGCATGATGGATACTGGCTGGTATGGCCCCCTTGACTGGTACGATAGCATATTCAGCTTCTGCGATTTCTTTGATCGACAGACCTAGTTCTTCTGCTTTCGCTTTATCCGCCACATCATAAGCGGCCATATAGTTAATGATTTCGCCTTCTTTGACATCCGAGCAGACGCCAAAGGATTGGCCATTGCCCAAACTTTCCATGCTTTCAAAGCTGTGATTTGCATAGAGCTGCTCCCAAGCAGACGGGCACTGGCTATTGTCAATAGCTTCCAATAGGACGCCTGCCACGGTAAAAGCAGGTTTCTTTTGAATCTTGATATCCATGTTCTTTCCTCCTGTAATCTTTAAGGATAATTGAAGTCTAGGAAAGACCCGATAAGGTTTTCCATTTCGAACTTCTGAGGGGGTCGCACCATGGAATTTCTTAAAGGCTGCGCTAAAGGCATCCGCAGACTCATAGCCGTATTTCAGTGCTATATCAATGACTTTCTCAGAGCTTTCCCGCAAGTCTGTCACTGCTTCTGACAGCCTGCGATTGCGTAGATATTCCGCTAAAGTCATATCTGCTAGGATGGAAAAGAGCCTGCTGAAGAGAGCATAAGAATAGCCCGATAGCTGCTGGAATTTCTGCAAGTCCACTTCTGCGTCCAACTTGCTTTCTAGATATTCCATGGTTCGATTGAATTGATGCATCATATTCTTTTTCACCTCATAAAAGATACTAAGGCCGTTAAAAGCAAAGTGAAAATAGGAAAATTGACGGAGAGGCTCCTGCTCCGAGAAAATTTCATCTTTTTCACACAGCTTTTATGCCGTGTTCAATTCTAACTATAGTCTAACAGATATAAGATACTTCCGCCCCAGAATTTTTGTACAAGATTTAAAGGTGTAAAATCTATAACTTATCTTTTAATTTCTCAACAAAGAGATAGGCTGCTGGGCAGGTCAAGGTATTCTTAATCGTCAAATGGTTGATTTGATGGATCTTTTTCCGATCTGTATGGGGAAATTCACGACAGGCCTTTGGACGGACATCGTAGATCGAGCAGAGATTGTCTCCACCTAAAAAAGGACAAGGCATAGCCTTGAAAACTTTGTCACCGTCTTCGTCCACTTGCAGAAACTCCTCTTCAAAAGCCGGCAGCTTCATCTTGAAATACTTAGCAATACGGACAATATCGGCTTCCTTAAAGTCTGGTCCAAGCGTCTTACAGCAATTGGCACAGGCTGTACAATCAATCTCCTCAAAGACCTCATCATGGATCTGCTGGGCAATCTTATCGAGGTTTTTAGGTGGTTTTTTCTTTAGATTAGCTAACACTTTGCGGTGCTCCTTCTGCTTTTGCAGTGCTAGTTGGTGGTAATACTCAATATCAATCTCTTTATACATAATTTCTTTCTAATTCAAGTGTTTTTGTCTATTATACCATAAACACTGTCCCCTTTTTGCCCCCTGAACAGAAAAAAGCCCTTCGGATAAAATCCGAGGGGCTAAAAACGTTGTTAAATCAACGGCCGAACTTTTGAATTTCAAGGTTCGGGATAAAATAGTTCACTGAACTATTTTATTTTTTAAGGTTGTCTATTAAAAATAATCATTAATCCTATCTTCAAACCAGTTTCTTCTCCTAGCTCTAGATAACTCCAAGTTAATAGAAAATTTTCCAACTGTAAATGCACTATATAGACAAATCACAAATTTTTCAAACCAATTCATTTCTTCGATATACTGTTTAAAGCAAAGATAACAATAATGTTCTTGTAACGGCTCTAATGCTTTTACTAGTTCACTAACATTATCAGAATATTTTTCATTTATTTCATGATAACGTTTTGAAAAATCAGGATCATGTTCAATTTCGTCATAAAATATTGCCATTGCAAGATCTAACGAACTAATATAATACCCCTCTATCAGTGCTCGTCTAGAAAAAACAATTAATGCTATGAATGCAGCAGTTAAAGCGAGCACCCCTCCGACCATATCCCAAAATTCAGAGGCATAAAAATTTCCAGAGATTAGATAGTTAAAGCTAAAAAGAATAACCACAAAAAGAATTATCCAAAATAAACCTTTAGCTATAAAATCCGTTCCAAATGATCTACGTTCCCATTTTTGCTTAATCTTCAAGTTTATCTCCTTTTTTGAAGTTTTATATATTTTATCATACAATTAACTAGATATCTACCAATTCACGATATACTCACATATTCGGTAAAGGAATAATACTAAAATACAAATCTGAGTATATTTCAAACCATTTATTCAGCTTGTCATAGGCCGGCGACTGACAACAAAAAATATACGTTGACAAGCTCCAGTCAAAAAAGCACTAAGGGGAAGAGCCCCAAAGTGCTTTTTTATAGCTTTACAGCCTCTAATCGAATAAAGAGGTTATTTTTTAAGGTTGTAGAATGATTTCAATCCACGGTATTCTGCTACTTCACCAAGTTGGTCTTCGATGCGAAGCAATTGGTTGTATTTAGCGATACGGTCTGTACGTGAAAGTGAACCAGTCTTGATTTGTCCTGCGTTTGTTGCAACTGCGATGTCAGCAATTGTTGAATCTTCAGTTTCACCTGAACGGTGTGATACAACTGCAGTGTAACCAGCTTCTTTCGCCATTTCGATAGCGTCGAATGTTTCAGTAAGAGTACCGATTTGGTTAACTTTGATAAGGATTGAGTTAGCAGCACCTTCTGCAATACCTTTTTCAAGGTAAGAAGTGTTTGTTACGAAGAAGTCGTCACCAACCAATTGAACTTTACCACCAAGACGTTCAGTAAGAGCTTTCCAACCGTCCCAGTCGTTTTTCGTCCATACCATCTTCGATAGTGATGATTGGGTATTTGTTTACCAATTCTTCAAGGTAGTCGATTTGTTCTGCAGCAGTACGTACAGCGCGCCTTCACCTTCGAATTTAGTGTAGTCGTAAACTTTACGTTCTTTATCGTAGAATTCTGATGAAGCACAGTCAAATCCGATAAATACGTCTTTACCAGGAACATATCCAGCGGCTTCGATTGCGAGCAAGGATAGTTTCAACACCATCTTCAGTTCCTTCAAAACGAGGAGCGAATCCACCTTCGTCACCTACGGCTGTTTCAAGACCACGAGATTTAAGGATTTTCTTAAGAGCGTGGAAGATTTCAGCACCCCAACGAAGAGCTTCTTTGAATGATGGTGCACCAGCAGGTACGATCATGAATTCTTGGAAAGCGATTGGAGCGTCAGAGTGAGAACCACCGTTGATGATGTTCATCATTGGAGTTGGAAGAACTTTAGTGTTGAATCCACCAAGGTAGCTGTAAAGTGGGATTTCAAGGTAGTCAGCAGCAGCACGAGCTACAGCGATAGACACACCAAGAATTGCGTTTGCACCCAATTTACCTTTGTTAGGAGTACCGTCAAGTGCGATCATAGCACGGTCGATAGCTTGTTGGTCACGTACATCGTAGCCGATGATTGCTTCAGCAATGATGTTGTTTACGTTGTCAACAGCTTTTTGTGTACCAAGACCACCGTAACGAGATTTGTCACCGTCGCGAAGTTCAACTGCTTCGTGTTCACCAGTAGAAGCTCCTGATGGAACCATACCACGTCCGAAAGCACCTGATTCAGTATAAACTTCTACTTCAAGTGTTGGGTTACCGCGTGAGTCTAGGACTTCGCGAGCGTAAACATCAGTAATAATTGACATTTTTTACTCTCCTTTGAGTTAAATTTTTTACACCTCTATGATACCTTAAAAATAAGCGTTTTTCAAGAAAAAACGTTATCTTTGTGCAAATTTTCCTTAACTTTATAAAGTAATCGCTTTCTTTTGTCTGTTTTCTTGCGATTTTTGTGATATACTGTTTTTATGACAGATTTATCAAAACAACTACTAGAAAAAGCTCATGGTGGGCCCAAATTAAACCCTGACGAACAACGTCGCTATCTCGGCACTTTCGAGGAAAGAGTTCTTGGCTACGCGGATATCAGCACTGCCAATAGTTCTGAATTAGAACATGGATTTTTCTCTATTTTAGAGGGTTTTCAAGAAAAGGTAGAGGAACTTTTTGTGAAAATCTCACCAAATATCGAGTTTGACAAACAGGTCTTTTACTTAAAACAAGCAAAGGAAAGTAACTGTCAGGCGACTATTGTTTCAGATGATCATATCACCTCTCCTTATGGCCTTGTCATTCACACGAATAAACCTGTTCAAGTGGACGAGAAGGACCTCAGACTTGCTTTCTCAGACCTCTGGGAAGAGAAAAAGGCAGAGGCTCCTAAAAAATCTATCTGGAAAAAATGGTTTGGTTAATCCTTTCTCAAATTTAACAAACGACCAATATTAGTAGCTGTGTGCCCCAAATAGAGACTTGCATTTTTCAGACTCTCTTCTAAAGGTTCACTTTTCTCTAAAATGGAAAAGGCTGCTTGTATATTTTCGAATGGTAGGGGAGGCAAATCGTCAGCAAGACTACCACAAATAGCAATAACTGGAACTCTGTTAGGGGTTCTTTTTGCTACGCCGATAGGAGCTTTTCCAGCAAAGCTTTGACTGTCCAGTCTGCCTTCTCCAACGATAACCAAGTCGGCACCTGCAACTTTCTTGTCAAAGTCTATCAAATCCAGGCAAGTATCAATCCCAGATACGATACAGGCCTCAGTAAAAGCATATAGCCCAGCAGCAATCCCACCACCAGCTCCTGCTCCCTTCAGAGATAGGGTTGAAGGCGAGAATTTTTCATAAAACTCCTGTATGGCAAAATCTACAGTTTCAAATAAACTGGGATCCAAGCCCTTTTGTTTTCCAAATGTATAGGTCGCTCCTTGATGACCACATAAAGGACTCACGACATCTGCTATAATGCTAATTTTCACATCTTCAGGAATCCTATACAACTCACTGTCTGAAACTGACTCGAACTCAAGCAAAGTCTGACCGCAAGCTGGTAATTCCTTTCCATTCTTATCATAAAAACAATAACCCAGACCAGCAGCAATGCCTATCCCACCGTCATTACTAGCCGTACCGCCAACGCCGACATAGATATCTTTCATTCCTTGATCAATGAGATGGCGAATCAATTCTCCGATACCGCGAGTTTGGATGTGGAGAGGGTTTCGTTTCTCCTGCGGAATCTTTCCAAGACCAACCAAGTCAGCAACTTCGAAGAGCGCTATTTGATCTTTTTGAAAGTAGCGCATTGATTCTTTTAGCCCAAAAGGCCCCGTCACCTCTTGCCATTTTTCTTCGAGTTCAAGAGAATGGCGAATAGCATCTACAGTTCCTTCCCCACCATCACCTACAGGGCAAAGCAGACATTCTACATCTGCTATTGACTGTTCAAAACCCCTTTTTATAGCTTGAGCGACCTCTTCTGCCGTCAAACTTTCTTTAAAAGAATCGGGTGCAATTACAATTTTCATAGTTCCCTCTCATTCTAAGAAATCAATCAAAGGTAGAACTTCCAAAAAATCCCTCGTATCTACATGACAAGCTATCTCGGATTTTACGACTTCTTTGGCACAAAATGCAATACCACGTCCTGCTGACTTTAACATCAAGAGGTCGTTAGCCCCATCACCAATGGCAATCGTTCTTTCTTTGGGAAGTTTCAGTTCTTTTTTCCATTTCTCAAGAGTATCTTGTTTTACTTGACCTGTCACAATTTCACCAACTAATTTTCCTGTTAAAAAACCGTCTTTGACTTCTAACTGGTTGGCAGAGAAATAGGAGATACCAAGGGATTCTGCTAATCTCTCAACTATTGGTGCAAATCCACCAGACACTAGACCGACTAGGATGCCCTTCTTTTGAAGTATGGAGATAAATTCTTGGGTATTCTTGGACAGATGAATGGATTTGATGACAGTATCAAAGACCGAAACCGGAAGGCTTTTTAACAAAGCTACCCTCGCTCGTAAACTTGTTTCAAAGTCCAATTCACCTCGCATTGCCTGGCTTGTAACCTGCGATATTTCTTCTTCACAACCTGCTTCTTTTCCTAAAAGATCAATCACCTCTTCTGCTATCAGGGTGCCGTCAACGTCCATGACACACAAGCCTTTTACTTGAGACATAAGCTTTCCTTTCTAAACAGCCCAAAAATCGTATGAAAGAATCATACGATTTTATCTATTAGTTGACTAAACTATGGTACAAGTCCAGGTAAGATTTGCAGGCTGTATCCCATGAGAAATCACATTCCATAGCTTGTTTTTGTAGATTTCTCCAAACTTCCGGCTGGTACTTATAAACATCCAAGGCTGTTTGGAAACTCCAGTTAAGCCAGTATGGTGTTAAATTATCAAAGCTAAATCCAGTTCCAGTTCCTTCGATCGGATTGAAGGATTGAACTGTATCACGCAAACCACCAACCTCATGAACCAATGGTAGAGTTCCATAGCGCATCGCCATCATTTGAGACAAGCCGCATGGTTCAAAACGACTTGGCATGAGGAAGAGATCACAAGCTGCGTAGATTTCTTGAGCAAGTTTGACATCAAAAGTGATATTTGCTGATAGCTTGTCAGGATAGACTTGAGCAAACCAAGAGAAGGAATGTTCAAAAGCCGGGTCACCTGTTCCTAAAAGGACTATTTGAACGTCCTCCTGTAAGAAACGATGCAAGCATTCTACCACAACATCAAAACCTTTTTGGCGTGTCAATCGAGAGACAATCCCAACTAGTGGAACATCTGCTCGCACAGGCAACCCAACTCTCTCTTGCAATTTTGCTTTGTTTTGAGCTTTTCCAGACAAATCTTCCTTATCAAAATGATAGTCTAAAAGTGGGTCTGTTTGAGGATTATAAAGATCTGCGTCAATACCATTAACTATACCTGAAACCTTACCTGACTCCATCCGAAGAATCTGATCCAAACCGCAACCAAACTGACTGGTCATAATCTCGTGCGCATAGCTAGGGGAAACGGTTGAGACACGATCCGCGTAGAGAATACCAGCTTTCATCCAATTGAGACAATCATTCCAGCGAAGGGTGCCATCAGCATAGCGTTCAACCCAACACCAAACAAATCCCACAACATCCCTTCAGAAAATTGACCTTGAAATTCCAAATTATGAATGGTTAAAACGGTTCTGATTCCTTGATATGCCTGAATCCAATGGTACTTTTCTTTTAACAAGAAGGGAATCATGGCTGTGTGGTAATCATGGACATGGAGAAGGTCAGGGATAAAGCCGATGCGTTCCATGGCTTCAAGAGCAGCTAGTTGGAAAAAGGCAAAGCGTTCACCATCGTCAAAATCACCGTACACATGGCCACGGAAGAAATAATATTGATTATCAATGAAGTAGAAAGTAACCCCATTCAAGACCGTTTTCTTAATACCACAGTACTGTCTACGCCATCCTACACTAACTTCAAAGTGGAGAACATCCTCGATCTGGTCACCGAACTTAGCTTCTACCATATCATAATAAGGCAAGAAAACTGCAACTTCGTGCCCCGCTTTTACAAGTGATTTAGGAAGTGCGCCAATGACATCGCCCAAACCACCTGTTTTTGAAAAGGGTGCTCCTTCTGCCGCTACAAATAAAATTTTCATGAATAAATGTCCTCTGTTACTGTTTCACCCTTCTTAACTACAACTGGATGTTCTGCTGTGCCTCGAATGACAACACCGTCCGCAACTTCAACGCCCTTGTCCAAGATAGCATATTCAACTCGGGCACCTTGACCAATCACAACACGAGGGAACAAAACGCTGTTCTTCACAACACTATCTTTGTGAATATAAATGTTACGAGATAGGACTGACTGAACTACTTCACCCTCAATGATACTACCAGAAGCAAACTGAGAAGTACTTACTTTTGAAGTATTCGCATAATAGGTTGGCTCTTCGTTCTTAACCTTGGTATAAATCTTTTGATTTGGTGAGAAGAGAGAATAGAACTTTTTAGATTCAAGCATATCAATATTTGCTTGATAATAGGACTGAACAGAGTGAATATTAGCTAAGTAGCCTGTGTATTCGTAAGCAAAGCTCCTTCTTTTGCAGCTAAATCGCGGAGGACATAGCGCAACTTTTCAGGATATTCTTTCTGAGCCTCTTCTTCAAGTCGTTCAATCAACCAAGGAGTATCCACAACAAAGATATCTGTAGACATATTGAAGAGTTCATCTGTAGATTTATTATCAAAGAGTTTGTGCGAACGAACATGGTCAGTTTCATCGATTTCCAAAATAGCATTCACATCTGAAATGTCTTTCTTTGGAAGTTTCTTATATACAACTGTAATCGGACCTTTTGTTGTATTGTGTAGGTGGAAGACTTGATTCAAGTCAATATTCACCAGCACATCGCAGTTAATCGAAACGGTTTGGTTTGAACCTGAACGTCTCAAGTAGGTAAGAAGCTGTTGGTAATACTCTTTTCCAACTGTACTGCTTTCAACACGAGTATTGTAAATTCCTAGATAGTAGTGACTTAGAAGAGTTGACAAGCCCCACTCACGACCTGAACGGATATGGTCGAATACTGAGCTGATATTGTCTTGTTGGAAAATACCAAAGATACTACGAACACCTGCATTTGCAAGGCTGGAAAGAGGGAAGTCAATCAAACGGTATTTCCCACCGAAAGGCAAGCTAGCTACCGGACGGTGTTCTGTTAATGTTGACATGTCATGAAAACCAACTGTGTTTCCTAAAATGGCTGAATATTTATCAATCTTCATCTGTTGCTACCCCCACTACTTCATTGTATCCTACTACTTGTACTTCGTCCGTTCCGTCAATCTCTACGCCGTCTGCAATAATGGCACCCTCACCAATAATAGCACGAGTAATCTTTGCGCCATGGCCAATAATAGCTCCACTCATGATGACAGAATCAACGACCTCAGCACCTTCACGTACTTGTGCTTCTGTTGAAAGAATCGAACGTTTAACAGTTCCATCTACAAAACAGCCATCCACGACCAATGAATCTTCAACGTGTGCATGCGCACCAAAGTAGTTTGGTGGTGAAATCAAGTTTCTAGAGTAAATTTCCACTGACGATTGCGACTATCCAAGGCGTTTTCTGGTGAAATGTACTCCATATTAGCTTCCCAAAGTGACTCAATCGTACCAACGTCTTTCCAGTAGCCATTAAATTCATAAGCATAGACACTTTCACCAGACTCGAGATAGTTAGGGATAACGTTCTTACCAAAGTCTGACATATCCACATTGCTCTTTTCAGCAGCAACAAGCATATTGCGAAGCCGTTTCCAGTCAAAAATATAAATTCCCATAGAAGCCTTTGTAGACTTAGGTTGAGCAGGTTTTTCCTCAAATTCAACGATACGGTTATTGGCATCTGTATTCATGATACCGAAACGGCTAGCTTCTTTGAGAGGTACGTCTAGGACAGCTACTGTCAAACTGGCATTGTTATCCTTATGGGACTGAAGCATATCATCGTAGTCCATCTTGTAGATGTGGTCACCAGAAAGAATCAAAACATACTCAGGATTAACACTGTCGATATAGTCAATGTTTGGTAGATAGCGTGACTAGTCCCTTCAAACCAACGGTTTCCTTCGCTGGCTGAATAAGGTTGTAAAATAGAGACACCTGAATTGATACCATCCAATCCCCAGCTCGAACCATTTCCAATATGGTTGTTCAAAGCAAGAGGTTGGTACTGCGTAATCACACCAACATTATGGATTCCAGAGTTTGCACAGTTGGAAAGAGCAAAGTCAATGATACGGTAGCGCCCACCGAATTGCACTGCCGGTTTGGCAATGCTTTGAGTGAGTTTTCCGAGACGTGTTCCTTGCCCACCCGCAAGGATCAAAGCTAGCATTTCATTCTTCATTTTCTACTCCTTTATAAAGACATGTGAACGTTAAAATCGAAAGAAGGTCGGAAGTCAAACTTTTTATAAAAATAATAGGAAATCCATTTCTCTTGTGTTTCAAGTCCAATACAAGTACATCCGTTTTTAAAAACTAAAAAATATCATCAACAGCCCATTATTCTTTTTTCTTAGCTTGTTTCAAACGACGCTTGATCTTCCAGATGCTTGCTCCCATGGCAGGCAAGGTAAAGGTCAAAGTCTGCTCATAATCTTTCCATAAGCCTTCTTGAGTCTGAACTGTTTGATTGTGCTCTTTCCACACACCTCCCCATTCTTCTAATTCTGTATTCCAAACTTCTTCGTAAATACCTGCAACAGGTAAACCAATCGTAAAGTCCTTACGTTCAACTGGTGCCATGTTAAAGACACAGACTAACATTTCGTCCTTCTTGCCCTTACGAATAAAGGAAAGGACACTCTGATCTCTATTATCAGCATCGATAATCTCGATACCATCATAACTAGTATCAATTTCCCACAGACAACGATGCTCTTTATAGAATTGATTCAGTTGTGAAGTAAAATGCTTCATCTTGGCATTCATCGGATCTTCTAGATTAGACCACTCCAACTGCTCCTCGGACTTCCACTCGAGGAATTGTCCGTACTCACTACCCATGAACAAGAGTTTCTTACCTGGATGACAAATTTGATAGGTGTAGAGGTTGCGCAGACCAGCGAACTGATTGTAGCGATCTCCCCACATCTTATGCATCATACTCTTCTTACCATGAACTACTTCATCATGTGAGAAAGGCAGGAGATAGTTTTCATTGAAAACATACATAAAGCTGAAAGTCACAAGATTAAAGTCATACTTGCGATAAATCGGATCTTCCTCGTAGAAACGGAGAATGTCGTTCATCCAGCCCATATTCCATTTATAGTCAAACCCAGGCCGCCCATTTCTTTCATGCCAGTAATCTTTGTTGCTGATGAACTTTCTTCTGCAATCATCATGATATCTGGATGAGCTAACTTAATCACTGTGTTCAACCGTTGAAGGAAATAATAACCCTCGTAGTTAAGATTTCCGCCGTCCTTATTTGGAGTCCAAGGAGCATTATCATAATCTAGATACAGCATATTGCTCACTGCATCGACCCGAATACCATCTAAGTGGTAAAAATCAATCCAAAATTTAATACTTGAAATCAGGAAAGATTGGACCTCATTTTTCCCGAGGTCAAAATTCAGAGCACCCCAACCATAGTTATGAGCCTTGTTGTGATCTTGGTATTCAAAAGTTGGTGTACCGTCATAATATGCCAAGGCATCATCATTAATAGTGAAATGACCTGGAACCCAGTCGACGATAACACCGATATTATTTATATGACACTCTTCAACGAAATCTTGAAACTCGTCAGGTGTACCATAGGAATGTTCAAAAGCAAAGTAACCCATAAGTTGATAGCCCCAGCTCAATCCAAGTGGGTGAGCCATTAAAGGCATGAACTCAATATGTGTATAGTTCATCTCAACTAAGTATGGAATCAACTCGTCTTTCAGTTGCGAAAAAGTATAGGGACTACCATCTGGATTTCTCTTCCAAGATCCTGCATGGGCTTCATATATATTAACTGGTCTCTCGAAAAATCCCAGACGTTTGCGACGTGCTAACCAAAGGCCATCTTTCCATTTCTTTTCACGGATATTGGTCAAAACAGCTCCTGTACCCGGTCTAGCTTCAAAATAAACTGCCAATGGATCGATCTTCATAATCTGGTGACCATTTCCACGCGTGATATGATATTTATAAATCTGACCATCCTGAGCTTGACTCGTAAAGACTTCCCAAACACCTGCTTCATTACGAACCATGGGAATCTGATTCTCAACCCAATCGGTAAAATCACCAACTAAATGAACTGCTTGTGCATTTGGGGCCCAAACCCTAAAGGTATAGCCTATTTCTCCGTTTTTCTCCTCTCTATGCGCTCCTAAATAATGCTGGAGGTGAAAGTTCTCACCTGTAGTAAAGGTTCTTAATGCTTCTTGATTATTCATTCAATCCCCTTTCTTTTGTAAGCGTTTTCTATAATTCTATTATACACTCTTTTAAGGTAACTTTCAAGTAATTTACGAAGGAAATCATATTTTTTTATGAAAGCCTTCAAAAAAATTACCTAGCATTTTAAAAAAAGATATCCAGAAAATAGAACACGAAACAATTTCCATATATTTTTTTATTATAATACCAGAATATTCGTTTTTTTATCAATTTTTAAACTGCATTTTTTTGAAAAAAATAAAAATCAGGAAGTCGTTTTCCTGATTTTTATAAATTATTTCACATCAAAAACAATGGATTTAACATTTGTCATCGCTTCGATACTATATTTAATTCCTTGTACTCCTGCACCAGAACCTTTACACCAAGGAATGGGAAATTATCTGGTCCACGTTGTGTTTTATTATTAATATGAACGGTACCAACTTCAAGTTTTTCAGCAATTTCAAACGCCTTCTTAAAGTCATTTGTAAAGACTGAAGATTGAAGACCGAATTCTGATTCATTAGCAATTTCAAGTGCTTCATTGGCATCTGCAACTCGAATAATTGGGAGAACAGGTCCAAATGGTTCTTCCCAGGCTAATTTCATATCTCTTGTGACATAATCAAAAAGTCCTGGCCAAATGAGATTATTCTCACGTTTGATTGGGCTGAGCGCTTTGGCTCCTTTTTCCTGAGCATCTTCAATCAATCCCCAGATGAAATCAGCTGAAGCATTATCAATAACTGGCGTGATATCTGTATTGTCAAATGGATCACCGACTGTTAGCTTAGCAACTTCAGCTTGGAGCAATTCTGCCAATCTGTCTGCTACGCTTTCCACAACCAAAACACGTTTGATAGCGGTACAACGCTGACCAGAGTAGCTAAAGGCACCACCTACGATTTGCTTAGCTGCATTTTCTAAATCTGCATCTTCTAAGACAATTGCTGCATCTTTCCCACCAAGTTCAAGCATAATCGGGCGCATACCAGCTAAACGACCAATACGCTCACCAATCGGTGTTGAACCTGTAAAGTTAATGAAGTTCACTTCCTTGTGTTCGATGATGTAGTCTCCGATTTCAGAACCACGTCCAGTGATGGTGTTAAAGACACCTGCTGGGATTCCTGCTTCGTCAAATGCTTTAGCTAGCAAGAGGCCAGAAATAGATCCTTGTGTTGGGGGTTTGAACATAACGACATTTCCTGCAATCAAAGCCGGAGCAATCTTAGATCCAGAAAGGTTGACTGGATAGTTAAATGGTGCAATAGCTAAAACGACACCAACTGGTTCACGACGGACAACGGCTAGTTTATTTTTACTTGCAGCTTCAAAACCGCCACCTTCCATTGCTTGTCCAGTGATACGGAGACCTTCCTCGGCAGCAAAACGAATCAATTCTGCTGTACGTACTACTTCTCCAATGGCTGCTTTAATCCCTTTTGCAACCTCTTTAGCAAGAATGGTACCAATTTTTTCTTTGTCACGTTCCAAAATGTCTGCTGTCTTATGCAAATAGGCTGCACGCTCAACGGGTGCTAAATCACGCCATGCTGGGAGAGCTGCACGCGCAGCTTTCATCGCCTCATCTACTTCAGCCTGACTCATAGCAGGTACTGTACCCAACTTTTCTTGATTGATGGGAGAATAGATGGCAATTTCATTCTCTGATGATTTCCATTTTCCATTCACTAAATTCTGATAATGTGTCAAATTCTCTTCCTCCTGAAAATGATTAAAACTTATTTTATCAAATTTTCAGAAAATTACAACCCCTTTTTGGAAAATATTGATATTTTTTTCACAAACTTGATTCTTCAAATTATTTGAAATTTATTCCTATTAGATATTGGTTTTTCAATAAAAAAATAAAAAGGTCTAGAGTTAACTAAACCTTTTTGTAGTATTTACTATGAAAGTACCTTCAAGACTGCAACGCTGATATCATCAATCACATTAGACTCTTGAGAACGACTGTTGGACACAAGCATTTCAAGATTTCCTGCATTTTCAAAGTAGAAGGAGGTTCCCTTGGCATTAAATACCACCAATAAATGCTCTGCAGCACCGTGAATTTCGTAAACAATCCACCCACTATTTTCAGCAGCTGTATGGACGAAGACATGACGATAAACTTCTTCATATGTAGGATAAGAGAAAGCACGCGTTTGTGTTTTTAGACGAATAATCTGACGGATAAATTCAATGCTCTCTTGTCTCTCATTGATTAAATCCCAGTTGACCTGGTTGACACTATCTGGAGCATTATAACTATTCATGGCGCGTTCTCTATCTGCCGGAGTCAGCTCACCATTTTCTCCAGTAGCAAGGAGTTTGGTGCGGCCAAATTCTTGACCCAACTCTATAAAGGACATCCCTTGCATAAGAACGCTCATCGCTGTTGCTGTCTCAACCTGACGCATAATCTTATCTGAACTGTAATCTGGATGAAGGGTTACTAACAAATCATGCAAGTTGTAATTATCATGGGCTTCCACATAGTTAAGAACTTGGTTTGGACTAAGATATGAGCCCAACTCTCGGCTACCAAGAATAGCTTTGGCTACAATCGGTTCTGTAGCTGCACCACTAACAAATCCTGCCTTGATTGAACCATAAACTTCTCCTCCTTTGATGGCATCACGCTGATCATCATTGAAGAATCCAATATTTGGCATCTGGTAGGCATTGTCCTTCTTGGCCTTATCATAAGGCGCAAGACCGATCCCCATATCCCAACCTTCTCCATAGGTGATAATACGTGGATCAACTTCATCAAGTGCCCAACGAATTGCCTGCATGGTTTTGACATCGTGAATTCCCATCAAGTCAAAACGGAAACCGTCAATATTGTATTCTTTCACCCAATAAAGGAGTGAGTCAATCATGTACTTACGGTACATTTCGTGTTCGCTTGCGGTTTCATTTCCAACACCTGTTCCGTTTTGAAAGGTTCCATCTGGATTCATACGATAGTAATAATCAGGAACAGTTGTTTGGAAAGGTGCATCGACCGTTGAGAAGGTATGGTTATAAACGACATCCATAATGACACCGATTCCTGCATCGTGATATGCCTGAATCATGGTCTTGAGGTCTCGAATAACCTGTCCAGGATCATCTGGGTTACTAGAGAAACTTGGTTCTGGGGCATTGTAGTTTTGAGGATCATAACCCCAGTTATAGGTTACATTTCCGTCCTCGTCGTATTCCTTATGGCGATCAAAGATTGGTTGGAGCTGAACATAATTACAGCCGAGTTCTTTGATATAGTCAAAGGCGGTTGCTTGGTCGAATTGGTTGGTCGTTCCTGTCTGGGCAGCACCAAGGAAGGTCCCTCGAAGATTTTCTGGAACTCCAGATGTTGGCGATTTTGTAAAATCACGAATGTGCATCTCACAGATAACCGCTTTACATGGGTTTTCCAAACGCCAAGGAGCGTCTGTCCCATGCTTGACTTTAAATCCTTCTACCTGTCTATCTTGCTGAGAGAGAATGACGGAACGTTTCCCGTCAGGGCTTGTAGCAATAGTGTAAGGATCTCGTGTCAAAGTCTGATGGTGTGGAAACTCAATCTGATACTGATAAGCTTTACCTGCAAGATTTTCGTCTAAATCTACACTCCAAACACCAATGGTATTGTACTTATGACTGTATGAATAGCTATTCCCACGCTCAAGATTAAAGGTTTTCCAAATCGGCGCGTCGTTACTTGTATTTTCATAAACGACCACTTGGACTGCTGTAGCGGTTGGAGCCCAGAGTTTAAAGCTTGTCTGGTAGTCAGAGATACTATACCCCAACTCTCCTTGGTATCCCCAATGGTGATCAAAACTTTCACTGTGAAAGGCTTTATCAAAAGCAAACGGGTTTCGATCTTTATAGCAAGAACTTGCAATGGCTGGATTTTCAGAATAATAAACCGTCTCATCACCATCCAAAATCCAAACCTCAGTCAACAGTGGATAATAGTTAAACCGTAGGAGATAATCTTTTGTCTTTCCATCTATTTCGACAGAAAAGGTCAGAGTATCGAGCCTTTCTGCACTTGTAACTGTAAAGGAGAATTTTGCTCCAAAATAGTCATTTTCATAATACAAATTTTCTTTAACATCTGCCTGTTTTCTACTGAATGAACAAGCATCATAATCCCCATTTTTTCGGTGAAAATGGATGACTACTGGGTATCTATACATTTCTTTTCCTAATTCCTAATTTCAATTTTTTTATGTAGTGCTGAAGAATTTAGCGGGAATTTCAGCACAATAGAGAATAGCATTAATAGATATAAAAACACATCAGGAGAGATAGTTTCAGACTATCTAACATCTAGTTTTCAACTATTCTTTACAAACTTTCTAGCCAAGCTTCATCTCGAACTTCGATACCAAGTTCTTGTGCTTTTTGGAGCTTGCTTCCTGCATCTGCTCCTGCTACGACAAGATTCGTTTTCTTAGATACACTGCCTGTAACTTTAGCACCAAGGATTCGAGTTTATTTTTGGCTTCAGAACGTGTGAGACGTTCCAATTTTCCTGTTAATACAACTGTCAAACCTGACAAGGCTGCATCTGCTACTACTGTCTGCCCTTTGTAGTCCAGATTAACTCCAGCTTCTTTCAACTCGTCTAAAAGAATCTTCGATCCTTCTGTAGCAAAATAAGTCTGAAGGCTTTGGGCAATCACACTACCCAAGCTCTCGATACTTGCTACTTCCTCAGGATCTGCTTGGGCTAGATTTTCAATAGAGTGGAAATGTTGGAGCAAGAGTTGGCTAGCCTTACTTCCGACATGGCGAATTCCCAGACCAAACAAGAGTTTTTCAGCAGAGTTTTCCTTGGATGCTTGAATGGCCTGATATAGTTTAGAAGCAGACTTTTCCTTGACGCCTTCTAAAAGAAGGAAATCGTTTTCTTTCAAACGGTAAATATCTGCCACATCCTTAACCAGATTAGCAGCAAAAAGCTTTTCGACGATAGATGGACCAAGACCCGTAATATTCATAGCATCTCGAGAGGCAAAGTGAATCAAACCTTCCATGATTTGGGCAGGACAGCGTGGATTGATACAACGAAGAGCCACTTCATCTTCAAAATGAAGCAACTGACTGTCACAGCTCGGACAGTTAGTCGGAATATCTAGTTTTTCTTCAGAAACACGTTTAGACTCTACCACACGCAGAACAGCAGGGATGATATCTCCAGCCTTATAAACGATAACCGTATCATCTTTGCGGATATCCTTTTCAGCAATATAATCTACGTTGTGAAGAGTTGCACGGCTAACAGTTGTGCCAGCAAGCTGAACAGGTGTTAGATTGGCAGTCGGGGTCACAACACCCGTACGACCTACTGTCCAGTCAACTGAAAGGAGTTGAGCTTCTTTTTCCTCAGCAGGAAATTTATAAGCTACTGCCCACTTAGGTGCTTTAACGGTAAAACCGAGTTCTTCTTGACCTGCTAGGTCGTTAACCTTGATGACCACCCCATCGATATCGTAAGGCAGTTTCTCCCGTTCTTGTCCTACTTCTTGGATAAAATCCCATACCTCATCTATACTTTGAGCCAATATTCGTTTAGGATTAACTACAAAACCAAGCTGTTCAAGATGCTCCAAGACCTTTTCTTGACTATCACGAGTTGAAGGGCTGGCTTCTTGATAGAGGAAAGTAGCAAGATTACGCTTGGCCACTACTGCTGTATCCAACTGACGCAAGGTGCCTGCAGCTGCGTTACGAGGATTAGCAAATTCAGGCTCCCCATTTTCTTGGCGGGCTTGGTTGACCTGATCAAAGGAAGCGCGTGGCATGTAACACTCTCCACGAACGGTGATATCTAGTTCTTCGGGCAAGGTCAAAGGAATGTCCTTGACACGCTTGAGGTTTTCGGTGATATTTTCACCAACAGAACCATCCCCACGTGTGGCACCAACAACCAAAATCCCCTTTTCATACGTAAGCGAGATAGACAAACCATCGATTTTCAGCTCACAAATATAGGTCGGTTGGGGTAATTCCTTTCGCACACGCGCATCAAAAGCTTCTAACTCTTCACGTGAAAAAGCATCCTGCAAACTGTATAGAGGATACTGATGACTGTATTTTTCAAAACCATCTAAAACCTTACCACCAACACGATGAGTTGGACTATCCGCTAAAACTTGATCTGGATAGGCGGCTTCCAACTCAACCAACTCTCGGTAGAGACGATCATACTCGCTATCTGAAACCGAGGGATTGTCACTCGTATAGTACTCGGTCGCATAGCGGTTGAGTAAGGCAACTAACTCATTCATTCTTTCATTCATAATCCCATTTTACCACAAAGCAAGCCCTCCTCACAATAGAGAAGGACTGAAAAATGATTCGTAATGAAATATTTTCTAAAAAAGAGAAATTATAACTCTTTTTTAAAATGACTTCGCACATAAACGAGGGATAAACAAGACAGGATGATAACACCGCTTCCAATTATCAGAAAAGAAGAGAGATGGACACTTGGTAGCACCGTCATAAAGCCTTTTGCAATCGGCATAAATAGGATGGCTAAGGTAAAAATGGTGCTTAGGACTCTTCCCAAGTATTCCCCCTCAACCTTGGTTTGAACCTGAGTAAAAGAAATTAACACTGGAAGCTACTACCAAAAGGAAAAAGATCTCTTGCTGGCGCCAAATATAGCGAATCCCTTCTTTCATATCAGCAAAAATATTTTTCCAGCTGAAAGTCTTTTTCTCTTGTTCCTGAGTCTCTTTTTTTGGGAGAAAAGCTACTAAGGTAAATGCGATAAAAAAACTAATGGCATCTAAAACGAGCGTCATATGGAGACTGGCAAATTGTAAAACGAGAAAAGAAAGCACCGGAGAACTGACTCCTACAACCTGTAAAACTAACTCCAAGCGAGAGTTATAGGTCACAATCTCGTCTTTCTCTACAACCTCAGTTATAATGGCTTTGTTAGATGTACGAGAAAATGCAAAGGCAACCGCCTGAACAATATTGGCAAAAATCAAGGCAGCAATCATCAAGCTATCATCTCTGATGAAAGAAATAGCTAAGCAAAGAACGCCACAAATCAAGTCTGTCGTCATCAAAATTTTGCGACGCGAAAATCGGTCTGAAATCACTCCGCCAAAGGGATTGACCAGAATCGATGTGACGAGTTCAGAAATTTGATAAATCCCAAGAACAGTCTGCCCTATCGTTCCCATTGATGCCAACCAAACACTGTTTCCATAATCATAGAGCATATTTCCTATTTTATTAATAGCCCCACGACTAATCAACTGGATTGCATGTCGATTCATATAAAAAGCTCCTCTCAAATTTTGAAACTATTGTATCAAAACTGAAAGGAGTCTCTTTATTTTTCCCTTATTTGGGAAATTTAAGCATTTACAAATTTTTCATAATGTTCCTGATAGTAAGCCACTTGCTCTGGAAGTCCAAGCACATCAAAAATATGCATGGCTTCCTGCATCTGACAACAACCCTCTTCTTTCAGGTCTCTCTGGTAGAGAGCAAAACCTTTAAGATAATGGAAGATATTGCGCTCATAAAGCTTGATACCATTTCCAATCAACTTCTCCACATAGCCCTCAAAATAGTCCGCATCCGCAAAGGATCGATTTTCCAAACAATGCTGGTAACAGTTAAGAGCTAAAATCAAAACAAGTTTTCGATGACGACCAATTTCCTTGTAGTAGTGTTCCCTCTCCATGACTTCTCTGCCAATCCGAGCCACATAGTCCACATTGTAGAAAGTATAGAGATTACCGAAAAGAATCAACTCATACATAGTCCATTCTTCTGTTTGAAAAAGATAATCTGCTACCTTTTCCAAATCACTCTGACTCATCGTGTAACGAGCATCTCTTTGACAAATCAGTCCTTGTAGCAGAATCCAATTCAGCTCAAAATAGAGGGGATTGGTCGAACTCTTAGCCTTTTCAAGTTGTTCTCTTTGAAGCTTTTGAAAACCTGCAATATCATTTGAGTAGTAAAGCGGAATAATCTGTGCCATCAAGGCAACATGTTCATGATTTTGAAAATCCCTAGCCTTGTCCATGAAATTTTCAATAGTCACATGAATATTATCCAAAATCTCAAAGAAACGGGAAACTGCTAAATCAGACTCACCAAGCTCAAAGCGAGATAACTGAGAGGTCGAGCAAGAATCGCCCGCTGCTTCCTTTAAAGAGTAGTTCCCACTGGTTCGAAATTCACGAAATACTTTTCCAAGATGTTCCATCTTTACACCTGCTCTGATAATTCTTCCCACTCAAGCATGGCTTCTTCCTGACGATGGCTGATTTTTTCCAGTTCAGCCTGCATCTCCATGAGTTTTTCAGCGTCATTGGTTTCCAACATTTGTTCAGAGATGGCTTGGCTTTTACTTTCTAGTTCTTCGATTTCAGATTCTAAACTTTCGATTTGTCGCATGAGTTTGCGGGCTTCTTTCTGACTTTCTTTCTGAGCCTGATAATCATTAACTGGACTTTCTTCTTTTTCTTGATTGCTAGTTGAAGCTTCCGCTGTCTGAATCGCTTCTACTTCTGCTTTCTTTTCAACATAGTAGTCGTAATCCCCAAGGTAGAGGGTTGAACCATTTTCGGACAATTCCAAAACATGAGTGGCTACACGATTGATAAAGTAACGGTCGTGACTGACGAAAAGAAGGGTCCCATCAAAGTCAATCAAGGCATTTTCTAGCACTTCCTTGCTATCAATATCCAAGTGGTTGGTCGGCTCGTCAAGAATTAAAAAGTTGTTGTTTTCCATAGAAAGTTTGGCAAGTAACAAACGAGCTTTTTCGCCACCTGACAGCATGCCAACTGATTTCTTAACATCATCTCCTGAGAAAAGGAAGGCTCCAAGTCGATTACGGATTTCAACCTCTGGTGTTAGTTTAAAATCATTCCAAAGTTCATCTAGGACACTATTGCTTGGTGTTAGCTTGCTTTGAGTCTGGTCATAGTAACCAACCTCAACATTGGCACCAAAACGCTTCTCTCCCTTGATAAAAGGGATCTGGTCCACAATAGACTTGATAAAGGTTGATTTCCCGATGCCGTTTGGTCCGACAATCGCAACAGCATTCATCTTACGAAGGTCTAGGTTGATAGGCTCTGAAAATATTTCCCCATCATAGCCAATAGCCGCATTTCAACGGTTAAAACGACATTTCCAGACGTTTTTTCCGACTGGAAGGTCATGTTGGCTGATTTCTTGCCAGCTTCAGGCTTGTCCAAACGCTCCATTTTTTCTAGTTGTTTACGGCGAGATTGGGCACGTTTGGTCGTTGAAGCTCGGACTAGATTGCGATTGACAAAGTCTTCTAGAGCCGCGATTTCCTTCTGTTGCTTTTCATAGTTTTTTGCCTCAGTAGCTAGCTTTTGCTCCTTTAACTCAACAAAGCGAGAGTAATTACCTACATAACGATCTAAGGAATGCTTAGTCAAATCGAGTGTAACCGTCGCAACCTTATCCAAAAAGTAACGGTCGTGACTGACAATAATGAGTGCACCACTATAATTTACTAGGTAATTTTCCAACCAGGCAATGGTTTCGATATCCAAGTGGTTGGTTGGCTCGTCCAAGACCAAGAGATTTGGCTTTTCAAGGAGCATTTTAGCCAGTGCAAGACGAGTATTTTGACCACCTGAAAGCTCAGCAATTTTCATCTGCCACATAGACTCGTCAAACTTGAATCCATTCAAAATCGCTCGAATATCAGCTTCGTAAGTAAAGCCACCATCCTGGCGGAAATTCTCTGACAAACGATCATAATCCGCCATCAGTTTATCCAAATCTTCACCCGACTTTTCACCCATCTCTAATTCCATTTGACGCAGTTGTGTCTCTGCCCGACGCAAGTCATCAAAGACGTGAAGCATTTCATCATAAATGGTATTTTCAGACTCAAAACGGCTATCTTGGGCTAGGTAAGACAGAGAGATATCTTTTTTCTTATTAATTTCTCCACTAGTTGGCTCCTCTTCTCCAACCAAAATCTTTAAAAGAGTAGACTTACCTGCACCATTTTTCCCAACAAGAGCAATTCGGTCTCGTTCATCTACCTGCAGATTAATATTATCAAAAAGAACCTCACCAGCAAAAGATCGTTCAATTTTATTAGCTTGTAAAATAATCATATCTCTATTTTACTATCTTTTTCTCTTTTGCACAATTGCAACGAAAAAAGTTCGAGTCATAAACTCGAACCTTTCATCTTAGTATCCAATGCCTCCACGGAATGTGCGAGCCATATCTTTCAATTCATAGTTTTTAGAAGAGGTATCGATGGTCCATTTTCCATCTTTCTTAGTCATTTTAATTTCATAACCCTCTTTCTTCATGTTATCACTAGTGTCTAGAGGAGTTGAATCAAATTGACTTGGTGCATTTTCTAAAATGTATTTTTCACCAGCTTTCATAGCTTCAGAGTAGTTGCTATATTTACCTTTGTTTTCTTCGTAGAATTTACGGCTCAATTCATAAACATTCAAGTTATCCAAGTCGATTGTTTCTGGTCTAACATAAACAACAGCATAGTCTGGCAAGTATGTCTTCACCTTGTAATCAACTTTTGCTCTCTTAGCATTTGCTTTGATGTAAGCATCTGCGAATGTTCTAAGTTCTGAATCAGACGGTTTGTAGTTATAGAAGCCTTTTCCGAACGATTCTGTAAATTTCTTGATAAACTCTTCTTTATCAGCTTTCGCATCGTTTGTGAATTCAGCACTATTATCAGAAGATTTTTTATCATCAGCAAGCGCAACAACTTGTGACTTATTATCAGTAGCACTTAGGTTCGTTCCACCACCAGAACTTTCCCCATTAAGGTAAACAGCATCGACATATTTTTTCATTACATCTTTCGCTTCATCAATATTGTCTTCATACTGACTTGGATCCACCTTGATTGCTACATCGTTATTCTTTTTAGAATTTTCTTTGATGTCATCGTAAAAGCTAGGTGCAAAGTGAAGTTCATACTTAGCATTCTTATCGACTTCATACACTACATAACCAGCAACGCTCTTTCCTTTAGAAAGACTGTCACCATATGACATAAATTTCGTTTTACTGTCGCTTTCATAAACTTGAATTGGTTGTAATTTTTCATCCTTTTCATTGTATAGCGTGATATCTTGGCTAGTAAAACTAAACTGTTTATCACGATTGTTCTTGATTTCGACTTGAAGTGCAAGGTAGCTTGAAGATGAATCTTCGTCTTTAGGCAATACAAACATACCGTCTTTTACAGAAACTTCAAAGTTTGAGTTCGAGGCAGTACCATTGTCGCTTGCTTTTTTGGAAGCTCCACAGGCAACCAGTGCTAAAGCTGATAAAAGCAAAGCAGAATGCTTAAGAATTTTTTTCATAATGGATTCTCCTTTAATGATTTACTATATTTTACCATACGTAGAATAAAAATCAAAACAGAAACCAGAATTTTTCAAAATATCTTAAATTTATAGAGTTTTTAACTTAGTTTTTTGATTTTTTTCTTCAACAAACCTACAAAATGAATTATAAACTTTCATGTTATAAAGTATCTAATAATTAATTTTCATCCCTAACTTAGTATAAGTAAGCACAGTCCCCACCATTTTCCCGCTAAAGTGCAAAAGTTAATTTCCTACATTTTAAGTTATGCTAACGTTTTACTAAAATGTCAAATCGTGATATAATGAAAGCGATTAAAGCAAATAAACAAAGGAGACACTCTATGACTTACCAAGAAAATTATCAAAAATGGGTTGATTTTGCTGACCTTCCAGACTACCTTCGTCAAGATTTGGAAAATATGGACGAAAAAACTAAGGAAGACGCCTTTTATACCAATCTTGAATTTGGTACCGCTGGTATGCGTGGTTTGATCGGTGCTGGTACAAACCGCATCAATATCTACGTTGTTCGTCAAGCTACCGAAGGTTTGGCTCGTTTGATTGAGTCAAAAGGTGGAAACGAAAAAGAACGTGGTGTAGCAATTGCCTACGATAGCCGTCACTTCTCACCTGAGTTTGCCTTTGAATCTGCGGCAGTTCTTGCTAAACACGGTATCAAATCTTACGTATTTGAAAGCCTCCGTCCAACTCCAGAACTGTCATTTGCAGTTCGTCACCTCAACTGTTTTGCAGGTATCATGATTACTGCCAGCCATAACCCTGCTCCATTTAACGGTTACAAGGTTTACGGTGAAGACGGTGGACAAATGCCTCCACATGACGCGGACGCTTTGACTACTTACATTCGTGCTATCGAAAATCCATTCGCTGTGGAAGTTGCCGATGTAGAAGCGGAAAAAGCTTCTGGCTTGATTGAAGTTATCGGCGAAGCTGTTGATGCAGAATACCTTAAAGAAGTTAAAGACGTAAACATCAACCCAGCCTTGATCGAAGAATTCGGTAAAGACATGAAGATTGTCTACACACCACTTCATGGTACGGGTGAAATGTTGGCTCGTCGTGCTCTTGCTCAAGCAGGATTTGACTCTGTTCAAGTTGTTGAAGCACAAGCAACTGCTGATCCTGACTTCTCAACTGTAAAATCTCCAAACCCAGAAAGCTAGCGACCTTCGCCCTTGCTGAAGAACTTGGTCGTCAAGTTGGTGCAGATGTGCTTGTTGCAACTGACCCTGACGCTGACCGTGTTGGTGTTGAAGTTCTTCAAAAAGATGGTAGCTACCTTAACCTTTCAGGTAACCAAATCGGTGCTATCATGGCTAAATACATCTTGGAAGCCCACAAAAATGCTGGAACTCTTCCTGAAAATGCAGCTCTCTGCAAATCCATCGTATCAACTGACTTGGTAACGAAGATTGCTGAAAGCTACGGCGCAACCATGTTCAACGTTTTGACAGGTTTCAAATTTATCGCAGAGAAAAATCCAAGAATTTGAAGAAAAAAACACAATCACACTTACATGATGGGATTTGAAGAAAGCTTCGGTTACTTGATTAAACCATTCGTACGTGATAAAGACGCCATCCAAGCCGTTCTTGTCGTTGCTGAGCTTGTCGCCTACTACCGTTCACGTGGTTTGACACTTGCTGACGGTATCGAAGAAATCTACAAAGAATACGGCTACTACGCTGAAAAGACTATCTCTGTTACCCTTTCTGGTGTTGATGGTGCAGAACAAATCAAGGAAATCATGGCTAAGTTCCGTAACAATGCTCCAAAAGAATGGAATGCAACAGCTATCACTGTCGTAGAAGACTTCAAGGCTCAAACTGCTACTGCTGCTGATGGTACTGTTACAAACTTGACAACTCCTCCAAGTGATGTGTTGAAATATACACTTGCTGACGGTTCATGGATTGCAGTTCGCCCTTCAGGTACAGAACCAAATCAAATTCTACATTGCTGTTGTGGGTGAAAGCAATGAAGATTCACAAGCTAAGATTGCCAACATCGAAGCAGAAATCAATGCCTTTGTTAAATAAGAAATTATAAAAGATGAGACCAACCAATCTCATCTTTTTTTCGTATCAAATCTAAGCATTTTTAGAAACTTTATGGCATACTAGACTTATCAATGAAAGCGAGGTAATCTCATGGAACAATTTTTAGAAAACATCAAAGACCTTGAAGTCACTACAGTTGCGCGTGCGCAAGAAGCACTTGATAAGAAAGAAACTGCAACCTTCTTTGTTGGTCGCAAAACTTGCCCTTACTGCCGTAAATTTGCTGGCACATTGGCAGGTGTCGTAGCTGAAACTAAAGCCCACATCTACTTCATCAACAGTGAAGAACCAAGCCAACTCAATGAATTGCAAGAATTCCGCTCACGTTATGGAATTCCAACCGTACCAGGATTTGTTCACATTGCAGATGGCCAAATCAAGGTCCGTTGCGACTCTTCTATGTCTGCACAAGAAATCAAGGAATTTGCTGGATTGTAAAAAGCCACTCGTCGAGTGGTTTTTGTATGGTCTAAATTACTTTTTTTCAAGCAAGTCTTGTATCATTCTATGCAGTTCTTCTATCTTTTCAGATTGTTTCTCTAGTAAGATCCTTTGACTCCGTAATTCGTCTTGGAGGTTATCAAGTTTTATCTGCTCATCTGGATTATCCTTTACAAAAAAGTTTGTCAAGGCACTCGTTAACATCCCTATTGTGCCAATACCAACAAGCATTAGTAAAACAGCTAACCACTTCCCAAAAATAGATTCAGGAACAATATCCCCATAACCAACAGTTGTTACCGTTACCAGCGCCCACCAAAGACTATCAGAAAAAGATTTTTCTTCAACAACAGATAAAATTGAACTCCCTACCAGTACAATAAAGGAATTGAGATAAAAAATATAAAGTAAGCCATTTGTCCGTAAGAGTTTGCTTACCTTCTTTCCCAGCTTTCCAGTTAACCCTACGATCCTTAAAAGACGAGTCAGTTTTAGTAATTTTGTCAACCTTGCTAGGCGGAAGATACGTCCTAAACGAAATACTGTAAAAATAGCATTTAAAGGAAGAATAGCTAACAGATCAAAGATATTTTCAAGTATAAATCTCCATTTTTCTTTACTTGAAAAGAACCGCCAACCATAATCTACTACAAAAACAAACCAAATCAGTAAGTCAATAATACTGTATGGAGGACTGTCTAAATCAATCATCTCAGCAAATCCAAGCAAAACAAGGACAACAGATATCAATGCAAGTATGATAATCGTTGTGTCATAATAATCCTTTAATAACCATTTTCTCTTCACACTTCTACTCCTTTAGTTATTTTTATCATTATACCACACTAAAACCCTGACAAAGTACAAAACAAAAGAAGGCACTCGCCTTCTTTTTTATATATCTGTCAATGGTGTTGCAGTATCTGGTGAGGTATCATAAACCTTAAAGTCTACTCCGACTCCCAGATCAGCTTGGGCTAGCTGGTTGACCATGGTCATATGAGCTAGTTCTTTGATATTGTTCTCTTTAGACAAATGCCCAAGATAGATTTTCTTTGTTCGATTTCCCATTGCACGAATCATAGCCTCAGCACCGTCTTCATTAGAAAGGTGACCGAGATCAGATAGGATTCGCTGTTTGAGACGCCAAGCATAAGATCCTGCTCTCAAAATCTCTACATCGTGGTTGGATTCGATGAGATAACCGTCTGCATTTTCGACTATTCCTGCCATACGGTCACTAACATAACCTGTATCGGTCAACATGACGAAGCTCTTGTCGTCTTTCATAAATCGGTAAAACTGTGGTGCTGCTGCATCATGGCTAACACCAAAACTCTCAATGTCGATATCCCCAAAGGTTTTGGTTCTACCCATTTCAAAGATATGCTTTTGCGAAGAATCCACCTTGCCGAGGTACTTACTATTTTCCATAGCCTGCCAGGTCTTTTCATTAGCGTAAAGATCCATACCATATTTACGAGCCAAGACACCGACTCCGTGGATATGGTCTGAATGCTCATGCGTAATCAAAATCGCATCCAGATCTTCAGGTTTGCGATTAATTTCAGCTAGCAGACTAGTAATTTTCTTACCAGACAAGCCTGCATCCACTAGGATTTTCTTTTTTGGGGTTTCCAGATAAAAGGAATTTCCACTGGAACCTGACGCTAAAATACTGTATTTAAAGCCTTTTTCACTCATTCTAGTCTTCTATTTCGTCCTCCCATATTTCTTCTTTTACGGCATCCTTATCATAAGGGAGCACGATGGTAAAGGTCGATCCCTTACCGTATTCACTTTTGGCCCATATAAAACCATTGTGTTGTTTGATGATTTCTTTAGCGATGGCCAGACCTAGACCAGTTCCACCTTGGGCCCGGCTTCTTGCACGATCCACACGGTAAAAGCGGTCAAAAATCTTCGGCAAATCTTGCTTTGGAATACCTAGACCTTGGTCTTTGATAGATAAAATCATTTGGTCGTCTGTGGTCTTCATGCTGACAGTGATTTTTCCACCATCTGGTGAGTACTTGATGGCATTGTTAAGAATATTATCAATCACCTGAGTCATCTTATCGGTATCAATCTCGATCCAAACTGAATTAATAGGGTAATCTCTGACAAGCTCATATTTTTTCTCGTCATCCTGACTTCTCATCTTATCAAAGCGGTTGAGAATAAAGGTGATGAAGGCTGTAAAATTAATCAATTCCACATCTAACTGAGTGGTTGCATTATCAATACGAGATAGATGTAAGAGATCTGTCACCATCCGCATCATACGGTTGGTTTCATCGAGTGAAACCTTGATAAAATCAGGAGCAACAGGATCATACAGAGCTCCCTCATCCAAGGCTTCGAGATAAGATTTAACACTGGTCAAAGGAGTTCGCAACTCGTGACTCACGTTCGAAACAAAGAGTCTTCGCTCACGCTCTTCCTTCTCCTGTTCGGTCGTATCATGTAAAACGGCAACCAAACCAGAGATGAAACCTGACTCACGGCGAACCAGAGCAAAACGTACACGAAGGCTTAGATATTCACCATTCACATCCTGGGAGTCAATCGTCAACTCAGGAATCTGTGTAATTAGATCACGCAGCTCATACTCATCTTCTATCTTAAGCAATTCGAGGATGCTTTTATTCAGAACATCTTCTTTCTGCACACCGAGCTGTTTCTTGGCCATATCGTTGATCATGGTAATCTGGCCACGGCGATTGGTCGCAAGAACGCCATCTGTCATGTAAGAAAGAATACTGTTCAATCGTTTACTCTCTTGTTCCAGATTTTCTTGGGTCAAACGAATAACTTCTGATAAATCGTTCAGATTATTGGTGATATTGGTGATTTCTGTACTTCCTTGCAAGTCCAAAACTTGAGAATAATCACCTGCAATCAAGTCCTTAACCTTTTGATTTATCTCCTTTAGACGGATATTATCCCGACGATTTTCCAGTAACAGCAAGGTCACCACCAAGATAAAACCAAGTAAAATCAAGATAAAGATAAAATCGCTGGTCAGAATAGTTTGTCTAATATCTTCAATCATTATTTCTCATATAGTATCCAACACCACGACGTGTGAGAATGTACTCTGGACGACTTGGAGTGTCTTCTATTTTCTCACGCAAGCGTCTAATGGTCACGTCCACAGTACGAACATCACCAAAATAGTCATAACCCCATACAGTCTCAAGCAAGTGTTCACGCGTAATCACTTGACCAATATGAGATGCCAAGTGATACAAGAGTTCAAACTCACGGTGGGTCAAATCTAACTCCTCACCATATTTCTTAGCCACGTAAGCATCTGGAACGATTTCCAAATCACCGATTTGTAACGGTTGCGCCTTCTTCTCATCAGACTCTTGGCTATCCACAGAAACTAGGTCTGTACGACGAAGCAGAGCCTTAACACGTGCTTGCAACTCACGGTTTGAGAAAGGCTTTGTAACATAATCATCTGCACCTAACTCTAACCAATAACCTTGTCAAACTCGCTATCCTTAGCTGAGAGCATGATAATCGGCACGCTACTAGTCTTACGAATAGATTTAGCCACTTCTAAACCATCAATTTCAGGTAGCATCAAGTCGAGAATAATAATATCTGGTTGCTCTGCTTCAAATAACTCGATTGCCTCACGACCATTGAAGGCTGTAACAACTTCATAACCTTCCTTGACCATATTAAACTTAATAATATCTGAGATTGGTTTCTCATCATCTACAATTAATATTTTTTTCATTTTATCACCTTTTCTTTATCTATTATAACAAAAAAATGTAAAGAAGGCACAAATGGCTACTGTAAGCCTTCATCTTCAAAACTTGTTTTATAAGCCTGCCAAATTTTTTGTTGAGGCTTCGCAAGTGGATAATCAGAAAACTCCTGAGGAGAAACCCAGCGAATTTCTCTGTCCGAAAACTGTTTTGTTTCCAACACTTGACCAGCTAGGATTTGAATATGCCATTTCCGATGACTAAATACATGCTTGACCTGGTCAAATACTTGCTGGGACCAATTCACTTCTAAATCATAATCCTGCTCAAAGTTTTCTTGAGGGCTTGGTCCAAATGCTCTGCTTTCCTCTTTGACTTGTGAAAAGAGATCTAGCTGATCGTCATCACTTGAGAAATCATCAACTTCGATCAAAGGGAAGTGCCAAAAACCGGCTAGTAGTTTCTCGCTTTCATTTTTCTCTAGTAAATATTGCCCACGGTCATTGCGTACAACTAAAGCCTTGAGATAAATTGGGAGAGGTTTTTTCCTGGGTTCTTTAATCGGATATACATCCATAGTTCCGTTCTGATAGGCTGCGCTAAAGTCCTTAACAGGGCTTTCTTCTGGTCGAGGGTTAACTGGAGCCTCTATGTCAGACCCTAAATCCATCAGAGCTTGGTTAAAGTCACCTGGTCGTTTCGGGTCAATCAAGATTTCCATCATTGCCTGAAAAATTTTGCGATTGCTGGGAACTCCGATATCATGATTAACCTCAAACAAGCGTGCCAAAACCCGCATGACATTGCCATCAACCGCTGGCTCAGGCAAATTAAAAGCGATACTGGAAATAGCTCCCGCAGTGTAAGGGCCAATCCCTTTTAAACTAGAAATTCCTTCATAGGTGTTTGGAAATTGACCCCCAAAGTCAGCCATAATCTGCTGGGCTGCAGCCTGCATATTGCGTACGCGGGAATAATAGCCCAAACCTTCCCATGCTTTCAGTAAACGCTCCTCAGGGGCATTGGCCAGACTTTCAACAGTTGGAAACCAGTCCAAGAATCGTTCGTAGTATGGAATAACTGTATCCACTCTGGTCTGCTGAAGCATGATTTCAGATACCCAGATATGATAAGGATTTTTACTTCTCCGCCAAGGCAAATCTCGCTTGTTTCATCATACCAGTTGAGGAGTTTTTCACGAAAAGAAATAATCTTCTCCTCCGGCCACATGACGATACCGTATTCTTTCAAATCTAACATATATCTAGTATAACATAGAAGCTTCTAACTGTCCTTTTCTCAGTACTAAAAAGCCTCTTCCCATGGGAAAGAGGACTAAATCTTATTGATGAACTGCTTGAGCTGCTGTGATAAGGGTCAACTTGTACACATCATCTGCATTACATCCACGAGAAAGGTCGTTAACTGGTTTGTTCAATCCTTGCAAAACAGGTCCGACAGCCGCAAAACCACCGAGACGTTCTGCCATCTTGTACCCAATATTTCCTGCTTCGATACCTGGGAAGACAAAGACATTTGCTTGACCAGCTACATTACTTCCTGGAGCTTTAAGAGCTGCAGTTTCAGGAACAAAGGCAGCGTCAAATTGCAACTCACCATCAATCTCAAGGTCGGGACGCAAGTCGTGAGCAATTTTTGTAGCTTCCACTACCTTATCAACACTTTCACCAAAACCTGAACCTTTAGTAGAATAGCTTAGCATAGCAATTTTAGGTTCAATACCAAACATTTTAGCTGTGATTGCTGAATTGATCGCAATTTCAGCCAAAGCTTCTGCATCTGGATTGATGTTAATGGCACAGTCTCCAAATAGGTAACGTTCCGTACCACGAACCATGAGGAAAGCACCTGAAGTACGAGTTACATTTGGACGAGTTTTGATAATTTGAAGGGCTGGGCGAACTGTTGAGGCAGTTGAGTGAATCGCACCAGATACCATACCGTCAACCAAGCCCAAGTAGACTAGCATCACACCAAAGTAGTTGACATCTTCAACCAAAACTTTGCGCGCTTCTTCTTCAGTCATTTTGCCCTTACGACGCTCTACCAAAGCAGCAACCATTTCTTCGAATTGAGGATAATGTTGAGGATCAATCACTTCATAACCATCCATGATCCCTTCGATTTCGAGATAAATTTTAATTTTTTCAGGGTTTCCGAGCAAAACAGGGATTACTTCTGTTTCTTTTACCAAGCGTTTTGTTGCTTGAAGAATACGTGGCTCTTCCCCTTCAGGGAGAACGATACGAGCATTTTTGCCAACTAGGTTGGCTTTGAGATTTTCAAAAACTTCCATGAGTTTTCTCCTTTAAGAAAATAAATTATACTCCAAATAGATTTTAAAGAGTATTAGTTGATAACTGAGTAATAAGATTGCTGAAATCATCCGGTAAGGGGCTTTCTAGTTGCAAATCTTGCTCTAGAAAGGGATGATAAAAAGATAAATAATGACAATGCAAGGCCTGGCGTTGAATCCCATCGTCTAGGCCGCCTCCATAGAGATCGTCTCCCAACAAAGGAAAACCAATATGAGAAAAATGCACTCGGATTTGGTGGGTTCGCCCAGTATGCAGGCGAATATCAACTAGGTGAATATTTCCATAGGACGCTACAACTTTGTAAGACGTATGAGCGTATTTCCCACCTTTGGCAACCCGTCTCGTGATAATAGAATCTTCATCACGCGCAATCGGGGCAATAATCTCCCCCTCTGGCTCCAAGTCACCATCTCCTTTAACAAGTGCAAAATAGCTTTTTTCGATAGACTTTCGTTGCAGTTGCTTGTCTAATCGTGCATGAGCATAACCGTGCTTGGCAAAGAGCATCAAACCAGATGTATCTCTATCAAGCCTAGTCACGATGTGAACTTGCTGGTTTTCATATTCTTGCTTAACATAGTAGCCCTTGATAAAATTAGCAATGGTATTGGAATGATTGACACTGGGGATGGAAGCTACTCCATAAGGTTTATTCAAAACCAGAAAATGGTCATCCTCATAGAGAACATCCAGTGGACGCTCAATTGCTTCAAGACTCTCAAACCCTTCCTCCGCTGGAATGTCAATAGTTACCCTGTCTCCAATATCTAAGAGATAAGTCGCATTTTGTGGTTGGTCATTGACCAGAATAGCCCCGCCTCGAAACTTAATCTTAGCCAAAAGTCCCTTAGAAACCTCATGTTTCTTGAGGAAAGTTTTAACTTTGACGTGCTCATCTGCGGTAAATTCGAACCTCATTCATCCACCTCGCCGATGAAGGCATCTTTGACACGATTCCAGAAACTAGTATGACTTGGTGTCGCTACGAAGTGAATCTTGTGATGGTCGATTTGATACTCAATCCGTTCGATATTACGGAAGGAATAGACGCTGTTATCGACTGATATCGTGTGGTAATCATTGCGTGTCGGCAAGAGCTCAATCTTATCTTTTTTGGGAATAATGATTGATGAACCCAAAGTGCGATAGACTCGGTTGTTAAGACTTGCTATTTCCGTCAACTGTAAGGCTTCAATGGTCGGATGCAAAACAGCTCCACCCAAGGATTTGTTGTAGGCAGTACTTCCCGTCGGCGTTGAAACAGTCACTCCATCTCCACGAAATCGCTCGAACGGAACATGGTTAATGATGATATCCGCAACCATGGTGCGGTCTGATCGACGGATGCTGGCTTCATTTAAAGCACGGAAGATTTTCACCTCTCCATTTTCAAGCGTTACCTTAACATTCAAGACCGGATAAGAAACTTTGGCACCAGTATCTAGTAAAAGATTGGTCACCAATTGATCCAGCTCAAAATCACGATAATCTGTGTAAAATCCTAAATGCCCTGTATGAACACCTACAAATCGAACCTTGTCTAACTGATTCTCATACTTGTGAAAGGCAGACAAAAGCATCCCGTCACCACCAATGGAAATGACGATATCGGGATTGGTATCGTTCAGTATAAAATGTTGTTTCTTGAGTTTTTCCCTCAGCTCATGCAAGACCTTCTGACTCTGAGGTTTTCTATTTGCTATGAGGTCAACTCGTTTACCTGTATTCTTCATCTGTATCGTCACTATTTCCTACACCATCGTTTAATTTTCTGCTCAATGGATCAAAGAGAGCCTGCGCTTCCTGGATATCGTCACGAATCTTACCCATTTCTTCATCCAGTTGATAGGCTATTTTCGCTGTGATTTCCAGTCTTTCCTGATTTCTTCTGGAAAATCACCCTGATACTTATAATTGAGCGAGTGTTCAATCGTAGCCCAGAAATTCATGGCTAAAGTCCGTATTTGAATTTCTGCCAAAATCGTCTTAGCTCCGTTGATCGTATCAACCGTGTACTCGACAACCACGTGATAAGAACGATAGCCCGAAGCCTTACGATGAGTGATATAATCTCGTTCCTGAACGATTCTCATATCTTGGCGTTTACGTAGAATCTCAACTACCTCTTTGACGTCATCAACAAACTGGACCATGACACGTAAACCAGCAATATCTTGCAAGTCATTTTCTAAAGTTGCATAAGTAATTCCTCGACGAGCCATCTTTTCTTTGATACTTTCAATCGGTTTGACACGACCCGTTACAAACTCGATCGGAGAATGCTTATTTTGCTTACGATACTGTTTGCGAATTCCCCGAAGTTTAATCTTCAATTCACCAACAGCCTGAATGTAAGGATCTAAAAATTCTTCCCATTCTATGGTCATACTTTCTCCCTTGTAATGTTTGATTGCTCTGTCGAAAATCTTTGATTTTTTCAGTACATTCGTATACAATAAATACATTGTCCATTATACCATAAATCGCTTTCAAAGATATAGAAAAGGTTGAAAAAATGAAACATTTAGAAATAGAATTGAAAACACTTCTGAAAAAAGAGGAATATGATCATCTAAAAAAACAGTTTTCCCATATCCAACCCGTTCTTCAGAAGAACTACTACATTGACACACCAGATTTCCAATTGCATGAAAAGAAGGTTGCCATGCGCATTCGCACTTTTGCAGATTGGGCGGAATTGACCTTAAAAGTACCTCAAACTGTAGGAAATATGGAATACAACCAGAAACTAACTCTTCCAGAAGCTGAATCGTACCTCGAAAAACAAAAACTACCTCCAGGGCTCGTTCTAGAGAAACTCGCTAAGATTGGCATCGAAAGCCATGACTGGCTTGTTCTAGGCTGCCTTTCCACTCTACGTTATGAAATGAAAGCTGAGATTGGCTTAATGGCCTTAGATGAAAGTCGATACTTTGACCAGATGGACTATGAACTCGAGCTTGAAGTCACCGACCATGAAAAAAAGGGAAAGAAGATTTTTCAGAGATTTTTTTAGATGAAAAATCAGATTACTTATCAGAAAGCTCCATCAAAAATTAATTCGTTTTATTAAAAGCATGAAAAAAAGCTGAAATAATCTCCTTTTTTTGGTAAAATAGAAAAGATAAAAATAAAAGAATCTGGCTTTGAAAAACAAAACTTTCTCAGAGAAGATTCGCAAAGTTTACAGAGGACGGTCTATAATGTCAGATAGAAACAACATGAAACTTTTCACCCTAAACTCTAACCATGAAATCGCTCAAAAGATTGCGGATACAGTTGGTGTACCTCTCGGGAAGTTATCCTCTCGACAATTTTCTGACGGCGAAATCCAGGTCAACATTGAAGAAAGTGTCCGTGGTTACGATGTCTACATCATCCAGTCAACCAGCTACCCTGTTAGCAACCACTTGATGGAGTTGTTGATCATGGTTGATGCTTGTGTACGTGCAAGTGCTCATAGTATCAACGTTGTCCTTCCTTACTTTGGTTATGCGCGTCAGGACCGTATCGCTTCTTCTCGCGAACCCCTCACTGCAAAACTAGTTGCCAATATGCTTGTCAAAGCTGGTGTAAGCCGTGTTCTAACACTTGACCTCCATGCTGTTCAGGTCCAAGGTTTCTTTGACATTCCTGTAGACAATCTTTATACTGTTCCTCTATTTGCTAAGCACTACTGTGATAAAGGTCTTCTTGGCTCTGATGTCGTTGTTGTTAGTCCAAAGAACTCTGGTGTTAAACGTGCACGTAGTTTGGCTGAATACCTTGATGCTCCTATCGCTATCATTGACTACGCCCAAGATGATTCTGATCGTAACGAAGGCTATATCATTGGGGATGTTGAAGGCAAAGGCTATCTTGATTGACGACATCCTAAATACTGGTCGTACATTCTCTGAAGCAGCCAAAATCGTTGAACGTGAAGGCGCAACTGAGATTTATGCAGTATCCAGTCACGGTTTATTTGTTGAAGGTGCAGCAGATCTTCTTGACGCTACAAACATCAAAGAAATCCTCGTGACGGACTCAGTAGCAACCAAAGAAAGAACTCCAGAAAATGTATGTTACATTACTGCTAGCGAATTAATCGGAGATGCTATCGTCCGCATCCATGAAAGAAAACCAGTCAGCCCACTCTTTGCTTACAACAAAAAGAAATAAGGTGATTCTTTGATTTATTTGGACAATGCTGCTACGACTCCTATGTCAGCAGTAGCTATTTCTGAAATGACTAAGGTCATGCAAGAAACTCATGGTAATCCTTCTAGTATTCATAGCCATGGTCGGCAGGCTGGCAAACTCTTGCGAGAAGCTCGTCAGGACTTAGCCCTCTTACTAGGAACCAAACCTCAACATATCTTTTTTACATCTGGCGGTACAGAAAGTAATAATACAGCCATTATCGGCTATTGTCTCCGTCATCAAAATCGTGGAAAACATATCATCACGACAGCTATTGAACACCATTCTGTGCTTGAGACTATCGATTATCTGGTACAACATTTTGGTTTTGAAGCGACCATCATCCAACCAGTAAATCAAGAAATCACTGCGCAGCAGATTCAAGAAGCTTTACGTGACGATACCATTCTCGTTTCCACCATGTATGCTAATAATGAAACAGGTAGTCTCTTACCTATCGCTGAGATTGGACGTATTTTAAAAGAACATCCTGCTGCTTATCATGTTGATGCTGTTCAAGCTATCGGAAAAATCCCTATCCATCCTGAAGAATTAGGAATTGATTTCCTTAGCGCTTCTGCCCACAAATTCCATGGACCAAAAGGAGTTGGCTTTCTTTATGCTTCTTCCACGGGCTTTGATTCCTACCTTCACGGTGGAGACCAAGAACAAAAGAAACGGGCTGGAACAGAAAATCTCGCTGCCATTGTAGGTATGGTCGCTGCTCTCAAAGAGGATTTAAATAACCAAGCTAAGCATTACCAAAAACTAAGCGCACTCAAATCTGCTTTTTTAGAAGAAATTGCTAATTTAGACTACTATCTCAATGAAAGTCAAGACCAACTGCCTTATGTTTTGAATATCGGTTTTCCTGGTCAGAAAAATGATTTGCTTTTACTTCGGTTAGACCTTGAGGGAATTTCAATTTCTACCGGTTCCGCTTGTACTGCTGGTATTGTGCAAACCAGTCATGTGCTTGAAGCATTTTATGGACCAGATTCACATCGATTGAAAGAATCTGTCCGTATCAGTCTCTCTCCTCTTAACACTGAGGAGGAACTGAAACAACTCGCACAAACCTTAAAAAATATTATTGGAGATTAATCTAATGGCATTCGAAAAAACCATTAAACTACAAAACTGCCGCTACGACTATACACTTAGCCCAACTGTCAAAAAGTTCACACTGAAAGACAATACTTTCTTTGAAACAAAAGTTGGAAACTTCGAACTGACTCGTCTACTTGAAAAAGTACCCAACAGTGGTGAAGGTTTCAACCTAAAAATCATCATCAATAAAGACCTTACAGGTGCTAAACTCAACATCACTGACAAATCTGGCCTTCGTTTGGTGAATATCTTTAAATCAGAAGATCACCATATTCACCAAGAAAAATTCTACTTCCTCATGGACAGTTTAGTAGAACGCGGTATCTTCACTAAAGAAGAAAGATAATTGACTATGTATCGACTTACCTATCAAGATAACTATCACGTAGAACGTACACTTGAATATAAGGATTACGAAGAGCTTATGTTATCTCTATCAGGCTGTGTGACCCTACCTGATACTCACCTTATCATTCAGCTCCTTAACGCTGAATGATAAGGTGATTTATCAAGGATTGGTTGGCGATCTCTACCGTTTTCTATCACAAGCTCATTTTTCAGATAAAAACTAAGAAATTTCTTAGTTTTTTCTTGTTTTTGTTGATTTTTTCACAATGTTTCTATAAAATAGAAGAATAGAAAGGTTGTGATTTTGTGAAAGATAAACAGTCTGCTATTCCAAAAGCAACAGCAAAAAGACTCTCTCTTTACTATCGAATTTTCAAGAGATTTCATGCAGAAAAAATCGAACGTGCCAACTCCAAGCAAATTGCAGAGGCTATCGGTATCGACTCTGCGACCGTTCGTCGGGATTTTTCCTATTTTGGTGAACTAGGTCGTCGTGGTTTTGGTTACGATGTCAAAAAATTGATGAATTTTTTTGCTGATCTCCTAAATGATAACTCCATTACAAATGTTATGTTAGTTGGAATCGGAAATATGGGCCATGCCCTTCTCCACTACCGCTTCCACGAGCGTAACAAGATGAAAATTATCATGGCCTTTGACCTAGATGACCATCCAGAAGTTGGGAGCCAGACACCTGATGGAATTCCAATCTATGGTATCTCACAGATTAAAGAAAAAATCAAAGAAGCAGATGTCAAAACTGCTATCCTAACAGTTCCAAGTGTTAAATCACAAGAAGTTGCCAATCTTTTGGTTGATGCAGGTGTAAAAGGGATTCTCAGTTTTTCCCCTGTTCACCTTCACCTCCCAAAAGATGTGGTCGTTCAGTATGTCGATTTGACAAGCGAACTCCAAACCCTCCTCTATTTTATGCGTAAAGAGGATTAGAAAGCGAAAGCATTTATGAAAAAACCAGTTATTGGGATTACAGGAAATGAAAAAGCTCATCCAGATGATGACATCATGATGAGCTATGCAGCAAAGGGCTTCGTTGAAGGAGTCAAGGACGCTGGCGGAATTCCAATCATCCTACCGATTGGTGATCAAGAAATGGCTGCCTATTACATCAGTATCATTGATAAGCTCATCCTAACGGGTGGGCAAAATGTTGATCCAAAATACTATGGTGAATCAAAGGCTATTGATAGTGATGACTACCACCTTCAAAGAGATATTTTTGAACTAGCACTTATCAAAGAAGCGATTAAGCAAAAGAAACCAATTTTCTCTGTTTGTCGGGGTACTCAACTTTTCAATGTCGCCATGGGAGGCACGCTACACCAAGATATCGAGGATCATTGGCAGGACTGTTCAGCCGAATACACGACTCAACGCCTCGTAACGGAACCTGATACCATTCTCCGAGAAATCTATGGAGAAATCTCTCATATCAACTCCTTCCACCACCAGAGTATTAAAGATCTAGCTTCAAATCTTAAGGTTGTAGCACATGATCCTAAAGATGGAATCATTGAGGCTGTGACAACTACGGACGGCTTTCCTTATCTTGGTGTTCAATGGCATCCTGAATTTCTCTTTGAAAATCGCCCCAAAGATAAAACGCTATTTGACTATGTTGTTAACGAACTCTAAATCAGATCCGTCTTTTCACGGTAACTAAAGTAATCAGAGTGAGAGACAATCAGATGGTCCAAGAAAACAATTCCCATCAGTTCGCAAGCTTCCTTGACTAGCTTAGTGACATGATCATCATTTCGACTAGGAGATACAGAACCAGATGGATGATTGTGAACGAGAATCACAGAGGTTGCCATATGCTTCAATGCATAGTGAAGGATTTCTCTCGGTTCAGCAATACTACGTGTCGCAGAGCCGATGAAAATGGTCTGCTGATGAATGATTTGATTTGAGTATTGAGATAGAGCGCCACTAGGTGCTCTTGTTTTTTGTCGCCAAGCTCCTGTTGCATTTTCTTGGCTAGCTTTTGACTGCTGAGAATGCTTTCCATCTCAAGGGTTTCATGTTTATGAATACGATGCCCCAGTTCAATCACTGCTTGTAGTTCAATGGCTTTAATCCGTCCAATACCAGACAGACTCTGCAATTCCTGCAGGGTCATTTTCTTTAAATCAGTTAGACTGTTAAGACTATCCAAGACTTTCTGAGCAATTTCAAATACATTAGCCTGACGTGTTCCGGTTCTAAGCAGAATAGCTAGTAATTCTTGATTACTCAGAGCCTCTACTCCTTCTTTAACTAGTCTTTCTCTAGGCAAGAGTGAATCTTCTTGGAATGAAATACTGTACATAAAAATCCTCCTCACTTTATTATTCGTGAGAAGGATGGAAAATTAGATTTTTTTCTCAATTGGGGCAACACTGGCTAAGAGTTTTTTCAGCCCCACTTCTGGGAAATTGATTTTCAATTCCTGAGTATCGCCACTACCCGAAACTTCTAGGACCGTTCCCTCTCCCCATTTCTTGTGAAGAGCAATGTCCCCAATGGACCAACTTGTATCAGTCGAATCTTTTTTATTTCCGGCTACAAATTGTCCAAATGGGAGACCACTTGACTGGATAGAGCTTGGTGCGGCATTGCGTTTCCGTTCTTGAAGGGCTTGAGCTAAGCTCATACCTTGACCGAAAGCAATCCCACCACTGCTATAAGATGCCTTAAAGCTAGTATTCGCTGGACGAGCCAAGCCTTGATAGTCAAGTAAGTCCGAACTGATTTCATTGATAAAACGAGTTGGACGATTATAATTGGTACGACCAAAAAGCAGACGAGAATTTGCATTGGTCAGATAGAGGATCTTCTCAGCGCGCGTGATACCGACATAGGCCAAACGGCGTTCTTCTTCTAGCTCATCTGGATCTTCAGCCGCACGGCTAAGCGGAAATACATTTTCCTCCATCCCAATGATAAAGACAACTGGGAACTCTAGTCCTTTCGCTGCATGGAGGGTCATCAAGGTTACTTCAGATGTCTCCTGACTGCCTGAATCCGTATCCGCAATCAAGGCTAAGTCATTCAAGAAACGACTGAGTTTATCTAAACCTGTTTCCTCTTCCTGACTATCAGGATTGTCATCAAAGTTCTTGGTAACAGATAGGAACTCTTCAATATTTTCAACCCGCGCCTTGCTTTCCAAGGTCGCTTGGGCATTAAAGAATTTCCACATAACCTGTTTTTTCAAGAACCGCTTCAACTAACTCTGTAATGCTTAATTGATCCAGTTGCTCTCGCAAATCCAAAATCATATTGGCAAAATCCCATATAGACTGGGCTGCTTTTCCTTTGATGCCAGACAGCATGATATTGGCTGAAGCATCCAGCATGGACATCTCTTGTAGGTTAGCAAAGTCGCGAATTTTCTCAACAGTACCTGGCCCGATTCCGCGCTTAGGCTCGTTGATAATGCGCTCAAAACTGATATTGTCACTTAAATTAGAAATAAGATTCAGATAAGCAATAATATCACGGATTTCCTTACGGCTGTAGAACTTAGTCCCACCAACCATGGTATAAGGAATATTGGACTTGAGCAGGGCTTCCTCAATGGTACGGGATTGCGCATTAGTCCGATAAAGAACTGCAAAATCCTTGTGGAGGAAGTTTTGACTACGACCAAGTTCATCGATGGTTTTTGCTACAAAAACAGCCTCATCCTGTTCGTCATTTGCGCGATAGTAAATAATCTGCTCTCCATCCGCATTCTGAGTCCAGAGATTCTTAGGACGACGATTTTTATTGTTTTTGATGACGTCATTGGCGGCTTGGAGAATGGTTTTTGTTGAACGATAATTTTCTTCTAACAAAACAACCTTGGCGTTAGGGTAGTCTTTCTCAAAATCCAAGATATTCTGCATATCAGCCCCACGCCAACCGTAGATAGATTGGTCTGCATCACCGACCACGCAGATATTTTTAAAGCGTGAAGCCAAAAGTTTGACCAGTTGGTACTGTGCATGGTTGGTATCTTGGTACTCATCAACGTGAATGTACTGGAACTTCTGCTGATAGTAGGTCAGAACATCAGGATTCTGATCAAAGAGACGCAGGGTCAGCATAATCAAATCATCAAAGTCAACCGACTCAGATTGACGAAGCTCTTTTTGATAGGCTGTGTAACACTGAGCCACGATTTGCGTATACATATCACCAGCTTGAGCAGCATATGCGGCATCATCAATCAGGTCATTCTTAGCATTGGAAATGGTTCCCAAAATGGTCCGTTCATTCCACTTTTTAGGATCCAAGTTTAACTGCTTGAGGATTCGTTTCATGAGGGTTCGCTGTTCACCAGGATCTACAATGGTGAAATTACGATTGTAGCCAATATGATCCGCATCGCGACGTAGGATACGAACACACATGGAGTGAAAGGTCGCAATCAGACAGTCCTGAGTAGCTGGATTGAGCCCATAGGCACGCTCCTTCATCTCACGAGCAGCCTTATTGGTAAAGGTAATGGCCAAGATATTCCAAGGATTGACCATCTTTTCATCAATCAAGTAAGCGATTCTGTGAGTTAAAACACGAGTCTTTCCAGAACCAGCCCCCGCCATGATTAACAAGGGCCCTTCTGTCGTTTGCACCGCCTCGGCTTGACGGTCATTCATTCCATTCAATAATGCGTTCATTTTCTCTTCCTTACTCTTGAAGTCAATGTTTCTATTATATCAGAAATCAGGGAAAATATCTTTACATAGACCGGTTGCGTCTAGAAAGTAACTCTATTATCAGCTGAAGACAACTCCTCATATCTAGACAAGAAAATGAGTTTGGATAGCTTTTCCAAACTCATTTAAATCAATTGCAATTTACTAGAACAATCCTAGAACGGTTCCGTCACTTTCAACATCCATGTTGAGAGCTGCTGGTCGTTTTGGAAGTCCTGGCATGGTCATGACATCACCAGTAAGAGCAACGATGAAGCCAGCACCCAATTTTGGTACCAATTCACGAATGGTAATTTCAAAGTTTTCTGGTGCTCCAAGTGCATTTGGATTATCAGAGAAACTATATTGAGTTTTAGCCATACAGATTGGCAATTTGTCCCAACCATTTTGAGCGATTTGGGCAATTTGCGTTTGAGCTTTCTTCTCAAAGTTCACTTTGCTACCACGGTAGATTTCAGTGACAATCTTTTTCAATCTTTTTCTTGGACAGAAAGGTCGTTGTCATAAAGACGAGTGTAGTTTGCTGGATTTTCTGAGATTGTCTTGACAAGCGTTTCGGCAAGTGCTACACCACCTTCTGCCCCATCAGCCCAGACACTTGCTAGTTCAACTGGCACATCAATAGAAGCACAAAGTTCTTTCAAAGCTGCAATTTCAGCTTCTGTATCAGTAACAAATTCGTTAATCGCAACAACTGCTGGAATACCAAACTTACGGATGTTCTCAACGTGGCGTTTCAAGTTAGCAAAACCTGCACGAACTGCTTCCACATTTTCCTCTGTCAAAGCGTCCTTAGCTACACCACCATTCATCTTAAGGGCACGAAGGGTTGCAACGATGACAACAGCATCTGGAGAAGTTGGCAAGTTTGGTGTCTTGATATCAAGGAATTTCTCAGCACCAAGGTCCGCACCAAAACCAGCTTCAGTAACTGTGTAGTCCGCTAAGTGAAGGGCTGTAGTCGTTGCCAAAACAGAGTTACATCCATGAGCGATATTGGCAAATGGACCACCATGTACAAAGGCAGGTGTACCGTAAATTGTCTGAACCAAGTTCGGTTTGATAGCATCTTTCAAAATCAATGCTAAAGCTCCTTCAACCTGCAAATCACCAACAGTAACTGGCGAACGATCGTAACGATAGCCGATAACGATATTCGCCAGACGGTGTTTCAAATCTTCAATATCGGTCGCCAAGCAAAGAATGGCCATGATTTCTGAAGCTACGGTAATGTCAAAGCCATCCTCACGAGGAATACCATTTAGAGGACCACCAAGGCCAACAGTCACATGACGAAGGGCACGGTCGTTCAAGTCCACCACACGTTTCCAAAGGATTCGACGTTGGTCGATTCCCAGCTCATTTCCTTGGTGTAAGTGGTTGTCAATCAAGGCAGAAAGAGCGTTGTTAGCAGTTGTAATGGCATGCATATCCCCGGTAAAGTGAAGGTTGATGTCCTCCATTGGCAACACTTGGGCATAACCACCACCGGTCGCACTCACCCTTAATCCCCATTACTGGGCCAAGAGACGGTTCGCGAATAGCAATCATGGTTTTCTTACCAATCTTGTTCAAGGCGTCTGCCAGACCAATGGTAATGGTTGACTTTCCTTCACCTGCAGGTGTTGGGTTGATGGCAGTAACCAAGATCAATTTACCAACTGGATTGCTCTCAACTGCACGAATTTTATCAAAGCTGAGCTTAGCCTTGTACTTCCCGTACAATTCCAAATCGTCGTAAGAAATACCCAATTTCTCAACAACATCAACGATTGGTTTCAACTCAATACTCTGTGCGATTTCAATATCTGTTTTCATTCAAAAACTCCTCTAACCTCTAATATGATAATTCATTATAACACAAAACAAGATTTTTAACATCCATAAACTCTCTAAACGTTCGTAAATATCCTGAATTTCAAGATTTTTAGAGCGCTTTGAAAAATTTTATATGGCTTTATAGTTATAAACTATAGTGTAGCTTTGTTTTAGCAAAATTTTATCGCTTTCATTTTACTTACTGTTTATTTGTGTACAATAGTGCTATGAAAATTTTAGTCACGTCAGGCGGTACCAGTGAAGCTATTGATAGTGTCCGCTCTATCACTAATCACTCGACTGGTCGCTTGGGGAAAATCATCACCGAAACCCTACTTGCTGCGGGGCATGAAGTTTGTTTGATAACGACAAAACGAGCTCTTAAGCCAGAACCTCATCCCAACCTAAGCATTCGAGAAATTAATAATACCAACGACCTTCTAGTTGTGATGCAAGAACTTGTTAAGGAATATCAGGTCTTATTCCACTCAATGGCCGTATCTGATTACACTCCTGTTTATATGACAGGGCTTGAGGAGGTTCAGGCCAGCTCCAATCTAGAAGAATTTTTAAGCAAGCAGAATCATCAGACTAAGATTTCTTCAACTGATGAGGTTCAGGTCTTATTCCTGAAAAAAACACCCAAAATCATCTCTTTGGTCAAAGAATGGAACCCTGCCATTCATCTGATTGGTTTCAAACTATTGGTTGATGTCTCTGAGGATTATCTCATTGAGATTGCTAGAAAAAGTCTTATCAAGAACCAAGCAGACTTAATCATCGCAAATGACCTGACTCAAATTTCAGCAAACCAGCATCAAGCAATCTTTGTTGAGAAAGAGGAACTCCAAACCGTTCAAACCAAAGAGGAAATAGCAAACCTCCTCCTTGAAAAAATTCAAGCATACGATTTTTAGAAAGGAAAGCCATGGCAAATATTCTCATCGCAGTGACAGGTTCCATTGCCTCCTATAAATCAGCTGATCTAGTCAGTTCCTTGAAGAAACAGGGCCATCAGGTCACTGTCTTAATGACTGAGGCAGCGAGAGAGTTTATCCAACCGCTGACACTACAGGTCCTCTCTCAAAATCCTGTCCACCTTGATGTCATGCAGGAACCCGCTCCTGATCAAGTCAATCATATCGAACTAGGCAAAAGGACTGACCTTTTTATTGTAGCCCCAGCTACTGCTAATACCATAGCAAAGTTAGCCCATGGATTTGCGGACAACATGGTGACAAGTACAGCACTTGCCCTGCCAGACCACGTCAAAAAGTTAGTCGCGCCAGCCATGAATACAAAGATGTATGACCATCCGGCAACCCAGGCTAATCTAAAAACATTAGAGACCTATGGTTATCAGATCATCTCTCCAAAAGAATCTCTACTAGCCTGTGGCGATCACGGCAAAGGCGCCCTAGCTGACCTGAATACTATATTAGAAAGAATAAAGGAAACCCTCGATGAACAAACGCTCTAACATTGCCCCAATTGCTATCTTTTTTGCAGTTATGCTCGTTATCCACTTTTTGAGCTCTCTCCTATTTAATCTTTTCCCATTTCCAATTAAACCAACTATCGTTCATATTCCAGTAATCATTGCTAGTATCATTTACGGCCCACGAGTTGGTGTTACACTTGGTTTCTTGATGGGACTGCTAAGCTTAACGGTAAACACGATTACCATCCTTCCAACCAGCTACCTCTTCTCACCATTCGTACCGAACGGAAACATTTACTCTGCGATTATCGCTATTGTCCCTCGCATTTTGATCGGTCTGACACCTTACTTGGTCTATAAACTGATGAAAAATAAAACTGGGCTAATCCTAGCTGGTGCCCTTGGTTCCCTTACCAACACCGTCTTTGTCCTTGGGGGATCTTCTTCCTTTTTTTGGAAATGTCTTCGACGGCAATATCCAAAAACTCCTAGCAACCGTCATTTCTACAAACTCAATTGCCGAGCTTGTCATTTCTGCCGTTCTAACAGTAGCAATTGTCCCACGTTTACAAACCTTGAAGAAATAAAAAATCAACTCCACTTTCATCCTGAAGGTGGAGTTTAGCATTTAAAACATAAGAAACATCAATAGAATATGAAAGCCAAAGCGCAGGAGCTGATACGAAAGAGGGTAGGTTGCTGGCTTTTTCTGGCTATCCAAGTATAGGGTTAGTGATAGAAAAAAACCAAACCAAATGCAATCACCAATCTGACGAAATAAGCAATTTCGAGTATTGCTGCCATCAAAAGAAAACCTAATAAAGGAAGGCTAAAGAGTGAAACAGCCAGACTGCTTGCTAATAGAGAGAGTAGAGACAGGACCAATAAACTATAAACTAGGAAACGAGTCCAACCTGAGACTACTTTCCCTTCACTTTTCTGTTTTGACATCATCACGATTACCACGATTAGGTAAACAAAAAGTATCATCACAATTTCTCCTCGGGTCCTATTATTCTTTACCACATTTTTAACCAAATTTTTCCTGAAAAAAATCAATAATGCTTCTTGACTTGATTAGTGATTTATTGTACTATACTTGTGTATATACAGATAAATGGAGGTTCTTATGGATATACGGAAAAAAACGCAGTTTATGACCATGACTGCCCTACTCACTGCAATAGCGATTTTGATTCCAATCATTATGCCTTTTAAAATCGTTATCCCACCGGCTTCTTACACCTTGGGAAGTCATATCCCCATCTTTATCGCCATGTTTCTTTCGCCTTTGATGGCTGCTTTTGTGATTATTGCTTCTAGTCTTGGTTTTCTGATGGCAGGCTATCCGCCTGTTATTGTACTCCGTGCCTTCTCTCACATCGTTTTTGGTACTTTGGGGGCTTTGTACTTAAAGAAATTCCCTGAAACCTTGGATAAACCAAAGGCATCTTGGATTTTTAACTTTGTTTTGGGTGTTGTTCATGCTATCGCTGAAGTAATAGCTTGTATCATCTTTTATGCTACTTCAGGGACAAATGTTGAAAATATGTTTTATGTTCTCTTTGTCCTAGTTGGTTTTGGCACAATCGTCCATAGTATGGTAGACTATACATTAGCACTAGCTGTCTATAAAGTGCTTCGAAAACGTCGCTAAAAGGAAAAACTATGACAAAGGATCGCAAACAAGCTCTTCTCAAACTATTAAAAGAAGCGCCAAAAGCTCTCAATGGTCAAACCTTGGCTGAACACTTTCATGTTACGCGTCAGGTCATTGTACAGGACATCGCTATTCTCCGAGCAGATGGGGCTCCTATCCTATCCACCAATCGTGGTTATATTTACAAAGAAAATGATGCCAGCCCCTACGTTCACAAACTCTTTAAAGTGAAACATGAACTGGAAGAAATCGGTCAGGAACTACTAGCCATTGTAGACAATGGCGGACGCGTTCAAAATATCTTAATCGATCATCCCGTTTATGGCGAAATTGAAACCCTACTCAAACTCACTTGCCGCCGAGATGTCCAGCACTTTCTGGAACAAGTCGAGAATTCAGACTTTAGACCCCTTTCTGAATTGACAGACGGCATCCATTACCACCTTGTTGAAGCCGAGACACAACAAGACCTCCACTATATCGAGGAGGCCTTGGATCAGTTAGGTTATTTGGTAAAAGACTAGAAAATTTCTTTCTCCCAGCCGTCCTCTGTGCGGTGGCGATAGAAGAACTCAGACTTGTCAGGTGCTTCCATCATTTCCATCAAAGGCAATATATCATAGGCCAGATCCAAATTTGGAATCTGGTCTTTTTGCACCCAAGATACTTCTCCTTCTTCTGAGGATTGGAGACTTCCAGTAAACTCTGTCGCCTTATAACAAACAACGATGTAGCGCCCACCTGTATCTAAGGGCCAGTTTTTAATGCCGACCAGTTGGGGATTCTGAATGGTTAGACCAGTTTCTTCATAAATCTCACGAATGACAGACTCGGCAAAGGACTCGCCATTCTCAACATGACCTCCTGGAAAGGCATAGCCAGACCAGCGATTGTTTTCAGGAGAGCGGTATTGCATGACTACTCGCTGGGTTTCGAGGTCTTCAATCAGACAGATATTGGTTAAAATGGTTGCTTGGGCACGGGACATAGATTTGCTCGCTTTCTAAGTTATTAAAATGTATCTTCGTTGTATTTTACTTCTGACTTCATGATAAAGGGATTGATCAATTCATGATGTTCATAAGTAGTACGGGCCAAAAAACCTCTAGCAATGATGATTTCCTTATCTTCTATGCGATAGTCTATATTGATAGGGATGGCTGGATCCGAGATAACTGATAAAACAAAGAATGCTGCAAACCAAAGGTAAAATGTCACCAATCCACTAAATATTTGAAAAATAAGGTGATACCATTGAAAATCTCTTGTTCTATAAAAAATTCTCCAGGGATGGATTAGGAAGGTCAAACAAAGAATGAAAAACCAACTATTCCACAAAATTGGCGTAAAAGATAGGCCAAAAACCAACAACACCAAATGAAGAACCACAAAGGTCAGCAAAGCCAAATAAAGTGTCTTAAACGAAATTAACTTAGTTAGATTTTCTTTTGTCATAATTTTTCCTCTTTTTATCATTATATTTCAAAATCACCATCAATATCGCTGGAATGATGAAAAAGATTAGATAGGTAGCAATTGGAAGCCAGATGTACCGATAATCGACAGATAATAGGGAAGGAATTTTTTTAACATTTCTCCCTTTCACCCCAACAAGTAAGTGGAGAAGAAAAATAGGTCCGTTTATGAATAGAAAAGTTTTTAAAAATCCGTTTACTGAAGCCTTATTGCTAAAACCATCTCTAAAAATACCTTGATAGAGTGTGTGCACCAAAAAGACAAAATTCATAATAATTGGCAAGACATAGGATAGTTCTTGATATGGTTTCGGGATAAGTGACGTCCCGAACAACACATACATGATACCAAAAATAGAAAATAATATTATACCACCATCCATAAAAGAAGCAAGCTTTGAATGTCTTTCCAGCCACAATTGGACCTGAGCTATCAAAGAATACTTTTTATGGATTTTTCTCATTTTTCTGTTCTGTTGTTTGACCTTCTTTTGTCTCTTAATCTTTCGTTCCATTTACGTCTCCTTCTTCGTTTTTCTATCCGTATAATCAAAAGCAGAATGCCCAGCCCCAAGAAAAAGAAAAAGAGATAACTTACAATAGGAAACCAGACATAGGCTGGATCCATAGAAATTAGGGGAAGGGAATTCGTTGACTTGCGACGTCCTAGCCAGTTCAGACCTACCAAGAGATGAAAAGGAAAAAGAGAACCATTGAAACCGATAAATATCCATGAAAAGTAACGCCATTTCTGAAGTTTATCACTACTAAAACGAAGGACAAGGATATAAGTTGATACGATCAGAAGGATAAGATTGAAGCTTAAGGGGGAAAGATAATTTAAGTTTGGGAATGGAGAACTAATGAAAGAGACGGCGAGAAATGATACAAACATAGATCCAAATAACACACTCGTATCCAAGAGTTGACCAATCTTTCGATGCCTTTCTAACCAAAGAGAAAACCTCTTAGTCCAAGAAGACTTTTCTTTTGTCTTGTACTTCATTTGTCTACTCATCTTCATTTTCATCTACTCCTTTTTTGAACCTTTAGAGAGAAAGAAGATTGCCAAAGTTAACATCAAGACTAGAAGGTAGACGACAATAGGGAACCAGATATAGGATGACTCCAGTGAAAACAAAGGTGAGAGAACGACTCTTCCTCTTTTTCTCACGCCAATCAGTTGAAAAATGAAGCTAAGGATATTGATATAAATAAAGGGTTCACAAAATCTTTTAAGGGTCCTTTCTTTTTTAGTTTTCACTGACAAAAAGAGAGCATAGAACCTATTCCCCAAGATAAAAAGATTCAATTGCAAGGGAAATAAGAGCTCTCTATACCGAAAATCAGCTGGAATGCTTTTGTTTTGTGATGTTGTAAATTCTATAACTAGGAACAAGATGATGTAAAAGACAATATCAAGCATAAATTTGATAAATCGATGCCCTTGTAACCAAAAACGAACAGAATCTAAGCCTGATGATTTTTTTATAATTCTTCTCTTTCAATTTCATAATAACTTCTTTCCATAAAAAAATATTCTAAAAACATGATTGTTTGTTCATTGAGTCATCTGAAAACAAAATCACAATTCTACCAGTATTTGACTCTCAGATTTTGATGATTTCTTACGTACCATTCTAATTTCAGTGATAGGTTTTTCCAAGGTCAAGTATTTTTTTCTTGCCCATCAAAAAGTAAAAACCCATTTTTTTGATAGAAAGCAATCGCTCGCTTATTCTCATTTAATACCCATAAAAAAATATTTCAGAGAACTGTTCAAGAGTCGTCAGAGCTTCCTTCATTAACTTCTGAGCAATACCTTTTTCCATAATAGTCTTTTTAAAACATATAAGGCAATGATTTCGCCAGCTTGAATAGTCTCATCACGAAAGTTTCCATAACTGATAAAACCAACTACTTTCATATCATCTATGGCAATCAATGTATTTTTCTGGATATTTTTTTGACTAAAGAATCGACATCTTTCTAATGTCATTGTCTCCTGAAATTCTGCAGGCAAAAGATCGTCATAAGCCTCACGCCATGTCTGCCAATGAACTCAGGGATTTCCTTCTATCTCCTCAGGAGTTTCCATTTGTTTGATAGTTAGGTTCATTTATTTTACCCCATTCTTCTCTCAAAACACCATATTTAATACTATCAAAAATATTTGCCTTGGTAATAACGAACTTTTTGGAATATGAGCTTCTTTTTTTCATTCTTAATTTTTTTCAGCCAATTTCATCATACCAAAATTTCCTGACCAAGTTGTCAAACCAAGATGCTCCAACTCCAAGTAATCCTGAAATGTCTGATCTATCCACTGTAGCATAGCACTTTTTCCAATTCCAGAGTTCCAAAATTTCTTGTCATAAATACAAATTCCCAATTCCATCCATCTTGTTTGTTTACATACCCAGTAGCGCGAAACAGTCCCAACTAGTTTATCATCAACAAAAAAATACCAAGGCGATTTGAGTTGTTTAGAGCGGATTCTGATTTTTTTGTAGTTTAAATTCTTGAAAAATTAGGAAAATGCTGATAATCGTCATAATAGGGAGCATCATACTGCTTCCAAATTGGATCAGATTGTGAATAAGCAATTTCCCACAAAGACAACAGATCTTCTTCTATTAGTTTTCTTAAATAAACCATACTATTTCCTAATCCAACGCCTTGACTTCCTCAGCTACTTTTTGTAGATACTTTTCTCTTGTTGAACTTGTATTCACCTCACGCCCTAACTCACCCAAAATTGAAACTTTCTTTGTTTTAATACCGCAGTGATTTAGGACAGCATTCTTTAATACTGATATTCCATAACTGTCTGGGATACTGATAGGACCTGAGAATGCTTTGTACCACCATGTTGGTGCCATGGATGTTGCGTAAATACTGGCTGATTTTCCTTTTAGTAACTTTTTAAACTGCTGACCTCTTAAGTAATTCCAAATAAAACTTCCTTGATTATTGGCAGAGTACGCAATTCCTGGCGTGAAAACACGATCAATCCAACCCTTCAATAAGCTAGGCATACTACTCCACCAAATTGGATAAACAAAAATGAAATGATCTGCCCACTGGATTAATTCCTGAGAGCGAAGTATGAAAGAGTCCTCTTCCATACGTTTTCGATAACCATAACGTAATACAGGATCAAAATCTATCTCATTTAGGTTAATAGATTCAAGCTCATGATGATTTGAGTCAATATTTTCTACAATCGTTCGAAAAATTTCTTGACAGAAACTTTCCTTGTCAGGATGTCCATTGATGACTAAAATTTTCATTCATTCTCTCCTATCTAATCCAACGCCTTGACTTCCAACATCATATCGCGTATCTGAGCAGCCAACTCGAAATCAAGCACTTCGACGGCTTCTTGTATTTGTTTTTCGAGTTTTTTGACGAGTTCTTTGCGTTCTTGTTTGTTGAGGCTATTGATATCGACTTCCTTGTCCTCTTCCTTAGCTACTGATTTAGTCACGGCAATTAAGTCACGGATAAGTTCAGTAAACCTTAAGTTCTCAGTGAAGTGTATATTTTAATGCCTCTTGCTCCTATTTTAATAAGACAATAAAGTTTTAAGTCTGTTTAAGATTTTTAACACTCTTTATTAAAGTAAGAATATACGCCATTAATTTATTTCTAAAAATACTCAATCATAGCGCCAGAAAAGAACAGGGCCAGTGTCATAACTAGAATCATAATGACAAAAATGGGAAATTCTTGTTCTTCAACTAAAGTATGGATGGTTGGTATAATTCTTCTAAAAATAAGAGGATGTACATGAAACAGATAAACCCCCAAAAGTTAGTGGAGATATTAAAAGAACTATTCTCTTAAAAAGTTAAGGGAATATCTTTAATATTCAAGAAGAGTAAAAATATTGCTATTCCTTGCAGTGTAACCGTAGGAGAAATATAACTTCTCCACTGTTCAAAAACCAAGCCAGCACAATATAAAAAGTTAAACTAGTTAGAAATAAAAATGAATCCACTAACATTACGTATTTGAAAACGACTTTCGTAATTTGATTTTTCTAATTATTGCTCCTATAGTGTACAAAAAGAATCATCCATAATACACTATATCCACCCCACAAGCCCAGAATATCTTGTTTAAATACTGTAGGTATGACAGAAAAGTATATAAATGCTCCACTAACAATTGGAAGCAATTGTTCTTTTTTCAATGTCAACACTGCTTGATTCAAAAATGGTGCTATTAAGACTAAACCAAAATAGCAACTCATATACCAATACTGTCCATGACTTATTGGAGTTAAAGCTGAAAACCAATCACTTAAGTTAACAGATGTTTTTGAAAAAATAGCAAATACAAAAGTAATTGAAATAGTATAGAAAATAATCTGTACCCAAAAAAACTAAATATTTTTTTATAACTAAATTGTGAATAAAGACCGACATACCCACTGATTAAAATATAAATATTTACAGCTGAATATGAGAAAGCTTCTAAAAAATTGGCAAAAATATAGTAAAGATCTTTTTGACTATCAACTTTCTCCAAAATTCCTCCCATACCCAAAACATGTAAGTTGCAAATCATCAACATAGCGAAAATTCTACAACATTCAATGCCTATGTGTTTAGTTTTTTTTGCTGTCATATTATGTCTTTCTATATATTTCTATTTCTTTATAATTTTTTCAGTTTAACGCCTTCACTTCCAGCATCATATCGCGGATCTGAGCAGCCAGTTCAAAGTCAAGCACTTCGACGGCTTCTTGCATTTGTTTTTCGAGTTTCTTGACGAGTTCCTTACGTTCTTGTTTGTTGAGGCTATTGATATCGACTTCCTTGTCCTCTTCCTTAGCAACTGCCTTAGTTACAGCAATCAGGTCACGGATTTCTTTCTTGATTGTCTGAGGTACGATACCATGCTCTTCATTATAAGACATCTGGATTTTCCGACGACGAGCCGTTTCATCAATAGCACGTTGCATAGACTGGGTCACCGTGTCTGCATACATGATGACATGCCCTTCGCTATTGCGAGCAGCACGTCCAATGGTCTGAATCAATCCACGTTCGTTACGAAGGAAACCTTCCTTGTCAGCATCTAGAATAGCAACCAAGCTTACCTCAGGAACGTCAATCCCTTCGCGGAGCAGATTGATTCCGACCAAAACATCAAAAACACCCAAACGTAGGTCACGGATAATCTCCGTCCGCTCCAAGGTTTTGATATCCGAGTGCATATACTTGACCTTGATGCCCATTTCTTTGAAGTAGTCGGTCAAGTCTTCTGCCATCTTCTTGGTCAAGGTTGTGATAAAGGTTCGTTCATTCTTTTCAACACGGGCATTGATTTCACCTAGGAGGTCATCAATCTGTCCCATAGTTGGACGGACTTCCACTTCAGGATCCAAGAGCCCTGTTGGACGAATGATTTGCTCGATCACTGTCTCGGTCTGTTCATTTTCATAGTCACCTGGTGTCGCTGAAACGTATACAATCTGATGCACATGACTCTCAAACTCCTCCCGACGGAGAGGACGATTATCTAAGGCAGACGGCAAACGGAAACCATAATTGACCAACATTTCCTTACGAGAACGGTCTCCATTGTACATGCCCTTTATTTGCCCCATAGTCATGTGACTTTCATCAATCATAATCAAGAAATCATCTGGGAAGAAGTCAAGAAGCGTATAAGGGAGGCTCTCCTTCGCTACGACCATCCATGTGGCGGGAGTAGTTTTCGACACCGTTGGTATAACCCATCTCACGCAGCATTTCGATATCGTACTCTGTCCGCTGTTTCAAACGCTGAGCTTCTAGCAGTTTGCCTTCCTTTTCAAAGACAGCCAACTGCTCCTCCAACTCTGCCTGAATTTTCACAATCGCAACTTCCATGTGGTCGTCATTGGTCACAAAGTGAGTGGCAGGGAAAATCGCCAAATGATCCACTTCACCCAATACCTGACCTGTCAAAGCCTCAACCTCACGGATACGGTCAATCTCATCACCGAAAAACTCTACTCGAAAAGCGTGTTCATCACGAGAAGCTGGGAAAATCTCCACCACATCCCCGCGAACGCGAAATCTTCCCCGTTGGAAATCAATATCATTGCGTTCAAACTGAATATCAACCAAGTCATTCAAGAGTTTATCACGAGAAATCTCCAGACCTGGACGAAGACTAACAACACTATCAGAATATTCCTTGGGCGAACCCAAACCATAGATACAAGAGACAGAAGCTACGACGATGACATCGTTACGCTCCAGAAGAGCTGAAGTCGCTGAGTGTCGAAGCTTGTCAATCTCATCATTGACCGAGCTATCCTTCTCAATATAGGTATCGCTCGAAGGGACATAGGCCTCTGGTTGATAATAATCATAGTAGGATACGAAGTACTCGACTGCATTTTCAGGGAAAAATTCCTTGAACTCTCCATAGAGCTGCCCAGCTAGCGTTTTGTTATGGGCAATGACCAAAGTTGGTTTATTAACTTTGGAAATGACCTGACTCATGGTATAGGTCTTCCCTGTACCCGTCGCCCCCATCAAAATTTGGGCCTTCTCTCCACCTTCGATATTGTCAACCAACTGCTCAATCGCTTGGGGTTGATCTCCTGAAGGTTGGTATTTTGATACTAGTTTAAATTTATTATCTGTAATTCTATTAATCATGATTGCCTCATCTGCATTTTTCTATCCTTCTATTTTACCATAAATTTACTTTTCAGACTCTACTCTAGGTTGATAAGAGTGAGTATTTCATGTTACATTTCCTTACATAAAATCCATAAAATTTGCCTTTCATTCATTTTCTGATATAATGGGAAAATATTCGGAAAAGGAGACTAAAAATGAAGAAAAAAATACTAGCATGTTTGCTCATTTTATTTCCCATTTTCTCACTAGGTATGGCAAAAGCTGATACTGTTAAGATTGTGTCTGATACAGCTTACGCACCTTTTGAGTTTAAAGATTCAGATCAAACCTATAAAGGGATTGATGTTGATATTATCAATAAAGTCGCAGAAATCAAAGGATGGAACATCCAAATGTCTTATCCCGGCTTTGACGCAGCTGTAAATGCAGTGCAGTCAGGTCAAGCAGATGCTATTATGGCAGGTATGACAAAAACAAAAGAACGCGAAAATGTCTTTACCATGTCTGATACCTATTATGATACAAAAGTTGTCATTGCTACCACAAAGGCAAATAAAATCACCAAATATGAGGAACTTAGCGGGAAAACAGTTGGAGTTAAGAACGGAACTGCCGCTCAACGTTTCCTCGAAAGTATCAAAGATAAATACGGTTTCTCTATCAAAACCTTTGATACAGGTGATTTGATGAATAACAGTCTAAGTGCTGGTGCTGTGAACGCCATCATGGATGATAAACCTGTTATTGAGTATGCGATTAACCAAGGACAAGATCTCAGCATCAATATGGATGGCGAGGCTGTTGGAAGCTTTGCTTTTGGTGTCAAGAAAGGGAGCAAGTATGAACACTTGGTTACCGAGTTTAACGAAGCCCTAGCACAAATGAAGAAGGATGGTAGCTTGGAGCAAATCATCCAAAGTGGACGGCTTCTAAAACTACGGCAAGCCCAACAATAACTACTGCTGCTGGACAAAAAGCTACTCCTGTGAAAAGCAAGTATATTATTGCCAGCGACTCATCTTTCGCCCCATTCGTCTTTCAAAATTCAAGCAATCAATACACCGGTATTGATATGGATCTTATCAAGGCCATTGCCAAAGATCAAGGTTTTGAAATTGAGATTACCAATCCAGGATTTGATGCAGCCATTAGTGCTGTTCAAGCTGGACAAGCAGATGGTATCATTGCTGGTATGTCTGTAACAGATGCTCGTAAGGAAACCTTCGACTTCTCAGAATCATACTACACAGCAAATACGATTCTCGGTGTGAAAGAATCAAGCACAATTGCTTCTTATGAAGACCTCAAGGATAAAACTGTCGGTGTTAAAAACGGAACTGCTTCTCAAACGTTCCTTACTGAAAATCAAAGCAAATACGGCTATAAGATTAAAACTTTCGCAGATGGCGCTTCTATGTATGACAGTCTGAATACTGGATCTATTGATGCCGTGATGGATGATGAGCCAGTTCTCAAATATTCTATCAGCCAAGGGCAAAAATTGAAAACGCCAATCGCTGGAACTCCAATCGGTGAAACAGCCTTTGCGGTTAAAAAAGGAACAAATCCAGAATTGATCCAGATGTTCAATAATGGACTTGCGAACCTCAAAGCTAACGGTGAATTCCCAAAAGATTCTTGACAAGTATCTAGCTAGCGAAACTTCAACTGACTCTACAAGTACAGTTGACGAAACTACTATCTGGGGCTTGCTTCAAAACAACTACAAACAACTCCTTAGTGGACTTGGAATCACTCTTGCTCTAGCTCTTATCTCATTTGCAATTGCCATTGTCATCGGGATTATCTTTGGTATGTTTAGCGTTAGCCCATACAAATCACTTCGTCTGATCTCTGAGATTTTCGTTGACGTTATCCGTGGTATCCCATTGATGATTCTTGCAGCCTTCATCTTCTGGGGTATTCCAAACTTCATCGAGTCCATTACAGGCCAACAAAGTCCAATCAATGACTTTGTAGCTGGTACTATCGCCCTCTCACTCAATGCAGCTGCTTATATCGCTGAAATTGTTCGTGGTGGGATCCAAGCTGTTCCAGTTGGCCAAATGGAGGCCAGCCGCAGTCTTGGTATCTCTTACGGAAAAACCATGCGTAAGATTATCTTGCCACAAGCAACTAAATTGATGTTGCCAAACTTTGTCAACCAATTCGTTATCGCTCTCAAAGATACAACCATCGTGTCTGCTATCGGTTTGGTGGAACTTTTCCAAACTGGTAAGATCATCATCGCCCGTAACTACCAAAGTTTCAAGATGTATGCAATCCTTGCTATCTTCTATCTTGTAATTATCACGCTTTTGACTAGACTAGCGAAACGCTTAGAAAAGAGGATTCGATAATGGCAAAACTAAAAATTGATGTAAATGATTTGCATAAGTATTATGGAAAAAACGAAGTTTTAAAAGGAATTACAACTAAATTCTATGAAGGAGATGTTGTCTGCATCATCGGTCCTTCTGGTTCTGGTAAATCCACTTTCCTCCGTAGCCTTAACCTTCTCGAGGAGGTAACGAGTGGCCACATCACAGTGAATGGTTATGATTTGACTGAAAAATCAACCAATGTCGACCATGTTCGCGAAAACGTGGGAATGGTCTTCCAACACTTCAACCTCTTCCCACACATGTCCGTCCTAGAAAATATCACTTTTGCACCTATTGAACACAAACGGATGACCAAAGAAGAAGCTGAAATTGGGGATGGAGTTGCTTGAAAAGGTTGGACTAGCAGATAAAGCTAATGCCAACCCAGATAGCCTTTCAGGTGGTCAGAAACAACGTGTAGCTATCGCGCGTGGACTTGCCATGAATCCTGATATCATGCTCTTTGATGAGCCAACTTCCGCTCTGGACCCTGAAATGGTTGGAGATGTACTGAATGTTATGAAGGAATTGGCGGAACAAGGCATGACCATGATTATCGTAACCCATGAGATGGGATTTGCTCGTCAGGTGGCTAACCGTGTTATCTTTACGGCTGATGGTGAATTCCTAGAAGATGGAACTCCAGATCAAATCTTTGACAACCCGCAACACCCTCGTCTAAAAGAGTTCTTGGACAAGGTCTTAAATGTATAAAACAAAACTGTAAGGTTCTCCTTACAGTTTTTTAATTGCGTATTGGATTTTTTGTTTTTTTTGAAAATTATGATAAAATAAAATCTATGACAATGAGAAAATCTCATCCCTAGTCCAACTAGGAAAAAATATAGAAATTAGGTAGCTAGATGTCATCAAAGGTTATTGTTACAATTTTCGGTGCGAGTGGAGATTTAGCTAAACGCAAACTCTACCCTTCCCTTTTCAGGCTCTATAAATCAGGCAATCTCTCTGAGCATTTTGCTGTTATCGGAACAGCTCGTAGACCTTGGAGTAAGGAATATTTTGAATCTGTAGTTGTCGAGTCCATCCTTGACTTGGCAGATAGTACCGAGCAAGCCCAAGAATTTGCTAGCCACTTCTACTATCAAAGCCATGATGTGAATGATACGGAACATTACATTGCTTTGCGTCAATTACAAGCTGAGCTGAATGAAAAATACCAAGCTGAACACAACAAGCTCTTCTTCTTGTCTATGGCACCTCAGTTCTTTGGAACCATTGCCAAGCACCTCAAATCTGAAAACATTGTCGATGGCAAAGGTTTTGAGCGCTTGATCGTTGAGAAACCATTTGGTACAGACTACGAAACAGCGAGCAAGCTCAATGAAGATCTCCTTGCGGCCTTTGATGAGGAGCAGATCTACCGTATCGACCATTACCTAGGTAAAGAGATGATTCAGAGTATCTTTGCTGTTCGTTTTGCCAACATGATTTTTGAGAATGTTTGGAATCGCGAACACATCGATAATGTTCAGATTACCTTTGCAGAGCGCTTGGGTGTAGAAGAACGTGGTGGCTACTATGATCAATCTGGCGCCCTTCGTGATATGGTGCAAAACCATACACTCCAACTCCCTCTCTCTTCTAGCCATGGACAAACCAGCTAGCTTTACAAAGGATGAGATTCGTGCTGAAAAGATAAAGGTCTTTAAAAACCTCTATCATCCAACTGAGGAAGAATTGAAAGAACAGTTTATCCGTGGTCAGTACCGCTCTGGTAAAATCGATGGTATGAAATACATTTCCTATCGAAGCGAGCCAAATGTCGATCCTGAATCTACAACAGAAACCTTTGCATCTGGCGCCTTCTTTGTAGATAGCGATCGTTTCCGTGGTGTTCCCTTCTTCTTCCGTACTGGTAAACGCCTGACAGAAAAAGGCACTCACGTTAATATCGTCTTTAAGCAAATGGACTCTATCTTTGGAGAGCCTCTTGCTCCAAACATTTTGACAATCTATATCCAACCAACTGAAGGCTTCTCACTCAGCCTCAATGGGAAGCAAGTCGGTGAAGAATTTAACCTGGCACCAAGTTCTCTGGATTACCGTACAGATGCTACTGCTACTGGAGCCTCACCAGATCCATACGAGAAATTAATCTACGATGTCTTGAACAACAACTCAACCAATTTTAGCCACTGGGATGAGGTAAGTGCTTCTTGGAAATTGATTGACCGTATTGAAAAACTCTGGGCTGAAAACGGAGCTCCACTCTACGATTATAAATCTGGGAGCATGGGACCACAAGCTAGCTTTGACTTACTTGAGAAGTATGGAGCCAAATGGACCTGGCAACCAGATATCGCCTATCGTGAAGATGGCCGTTTAGAATAGCAAAAATATCCTGCAAGATTAACTTGCAGGATATTTATTTTGTATTAAATCAAGCCCTCTAAAAGACCCTTCATAAAGTTTTCTGAGTTAAATTCCCCTATATCATCGATTTTTTCACCGAAACCAATCAATTTTACAGGGATATTGAGTTCTTCTCGAATGGCTAGTACAACACCACCTCGGGCAGTTCCATCAATTTTTGTCAAAACAATTCCTGTCAATGGTGTTATCTTAGAAAATTCCTTAGCTTGTACCAAGGCATTCTGTCCAGTTGACGCATCAAGGGCCAGGAAGGTTTCATGAGGTGCTTCAGGAACGACACGTTTGATAATACGACCAATCTTTTCCAACTCGGCCATAAGGTTGTCCTTGTTTTGCAGACGACCTGCTGTATCAATCATAAGGATATCAATCCCTTCTGCTACAGCACGTTCCATCCCATCAAAGACTACACTAGCTGGATCAGCCTTTTCAGGCCCCGTCACAACAGGAACATCCACACGACGTCCCCATTCTGCTAGCTGGGCAACGGCACCAGCACGGAAGGTATCCGCAGCAACCAGCATAACTTTCTTACCAGCTTGTTTGTAGCGATGAGCCAATTTCCCGATAGAAGTTGTTTTCCCAACACCATTAACACCAACAAAGAGCATGACTGTCAAACCATCTTGAAAATGGATTTGCTCATCGTAGTTGCCATCCTTCTCATAGAGTTCAACCAATTTCTCGATAATGACACGACGGAGTGCGTCTGGCTTCTTAGCGTTTTCTAATTTGGCTTCATAGCGAAGCTCTTCTGTTAGGTTCGAAGCGACTTGCACACCGACGTCACTCATGATGAGCAGTTCTTCTAATTCCTCAAAAAAGTCTTCATCGACAGAACGGAAGTTGGCAAAGAAGGCATTCAAGCGTGCTCCGAATCCTGTACGCGTTTTCTTAAGACTGCGGTCATATTTTTCCTGAACCGTTTCTTCAACTTGTGGATATTCTTCTACTACTTCAGAAGCTAGATCTTCTTCGAACTCTACAATTTTTGGGTTCTCTTCTTCTAGAATTTCTTCCGACTCTTGGAATTGTTCCAATTCATCAGATTCTAGCTCAAGATCTTCTTGAGCCATTTCCTCGACTGCTTCTGGCTCAATCACTTCTTCTGTCGAGATCTGAGGAAGTTCTTCTTGAGCAAGTGTTTCTTCTACTTTTTCCCTTGCTGTCTCTTCCTGACTTGTTTCTTCGATTGCCGTTTGATTTTCTTCAACCTCTTCTGACAAATCAAGATTTTCCAGTGCTTCTTTTACAACATCTTCGATTTTCGGCTCTTCTTTTTTTCCGAATAGACGGTCAAACAATCCCATATTCTACTTCTCCTTTAGCACGTATTCTTCGATAGCCCAAGCAACGGCTTCCTCGTCGTTGGTCATCGGGGTAATCACATTTGCAACTGCCTTAACTGCTGGAACTGCATTTTGCATAGCAACTCCCAGACCTGCCCATTCAATCATGGAAAGGTCATTGGCCTCGTCCCCACAAGCCATGACCTGACTTTGATCGATTCCCAAGTGTTTAATTAATTTCGCTAAACCTGTTGCCTTGTGGACATTTTTCGGCGACCATTCCAATAAGAGTTCACGCGATTTGAAGATTTCATACTGGTTAAACAATTCTGGAGAAATCTGTTGAATCGCTGCATCCAAAGGTTCTTGGGCAAAGGCAGTCACACATTTATTATACGTCATCTGACTAGATAGATCCTCAAAAGCGACAGGTACGAAAGTCAAGGCTGGGTTGAACTTGGCATAGAGACTTTCTTGGTCAGACTGGATTTGATAGACTGTTCCTTCTGAAATAGCATCTAACGGTAATCCCAGTTTTTCAGTTTCCTCGTACAATCGTGCTACATCGTCGATTGAAAAGACGGTTTTATCGAGAATCTCTCCAGTATTTTTTTCTGTACCAGACCACCATTAAAGGTGATGGTGTACTCGTCCTCCTGACCATCAGTACCCAGCTCATGGAGAAAGAAATCCATAGCCTTTAGAGGACGACCCGTTGTCAGTACGACCTTAATGCCACGATCACGCGCGCTTTGAGGACCTCCTTGGTACGATCTGTCAGCTTTTTTATCCGTTGTCAGCAAGGTGCCATCCAAGTCCAATGCAATCAATTTAATATCTGCCATTACAAACCCTCCATATAAGACATCACTGACTGGTCCTTATGGTGGCCAATCACTGCTTCTGCTAATTCTAAAATCTCTGGTCGCGCATTTTCAGGAGCGATTGGGTGCCCAACAACCTGCATCATATGAAGATCATTGAGATTATCGCCAAACGCCATAACCTGATCCATGGTTAGACCAAGTTTTTTGGATAACTCAACAACAGCCACACCCTTATCAACGTAGTCCAAGACAATATCGATGGATTCAAAACCAGTTGTCATGGCTTTCACACCAGAAACATTTTCGTTGACCCAGGCCTCTCCAGCTTCTATCGTTTCTTCTGTGAAGTTGGTGGTGAATTTAAAAATCTCATCTGTGATATCTTCCAAACTCGCTACTTTTTGAATGTTTTCATTGTAGTGACGGCTAAACATCAGATAGGTCTCATCCACTGTGTCTAATACGTAACAAGCTTTTTTCCCAGTCAAGAGCATTTTACTTTCATCAAAATAAGGCGATTTCTTTAAAGCTTCAAAAGTGCTCAAGTAAAAATCCCGAGACATAGTAGCCTCATACATATCCTCACCATGAAACTCAACATAGCTCCCATTTTCAGCTATAAAAATCACTTCATCACGCACATCCGCAAACAACTTTTTCAGGGACAAGATACCGCGACCTGAAGCCACAGCAAAATAAATCCCCTTTTCCTTGTAAGAAACGAGTAAGTTTTTGAGGCGTTCCATATCAAACCGACCCTCACCATCTAGAAAGGTACCATCCATATCGGTTGCTACAAGTTTAATCATAAAATCCTTCATTCTCCAATTGATAAATCTATCTTCTATTATACCATAGATAAGTTTAAAAAGGTCCAGTACAGTAGGATAGCACTACTTTTTCGGAGAAACTTCAAAGGGCCTAAAAATTAGAATCGTAGAACTTTTTTCAGATAGTTTAAAAAGTTTGTATTCCCCTACTCTTTTCTCTATAATGGAGAGAAAGGAGATGACTATGACAGAAATAAAACATGAAATTGATGCTAACTTTACAGGCCGACTCAATATCTTACGCGCAGGTGTTCTAGGAGCCAATGATGGAATTATTTCCATTGCTGGAGTCGTTATCGGTGTTGCCAGTGCGACAAGCAATATCTGGATTATCTTTTTATCAGGATTGGCCGCTATCCTTGCTGGTGCTTTTTCTATGGCAGGCGGCGAATATGTCTCTGTATCCACTCAGAAAGACACGGAAGAAGCCGCTGTTGCTAGAGAGCAATTACTCTTGGATAAAGACATCGAATCTGCAAAACAATCCCTCTATGCTGCTTACTTACAAAATGGTGAGTGTGAAACGTCAGCCCAACTCTTGACCAACAAGGCCTTTTTAAAGAATCCACTCAAAGCCTTGGTTGAGGAAAAATACGGTATCGAGTACGAAGAATTTACCAATCCTTGGCATGCTGCAATCTCTAGCTTTATCGCCTTTGTACTGGGAAGTCTTCCTCCCATGCTTTCGATCACTGTCTTTCCAAGTGATTATCGCATTCCTGCTACTGTTTTTATCGTTGCCCTTTCCCTTCTCGTCACTGGCTATACCAGTGCTAAACTAGGCAAGGCACCTACGAAAACTGCTATGATCCGTAACCTCTGTATCGGACTTCTCACCATGGGAGTGACTTACCTGTTTGGACAACTCTTCAGCATTTAAGATAAAGAAATACCTCGATGAATATCGAGGTATCTTTTTTTTACATTTGCACAATCTTGCGATAGCTTCTTGAGGTAATCATAAAGATTAAGACATAGACGATGAGGAAGATAGCACAGATGGATAAAGTGACAGTCAACATCATGGTCGCATCTAGCACCCCAATTACTTTTAGGATGAGGCTAAGCATATGATAGGCAAAGGCAAGGTGTAGGAAGGCAAAGAGCAATGGGAGGAAGAAAACAGTTAGGACCTGTTTATTGATGGTTTGCTTGATTTGCTTTTGATCGAGACCGACTTTTTGCAAAATGATAAAGCGTTCACGGTCTTCATAGCCCTCAGAGATTTGTTTGTAGTAAATAACCAGGACTGTTCCCACCATAAAGATGATGGAGAGGAAGATACCGATAAAGAAGACCCCACCAAAGAGAGCACTCATCTGCGCACTACTATCAGCCAGATTGCTTCCGTAAACATAGCTTCCTTCTTTGCTTAATTCTCTATTAAAATCATCAAGGAATTTGAATAGTCATTGGCAAGCTTGAGTTGCTCTTCCTCGCTAGCCGTTACGTTTATACCACCGTAGTATTGATTAAAGATGGAAGAGTTAGGATACTGGTCAAGAAAGGCTTTCAAGTCAGGAACAACCAGATAGTTATAGTCCGAAGTTAGAATATTGTACTGATTTGGAACATGTTCAAGAATAAAATCTTTTTTGATTTCTTCCTTTATTGTATAGGTCTGGTCATTTAGAGTCAGTTCTTTCTGTCCTTGAAGTTCTTTGTTTTTAGTAAACAATCCAACTTCATGGCCTGAAAGTCCAAGTTTCTGACCCGTCATATTCTCGTAATCTTTTTGGTCAAAGACCATAAAAATAGTTTTCGGTTGAACACGATTTTGACCTTTCTCAAAAATGGTTAATTTCGTACCTTCTTGATTTGCCACACCAAAGCTACTGTATGTAAGGACTTCTTTCTTTGTAACAGTCAATCCCTTATCACTAGCATACTGGTCTAGGAGTTTATTTATGTCTTCTTTTTCAACATTCTGTCCTGTAATCCCAAAATCATGTGGATTCATGACTTTCTTGAAGTTTTCTGATGCCTTAAAGATACTTGTTGCAGCAGACATAGTCACTAAGACCATGGTTGAGAGAATAGCAATCGTTGCAAGACCCACCGCATTTTTCTTCATACGGAAGATGAGGTTGGATACGGAAATCATGTTGTTGGGTTGGTAATAGTAACGCTTGTTTTTCTTCAAGATTTGTAGGAATACTGTAATCCCTGCATTGAACAAGAGATAGGTACCAAAGATTACCAGTAAGACTGCTACAAAGAAAATCAGAACAGCATTAAGTGGATTTTCAACGGTAACTGCTAGGAAATAGCCAGCTCCCATACTTATCAAACCTAGAATGGTTTGAAGACCTAAGAAACGTCCTTTTTTCTCACCACTGGCCTTCTCACGCGAAAGCTGAAGGGCATTCATGCGTGCGATGCGAAAGGCATTGATAAAAATTAGACCTAGGAAGATAGCTCCAAAGACGATGAGAACTAGGATGAAGACAATTGGTTGGAAAGTCGAAACGAGCTCCACTTTCATTTTCATCAGCTTCAGAAGAAGGGCAAAGATTAGCTTATCAAAGAGAGCTCCTAGGCCGAGACCAGCTGTCAAGGTTAAGGAACCAAATAAGAAGCTCCTTAAAAACCATACTGATCAAATGGCGCTTTTCAAGCCCCAGCATACCATATACACCCAGCTCCTTGGAGCGGTTCTTCATGACAAAACTATTGGCATAAAGTACAATAATTCCAGAAGCGATGGTAACAACTACCATACCGAGAGCCAAGGTCATAGAGATAGTTTCTCCCCCTCGGATCTTGCCAATATTAGGGTTAAGTGACAGTGAGTAAAAGAGATAGGTGATGGTCACTGCTAAGAGAACAGCTAAAGCAAAGGGATAGTAGAGTTTGCGGTTTTTGATTAAGTTGGATACCGCTAACTTATTGGTTAATCGGAACATACTAATTCACCTCGCTTGCCATAACAGTCAAAGTATCAGAGATTTCTTGGAACATCTGACGCTCTGTCTTGTCTCCGCGGTAGATTTGGTTGTAAAGAATGCCGTCTTTGATAAAGAGAACGCGCTTGGCCCTGCTGGCTGCTGCCGTTGAGTGAGTTACCATGAGAATGGTTTGGCCGCGTTCATTGATTTCATCAAATACATCAAGTAAGGCTTGCAGATGACTTGGAGTCAAGTGCCCCTGTTGGCTCATCCGCAAGGAGAATTTCAGGTTCAGTGATGATGGCGCGTGCTACTGCAACTCTCTGTTTTTGACCACCTGAGATCTCGTAAGGGTACTTCTCTTGCAATTGGTTGATGCCCAAATTTTCAGCGGTTACTACCAATTTCTTCATCATCTCTGTGATAGGTTTTCGTGATAGCACTAGCGGAAGCAAGATATTGTCCTTAACAGACAGGGTATCTAGCAAGTTAAAGTCCTGAAAGACAAATCCCAACTTCTCACGACGGAAACTCGAAGCCTGTGAATTTAATAGTGGCTGTGTCTGTTCCGTTTAAGTAAACCTGACCTCGAGTTGGTTTATCCAGCATAGCTAGGATGTTGAGCAGGGTTGATTTCCCAGAACCAGACTCACCCATGATGGCAACGTAGTCACCCTTTTCTACGGTAAAGTGAATATCTTTGAGTGCTTCGACTTGGTTTCCTTGGAAACGTGTTTTGTAGATTTTTTGAACGTGTTTTACATCTAAAAGTGTCATGATTTTCTCCTTCTTAATATCCCATCATTTGAAACTGTGCTTGCATCATAGCGCATCCCAGTTGAACACGCTCGATATCTTTTTGACTTGGTTTTCTTGTTTTCTTTTGTAAAATTCTTTTCATGGTTTTGCTCCTTTATTCTTTATGAGTCTAGTTTATCGCAAAAAAAGATGGCTTGCCATAACCTAACCTTACAAAAGAGACTTTAATCTTACATTTTTGTAAGATTGAAGAATATCAAGCAATTTCGCTATCAATATTTTACCATAAAAGAAAGGCAAGAAGAAAACCCTTGCGGATGCAAGGGTTAGGATTCACTACTTTTTCTAATTTCTTCAAGAAACAAGGAAATCATCTATAAACTATTTCCAAATCCGACTCACCAAAACCGTCCATCATTGTCATAAATGGCCTCAGCATCCTTACGTTTGCGTGGTCCTGTTCCGTACATTTCTGCTTCAATCTCTTCCTTAGTTGGCAGAATAGAGGCGAGGATGATGTAGATAATCACACCAATCCCAAAATTTGATATGGTAAAAATGGCAAAGAGAAAGCGGACTAGAGTTACATCAAAATTCCACTTGTCTGATAAACCAGCTAAAACTCCCGATACCATACTATTTCGTTTCATTTTATAAAATTTTGTATTCATGATTTGTTCCTCTTTCGGTATTCTTACAAGTAGTATATCATGAAACGGGGGCACAAACATCAGTCCTTAGGCCGATTTAGGATGACGAGTTTACCACGGCAGACGCCACAGCGATAGCACTTGGTATCAATCTTCCTCTTTCGTTGATAGCGTTGCTGGCAGGATTGACACTGATAAACTAGGAAATTACTTTGGGCTCTCAAAGGGGGAACAAAGCGTAGTCCATCCACTTCTTTCAAAAGTTCCTTAAAATCTCGGTCCTTATGCCGATACCCCTTTTTCTGAAAATAAAGGTGATAGTGACAGAGTTCATGGCGCACGATTTTCCGAAAAACCTCCAAACCAAGTTCATTATAGACCTTGGGATTAAAATCCAAATGCCCATCTTTAGGGAAAAATCGCCCACCTGTCGTTCGCAGACGAGAATTCCATTGGGCTTGGTGTGTAAAAGGTCTACCAAAGTCTTCGAGGGAAACGGACTGAACGTACTCAGTCAGTTTCATCTGGAGCTAGGAGCGACAGATTAACTTTTTCACGTTCAGTATCGATTTTCTTAACCCAAACCGTTACCAAATCTCCAACAGACACCACTTGACTAGGATGTTTGATAAATTTGCGACTCATGTGGGAAATATGGATCAAACCATCCTCGTGAATCCCGATATCAACGAAGGCACCGAAGTCAACGACATTACGCACCACACCTTCTAGCTTCTGGCCGACTTTTAAGTCTTTGATATCCAGTACATCTTGACGGAGTACAGGTGCATCAAAAGAATCACGGAAATCTCGACCTGGTTTGAGAAGGTCGGCAATAATATCTTTAAGGGTTTCTGGGCCAAGATCTAGTTCTTGCGCCATCTCCTTAACTGAAAGGGACTTAAGCTTATTTTGTGCTTCTTCATTCAACTCCTTGATATCCAAGCGTTTGAAAAGCTCCTTAACCGCAGCATAGTTCTCTGGATGAACTCCTGTATTATCAAGGATATTGCTACTTTCAGGAATACGGAGGAAACCTGCAGCTTGCTCAAAGGCTTTGGCACCTAGACGAGGAACCTTCTTGATTTGAGAACGTGAAGTGATTTCCTTCTTCCTCACGGTATTTGACGATATTTTCAGAAATGGTTTTATTGAGTCCAGCTACGTGGGAAAGAAGAGCTGGGCTGGCTGTATTGACATTGACACCGACTTGGTTAACCACCGTATCTACGACAAAGTCCAGACTCTCAGACAGTTTCTTCTGACTGACATCGTGCTGGTATTGACCGACACCGATTGACTTAGGATCGATTTTAACCAATTCGGCAAGGGGATCTTGCAAACGACGGGCGATTGAGATAGCAGAGCGTTTTTCAACGGTTAATTCTGGAAATTCCTGACGAGCAAGTTCACTGGCAGAATAGACAGAGGCACCACTTTCATTGACGATGACATAGCTGACTTCTGGAAAATCTTTCAGAACTTCCGCTACAAAGGCTTCACTTTCACGGCTAGCCGTTCCGTTTCCGATAGCAATGATTTCCACACCGTATTGACCGATCAGGTCGGCTAAGTCTTTCTTGGCTTCTTCAATCTGACGAGCAGAGGCTGGTTTAACGGGATAGATGACTTGGGTCGTCAGCATTTCCCCGTCGCATCAACGACAGCCAGCTTGGCACCTGTACGAAAGGCAGGGTCAAACCCTAAAACCACGCGCCCTTTTAGCGGAGCAACCAAGAGGAGATTGCGCAGGTTGTCAGAAAAGAGTTGGATCGCCCCTTCTTCTGCCTTTTCGGTTAATTCTGTCCGAATACGGCGCTCGATAGCAGGCAAGACCTTTTTCTTAACTGACTGTTGAACAACTTCATCAATATGGGCATTTTTCACCTTGAAACGAGCAGCAAAGAAAGCTAGAATACGATCCGTTGCATGTTCAAAGCCAACTTTCAAGACGCCTAATTTTTCCCCACGATTGAGGGCTAAGGTTCGATAGCCCTGCATGTTGCCAACTGTCTCTGAAAAATCATAATAAATCTGAAATACTTGTTTTTCATCAAGACTCTCATCCTTGACCTGCGAGGTGATTTTAGAGTGTCTCAGCACTTCCTGATAGGTCATAGCACGTAGATTGACATCTTCGGATAAGGCTTCTACCAAGATATCAACTGCTCCCGCTAAGGTATCTTGACCAGTCGCAAATCCTTCACAGACAAACTTCTCAGCCTCTTTCTCTAAGTCAGCTACGTTTTGCAAAATCAAGCGTGCGAGAGGGAAGAGTCCAGCTTCACGGGCAATGGTTGCCTTGGTCCGACGCTTTTCCTTGTATGGAAGATACAGTTCTTCTACATCTGCTAGTTTTTCGGCAGCTAAGATAGCTTCTTCCAATTCCTTGGTTAGCTTACCTTGTTCTTGAATCTTAGCCAAGACAGCTTCCTTGCGGTCATTGAGATTAGTCAGGCTTTTATCCAAGTCGATAATGGCCTTAATTGCCACCTCATCCAGACTACCAGTCATGTCCTTCCGATAACGCGCGATGAAGGGAATCGTCGCCCCTTCTGCCGTCAAACTTAGAACAGTATCGATTTGCTTTAAGGTTACACCCAAATCTTGGGAAATTTTTTCATATTTTTTATCCATAAACCTATTATACCACAAGGGACAAGGCTTGTTTCACCTTATCTGTTTTTACCTCTCTGATTATCAAAATAAAAATAATCCCTTTTCTGCAAAATAATAGTATAATAGAGGTAGAATGTAGAAAAGAGGTAGGCCCATGGCTGTTAAATTTACAAAAACTGATGACTTGGACAAGATGTTTGAAGAATTTGCCAAACTTCCTGACTTAACACAAGTCACTTTCCCAGATGACAAAGACAAAAAAGAAAAAGTTGAGAAGAAAAAATAGATGACTGTTTTCCAATCTCTTCCTCCTAGTGTATTACAAGCGGGGGCTATTTTTCTCTCCATCATGATTGAAGCCCTTCCTTTTGTCTTGATTGGGAGTCTGATTTCGGGGTGGATTGAGGTCTATATCACGCCTGATAAAGTTTATGAGTTTCTTCCTCGCAATCGTTGGGGGAGGATCTTTTTTGGTACCTTCATTGGCTTTCTCTTTCCTTCTTGCGAATGTGGTATCGTTCCGATTATCAATCGTTTTCTGGAAAAGAAAGTGCCCAGCTACACAGCGGTTCCTTTTCTGGTGACTGCTCCCATCATCAATCCTATCGTTCTTTTCGCCACATATTCTGCCTTTGGCAATTCAATAAAACTTGCCTTCTTGCGAGCTCTGGGAGCTATTGTGATTGCTTTGATTCTGGGGATTTTCCTAGGATTTTTCTGGAAGGAACCCATTCAAAAAGAGAATCCTATCGCTTGCCATGAACATGACTTTTCACACTTGGGTCCCGCTAGAAAAGTGTTTCAGATCTTTATACAAGCTATTGATGAGTTTTTCGATATGGGGCGTTACTTGGTCTTTGGCTGTCTCTTTGCGGCTATCGTGCAGGTCTATGTCCCGACTCGGATCTTGACCTCTATCAGTGCAAGTCCAGTCCTTGCGATTCTCTTGCTCATGTTTCTAGCCTTTCTCCTCTCTCTTTGTAGCGAGGCGGACGCCTTTATCGGAGCTTCTCTCCTCTCGAGCTTCGGCCTAGCGCCAGTCCTTGCCTTTCTGATCATAGGCCCCATGCTTGATATCAAAAATCTCCTCATGATGAAACACTATCTCAAAGTGCGCTTCATCTGGCAATTTATGGGTATTGTGACAGTGCTTGTCTTGCTTTATTCTTACATGTTTGGAGTGTTGCTATGATGCGATTTTTCATTTTACTGGGTTATTTTGCCCTAACTCTGTATCTGCAGCTTTCTGGCAAGCTCAGTCACTACATTAACCTCCACTATTCCTATCTAGTCTATATTTCCATGCTCCTTTCTCTTCTATTGGCTCTGGTCCAATTCTATATCTGGATCAAGAAAATCAACTCTCGCAGCCATTTAGAAAGTCGTCGAGCTAGACGAATCAGCCTCCTTTTACTGTCACTACCTCTGTTGATTGGGGTTGCCTTTCCGACAGTAAGTTTGGACTCGAGAACTGTATCTGCCAAAGGTTATCATTTCCCACTTGCTGAGGGAATCAACACAGCCATTCAGGCAAGCGAAGGAACATCCAGTCAATACCTCAAACCCGATACCAGCACCTATTTTTCCAAATCTGCTTATGAAAAGGAAATGAGGACTACAGCTGATAAATACCTCTCCCAGCAAACCATTCACATCACTGATGAAAACTATATGGAGGTCATGGAAGTTCTCTATGACTACCCTCAAGAGTTTGAAGGAAAGAAAATCGAGTTTACAGGCTTCGTCTATAACGATCCTAGCCATGAAGATAGCCAGTTCCTCTTTCGCTTTGGCATCATCCACTGTATAGCCGATTCTGGTGTATATGGACTCTTGACAAAGGGGAACTCACGCCAGTATCCTGATAATACCTGGATTACCGCTAGAGGAACCCTGACCCTCCATTACCATAAAGAACTCAAACAAAAACTCCCAACACTGGAGGTTGAGAGTTTCACAAAAGTAGACAAACCAGAAAATCCTTATGTCTATCGTGTGTTTTAATAAAAAGTAGCCTTTGCAGGCTACTTTTTATTATTTAGTAAGTTTCTAACCTCTTGAGCACCAATCTGATCGCCTGCCTTTTCAAAAAGAGCGATAGATTGTAAAAAATTTTCATGTGATTCTTCAGGATTTTGTATCGAACCAATCTCTCCTAAACCTCTATAAGCACAAGCTTGGGCAATCAAATCATCTGTTTGCAAAGCTTGTTTTAAGGACTGTTCCATATACATGAATGCTTCTGCTACTTTCCCTAGCTTTAATCGTAAATAACCTTGCTCATAATTGTTAACAGAAGATTTGAGGGTATCCTCTGTAAAAGCTTCTTCAATGACTTTTTGCTCTCTTTCGATATAGAAAAGTGCCGTTTGAAATTCATTCATTTCACGATAAACCATGGCTAACTGATGATAGCCTATATGTTCATTTTCTGGGTCACTTTTAGTTCGTGCTAAGTCAATGTAACGCTGATAGATACTTAAGCACTCGTTGTATTTTTGCTCTTCAAGATAAATATACCCCATCAAATTTAACAAACTAAAATCTGTGCAAGTTTCCAATAAAAAATCAGCTTCAACTAATTTTTTAGCCTCATTAATCTTACCCTCAAACAATAAATCCCATGCTTTATTCATACATTTTCTCCTGCATCTTACGTTGTATAGAAATCTATCGACAAATCGCTATCAGACTCGTATTTTTTCCAAGCTAAACTGAAGCCATAATAATCTTCAAATTCAGGGTGCCAGTCATAATAAAGTGGGACACGACTATACTTTCTCGCTACAACTTCGTCTTCAAATTCTGGAGACTCCCCTTCTGTAATACCAAATTGAAAGCCATTTAGTTCCCAAGTATTTCCCCAAACGTTTTCATCAGAGAGAACATCGATCCATCTAGAAGCATCAATATCAAAATCTGCACATAATTCCAGCTCATAGAATCTTCTACAGTTAATCTCTGAAGGCTTAATATAAAGGGCAACATCTACTTGGTACTTTGTATCTTTGACTTGAACCTGCGTAATTTTCATTGGAATTGGAACTCCATTTAATTCTAACCAGAAATAGCCTAAGGGAGTTTTGATACTATAATATTGCTGATTAGCAGGTTTAACATTTTTAGAGCAAGCATCAAGCATTCTTCCCAGCTTTATTATATTTCTACAAACGTTTCGAAGTGATTGGGTCGAAATGTGAATACCTACGAATGACACGTTTTAACTTTTCAACAGGAAAAGTGATATCCTTTGGTAGGGCATGATACTTCTGTACAACTAAAGCAGTTTTTTCAGTATTTTCCTTCCCGACTGGGACAATAACAGCGTGTCCTATATGGATATTTGGGTCATCACAGATATACGTATAGCCATTCCCTCCCTCCTGAAACTCAACCACAACAAGATTTAACTCTTGATCTGGATCAAAGAGAGGCTCTACCTTTTCTACTTCTTGGCGCTCATAAAAAGTAAAGTGATCTCCATCCCCGTCTTCGCCAAAAACCATGAAACTGCCACACTCAGGGCACTTCCACATATAAAATGACGCTTCAGAAATATCATCATAAGAAATTTTATTATGGTCGTCAGCTTTATTTATGATTTCTTCAAACAACTCATCCGAATAAACTGAATAAGCATTTGGATCGGGCGCTCGGTGGTCATTCATTGCTTGCCCACATTTACATGTCCATTTACCCATAAAAAACCTCAGTCGTGGCCTAATTCTTCAAGGAAAAATTGATTTAGAGCTTTCCACTCTTTCTTTTCCTCTCTAACACTTTGAACGTATGCATCCAACTCTTGGATGTTAGCTAAAATATAATCTTGAATTGGCATTATCGGATCAATTTCCATACCTTCAGCTCCCTTGACCTTGATATCAAGCAATCTTAACACATGCTCTTTCATCTCATCAGGAAGCAATTCTTTGACCAAATCGTCAAATAAAATTGGAGGAACAGAATGGTATTTTTCAATCCAACGACAGGCCAAAATAGGACGCAGCGCATAGAAATACTTTTTAGGTTTGACCTTGTCTCCTGAAAGATACTTATTCATTTGAGTTCTAGCAGTGTTCAAGTAATGGTAGAGCATTTTCTTCTCAGAAAAATACTGGTTGGCAAGAGGACGCATGCGCTCGATAAAATCCGTTTGTCGATAGACAATTGGTGACTGTAACCATTCAAACAGTGTAGGATTTGACTTATAAAGGAGTTTTAAAGTCTTGTCTAAATCCCAACCACTCACATCCCAAGTATCGTCAATTGGTAGCTCGATAACATCACGCTGTTCATTTAAACGGAGATAAAAATCTTGCTTGTGTTTGTAGATAAATCGTACATCAAAGTCACTATCGGGAGACTCAAAACCCCAGGCACGACTACCAGACTCGATAGCCCATAAAACTCTGACACCATAATCACGCTCAATTTCTGCTAATTTCCGGTACCAGAACATTCATTTCTTCTTGCGTTTGCATTTACAACCTCTTATTATTTACGCTGCTTCTCCAGCTCGATCATTAATGAGTTCAATTGTTTGGACAATATTACGAAGTATAGGGAGTTGGTGTTGAAAGAGTAGTTGAACTGAACCATACGATTTAAACGGCTCTTGTGTTAAAACTTTAGTCTCCAAGCAACCATTTTCTACAATGTAATCTACAATCAATTTCACAAAGGAAATCTGCTTGGCATTGAGACTCTCATCCGATAAAAATTTAGAAAAAACTTGATTGGCAGCCTCTCTATCTAAACCAATAATCTCACGAACCAATCTAGGAATTGCCTTATTTTCATAATGTTGTTGGTAATCTGACTTGCTACCTAATTTTTCCCATAGCAATGTTTCAAGTGCAAGTAAATCTTGAGAGGTCAATTTTTCATTATGATATAACTTAGAAATTGCTTCATCATCTAGATGAGTTTTCAAATAATGTTCAACTTTTTCATTATAAGATCGCAGGTCATTGACTTGTAAATATGGCTTAGTATCATGGACAGTGGAAAGAATGTGATCATCAAAATTGACATAATATACAGTGCGTTCCGGTTTATCCAGAAACTGTAGTAAATCTCGAAGCGCAAGGCGTATTTTTTCCAACTCGGATAAACTAACTTCTTCCCAAAATTCAGGTTCTTGTACTTTCCTGATAATTTCAGCCTGTGCAAAAACTTGTGGTATATTGCCAACCCTAGCAAGGGCTTTAGCTGTTTTCATAACTTGAGATATATGGACAGTTGCTGGCTTAGCCAACAGTTGTCCTAACTGTATCTGAAACAGCCATAAATCAAATCGTCTCGCCATCTCGTCTTCTTTATTTTCTTCAAATAGAATCGGCGAAAGATCTTTCTGGATTGTTTCACTTGTGACGGTCGTTAGATTTTGCCAATTTTCCAACTTTCTGTAAGTATAAACTGTATCTAAGACCATACGAACCCTAAAGTCTAACTCATTTAAGCTCACCATACGTTCATGAAGTTCTGAGACGAGTTGTTGACGGTATTCTCTAGCAAACTGATCATCTTGATAACGAAGCTCCTGCAGTTCACGAATCAAGTCCACCTTGATGTTAAACAAACGTTGAGTCAGAGAAACAATGTGACGACCATCTCCTTCTCTTGGATCAGCTTTGAAATATTCAAAATTATCGCCATAATCAAATACCAAGAAATTTTCCTTATCCTGCTCAGGGCCGAATAAATCTTTACAAAGACGGGTTCCACGGCCAATCATCTGCCAAAACTTAGTTTTAGAACGCACTTTCTTGAAAAAGATTAAATTAACAACCTCTGGTACATCAATACCTGTATCCAACATATCAACAGAAATTGCAATTTGAGGGTATTTCTCCTTAATTTTAAAATCATCAATTAAGGTTTGATAATGCTTAATGCTATAATCAATCACTTGAGCATAATCGCTTCCTTTTTCAGGATAGCGTTCGTTAAAAATATCTCTGATGTATTCAGCATGTCGATGGTTTTTAGCAAAGATAATGGTTTTACCAATTTCGTCACCTGAAGCTGTCTGAATTCCTCTTGTCATTAGTTCATCTAGAACAATTTTGACTGTTTGTCTATTGAAAATAGAGGAATTAAAATCCTCAGGATCAATATCTTTTTCAGAACTACCATCTTCAAATTGACTATCAAAATATTCTTTTTCGTCTTGGGATAAATCATCATAATGTAGACCATCCGTTGGTAGTTTTAACTTAGTTTCAATCGAATGATAAGCTACTAAATAACCATCTTTTACAGCCTCTTCCAAATCGTATGCGTATGTTGGAACACCATTCTCCAAGTTAAAGAAACTATAGGTATTCTTATCCAAATCTTGACGCGGAGTGGCAGTTAATCCTACAATCCTTGCATCAAAAATAATCAAAAAAATTGATTTGTATTTCTGATAAATAGAACGGTGAGATTCATCAATTATGATAAGATCAAAGTGCCCAACAGTAAAGGATCGTTGATTTATTTCTTCTTGATCACTAATCGCTCCTATCATAGTCGGATAGGTTGAAAAAACCATTCGACTAGATCGAGCACTATCTTTATCCTCTAAGAAATTACAAACTGAAAGATCTGGAAGTAATTTCCTAAACGAATCATAAGCTTGCTTAACTAGGGAAGTTCTATCAGCTAAAAAAAGAACATTTTTTACCCAGTTATGACGCGAAAGGATATCAACTAGGGAAACTGCTGTACGGGTTTTCCCAGACCCAGTTGCCATGACCAAGAGTGCCTGTCTCCGATTATTGGAGAATGCTTCACAGACACTTGTAATCGCATGTTTCTGATAATAACGTCCAGAAATGTCGTCCCTAATTTTGCTAGAAATATCCTCGAGTGGTTTTTGCAAGTGACGTCTGTCCATCAAAAGTTGCAACTCTTCTTGAGAGTAGAACCCTGCAATCTGGCGACGATTAACACCATCAAGTATGTAGTGCTTTAAACCATTGGTAATAAAGCAAATTGGCCGATAGCCTATTTGTTTCTCAAGAGCTTCAGCATATTCCTTGACCTGCACCTCCCCTACTTCTGGATTTACAGATGCCTTTTTAGCTTCAACAATTGCTAGAACTTTCCCATTTTTGCCATAAAGGACATAGTCACAGTATCCAGTTCCTGTACCATACTTCAAACCATGAACGGCTACCTCAACACGACAGTTTTCCTCAAATGTCCAACCTGCTAAACGGAGATCGATATCAATAAAGAGTTTTCTTGTCTCTGCTTCAGATAGTTGATCGATATGGAAAGATACATCTTGCCGTAGAGCTGCTGTTTCACGTTTTTCAGTATAAGTCTCTTGAATAGTTACGGACTGACTAGCCATCTGTTCATCGAAATCAGGAAGATCTGGCAAACTGTTTTGTAATTTCGCCATAGATTGTGGCGTTTCTCGAAACTTGATGTTTGCTGAAAGTGGCAATAACTGCTCGTCGAAATAACGCTCCACAAACTCGTTACTGTAGCAATAATCAATAAAATTGACAAATTGATACAAATGATGCAAAGCCAAAATCGCTTCTCGTTCCTTAATTTCTCCACCATGTGCAGCATGATTTCCCCATCGAATTAAAAGAACAATCTGCCTATGGAGCTCAGGATCCACAATTCTCTCTAAAATCATCATCCCATACCAAAGAAGATAAGGTAGCACGATAGGGAGCTTCTAGATATGAATCGTGACTATATATCCAATGAACAGCCTGCTCCAAGGCACGGCGTGCCATAAAAGCAGTAGCTACAGTTGATGTCGCGATCATATTCTCAGCCTCTATACAAGGCTTTGAAAAAGATTCATACTCTTCGTTATTTAAAAGAAAATCAAAATTTCCCATTTTTCTCTCACTTTGAATAAATAGATAGCTATATTATACTAGATTTCAAGCTATTTCTCCACAGTTTTATAACTATCCCACAAGCAAATTGTGATTTGTCGACCTGAGCTACAAATTCTGCGAATTCGTTTTGTAACTGAATTGGAGGTAAAGGAACAATATAATTCATTATATCGGAAGATTTAATTGCAGGATAATTAGCTCCCGTAACAATATTAGTCATTTTATTCGTAAATCTATCAGAGCAAATTATTGCAAATAAATATTCTGGTAAACATTTCAAAGCTCTAAGCACACAGAATCCGCTGGAAGCTACCAAATTCTCGTCATCTAGCTCCGTAATTGCTATATTTTTAAGATTTGGTCGGACGGTTGAAACAACAATGTCTCCTTTCCTAATATGTTGTTGAGCTCTTGATGGAGCTTGATTTAACATATATTCCTGAAAACCAGTCATTTTATAATTTTTATTATCAATTGATGAAATATCAATGTATTTAATTGTATCGTGTTGATCAAATATTTTTTTCGCAGTTTCTATTCTATCGTCAACCAGTTCAGAAATACTTACCTTATCAAACTTCTTTGATCCAAACATCTCGTTAAATCGGGATTTTACAAGATGTTCAAACTCAATCAACTGTTCTTTTCTAGTATAAATAAGTTTATCAATTTTTTTAAGAACTTTAACTTGTTTCCTCTGTATATCATACGTTGGCAAAAAAAATCTCAATATCATATGCAATACTTTTTAGATATTTCCTTGAATGTTGCTCCTCTTCCCAAAATATTCAAATAATTTTTTTCTTGATTTTTAAAAAAATAATACAAATATTCATTGTTGATTTTATTTGAGCAAATAAAATTTTTTTAAAACCTTGATTACAATACATCTCACATCCTGAAATAGCAACTTTACCTATCGGAGCACGAGATGATAGCAAAACCGTTCCCTTAGGAAATGATTTCAATCCCGTTTTTTCAATTCCTAACTTCGTAATTTTTCGTTGTGTGTCAAAAACGATAAAATCATCATCACTAATTTCTGCAGGAGTAATCCATTTGAATTCTCCATTCCAATAATTTGGATTACTACTCTTTGGAGTTGAGCCTGTAACTATCTCACAAATTTCCCCTAACTTCACTTTCTTCATGCAACCACCTCCTCGAAATATCGGGATTTGCAGTTAAGAGATGAATTTTTGGTGTGAATGTTTGACATTGCTTTGGTTAACCATGGCATAGGCCAGAGTTGTATCAATTTTGCTGTGACCAAGTAGTTTTTGGACTTGCTCAATAGGCATTCCTTTATCAATAGCCTTTGTCGCTAGGGTTCTTCTGAATTTATGTGGATGAACCTTTTGTATTCCAAGTTTTTGTCCTAGCTTTCTCAATCGAATCTCGACACCAGCAATTCCAAGTCTCTGGGCTTTTCCAACTAGCGTTACAAAAAGAGCTGGATGACTATCTTTTCTATCATTGAGATAGTTTCTTAAATGAATTTTCGTACGAGCATCAAAATATACGGGTCTTTCTTTTTTTCCTTTTCCAAAAACAACGCACTCTCTGTTTTCAAAATCAATATCAGAACGATTCAACTGGACCAGTTCTCCTACACGCATACCTGTTGATGCTAGTAGGTCAATCATTGCCAAATCTCTTAAATTTTCACAATTATCTCTCATAATTTCCAGATGTTCGTCCGTATAAGTTTCTTTCACAGTTTGTTCTGTTTTAATTTTTTTAATCCTTCGAATAGGATTCTTGATGATATATTCCTCTTGCTCAAGCCAAGCAAAAAAAGAGGACAATATACGCCGAATATTGTCCAAATTCGCCTTACTACAGTCCTTTTCAGACTGATAATTTGCTAGATAACTTCTTAAATCATCTGTTGTCAGTTGTGTCACAGATTCCTTAATATGATGAAACAAATTTTCAATTGTTCTCTGATAATAACATATTGTTTGCACTACAGCCCTCCACCTGCTTAGCAGTTATAAATAGTTGCAACAGATTATTATTCGAATGCTTTTGCTTCTTTTTTCCATCCACTAGATGTCGTTCTAAACTTTCTCGCAATGCTAGTAATTGTTCATTGTTTAAAAGTGGTAACATTTCTTGTATGATAATTGTAACTTTTGATTCCATAAATTCTCACTTTCATTATTACTCATCAATAAAAAGAGACAATATCAGTTTCTGCATTTCAGAATTCTAATATTGTCTGTTTATTTTCTAATACTCATTCAAATCCAACGCACTATCTTATTTTTTCTCTGATAGAATGTTCAGAAACCCATTTAGAATAGCTTATCATTTTTTCATCAGTTAAAGCTTCTACCGCCATAGTCACACACATATCAACCGCTTCTTCCACAGAAACAGAAAAGTGATAACCATTTAAGTTTAAAAATTTCACCAAAACATAAAACGCTGTCCGTTTATTGGCATTGGCAAAAACATGCTTCTTTATCAATTGGACAAATAATATTGTTGCTTTATCAAAAATTGTTGGATAAAGAGGTTTACCAAAAACAAATTGTTCTGGTAAGTTCACAATCATATTTAACGCTGAAGGACTAACTGTTTTAATTTGCTCATTTGGAGAATACCGTTGAATTACTAAAGCATTGATTTTTTCAATTTGCTTTTCTGTTAAATAGACTGTCATTTTTCCACCAAAGCTTTGAAAACATCGTCGTATTCATCAAAAATTGTATCCAATTTCAAGTTAAAGGCATCATCAGATACATAAGAAACTTGATGATCCAATTCTTCAGGGGTAAAGATAATTTCACCACTTGGTAACAATTTCGCTTCGTATTTAACACCACTTGGAATATTGAACTCGCTTGGAATCGTAATGGTGATTGAATTTCCTTGCTTTCTTGTTTTTACTGCCATCTGATTTCCTCCTTTGAAGTATTATAACAAATAATTACGGTAATTACAATGATAGTGTAAAACTGCTATCTCATCTCAAATCTTAACCGAAATACTCCTGCATGAGAGATTTCTTCAAAGTTTCAAGTTCTTCTAGTGATTTTTGAATTGCCAATTGTGATTTGTCGACCTGAGCTACAAATTCTGCGAATTCGTTTTGTAACTGAATTGGAGGTAAAGGAACAATATAATTCATTATATCGGAAGATTTAATTGCAGGATAATTAGCTCCCGTAACAATATTAGTCATTTTTATTCGTAAATCTATCAGAGCAAATTATTGCAAATAAATATTCTGGTAAACATTTCAAAAGCTCTAAGCACACAGAATCCGCTGGAAGCTACCAAATTCTCGTCATCTAGCTCCGTAATTGCTATATTTTTTTAAGATTTGGTCGGACGGTTGAAACAACAATGTCTCCTTTCCTAATATGTTGTTGAGCTCTTGATGGAGCTTGATTTAACATATATTCCTGAAAACCAGTCATTTTATAATTTTTTTATTATCAATTGATGAAATATCAATGTATTTAATTGTATCGTGTTGATCAAATATTTTTTTCGCAGTTTCTATTCTATCGTCAACCAGTTCAGAAATACTTACCTTATCAAACTTCTTTGATCCAAACATCTCGTTAAATCGGGATTTTACAAGATGTTCAAACTCAATCAACTGTTCTTTTTCTAGTATAAATAAGTTTATCAATTTTTTTAAGAACTTTAACTTGTTTCCTCTGTATATCATACGTTGGCAAAAAAATCTCAATATCATATGCAATACTTTTTAGATATTTCCTTGAATGTTGCTCCTCTTCCCAAAAATATTCAAATAATTTTTTTCTTGATTTTTAAAAAAATAATACAAATATTCATTGTTGATTTTATTTGAGCAAATAAAATTTTTTTAAAACCTTGATTACAATACATCTCACATCCTGAAATAGCAACTTTACCTATCGGAGCACGAGATGATAGCAAACCGTTCCCTTAGGAAATGATTTCAATCCCGTTTTTTCAATTCCTAACTTCGTAATTTTTCGTTGTGTGTCAAAAACGATAAAATCATCATCACTAATTTCTGCAGGAGTAATCCATTTGAATTCTCCATTCCAATAATTTGGATTACTACTCTTTGGAGTTGAGCCTGTAACTATCTCACAAATTTCCCCTAACTTCACTTTCTTCATGCAACCACCTCCTCGAAATATCGGGATTTGACGAGCAAGTTTAGCTCTTCTAATTGACATTTTCTTTTAGTAATAAGTCTTTTAATTATATTAAAAATACGGATAATGTTCTCTTGTTCTTCGATATGTAATAATTCTAATTTTAGATCAAGTAATATATTTTTATTTAAATGTGGAATTGTTGCACCTGTTGAATGATACCGTAAATACTGCGATTTACTCTCCAAAAAAACTCCCAAATAATCTGATATAATCTCGTCTTTGTATTGCTCATTCTTTTTTAAGACCATAATAGTGCTACCGACAGCTCCCGATAGTCCATAGCCAATTGTTCCTGCGTTAGCACCATCCCAAGCTATCAGAATATCATCTAGAAGTGCTTCAGTCATATTTAAACTTTCAGTAAATTTTAGATTATTGTCATTTCTCAAATCATCTATTTGAATATAACGTTGACTTAGAATCGTTTGTTCATTAAGTATAGTGGCTTTCTTACCTTTTTTGAGAGTTACCACTTCCCCCAACTTCACTTTTTTCATACATGCATCTCCCTACTTGAGTAGTTCTTCTAACTCTGCTAAGCCTGCTTGAATTTCTTTTTCTAGATCATTAATTTTCTTTAAGATGACTTCTGTTGGTTCATACTCAACTTTTTCATACTCGATTTCTTTGTATTTATTGATCGATAAATCATAATCATTATCCTTTATCTCATCGACTGGAACAAAGAAAGACTGGTCTGTTCTCTTACGTTCTGCATCGTTGTCAAGTTGATGGAAACGTTGAATAATATCTGGAATATCATTATCACTGATCGGTTGTCGTTTATCATCCAAACTTAAACCATCTGCCTTCATATCGTAAAACCAGACCTTATCCGTTCCACCATTTCCAGTTTTTGTAAAGATGAGAATGGCAGTTGAAACTCCAGCATAAGGTTTGAAAACACCACTTGGCATTGATATTACAGCATCTAATTTATGATTCTCAACAATTTCCTGACGAATTCCTTTATGGGCTTTAGAAGAACCAAAGAGGACACCGTCAGGTACAATAACTGCTGCACGTCCCCCTGGTTTCAATGTGCGCAAGAAAAGTGCAAGGAAAAGTAATTCTGTTTTTTTGGTTTTTACAGTCGCAAGAAGATCATTTGAAGTTGAATCGTAGTCAAGCGATCCCTTAAATGGAGGATTTGCTAAAACTAGAGTGTACTTATCTGCTTCTTCATTATCTTGAGATAGTGAGTCAAGATAACTAATTTGTGGATTTTCCACTCCATGCAGCATCATATTCATTGCACCAAGTCTAAGCATGGTTGTATCCGTATCATTTCCATGAAACATATTGTTATGAAAATGGTTGATATTATCTGGATTGGTTTCCCATTCATCTTTTTTACGCTTTAAGTAACGGCTAGCAGATACTAAGAAACCCGCAGACCCCATAGCAGGATCTGAGATAATATCCTTGATAGTTGGTTGCATCAACTCAACCATCATATCGATGATGTGACGAGGTGTACGGAATTGTCCATTTTTACCTGCGGTTGACAATTTTGATAGCAGATATTCATAGATGTCGCCAATATCATTAATCCCCTGTGTGTCACTATCAAAGTCTATACCTGAGTCTCTGGTTGGAAATTCATCTAATATAGAAATAACCTTTTGGAGAGTAGCAGGTTTATTTATTTGAAAGATAGCTTCACGCATATAACGTGAAAAAGCTGTATCGTCAGTATCTCCCTTAAGATTCTTAATAAATGGGAAAATCTCCTGAGTCATTAATCGATAAACTTCCTGAGCATCTCCTATATTTTTAAAGGTCGACCAACGGTATTCAGGTTTGTCTTTTGGAAAAATTCCCTCATAAGAAATCCCTAGAAACTCAGCATCGCTTTCGCGTCCAAGTTCGACACTATCCAAATCCTTCATAAACAGAAGATAAGTCAATTGTTCAATATTTGTTAGAGGATTTGCATTTCCTTCTGTCCACAGCATTTCCCACAGCTGATCAATTTTATTTTTTAATTCGCCTGTAATCATATTAGTCTCTTTTCTTTGGTTTTTAAAGTTATGAATATCACTATTTTAACAGATTTTCAATCAAGCTTCAATTATGTTTCTCTCTATAAAAATTTCTTTCAAAAATAAAAAAGCAAACGCAAAATATGGTTCACTTTTTTAACTCTTCTATTCTCCATCCTTCCAGTTCCGAGCAATCTCTTCATCTTTCTGGAGTTGATCTACCAGTTCCTCTACGGAGTCAAATTTGACCATATCACGGACACGGTCTAGCCAGTAAACCATGACTGTCTCACCATAAATATCATCTGAAAAATCAAAAATATTGACTTCAAACCGCGGCTCTTCTCCATCGAAAGTAACATTTTTCCCAACACTTGCCATGCCACGATATCTCTGACGTTGTACTTCTACATCGACTACATAAACACCGTCAGCTGGCATATAGGTTCGATCTCTTAGGACCAGATTGGCTGTTGGATAACCGATAGTACGCCCACGAGCATTTCCATGAACGACCATTCCACGGGTTGGGAGCGGTGTGCCGAGTAGATGGTTGACTTCCTTGACATCTCCATCAAGAATAGCTTGACGAATTCGTGTGGAACTAATCTTGCCCTTCTCATCCTCAACTGGAGGAACAATAATGATCTCTCCATCAAAATAGTCCTTCAGGTTATCCGCAGTTTTCTTATCTGAGCCAAAGGTGTAATCAAATCCTGCTACGATAATCGCTGGTTTTAAAGCTCTAACATAAGTATCAAAGAATTCTTGACCCGTTAAACTAGCAAATTTGCTACTAAAGTCAAGTAAGAAAAAGAGCCTCTACCCCGTGCCACTTCATCTTGTGCTCCCGTTCCTCATGATTGACGATATGGAGCATGAGCTCAGGTTGGTAAGGTTGTAAGGCAAGTTTTGGTGACTCTGTAAAAGTCATCACGACAACTGGCAGATAATCCTTCATCGAAGCCTTGCTGGCCACCTCAAAAAGTTTCTGATGCCCCTTGTGGATGCCATCAAAATAACCTAGTACAAGGACTGTTTTACCCGGTACTGCAATGTCTTTTTCGTTCTTAATAGGTACTGTTGTAATCATGAAACTATTATATCATAGAGCAAGTCTTTTTCGCTAGAGGAAATCCCAAATGTCGTTTTTTTGCTCCTGAACTGACCTTGATAGACAATTCAAGCTATGAGTTTTAAAAAAATAGCACCTCCTAAGAGATGCTATCATTTGGTAACTAGTTTACTGTTTCTTCCAAGTCTTTTAACTTAACCGAAACAATCTTTGACACACCTGATTCTTGCATGGTAACTCCATAGATAGAATCAGCTGCCTCATCGTTCCCTTTACGGTGGGTCACGACGATAAACTGACTATCCTTATCGAAGCGGTTGAGGTAATCCCCAAAAACGTTTGACATTAGCTTCGTCCAGCGCCGCCTCTACCTCGTCCAAGATGACGAAAGGAATAGTCTTAACTCGGATGATTGAGAAGAGCAGAGCCAAAGCCGATAGGGCTTTTTCACCACCACTCATGAGGTTGAGAGACTGGATTTTTCTTACCTGGAGGTTGAACAGAAATCTCCACACCAGCTGTTAAAAAAATCGCCCTCAGTTAATATCAAGTCTGCCTGACCTCCACTAAACATCTGTCTAAAGGTCACTTTAAAGGACTCACGAATAGCTTCAAAGGTTGATTTAAAGCGTTCCTTAACCTCATCATTCATCTCTGTAATGGTCTCAAGGAGCAGGTTTTTTTCGCAGACAAAATATCATCTCGTTGACTATTTAGGAAATCCAAACGATTGTGGACTTCTTCGTACTGTTCAATAGCATCCAAATTGACTGGACCGAGTGAGCGAATAGCCTTCTCAAGATCCTTAACCTCTTGCTCTGCCAGATTGAGTTCTTCCAACTCATGCGCTTTTTTTCTAGAGCCTCAGTGTAGCTGATCTGGTACTGGTCTGTTAATTGAGCTTGTAGATAGCGCAAGCGTTCGCTGACCTTTTCTTTCTTGGCTTCAGCACGCGTTTGTTTGCGAATCCACTCCTCATTCTGCTGACGAGCCTGATCCAAATGGCTGGCAATATCATCCAGTTGACCCTCGATATCATCCAATTCAAACTGCTTTCGAATCAAACCTTGTTGGAGGTTTGTTTTCTGAGTTTTGGCTTCTTCCGCCTGCTGACTTAGCAGATCCGTATCAACCTTCTCAAGATTATCAACCTTTTCTTGGAGGAGACGTTGGATTTCCTCTTGTTCGATATCCAGATTATCCAGTTCCTTACCTAGGCGTTCAATATCAGTAACTTCATACCGCTTTTGTCCTTGCAGTTCGGACTTAAGCAAGCGCGCTTGCGCTACTTGTTCCTGCAAGTTTTGATAGCGTTCTTGAATTGCGTTTTTATTCGACTTAATCTCTTCAATCTCAGCTTCCAGATTTTGCTTTTCACTGGCAATGGTAGCAAGGCGCTCCTGGCATTTTTCCTTATCCGCCTGCCAATCTCCTAGAGAAAGACGATTTAATTCCTCTTCTTGAAGTTTCCAAAGAGTTTCTAACTCTTCCACTTGCTGATTGGTTTGTTGATAAGCAAGGTACAAGCCTTGCTCATGGATACGAGCCTGTTCTCCCTGAGATTTGATGGTTTCTAATCTTTCTGTCAATACCGCCTTCTCATCTTGCAGTATCTTCAAACTTTCTTCTTCCGAACGCAGACTAACTTCTTCTTCAGCAATTTCTTTTTGTAATTGCTCTAGTTCTGGCTTGATAAAGATACTGTTATTCTGGCGATTGGCACCACCCGCGTAGGAACCACCTGTGCGCAACTCTGTCCCATCCAGTGTCACCATACGAACCTGATAACGAACTTGGCGAGCTGCGGCACGCGCATGTTCTACAGTATCAAAAATTGCTGTCGTTGCTAGCAAATTCTTGAAAATGGCTTCTAGTCTCTTGTCAAACGACACCAACTCATCTGCCATACCCAGAAATCCTGGACTTGCTACGATAGCATCTTGATTCTGACTAGAAATCGTACGAGCCTTGATAGTTGTCAACGGAAGGAAGGTTGCACGACCAGCTCTGTTGCGCTTGAGGTAATCAATAGCCTTAGTCGCTGCGTTCTCATCTTCTACGATGATGTGCTGACTGCTTGCTCCAAGCGCAATTTCTAGGGCAGTTTGATAATGAACATCAAAAGTCAAATGCTCACTGACTGCACCAATAATCCCACCTAAGCGGTCTTTTTCTTGGAGAACACTCTTAACACCTGCGTAAAAGTTACTATGATTCCTAAGGATGTTTTTCCAAACTTTGGGCTCTAGCCTGCTTATTTTTTTGAGACTATCCAGACGGTCAAAGAGTTGGCTCTGCTGGGCTTGGTAAGAAACTTTCTTCTCTCTTGCTCCTTGGCACTAGCTTGGTAGTCAGCCAATAATTTCTGAACCTGCTCCTTGGCAGTTTCAAGCTCAGTCTTTTGCTGACTTGCTTTCTCTTTAGCTGTAGCCAATTGTTCTTTCAGTTTCTTAAGTTGATCTGCTTGTTTTTGAGATAACTGACGGCTGTTCTCTAGTTCATTCTCGATGCGAGTCAACTGGTTTGAGACATCCGCTTCTTCTTGTAAAAGAGCCACAAAACGTTCACGCAAGAGCTCGATCATCTGGTCAGGATCATCAGAAAATGCCAACAACTCTGCTTCTAGGCGATTGAGTTCCTTGTTGTTTTTCAGCTAGACTTTTTCTCTAACTGTTCCAAGTTCGCTTCTTTTTCAGCCTTTTTCCTTACTTAGAGCCTTTCTCTTATCTTCCAGAGTCGCCAAACGGGCTTGCGCTTCTTGTTGATTAAGGGCAACTTGCTCAGATTCCAGTTTGGATAGGGCTAGTTTTCGCTCTAAGTCACTGACCAAACTAGTCAAATCCATCAAACTTCCTTGATCCTTGGCCATTTGAGCTTGGAGATCCTGACGTTTCTTTTTAAGGCTTTGATTTTCCTCTTCTAACTCTTCACGCTTTTGGTAATAACTGGTCAAGAGTTCCTGAACCTGCGTTAGCTCTTCTTCTGTTAACTCTAGTTCAGTCTTGTTTTCCTTGATTTGGGCAACCAGTACATCCAAGTAAATCGCCTTACGTTGACCATCCAAGTCTATAAACTTACGAGTATTCTCAGCTTGTTTTGCAAGGGGCTTGATTTGATTGTCCAACTCGTAGATAATATCCTCTAAGCGGTCGAGATTGTCTTGAGTTTGTTGCAGTTTGCTTTCTGTTTCTTTTCGACGAGTCTTGTATTTTAAAACTCCAGCAGCTTCTTCAAAAATAGCTCGGCGTTCCTCTGGCTTAGAATTAAAAATCTCCTCAACCTTCCCTTGGGAAATGATGGAGAAGGAATCCCGACCCAAACCGGTATCCAAGAAGAGGTCGTGCACATCACGCAAACGGACTTTCTTGCCATCAATTCGATACTCGCTATCTCCACTACGATAGATATGGCGTTCTACCTTAATAACTTGTCCTGCATCCTTGATAAAGCCATCTTCATTGTCCAAGGTCACGACAACAGAGGCATAATTGAGTGGTTTGCGGCTTTCGGTCCCAGCAAAGATAACGTCGGGCATCTTGCCACCACGAAGGCTCTTGACACTAGACTCCCCCCAAGGCCCATCTTAGACTTTCTGTAATATTTGACTTCCCAGAACCATTGGGCCCAACGACAGCTGTCACACCTTGATCAAAAACGACCTTGGTCTTGTCAGCAAAGGACTTGAATCCCTGAATCTCAATTTCCTTTAAATACATGAATCCAGCCCTTTCTCAACTGCATTTTTGGCGGCCTCTTGTTCTGCCAATTTTTTAGAACGACCTTGACCTTTTCCGATACTCTTGCCCTCAACCAGAACTTCTACATCAAAAACCTTGTCATGGGCAGGCCCCATCTCAGAGGTCACCTGGTAACGAATATCTACATCTCCATTGACTTGGAGCAACTCTTGCAGGTGTGTCTTGTAATCCTTAATCATTTCAAAGTCACCTGCTTCAACCTTGGGAATCATGACTTGATAGATGAACTCTTTTACCCTAGCAACATCCTTGTCCAAAAGCAATGCTCCCAAAAAGGCTTCAAAGGCATCGCCAAGAATGGTGTCACGATTGCGCCCACCAGACTTTTCTTCCCCTTTTCCTAGCTTGATAAACTGATCAAACTGGCAATCACGCGCAAAACCAGCCAAACTCTCCTCACGGACAATCATAGCACGGAGTTTAGACAAATCTCCCTCCGGTTTCTTAGGATATTTTTTATACAGATATTCTGAAATCAATAATTGCAGAACAGCGTCTCCTAAAAATTCCAAGCGCTCATTGTGTGAAATTTTTAAGAGGCGGTGCTCATTGGCATAACTCGTATGGGTAAAAGCCGTTTCCAGTAAGTTTTTGTCTGCAAATTCGATTGCAAAACGCTTCTTTAGTACAGTTTGTAATTCTTTCATACCAACCTCTTTCTAACTGATAACAGTCTTTCTTATTATATCAAAAAAAGCCCCCTGAGTCACTTTAAAACGGAACTAGAGGGAATTTGGCATTTATTAGAAAAAGTTCTTCAATTTTAGGGGGCAGATTTGGGACAGTATAAAGAAAAAAGCCTTATTTAAGGCTTTCTTAGGCTATTTGCATCCACCCTGAGGGAATCGAACCCCCATCTCAAGAACCGGAATCTTACGTGATATCCATTACACTAAGGGTGGAAACTTGTCTTATTATAACAGAAATTTGCTCTAATAACAAGTTTTTATGGGTAGACTAAGCGTCCATTAGTGGGAAGCATCCCCGTTCCAGATAGAGTTTTTCACGATAACATAATCAACGTGTTTGAGGTCAGCAACCTTTCGTCCACCTGCATAAGAGATAGCACTTTGCAAGTCCTGCTCCATCTCAGTAAGGGTGTCTTGCAAATGTCCTTTGGCAGGAAGTAAGATGCGTTTTCCTTCCACGTTTTTATAAGCACCCTTTTGATATTGTGAAGCTGAACCATAGTATTCTTTGAACTGTTCGCCGTCGACTTCAATCGTCTTTCCTGGGCTTTCGATGTGTCCTGCAAAGAGGGAACCAATCATGACCATGCTAGCACCGAAACGGATAGACTTAGCAATATCACCATGAGTACGAATCCCACCATCAGCAATGATCGGTTTGCGAGCTGCTTTAGCACACCAGCGAAGTGCTGCCAACTGCCAACCACCTGTACCAAAACCAGTCTTTACCTTGGTGATACAAACCTTACCAGGACCGATTCCAACCTTGGTAGCATCCGCACCAGCATTTTCCAGTTCACGCACAGCTTCTGGTGTGCCCACATTTCCAGCAATAACAAAAGTATCTGGTAATTCTTTCTTGATGTGCTGAATCATTGAAATCACACTATCCGCATGACCATGAGCAATATCAATCGTGATATACTCAGGAGCATCAGCCTTGAGTTGGCTAACGAAATCATACTCGTAATCCTTAACACCAACAGAAATAGAAGCAATGAGCCCTTGATCGTGCATTCGTTTGATAAAAGGAATGCGCCCAGCCTCGTCAAAACGATGCATAATGTAGAAGTAACCACCTTTAGCAAGCTGCTCTGCTACGTTCTCATCCAAAATCGTCTGCATATTTGCAGGTACAACAGGTAGTTTGAAAGTGTGATTTCCAAGTGTAACACTAGTATCTGCTTCTGCACGGCTTTTAATGACACATTTGTTTGGGATCAACTGAATATCTTCGTAATCAAAAATTGGAAATTCATTTAACATATCGATGTCTCGTTTCTTTTGTAATGACCTACCTATGCTTGCGCATCTCTACGCCTTTTTCCGACGTTTCCTTAATTAATTATAAACCAAAGTACAGTTTTTGTCAAATATTTTTAATAATCAAATAATATTGTTCGGAAATTACTTGTGTAAATGATAAGAGAAAGAGGAGAGATTAGATTCTCCCCTCTTCTTTAATCTTAATAATACTCACCTTGACGGTAGTCCCATGAGTTAAAGGTATCTGACAAATGCATCATGATTTTATCAATGTCAAGCCCTTTGCGGATAACAACTGGAGCTGGTGAGATTGAACGGTCTCCTCCTTGTTCTGGGATGAGTTTTCCGTCTTTATCGACCATAGACACCATCACACCTTGCTCGTAGCGAGTTTCAATCGTTTTGTCAGGTTGGATGGATGCCACATAGTCGTCTGCTTCGATGACAAGGTCCACTGCTCCTTCGATACGTTCCCCGATACCTTCCACCTTACCACGGTTTCCTTTTCCAGATGGGTTAGCTGATGAGGCGTAGACCATCTTGCCTTCTTCCCAAAGTTTAGCAGCCAACTGTTCACCAGCTTTACCAAACTTGATGACAAAACAGCTAGTACCACGAACGTCTGTCATGAGTTCTTCACGACCATCACCGTATGCTTTAAGTTTTTCAAAAGCTTCTGGTTTCCATGGAAGGATACAACCGAGGAGAATATCTTCGTCCCAATGTTTTTGGTAGAAGGCTTCAATTTCTGGATTGAGTTGTGCTAAAGCGCGAAGTTCATCCATGCTACCACAAAGTACAACACCTGGTTTGTTACGGTTACGCTCTTTAGCTTCAAATTTGCGTTCAAGACCTGCTTTATCGCTAGTCATGATAATGTAACCAACTTTTGTGGGGCAAACGATACATCCGCCCTCACCTTTTAAAATGTCATAGCCTTCTTGAGAAAGTGTTCCGTTCCATTGAATGTGTTTTGTCATAGTTCTATATTTCCTTTTCTATTTTTCTAATCCTGCTAGTAGGCCGGTCGTTGTTTTTCATAGGCAGCAATCAAATCTTCATACTGCAAAGTAATACCGATATCATCCAAACCATTTAAGAGCTTGTGTTTCCACTCGCTATCTATTTCGAAAGTGAATTCTCCGACTGGTGAGATGATTTTTTGTTGTTCCAAGTCCACAGTTACCTGGTCGGTCGGTTTGAGTTGGGCTAGTTTCTCTCTAACCTCCCTAGGTTGGACAATAGGCAGCATGCCATTATTGAGTTCATTATTGTAATGAATATCCCCAAAAAGAACCTGCAATCACGACCTTAAAAACCATAGTCGGCTAGAGCCCAAGTCGCGTGTTCTCTCGAAGAACCTGCCCCAAAGTTATCCCCTGAGATGAGAATACTGGCTTTACGATATTCAGGTCGGTTAAAAACAAAGTCTGGATCCTCGGTGTAGTTATCGTCTAGATAACGCCAAGCATACATAAGGTACTTACCAAAGCCTTTTTTATCAATTAACTTGAGAAACTGCTTGGGGAGTATTTGGTCAGTGTCGATGTTATCATTCATGAGAGGAACGGTCGTTCCTGTATAAACTGTAAATTTCTCCATATCCTCTCCTTACTGGGCCTCTGGCATTTGCCGAACATCTACGAAGCGCCCTGCGATAGTCAGCCGCACTGCCATGGCTGGACTGCAGAGATGGGTCTTAGCACCAAATCCCTGTCTATCTTCAAAGTTGCGGTTGCTGGTTGAGGCACAGTGGACCCCATCAGGGACTTTGTCCGGATTCATCCCCAGGCACATAGAGCAACCTGGGTCTCTCCACTCAAAGCCAGCGTCTAAGAAAACCTTATCCAAGCCCAACTTCTCAGCAGCTCGTTTGACAGGACGAGAGCCTGGAACCACGATAGCCGTTAAGTTGGGAGCAATTTTCTTCCCTTTGACAAATCGCGCGGCCAGTTGTAAATCGCTGAGACGAGCATTGGTACAAGACCCGATAAAGATATAACCTAGTTCAATATCCGCTGGCTTTTGACCAGGCTCCAAGTCCATGTAATGATAAGCTCGCTCATCATTCATATCCTTAATTTCTGGAAAACTACTGTCAAAGTCGACGCCCATAGCAGGATTGGTTCCCCAAGTCACCATAGGAGCCAAGTCTGAGACATCCATCTGGATAACCTTATCATAAACAGCATCATCATCGCTGACAAGCGTCTTCCAGTCAGCAACCGCCTCCTCGAAAGCTCGGGGACGCATTCCCGTCCCTTGAGATAGTCATAGGTAGTCTGATCTGGATTCATGATTCCCATCTTGGAGCCAAACTCGATGGACATATTGCAGATGGTCATTCTCTCTTCCATGGTCAGTGCATCAATTGCTTGCCCACGATATTCCACCACATATCCCACACCACAAGCAACACCATACTTGGCAATTAAGGCGAGAATGTAATCCTTAGAATAAACTCCTTTTTGAGGAACACCAGTGAACTCTACCAGCATTTTCTTGGGTTTGACCTGCCAAAGGGTCTGGGTAGCAAAGACATGCTCGACCTCACTGGTCCCAATCCCAAAGGCGATAGCCCCGAAAGCTCCGTGAGTAGCTGTATGACTGTCTCCACAGACGATGAATTTTCCTGGTTGGGTCCGTCCTGTTTCTGGACCTACCATGTGAACGATTCCCTGCTTTTCAGAACCATGGGCAGCATGTTCAATCCCAAACTCCTCAACATTTTCAGCAAGCTTATCAATTTGAGCCTTAGAAATGACATCTCGAATATCGTAGATATTGACCGTTGGTACATTGTGGTCAAAGGTTCCGAATGTCAAGTCGGGCCGTCTCAATCTGCGCCCCGCATCTCGTAATCCTTGAAAAGCTTGGGGACTAGTCACTTCATGAATATAGTGCTGGTCCACATACATGAGTTGGGGCTGCCCTTCTTCTCCTGTGATGACATGACGGTCCCATAATTTATCAAAAATCGATTTTCCTGCCATCCATTACCTCCAAATAAAATATAAGGCTACTAGTGTGGTCACCATCCCTAGAAACCAAACTGTTTTAAAGTACCATTTTCTAGTCTTGTGGTGAAAGGTGATTCCTGCCAACCAGGCACCAAAACCACCAAAAGTAAAGGCTAAAATGAGTAAGATTTTCTCTGGGACGCGCCAAGCACCTCTTCTTGCCTTGGATTTGTCAATGCCATAAATCAAGAAAACCAGCAAATTCCAAATCAAGAGGGCAAGTGTTATTCCTTCATTTATCTTCATAATCTTTCAATGATAGCTTCTGTCATTTCCTTGGTCGAAGCCTGTCCTCCAATATCTCTTGTTAAAATGCCAGCCGCTAAACTAGCTTCAACAGCACGTTCGATACGCTCCGCATCTTCATAACGTCCAAAGCTATCTCTCAACATCATGGCAACTGACAAAATCATGGAAATAGGATTGGCAATTCCTTGACCTGCAATATCAGGTGCCGAACCATGAATAGGTTCATAAAGACTTGGACCATTTTCAGAGTGACTAGCAGATGGCATGACTCCAAGTGTGCCAGATAGAACGCTTGATTCATCCGAGAGAATATCTCCGAAAAGATTTTCTGTCACGATGACATCAAACTTAGCAGGATTGGTAATCATGATCATGGCAGCTGAGTCCACCAGCTGATGTTCCAAGGTCACATCTGGGAAATCCTTAGCAACATCCTCAGCTACTCTCCGCCAAAGTTTAGAAGTCGCTAACACATTTTGCTTATCGATACTGGTGAGGATTTTTCTCCGATTTTTTGCAATTTCAAAGGCCTTGCGAATAATCCGCTCCACTTCCTCATAACTGTAGTCGTTGATATCACGCGCTTTTCGCTCTTCTAGAATATGATCCCCAAAGTAAATCCCTCCTGTCAACTCACGCACCACGACAAAGTCCACACCAGCAATTCGTTCCAGTTTGAGAGGTGACAAATGTTTGAGACTGTCAAAGATTTTTACAGGGCGAATATTGGCATAGAGATTTAGTTCCTTACGAAGAGCCAGCAAGCCTTGTTCAGGCCGAATCGCTGCCCCATCATACTGGGGACTACCGATGGCTGCTAGGAGAATAGCATCTGCTTCTCTACATGCCTTGAGGGTCTCATCAGGTAAGGGATGCCCAGCAGCATCAATACCTGCACCTCCAAAGGGGCATCTGTCTATCTCATAGTCAAAACCTGTTTTTGAAGCTAGAGCTTCTAGAACTGCTAAACCAGCTTCCATGATTTCTGGACCGATTCCATCCCCTGCTAGAGCTACTATTTTCTTTGTCATAGCCTTCTCCTTTACACACTAGGCATGTCTCGGTAGGAAACGCTATGCCCCATCTCACCTGCATTCTCTTTTTGAACAAAAGTATTGGCATTGATATAAGCAATAGCCGAAGCCTTCAATACATCGAAATCAAGACCTGCTGCGTTAAAGATGGTTTCGGTATCTCTGTTTTCAACAGTGACCAAAACCCGAGCCTGGGCATCGATCCCATCCGTCACCGCATCAATAGTGTAGGATACCAAACGAACAGATTGGTTGAAGAACTTATCAATAGCGTTAAAGATAGCTTCAACGGAACCTTGCCCTGTCGCATTGAATTCGACTTTCTCACCATCCATATTTGCTAGGCTAACGAGAGCTTCAATGTCATTATCTGCATGAGTTTGAAGTTGTAAATCATCAAAGTGGAAGCCTTCTGGGTTTTCAACCATGGTACCAGCGACCAGAGCTCGAATATCTGCATCTGTGATTTCTTGTTTCTTATCTGCCAACGCCTTGAACTTAGCAAAGAGTGGTTTGATATCCTCTTCTGTATAATCTAGGGCCAGTTCTCTTAGTTTTTCAACAAAGGCATGGCGACCAGACAATTTACCAAGCGGAAGACTATTACTCTTAACCCCGACCAATTCAGGTGTGATAATCTCATAAGTGAGAGGATTTTTAAGGACTCCATCTTGGTGAATACCAGACTCGTGGGAGAAGGCATTACCACCAACCACAGCCTTGTTTTTAGGAACTGGAATACCAGAGAAGCGAGAAACCATTTCAGACGTATTCATTGTTTCATCCAAAACAATATCACTAGTTGCTTGGAAGAAATCCTCACGAATCTTCAAAGCAACAGCTACTTCTTCAAGAGCAACATTACCTGCGCGTTCACCGATACCATTAATAGTTCCCTGGACACGTCCAGCACCGTGTTTAATTGCTATCAAAGTATTTGCAGTTGCCATACCGAGATCATCGTGACAGTGGACACCAAAGACAACTTTATGATCTGATTTAATATTTTCAGTCAAGTGATCAAAGATACGTGCAAACTCTTCTGGAGTCGTAAAGCCAACTGTGTCAGGGATATTGATATAAGATGCACCTGCATCGACCGCTGTTTGAACGACTTGCAAGAGGAAATCCAACTCTGTTCTAGTCGCATCTTCAGGAGAGAATTCGACGATTTCAAACTTAGAACGAGCATAAGAAACATGTTCCTTGATAGCTTCTAAAATCTCTTCCTTGCTTTTATTGAGCTTATACTTGCGGTGAATCGGACTGGTAGCGATAAAGACATGAATTTGTGGATACTTGGCATCCTTAAGCGCCTCATAACAAGCATCAATATCAGATTTTACAGAACGAGCTAATCCTGTCACTGCTGTTTTTTTCATGGCTCTAGCAATTTCTTGAACGGCTATAAATGAATCTGGACTAGCAGCCGGAAAACCAGCTTCAATTACAGAAATTCCCCATTTCTCTAGCTGTCTTGCAATGGAAACTTTTTCCTTTATTGAAAAGTTAACACCAGGTGTTTGTTCCCCATCACGAAGGCTTGTATCAAAAAATTCAACTTTACGCATAAGATTTCCCCTTTTCCAAATGTGGTTTTAAAAAAACATCTCGCTTAGAAGCCCAAGCGAGATGTTGATTTACTCCCGCTTGGTAAGCCAAACAGGACTAATGCTTTTGCACTAGCCCGAGTACCTCAACAACAAAGCAAATTGATTAAACTTAGCTGTTTTCATGTTTGACTTTCTCCTTCGTTTGATATCTTGTTTAGTATTTTAGCATAGCTAAAAACACTTGTCAAGAAAAAATCCATTATTTTCTGAAAATTTCTTCAGTAAAGAATATTTTGCTAATTGAAAGTATTTGAAAACTCAAGCGAATTTCCTTATTTTTTCACAGTCAAGTTCCAACTTCTTTCGATGAGTTCTATCACTTCTTCATCTTGCAAACTATCATCAAGCGCCAGACTAAGCCAGTAGCGTTTGTTCATATGAAAGGCTGGATAAATGCCTTTTTTTGAAAGCAAGTCAGCTACTTGGTCGTGTTTGATATTGACTGCTTCGACTAGCCCTTCTCTACCCTTTTCCAGCTTATCCCATGGGATTCTCATCACAACGGCATACCACTTTTGATTGCCTTCATGGCGCAATACAGCTGTATCAGGAGACTTTTCCCACAGATACTCCAACTGATTACCATACTTTTCCTGAACCTTATCCATGATACGCTTAGTCTGAGGGCAGATAAAATCCTGTACATCAAAGCAAGCCTTCCGAATCTGGTAAAGAATCTCCAAACAAGCCTCCCGGATACTTGCAACAAAACTCCCACGCATGCTTTCCATATGAACTTGAGGATAGAGGTCACCCGTTTCCTGGTCAAAGACATGAAATCTCACATTATCAGGAGTGATAGAGACTGTCATGAAAAAGTCACCCTGCAAAATCTGGCAACTATAGTTCCATACTTCCCCATTTTCTACAAAACCATAGTCTCTGGCATTTTCTTTATTAAACTGATAGGAGTTAAAAATTTCAAACATAAGTGAAAACTGCTACCAAAAGCTAGCAGTTCCTTTCTATTTTTTAAAAGACAACCTTAGTTCCATGCAATTGTGTCACGCCCAGCTGATCGATAAAGGTTTGACGGTTATCCAAGTCAATCCCCCCACCTGGTAGAATTTCAATTTTACCTTTTGCATGTTCCAAAATTCTGTGATAATGAGCGAAACGTTTCTCTAGCGAGTCTCCAGACACACCAGCACGAGTTAAGATACGAGTGACACCGGCTTGGCTGAGCCAGTCAATGGCTTCCAACTGGTCTTCATCACTTAATTCATCAAAGGCCATGTGAAAGACAATTTCCATTCCTTTAGATGCGGCAATCAGCTTCTCAAGATTAGGCTTATCCAACTTCTTATCAGCAGTTAATGTCCCAAATACAACCCCTTGACTTCCAGCCTGTGCAGTCAAACGAATGTCTTCTAGCATGATCGCTATTTCAAGATCAGTATAGACAAAGTCGCCACCACGAGGACGAATCATAGTCATGATGGTGGTGTCGTAGTTAGCTGCCAGTTCAACCGCCGCCTTGGTCACTCCATAACTTGGCGTTGTTCCTCCTACTGCTAGATTGTCACAAAGTTCGATTCGACGAGCTCCAGCCTGCATCGCTTTTTCAAGCAAGGTCACATTTTCAGCACAAAATTCGTAAATCATTTGATTCTCCTTGATGTTTTCTTTAAATTTATTATATCATATTATTTTAAATATGCTTTTATTTTTATCAAGGCAAATAACTACTATTTTAACTATTCTTTGTCAGGAATGACTTTAAAGAGATAGTAGGTGATAAAGATAGTCAAGGCTCCCAGACCGATTTTGACTGGCAAAAGAGGGGCAAAATAAATAGAAATCCCCATCAAGATATAGATAGATACGATAATTTTTTTCTTTCGTTCTCGCGCTATTGACTTGGTTTCCCGAAAGTCAGCTACATAGGTCTGATAAAGCTTTGTATGATAAAGCCAGTCTTCAAAACGCTTAGAAGATTTAGAAAAACAAGCGATAGCTAACAAAAGAAAGGGTGTTGTTGGCAAAAGCGGTAGGACAACCCCAATGACAGCTAAAGCCAGTGAAATAAAGCCGATACTGAGATAAATAATACGCATGATTTCTCCTAGACAAATTACTCTTCCTCTAGTTTCGCATACAAGGGGGAAATTTGTCAAGCATCAACAAAAAAGATCCTGAAATTCATTTTCAGGACTCTGCATTTTATTTAATTTTTTCTTCTTCGTAGTCGCCATTACTACATACAACCTGTTTGCCTCCACCACGGACTTTTTTCTCCACCAGGAAGTGTCCGCATTTTGGACAGTCACGGCCAATTGGTTTGTCCCAGGAAGTAAACTCACATTCTGGGTAACGATTGCAACCATAGAAGATACGATTGCGCTTGGTTTTGCGTTCGATGATTTGTCCTTGATGACAGCTTGGACACTCGACACCAATCTCTTTGACAATCGCTTGTGTATGACGGCAGTCTGGAAAATTACTACAAGCATAGAATTTACCAAAACGACCGAGCTTAATCACCATTGGACTACCACAAACTTCACAGTCAAATCCAGCTGGCTCATCCTTGATCTGGATTTTTTCCATTTCGGATTCAGCCTTGGCTACTTCTTTAGAGAATGGTTTATAAAATTCATCAATGACACGTTGCCACTGCTCTTTACCAACTTCGACATCATCCAGTTTTCCTTCCATCTCAGCTGTGAAGGTCACATTGACAATATCTGGGAAATATTCAACAATGAGTTTATTAACAATTTCACCCAACTCTGTTGGTTCAAAACGTTTTGCTGCTAGACGAACGTAGTAACGTTTTTGGATGGTTTCAATGGTCGGAGCGTAGGTTGACGGACGTCCAACTCCATTTTCTTCTAAGGTCTTGATAAGAGTCGCTTCCGAATAACGAGCAGGTGGTTGGGTGAAATGTTGTTCTGGCTTGCTATTGACCTGCTTGACCACATCTCGAACAGCCATATCTGGCAACATCTTGTTCTTGTCAGAGTCGTTGTAGATAGCAAGATACCCATCAAACTTAACTTGGCTTCCATTCGCCGCAACTGAACTCCATTTTGAGAGAGCTTGACAGCCATGGTATCAAAGATAGCAGCTGTCATCTGGCTAGCCACAAAACGGTTCCAGATCAGGGTATAGAGCTTGAGCTGGTCTTTGTCCAAGTACTTAGCGATGCTTTCTGGTGTATTAAAGACGCTAGATGGACGAATGGCTTCGTGGGCGTCTTGAGCACCTGAGGCATTCTTGACCTTGCTACCATGCTTGGAATACTTGCTACCAAAACGGTCGTTAATGTAGCTTGCAAGCTTCGTTCTGAGCTACTGGACTGATACGAGTCGAGTCTGTACGCATATAGGTAATCAAACCTTGCACACCTGATCCGATATTAATCCCTTCATAGAGCTGTTGGGCCACCATCATGGTCTTTCGAGTACGGAAATTGATTTTGTTAGCAGCATCCATCTGCATGGTTGAAGTTGTATAAGGTAGGGGCGCATTGCGTTTGCGTTCTTTCTTATCTACCTGGTCTACTGTGAAATCTTTACTAGTCAAATGGGACAAGACTTCTTTGACCTCTTCATTGGTGGTCAATTTCATCTTTTTGCCATTCATACCATAGAAAGAAGCCTGAAATTGTTTGGTTCCCTTCTTAAAGACACCATCAATTGTCCAGTATTCTTCCGGTTGGAAGGCATTGATTTCATTTTCACGGTCAATGATGAGTTTAAGAGCAACCGACTGCACACGCCCTGCTGATAAGCCCTTCTTGACCTTTCCACAAAATTGGCGAAATCGAATAGCCTACCAAGCGGTCCAAGACACGACGAGCTTGTTGGGCGTCGACCAAGTCCATATCAATCTTGCGAGGTTCTTTAAAGGCATTTTTTACTGCGTCCTTGGTGATTTCATTAAAGACCACACGGTTGGCATCATTTTCATCCAAGTTGAGAATGTGAGCCAAATGCCAGGAAATTGCTTCTCCTTCACGGTCCGGGTCACTCGCCAGAAAGACTTTATTGGCCTTTTTGGCTTCTTTTTTCAGATCATTGATGAGAGGACCTTTTCCTCGGATATTGATATACTGTGGTTCATAGTTATTTTCAATGTCGACTGACATGCTAGATTTCTTCAAATCACGGATATGCCCAACACTGGCTAAAACCTTGTAATTTCTGCCTAGATATTTCTCAATCGTTTTCGCCTTAGCAGGCGACTCTACGATGACTAGATTTTTCTTAACTGTTGATTTTTTCTTCTTTGTTGCCGTAGCCACACTATCACACCTTTTCAAAGTAATAAACTTTATAAAGTGTAAACCATTTTTCTATAGCTGTCAAGACCTAAGTCCTATATAGAAGAAAAGTTTATCTGAGTGAACAAATTTCTCCTTAAAATTCAAACTCAGCCAACACATCTTGACCACTGCTAATCAGCTTTGCTCCCTCTTGGATTAGGTGGTGACAGCCATCTGAATGACCATCTAAAATGTTTCCTGGAATGGCAAAAACATCACGCCCTTCTTCCATAGCTCGCTCACAGGTGATGAGACTACCAGAACGCATCCTTGCCTCTGCTACAATAACGCCACGGCACAGTCCAGCAATGATGCGATTACGAGCTGGAAAGTGAAATTTCAAGGGCTCTTCACCAGGTCCGTACTCGCTAAGTACCAAATGGTGATTGCCAATGTGTTCCTGCAAACGTTTATTGGCGCGGGGATAGAAACATCCAATCCTGTTCCAATGACAGCAATTGTTCTTCCTCCATTCTGGAGTGCAGCCATATGGGCAGCCGTATCAATCCCTTTGGCTAAACCACTGACCACGATTAACTCGTTTTCCAAACCTTGAATGACTCTCTGAACCGACTTTGCTCCCTGACTAGAACATGAACGACTCCCTACAACAGCAACCTTTGGAAATTTCAATAAGTCTAGATTTCCTTTATAAAACAAGAGCGCTGGAGCATCATAAATCTCACTCAGATCCCAAGGATAACAGTCATCAAGAATCGAGAAGGATGGAAATTTTTGGAACTCCTTCTCCAACTGTGCATCATCTATCTGGAAATAGCGTTCCATAAAGACAGCAGGATTACGGCATCCAGATATTTCTGCAATATCACCTAGCAAGAGCTCCTGATCTACAGTCTCGTCGTATTCAAGAACAGTTAAAATTTGTTGATTGGTCAGCCCAGCTTTTCTCAATTTGTAAATCTCATAGTTTGTGATCTTCATATACAACTCCATTTCTTTTTCTACTCATCTATCTATTCGTAAAAAAAATAAAAAGAAGGCCAAGAATCTTCTTTTTTCATTTATTCAGATTTAGTAGTTGACCAGCTACTTTCAACCATCGGTAAGATTGTTTTTAAAGTTTCCCCATCCCCTTCAAGTGAAACATAGCGGATTTTACCATCATTTGATCGGAAAACCCAGGTAACGAGGTATTTCCCTGATTTAGCAATTGCATTGACAACATAGGCTTCATAACCTCCAATGGTCGATTTGGAACCCCAGACCTTACTGAAATCAGAGCTTTGTTCTTTAGAAGTTAAATACTAGATGAGACAGTCACAACATCCAGTCTAGCATATTCTTCTTCGCTGATATTAAACTGCTCAGCCTTGAAGGTATTCAGCGTAACAATGTTGATATCTGTTCCATCACTATACTGTATATCATTTCCACCTTCTACTTCATGGAATCGAACCCATGATTTGGGTACCTTGACAAAACCATACTCATTCGAGCCGATGATTTGCGTCTCTTCCTTTTTCGCTTCAGAAAAAGCAGAGCTAGAGCTACTCGTTTCCTGACTGCTAGAAGAACTAACAACTGTAGACGAACTTTCATCGGTTGCTGTTTGCGATTTATTGGAGCATGAAGCTAAAAAAGCACTAACAGTAACTACAGTACCTAAAATTAATAATTTTTTCATCCTACCACCTTTCCATCTGCATTATAAGAAAAATAAGGACTTCTGTCAAATTCTAACCTAATCTATTCTGTTAGTTTGCGATTTTATAGCTCACATTTAAAGCAAAAACTCTTGAAAAATCTTCAAGAGTTTTATTTTATAATTCTATTCTTCATCCATGCTTAAGACGCTAAGGAAGGCTTCTTGTGGGACTTCTACTGATCCGATAGCTTTCATCCGTTTCTTACCAGCTTTTTGTTTTTCAAGGAGTTTGCGTTTACGAGAAACGTCACCACCATAACATTTGGCAAGTACGTTCTTACGAAGAGCCTTGATATCAGTACGAGCCACGATTTTGTGCCCAATAGCTGCTTGAATTGGTACCTCAAACTGTTGACGAGGGATGATTTTCTTGAGCTTATCAACGATGAGTTTCCCACGTTCGTAGGCAAAATCCTTGTGAACGATAAAGCTGAGGGCGTCCACCTTGTCTCCATTGAGAAGGATATCCATTTTGACCAGTTTAGATGGGCGGTACTCTGACAATTCGTAGTCAAAGCTTGCATAACCACGCGTCGAAGACTTAAGCTTATCAAAGAAGTCAAAGACGATTTCAGCAAGTGGAATTTGATAGATAACATTGACACGATTATCATCAATATAATCCATAGTCACAAAGTCCCCACGTTTACGCTGAGCTAGTTCCATAACTGCTCCGACAAACTCCTGTGGTACCATGATTTGCGCCTTAACATAAGGTTCTTCAATAGTCGCAATCTTGGTTGGATCTGGAAACTCTGATGGGTTAGAGACATCCATAGACTCACCGTCAGTTTGGTTAACCTTATAGATAACAGATGGAGCTGTCATGATGAGATCAATGTTGAACTCACGCTCCAAACGTTCCTGGATAACATCCATATGGAGAAGTCCAAGGAATCCACAACGGAAACCAAATCCAAGGGCCTGAGATGTTTCTGGTTCAAACTGAAGGCTGGCATCGTTGAGCTGCAATTTTTCAAGGGCTTCACGAAGGTCATTGTATTTGTTTGATTCGATTGGATAAAGACCCGCAAAGACCATAGGATTCATCTGCTTGTATCCATCTAGCGGTTCTGCTGCTGGATTGCTTGCTAGAGTAACTGTATCACCCACGCGCGTATCTTGAACTGTCTTGATAGAAGCCGCAATATAACCAACGTCACCAGTCGCAAGAAAATCGCGCCCTACTGCTTTCGGCGTGAAAATACCGACCTCCGTCACATCAAAGGTCTTGCCATTGCTCATGAGCTGAATCTTATCGCCAGGTTTAACCACTCCATCCATGACACGCACTTGGAGGATAACCCCACGATAGGCATCATAAACTGAGTCAAAAATTAAGGCTTTTAATGGAGCTGAAACATCACCAGTTGGAGCTGGCACTTTTTCAACGATCTGCTCAAGAATTTCTTCAATACCAATACCAGCTTTGGCTGAAGCTAAGACTGCTTCGCTGGCATCCAGTCCGATGACATCCTCAATCTCTGTACGAACACGCTCTGGATCAGCTGCTGGTAGATCAATCTTGTTAATGACGGGCAAGATTTCCAAATCATTATCCAATGCTAGATAAACGTTGGCAAGTGTTTGTGCTTCAATCCCTTGGGCCGCATCAACCACCAAAATTGCTCCTTCACAGGCTGCTAGTGAACGCGACACTTCATAGGTAAAGTCCACGTGCCCAGGTGTGTCAATCAAGTGGAAAATATAGGTCTCACCATCTTTCGCAGTGTAATTAAGCTCAATGGCATTGAGTTTAATGGTAATCCCACGTTCACGCTCAAGATCCATACTATCCAGAAGTTGGGCTTGCATTTCACGACTAGAAACGGTCTCCGTCTTTTCCAAAATGCGGTCTGCTAGGGTTGATTTCCCATGGTCAATATGGGCGATAATAGAGAAGTTCCGAATCTTCTCCTGTCGTTTCTTCAATTCTTCTAAGTTCATGATGCTCTTCCTTTCAGGGTATCTATTAATTATAAATTGTTTTTAACATTTTGACAAGACCATACCCTGCTAGGAGTACTAATCTTCGGCAATAAAACCATCATTTTCGATAAAGTGGTGTTCGGTCATTCCTTGGTCTGTAAAGACGATTCCATGAAGGACACCACCATAAACAGCTCCTCCATCCATGCCAATCTTACCATCTTCTGTCATCCAAAGCTCAGCAGTACCTCGGTCTTGCTTTAGCAAACCATAAACTGGTGTATGCCCAAAGACAATGATTTTCCCAGTATGATTTTCGGCTTCGTGGAATGGCTTTCTGAGCCAGACTTTCTTGTAATCAGTCGTTTCATGCCAATCATCCAAGGTCAAATCAATACCTGCGTGAACAAAGATATATTTGTCTGTCTCTACCACAAATGGCATTTGACGAATAAATTCGACCAAGTCTGCCGCTTCAGTCGCAACACGCTTGGCATCTTCTACGTCATCAACTGGTGCATCCAAGGGACGACCTAAAATTGAGTTAATGGTTGTATCACCACCATTGCGACGATAATGGTCATAGCTTTCTTCTGGGTCATCGAGCCAAGTCAGAAACATATACTCGTGGTTTCCTGATAGACAGATAGCTCCTTGATTGTCGACCAAGTCTTTGACCATTTCTAGAACACGGCGACTGTCTTCACCACGGTCAATCAAATCCCCTAGAAAGAGCAACTGGGTGTGACCATCCCATGTTTTGAGAAGGTCTTCCAGCATACCTGCTTTTCCGTGAACATCTCCAATTACATAATAGTCTGTCATTTATTTCTCCCTCGTTTGCAATAATTCTCTAGCTTGGGTAAGGGCCGCCTCTGTTACATTTTGCCCAGCCAACATTTTAGCTACTTCCTCTACTCGCTCTTCTAAAGTCAAAAGGCGAACCGTCGACACCGTTGAGTGCTCATCGCTAATCTTCTCAATAAAGAATTGATAATCCGCGATGGCAATCACTTGTGGAAGGTGAGAGATAGCAAGAACCTGACCATGCTGGCCTATCTTATGAATCTTCTGTGCGATGGCTTGGGCCACGCGACCTGAAACTCCCGTATCCACCTCATCAAAGACAATACTGGTCTTGCCTTCTTTACGAGAAAAGGCAGACTTGATAGCCAACATGAGACGGGATAATTCCCCACCGGACGCAACTTTGACCAAAGGCTTAAAGTCCTCACCTGGGTTGGTGGAAATATAAAACTCGACTGTTTCATTCCCCTCACGACTAAATTTGCCCTTGCTAAAGCGAACCTGGAACTGTGCCTTCTCCATATAGAGATCCTGAAGTTCTTGTTTAATCTCAGCCTCAAGCTGCTGGGCCAAATCATGACGAGCTGATGCAAGTTGCCCTGCCAAATCGACAAGATTAACTTCCAATTTCTTGAGCTCTGCTTCCATGTCTTCAGAAGAAAGGTTATTACCCGTCAAGAGATTGTACTCATCCGTAATCTTGGCAAAATAAAGCAAAACGTCGTCCACAGTTCCACCATACTTGCGGGTAATAGTATTTATAAGGTCTAAGCGATTTCAACCTGCATGAGGCGATTGCCATCAAAATCCAAATCCTCAATAATATCTTCTAAACGCTTGGTAATATCTTCTAAAACATAGTATGTTTCTGATAGAGAACTTGAAATTTCACGGTATTCAGGGTCATATTCTTCGACACTTTCCATGTCATTCATGGCCGAACGGACATTAGCAAGACTGGAGAATTCCTCATTGTCCAGCATACTGTAGGCATTGGTTAGGGTATCTGCAATATTTTTATGATTGAGGAGTTTATCTCGTTCTTGGTTGAGAGCCAAGTCTTCACCAGCCTGCAAGTTTGCAGCCTCAATCTCTGCCATTTGAAATTCCAACATTTCGATACGTGCCTTATGTTCCTGTTGGTTTTTCTTGACTTCCAAAACCTGCTTGCGCATTTTGCGATAGGCATCAAAGCTCGTCTGATAGGTCTCCTTCAAGTCCAAGAAAGCAGCATCACCAAACTCATCCAACATCTGGATGTGCAGTTGAGGACGCATTAACTCTTCTTGGTCATGCTGACCATGGATATCCACAAGGTGTTGCCCAATAGCACGCAAGACAGAAAGATTGACCATCTGACCATTCACGCGACTAACACTACGACCATTTTGCAAAATTTCCCGGCGGATGATAATCTCATCACCCAATTCTAAACCTTGCTCTTCAAAAAGTTCCTGTAAAAGGCGACTATTTTCAACCGAAAAAAAGCCCCTCAATCTCTGCCTTTGGCGCACCATGACGAATAACGTCTGTCGTTGCACGAGCCCCCAACATGAGATTCATAGCGTCGATAATGATAGACTTTCCAGCACCCGTTTCCCCGGTTAAAACAGTCATACCCTTTTCAAAATTGAGCGAAATCGCCTCAATAATGGCAAAGTTTTTTATCGAAATTTCAAGTAACATACTGACCTACCATTTTTTGACTTGTTCAACAATTTCCTCAGCTGCCTCTGCTGTTCTAGCTACAATTAAGATAGAATCATCATCAGCTAGACAGCTAAAAATCTGTTCAGAAAATGCTTCAACCAACTGACTCTTCACAAAAATAGTATTTCCAGGAATGACAGCAAGGTTAATCATATTTCCCATTAACTCAGAACTCACAATATTGTCCTCAGCCAATTGCAAACTCTTGACGATTGATTTTGGCAACTCATAGATATAGGTGTTGTTCTTCAAAGGAATTTTAACAATCCCAAGCTCCTTGATGTCCCTTGAGACAGTGGCTTGAGTAGCAGAAATACCTGCTTCCTTCAAATGCTCAACAATTTCTTCCTGAGTCCCGATTTGATAATCCGTAACAAATCTTCTAATTTTTTCAAGTCTCTCTTTTTTATTCATCTTTAAATTCTCTATGTGCTCTCTCTACAACTTTTTCTATTTCAGGGGCAACTTGGTTACTTGCTCCCTCTTCCTTTTTCAAATATACCAGAAATTCGATGTTTCCATGTCCACCTTGGATTGGTGAATAGTCTAATCCAAGCACTGAAAAACCTTGCTCAACTGCCATAGCAGTGACAGATTCAAGGACAGTTTGATGAACCTTGGCATCTCGAATGATTCCATTTTTCCCAATCTGCTCACGACCTGCTTCAAACTGGGGTTTGACAAGTGCCACCACCTGACCTTGATCAGCCAAGACACGATGCAAAGCAGGCAAAATCAGACTGAGGGAAATGAAACTCACATCAATACTGGCAAAGCTTGGTTCCTGCTCAAAATCAGTCTTTCAGCATAACGAAAATTAAACTGCTCCATGCTGACAACCCGCGGGTCTTGACGTAATTTCCAAGCCAACTGATTGGTGCCAACATCGACTGCAAAGATCAACTCAACACCATTTTGCAACATGACGTCAGTAAATCCTCCAGTGGAAGCTCCAATATCAATCGTTGTCGCTCCCTCGACTGACAAATCAAAGACCTGCAAGGCCTTCTCCAGTTTTAGACCACCACGACTGACATACTTGAGTTTTTCACCCTTGAGTTTTAGCTCAGTGTCATCTGGGATTTTCTCTCCTGGTTTGTCAAAGCGCTCCCCATTGAGGACAGCTACGACTAGACCTGCCATTACACCGCGCTTGGCCTGTTCTCGCGTTTCAAACAAGCCCTGTTTATAAGCTAGTACATCCACTCTTTCCTTAGCCATTGATTCTCAAACTTTCTACTACTTTCACAATCGGCTCTGTTTCAAAGCTGACTTGCTGGGCAATTTCTTCTAACTTGGCATTAGCTTGATCCAAGGTTTGGTTACAAAAGGCAATTGCCTCTTCCAAGCCCAACAAGGCTGGATAGGTTGATTTTTCAGCCTGCAAATCCTTTTGTGGAGTCTTGCCGATTTCCTCAAAACTAGCTGTCACATCCAGCACATCATCTCGAACTTGAAAGGCAAGTCCGATTAATTCACCCACAGTTTTCAATTTTGCTTGGATTTCTGGCGCTAATTCTGCTATGATAGCAGCTGCTTGGAAAGGGTAGGCTAGTAATTTTCCAGTCTTATTGGCATGAATGGTCTGAAGTTCTTCCAAAGACAAATGTTGGTGTTCGCCTTCCATATCTAAAACCTGACCTGCTACCATGCCTAGACTTCCTGAAGCAAGGGATAGTTTGGCAATCAAATCCACCTTGATCTGACTTGGCAAATCTGCCTGCGCTATCAAGGCATAGGAATCTAGGAACAAGGCATCTCCTGCCAATATTGCCATCGCTTCGCCGAATTTCTTATGATTGGTCAAGCGTCCACGACGATAATCGTCGTCATCCATAGCAGGAAGATCATCATGAATCAAGCTTCCTGTATGTATCATTTCCAAAGCCGCAGCCACCTGCGCGTGTGCTGGTCTAATAGCAACATGCAAGGCTTCCAGAACTTCTAGCAAGAGAAAAGGTCGAATACGCTTGCCACCAGCATGAATGGAATAGAGAACGGACTCTCGCAAACTAGAGGCAAACTGCTGGTCTCCATAAAAATTTTCCAAAGCAGACTCGACAAGAGCTAATTTTTCTTGCTTCTTCATTCAAAATCACTTTCTGTTCCGTCTTCTTGCATGACCTTGACCAAGGTCTTTTCAGCCTTGTCCAGCGTCGCTTGGAGCTCTTTTGACAAGACCATTCCCTTTTGAAAGGCCGCAATCGCATCTTCCAAAGCAATTTCACCATTTTCTAAACTTTGGACAATGGTCTCCAGTTCTGCTAGATTTTCCTCAAATTTCTTTTGTTTTGACATCTTTAACCTCTAATTCTACTTGACCATCTCGCATCAAAAGCATCACTTGGTCTTTTTTATTCAACATCTCAACAGAATCGACTACGGACTCTTCTTTTTTGACAATAGCATAACCACGCGCTACGATTCGACTGGTATCCAACATCAGCAGAGCTTCTGAAAGTCGCTTGACTTCAGCAACCTTGGCATCATAAACCAGCGCCATTTGGCTGCGTAGGAACTTGTCCAACTGACTTAGACGGTCTTGATAACGCTGGATTTTGGTAACAGGTGATAATTGGACTAGTCGATGCGTCCTTGCTTGGACTAGCTGTTTGCTATCAGAAATCCGTGTTCGCAAACTTTGTTTTAATCGCAGTTGCAGTTGATCTAACCGTTGCAAATAACCATCATACAAGCGCTCTGGCTGTCTAAAGATAACAGACTGACTGCATTTTTTCAGAGCTTCTTTTTTTCTTGACAGGACATTCTGAACTGCTGTCGCCATCCGCTTTTCTTGATTTTGCAAATGCGTCAATAGATCCAACTTGGTTACAGGCGTTGCCAATTCAGCCGCAGCTGTTGGCGTTGCAGCCCGTCTATCTGCCACGAAATCCGCCAAGGTCACATCTGTCTCATGACCAACACTAGAGATGACTGGCAAACGGGATTCAAAAATAGCCCGTACCACGATCTCTTCGTTAAAAGCCCAGAGATCCTCAATGGAACCCCCACCACGACCAATGATGAGAACATCTAGGTCCTCACGTTGATTGGCACGCGCAATATTTCGAGCAATTTCCTCTGCTGCTCCATCTCCTTGAACCTTGGTCGGATAGAGAAGGATATCGACACCAGGAAAACGTCTGCTTACGGTTGTGATAATATCCTGAATAACTGCGCCACTGCGACTGGTTACTACCCCTATTCTCTTAGCAAACTGGGGAAGAGGTTGCTTGAACCGTTCTTGAAAAAGACCTTCCTCCGTTAGTTTTTTCTTGAGTTGTTCAAACTGAATCGCAAGCGCCCCAACCCCATCAGGCTCAGCTTTTTCAATGATGATAGAGTAGCTCCCGCTGGGTTCATAGACCTGCACACGCCCAATCACATTGATTTCATTCCCTCTTCCAAGTCGAAACCTAATTTTTGATAAATCCCAGACCAGATGGTCGCTTGAATAACTGCATGGTCATCTTTTAAGGAGAAATATTGGTGAGTAGGTCGTTTACGAAAGTTGGAAACTTGACCAGTTAAATAGACCCGTTCCAAGTAAGGGTCTTTATCGAATTTCATTTTCAGATACTTGGTCAAAGTTGTTACCGATAAATACTTTTCCATCTCCACCTACTATTCATTTTCTTGCTTTTCCATGGGTATTATTATACCAAAAACATGCTTAAAAATCACCTTTTTCCTACTGAAACTAAAGGAAAAATAGAAAAAGGAGGCTAGGCCTCCTCATCTGATTATTTACTGTTTCGCGCTTCTTCCAAAATCTTAGAAATTTTGGTGGTCAAAAGGTCGATAGCAACTGTATTGCTAACCCCTTCAGGAATAACGATATCCGCATAACGCTTGGTTGGCTCAATAAACTGGTGATACATAGGTTTAACTACACCTAAGTACTGGTCAATAACGCTATCTAAACTACGGCCACGCTCTTCCATATCACGCTTGATACGACGAATAATACGCACATCATCATCTGTATCCACAAAAATCTTGATATCCATCAAATCGCGCAGGCGCTTGTCCTCCAAGACCAAAATCCCCTCAACGATAAAGACATCCTGAGGCTCCTGACGATAGGTCTTGCTACTCCGTGTATGCGCTGTATAGTCATAAGTCGGGATGTCCACCGGACGCCCTGCCAACAATTCCTTAATCTGCTCAATCATCAAGTCTGTATCAAAGGCAAATGGATGGTCGTAGTTGGTTTTGACACGCTCTTCAAAGGTCAAGTGAGACTGATCCTTGTAGTAAGAATCATGCTCAATCATGGAAATCTTTTCATCAGGAAAATGAGATAAAATGGCTCTTGAAACACTGGTCTTACCACCACCAGAACCACCTGTCACTCCGATAATGATTGGTCTATTTGCATGCTATCCTCCGTTTTTTTATCCGTCGTCTATTCTATCACATTTTTTGCAAAATTTATAGTCTGATTTTGGATAGTCTAGGGGAAACATCAATCTATCCCCACAATCTAGTGAAACTAGCTAAAAACCTTCCTTGGTTTGTAGAAATTGCCCCTTTTTTCTAGAATGGCTAGCAATGTATCTCCCTCAAAGGCAGCCAGTTCTTGGTCTGTTTGGTCTAGCTCGATAAAACGACCAAAGCGCACTTCTGTAGCCTCTTCTGGAGTTAGGATAACTTTGACAAGGTCCCCTGTACCAATCTCTAGAGGATGGAGAAAGTCCAGTTGACCAGCCTCCACTTTTTCAGCAATTTCTTTCAAAGTCAAGGCATCTTCTAACTGCAAACCAGCTGCACTAGTACGTGTTAGGTGGGACATATGGGCCGCATAACCCAGCTTCTTACCTAAATCAACCGATAAGGTACGGATATAAGTCCCCTTACTGCATTTCACACGAAAGGTAAAACGCGCAAGTTCGCTCTCATAAGAAATCGGACTTGTCCGTTCAAATTGATAAATAGTCACCTGACGTTCTGGACGCTCCACTTCCTGACCAGCACGCGCATACTCATAAAGCTTGCGACCATTGACCTTGACAGCCGAGTACATAGGCGGAATCTGAGTAATAGGCCCAGTCAGACTCGCAATCGCTTCATCGACAGTGGTTTCATCCAAGGGCGACAAAACAGGTGTCTCTGCGACCACTTCTCCACTGGCATCCTCAGTCGTCGTTGAATAACCAAGAGTGATCTCCCCCTCATAGACCTTACCCTCATCCTGCATGAACTCGACCATGCGGGTCGCCTTGCCCACCGCAATGGGCAAAACACCCAACACATCTGGATCCAAGGTCCCACCATGACCAATTTTCTTGGTTCCCAAAATCTTACGCAGCTTAAAAACAGCGTCATGCGAGGTCATCCCCGCTTCTTTTTTTAAATTGATAATACCGTTCATGTGTTGCTTTCTAGTTTCCCTTTCACTTCTATTCCTCATTGTTTAAATCAATTTTTTTAATATCATATAAATCCTCAGAGTAAAATGGTTTACCCGACTCAATTGGTAAAATATATTCAAAATTATCATCCTTTTCAAGCTGTTTATATTTTCCATTAACAACCGAAAAGTAGTCAGCATTTATGTTGTAATATCCATCTGGAAAGCTTGAAAAATCAATATCTCCTAGTTCCAATAGGTTGCTTTTGCTAAGTGTTAAATGCAAGCAAAGTGCTCCATCCTTCATAAAGTCTTTAACAGAAAGAGTCGCATATCCTCTAAAAGCTTGTTTTTCTTTACTGAATGAATTTTGATTTTGAAGAGCCTTTTCTTTTATTAAAGGAGTTATCCTATATGAATTTGATATTTTAAAACCAGGGCTAGCTAATGGCTGTTCTTTATTATCAATAACTACTATATCATATCCTTTCTTTTGTATTGCACTTTCTACAGCTGATTTAAAATCATTCAGAACTGTCTGAGCTTCTTGGCTCGATGCAGAAAGCATCAAGAATTCTTTAAAACCATAATTCTCATTAATGAAACTGACCTGTGTTAATTTTTTTGACGAATGTACTTAGCACCTACTTGGATAGTCATTCCATTATCCGATACTTCAAAAATACTAATATCTGAAACGTTACTTTCTATTTTTACGCTTTTAAGAGCGACATCATAATTCATTCCCCTAGAAGAATAAAACTCTTTTAATTGTTGAACTTTAGCATTATTTCTAAAAGTGGATTTGAATTCTACTTCCTACAAATGGAGAAAAAAATACCAATCAAAAAAATAGAATGAGTAACTTGCGACTTAATTTTTGGATTATAGTCTTCCTTTTGATAAATCCAATCTAAATACGGAAATAAAAAAATAATGAAAAAAATGAAACTCCAAAGGTCAATATCTTTTATAAAGTCAAAGGAAACGATCATTTTAAATCTTAGCAAAAAAATCAGAAAAAAATTGCTAAAAAAATATTTCCAAGCAATAGAAAAGCAATGATGCGTTTTCGATTCATTTTTTTGCTTTTTCGCACATAAGATATCCCCACCAGTAGATTAGCCAAAAAAACTAATTCCATAACCGAATATAGTTGGAATAAATCCAAAAAAATAGCAAAGAATAAATTATATCTTGAGTCAGTATCACCTACGCCTTCAATATTTAAAAGACCATATAGGAGATTAAGAAAAAATACAACTAATGGTAAATAAGCAATATAAATTTCCGAGAATTTCAAAGATTTTTTCATAGGAACTCCTGTTTTTAAGGTAATCTCACTCGCCCTTCAGCGCTTCAAACTTCGCTTTCATGGTTGGGTTTTTTCGGGTCAATTTTTTTACTGAAACATCTTCCAATTTGTTATTGGCGAGGCGGAGTTGGTTTTCGGATGTGGTTAGGAATTTCTTAACCTCTTCCATGCGTTTGATAGCCTTGTCGATTTCATCGATAGCTTTACCAAAGTTGGTCGAAGCAGAGTTGTAGTTTTTGGCAAAAGCTACTTTGAAGGCATCCAAGTCTTCTTCAAAATGTGTAATATCGATATTTTGCTCTCGAACCAAGGCCAATTCTTGTTTGTATTTTAGGGAATTAAGCGCTGCATTACGCAAGAGACCAATCAACTGGATAAAGAACTGAGGACGAACCACATACATCTTTTCATACTCGTGGCTGACATCAACAATCCCTGTATTAAAGTAGTCGTTATCTGCTTCTAGCATGGTCACCAGAACCGCATATTCGCAGTTTTTCTCCCGACGGTCCTTGTCCAATTCCTTGTAGAAGTCCGCATTCTTGTGCTTCTTCTCTGTTCCGTCCGCTTCATTTTTCATCTCAAACATGATGGAAATGAATTCTAGACCATTTTCATCAAAATCACGGAAGATAAAGTCCCCTTAGACCCACGTGCAGAGAGCTTGTTATCCTTCTCAAAATAGGCATTTGGAAAGGCGAAACTACGTACCTTGTTAAACTCACTCTCTGCATACTGTTCAAGACTTTCTCCAATGGCTTTTTGTAGATTGTTGAGCCTTGAAATTCTTGTAGAATTCGACCTGTTCACTGGCAGCCTTAAGCTGGGCTTCGTAATTTTGCTTAACAGAAGCCAAAGACAGCTCATTTTCCTTTTCTTGCAAGAGGAGCTGGTTTTTGACCTGATCACGCTCTCTTTCTAAATCAGAAAGGGTCTTTTGCAGTTGATTTTCATGCTCCAAACGCAAGGTGGCCAATTGGTTTTCCAAGGCCTGTAGTTCCTTGTCCTTTGCTAATAAGGCCTGGTGACTTGTCTGTTCAACTTCTTTCTTGGCCAACTCTTTCTCTGTATCAAAGTTTTGGATTTGACTCTGCAGTTGCGCAATTTCTTGGTCTTTTTGAGCCAGTTTAGTCTGTTGCTCATTCATAGCCTTTTGCTCAGCCAAGGCCAGCTCCTGCTTCATTCGATCGTGTAATTCCTTATCAAACTCAGCTGTTCTCACTTGGGATAAAAGTTCAGCATACTGGCTCTCATTTACTGTAAAGACTTCCCCACAGTTGGGACATTTGATTTCGTTCATAACTTTCCTCTTTCTAGACTTCTGTAACCATTATATCATGCCTGAGGGAAAATCAAAAACAGTGAGTCGAAACCCACTGTTTATATCTTTTACTTTAAATTTTTTCCAAGGCCAAACGCAAATCTTCAATCAAATCCTCTACATTTTCAAGACCAATAGACAAGCGGATTTGGTTTGGTGTAACACCTGCTGCTTCTAGGTCTTTTTCTGACAACTGACCGTGAGTGGTTGTCGCAGGATGGACAACAAGAGATTTGGCATCTGCTACGTTTGCAAGGTCAGAGAAGATTTCCAGATTATCAATCACCTTGCGGGCTTCTGCCTCTCCGCCTTTAACATGGAAGGTAAAGATTGAACCAACACCTTTTGGCAAATATTTCTCAGCCAAAGCATGATAAGGACTGTCAGCTAGTTTTGGATAATTTACCTTCTCTACCTTAGGATGGTTGACAAGGAAATCAACAATTTTCTCTGCATTTTGCACATGACGTTCAACACGAAGAGAGAGAGTTTCAAGCCCTTGGAGCAAGAGAAAGGCATTAAATGGTGACAAGGCAGCACCTGTATCACGGAGCAATTGAACACGAACAGCGATAATAAAGGCTCGCACCCACATCACGAGTATAGCTCAAGTTGTGGTAACTTGGGTCTTCCTCAACAAATTGAGGGAACTTCCCTGAAGCTGCCCAGTCAAAACGACCGCTATCGACAATCACTCCTCCAATAGTCGTACCATGCCCACCAATAAACTTAGTTGCTGAGTGAATGGCAATATCTACACCGTGAGAGAAGACGTTAATCAAATATGGTGTGGCAAAAGTATTGTCCGAAACGAGAGGAATCTGGTGTTTATGCGCAATCTCAGCCAATTTTTTTCTAAGTCAGGAATGTTAATCAAGGGATTCCCCTAAGGTTTCAATCAAGACAAGCTTTGTATTGTCATTGATAGCTGCTTCCACTTCTTCCAAATTATCCACATCGACAAAGGTTGTTGTGATCCCATAACGAGGAAGGGTTTCCTTCAAGAGGTTGAAGGTCCCACCGTAAATAGTTGACGCAGCCACCACATGGTCACCTGCGTGAGCAAGCGCCAAAATAGTGTAGGTTACAGCAGCCATACCTGATGCTGTCGCTAGCGCTCCAACACCGCCTTCAAGAGCAGCAATTCTTTCCTCAAAGGCTGCTGTTGTAGGGTTTGTGATACGAGTATAGATATTGCCTGGTTTTCTCAAGGCAAACAAATCGGCACCTTCTTGCGTGTCATCAAAAACGAAGGATGTTGTTTGATAAATCGGTACTGCACGAGACTTGGTCGCTGGATCAACTACTTGCCCAGCATGTAATTGTAGAGTTTCAAATTTAAAATCACGAGTCATATGACGACCTCCAAATAGCTTCATTAGGGATATTGTATCATCTTAGGCTAGCCTTTTCCAATACCGTTTTTCTATATTTTGATATAAGGAACAACTATGGCTAGTCTTACACATCAAACAAAAAAGCACGATATAACTCGTGCCCGTTTTTTAATCTACATAAGTATCTTCGTTTTTATTGAGGAAGGCGTATGGCAAGCCCATCAAGAGACCTCCTCCGATAAAGTTCCCGACAAAGGTTACACCCCAGTGACGAAGAATATTAGGTATGTCAAAGTTAGCAATTGAATCAGCAGCAACACTAAACTTAACAATCGCAAAAGAAGCAAAGTTCGCAGCAATGTGTTCGTTTGTTAAGAATACAAACATGTAAATTGCTGACAAAACAAGCCAAAGTTTGGCGCCACCGTCTTTCACCAAAACAAATGAAAGAATGGCAATGTTTACAAAGATATTGGCTAAAATACCTTCAAGTAAGACTAACTCATTGGAACGACCTAACTTCATCTCTACAACCCCTGAAATGAAGCTATCATGTGTTAGATTTGCATAGGCTGCTGAGTGGGCAAAGCCCCAACCTGCTATCAAAGCTCCGATAAGGTTGAACAAGGTACAGTAAAGTAAAATCTCAGCTGTTTTTCTCCAAGAGATTTTTTTCAAGAAACTACCAGCTGTCAAAAACATCATATTCGAAGTTACCAGCTCAGCATTCAAGAAAACAATGTAGGCCAATCCCCAAGCAAAAACAAATGGGAAGAGGAAACGTCCACTACCTGGAGCAATTTTATTTATCAAGTCAGCCCCAACCGCACCCATGACCGTACTAAATGTTAAAAAAAGGCACCTGCAAACATGGAACGAATCGCATACTTAAACTTGCTTTTGGCTATAAAGACTTTCTTTCTTCTTGCAAGCAAATTCAATCTTTGAGATAAATTCTGAAGAGACCATAAAAAAACTCCTAAAACTTTTTATTTGTGATAATTATAACATAATTCTTGTTTTCTAGAAAGCGTTTTCCGTAAATTTCTAAAATATTTACCTTAAAAATCTATATCGTAAGGCTTACAAACCTTTTTCATATGAACTATTTTGATTCTATTTGTTCATATAAAAAACCAGTGAAATAGCACTTCACTGGTTCATTCATAATTAATATCGTTGTCTATACGGTTGATTAAAGGCCTTCAAAATATCCTCAGAAGTCTCAGAATAAGCCTTTGAGTCTTTAAAGATTCCTTTGACGATTATACGCTCGGTCTCATTATAATCAACACAAGTAACCAAAGTAATCTCCTGCACACCAATACGATCATCGATTTCGTCTACACGGTCTGGTGTAACACGTTTTACTTCTGTAATCTCATAAGTATAAACTTTATCCTTATCCGTCAGATAAATTTTCATACCCGCTTTGGCATTGACCAAAGGTGAGAAGAGCATTTGACTGGCATTTTCAGCAGTAAAGATATGGTGACTTGCTAGAGAATAGTTGCCTTCTCCCATTTTTTGATCTGGTTTCATGGTCCCTGCTCCGTAGAACAGGTTTACATTGTCCAAACCTTTAAAAATCGGTAAGTTAATCTCCACTTCGGGAATAGCAATACCTCCAATAACGGGAAGTTTCTGAGCATCCCATTGTGAAGCCAATACAGCTTCGGATGAAATAGACTTAACAGAGTCAAAATCAAAATTCCCTTCGGTTTTTAGATTTTCATCTATATTTTCCTTAGTGACTTGATTGACTTGGTATTTATTGGTATTCCAGACCAAAAAGATATCGCGAATCTTTGAATTAAAAATTAAAGCTAGCGATAAAAGAATTAAGAAACCTGCTAAAATATTAATAAATAGATTTCTGCGCTTATTCTTCTTATTTTTTTCGTTTTTTTATGAGACATTATACTTCACCTTCTGTTTCAATTTCAGTCCCAACTTCTTCTTTTTCTGTCGCAGAGAACCGTTGTAAAGGTCACAATCTTAGCATCCTGATCTAGACGCATCACCTTAACTCCCATAGTTGAGCGTCCAGTTTGTGAAATATTGGCAACGTTAGTACGGATCATGACACCTGTATCTGTGATAATCATCAGGTCTTCATCTCCTTTAACAGTAAGAAGACCTGCCAGAGGACCATTCTTCTCAGCAACATTGGCTGTCTTCATCCCTTTACCACCACGGCCTTTTAGTAGGATATTCAGTAGCAAGTGTACGTTTACCATATCCTTTTTCAGTGATGATAAGAACTTCGTCTTGGTTCGTAATCACGCTAGCACCAACTACTGTGTCCCCTTCACGAAGATTGACTCCTCGGACACCTGTCGCGATACGGCTCATGCCACGAACAGCTGATTGATTAAAGCGAACGGCATAACCAAACTTGGTACCTATGATAATATCCGTATCTTCTTCTGTCAGCAAGACATTAATCAATTCGTCTTCATCCTTAAGATTCAAAGCTTTAAGTCCATTTGACGAATATTAGCGAACTCTTTGACACTGGTTCTCTTCACGACACCATGACGAGTTGTAAAGAAGAGATAAGCGTCATCACTACGTTCAGACTCAACGTTGATGATGGTCTGAATACTCTCACCTTCGTCCAACTTCAAAAGATTGACAACTGGCAAGCCCTTAGCGGTACGACCATATTCAGGGATTTCATAACCTTTTAGTCGATATACGCGTCCTTTATTGGTAAAGAAGAGCAGATGATCATGGGTGCTGGTTGAAACCAACTCACGCACAAAGTCATCATCCTTAACTCCCGTACCTTGAACTCCACGGCCACCACGTTTTTGAGCAGTGAACTCACCTTGGTCCAAACGTTTGATATAGCCCTTGTTAGATAGGGTAATCAAGACATCCGTTTCTTCAATCAAATCTTCATCTTCAAGAGTTAAGACTTCTCCGATCATCAACTCCGTACGACGCTTGTCACCAAACTTGCGTTTGACTTCGTCCAATTCCTCTTTGATAATTTGCGCCACGCGCTCAGGTTTGGCAAGAATATCAGCCAAATCTGCAATCAAGGCAATCAATTCATCATACTCAGACTGAATCTTATCACGTTCCAATCCTGTCAAACGACGAAGACGCATATCAAGGATAGCTTGACTTTGACGTTCAGAAAGCTTGAACTTGCTCATCAACTCAGCTTGCGCTTCCGCATCTGTTTCACTGGCACGAATGATACGAATCACTTCGTCGATATGGTCAAGTGCAATTAAAAGACCTTCTAAGATGTGCGCACGCGCTTCTGCTTTTTCCTTGTCAAAACGAGTACGGCGAACAACCACTTCTTTTTGGTGCTCGATATAAGCATCCAAAATTTGACGAAGGGACAAGATTTTTGGCACACCATTTTGAATCGCCAACATGTTGAAACCAAAGTTGGTTTGCATCTGGGTCATCTTGAAGAGGTTGTTAAGGATAACGTTGGCAGACGCGTCGCGTTTAACCTCGATTACAAAGCGAACGCCTTCACGATTGGACTCATCACGTACAGCTGTAATGCCCTCAATTCGTTTTTCCTGAACCAAGCGAACAATATGCTCATGCACCTTGGTTTTATTAACCATATAAGGGAATTCCGTTACAACGATGCGCTCACGACCCGTCTTAGTGGTTTCAATCTCTGTACGAGAACGAAGGACAATGGAACCTTTACCGGTCTCATAAGCTTTGTGGATCCCTGATTTCCCCATGACAAGAGCACCAGTTGGAAAATCTGGACCAGGCAAGACTTCCATCAAGTCCTTAGTCGTCACTTCAGGATTGTCCATAACCAACTTCACTGCATCAATGGTTTCACCCAAGTTGTGAGGGGGAATATTGGTTGCCATCCCAACGGCGATACCCGTTGCTCCATTGACCAAAAGGTTTGGAAAACGAGCTGGCAAGACCAAGGGTTCACGCTCATTGGCATCGTAGTTGTCTACGAAATCAACCGTGTTTTTATTGATATCACGAAGCATTTCTAGAGCAATCTTGCTCATACGTGCCTCAGTGTAACGCTGCGCGGCAGCACCGTCCCCATCCATGGAACCAAAGTTTCCATGCCCATCAACAAGCATGTAACGGTAGCTCCACCACTGGGCCATACGAACCATAGCCTCATAAATAGACAAGTCTCCGTGAGGGTGGTATTTACCCATGACATCCCCTGTGATACGGGCTGATTTTTTATGAGGTTTGTCTGGAGTAACACCTAGTTCATTCATTCCGTAAAGAATACGGCGGTGAACAGGTTTTAAACCATCTCGAACATCAGGAAGAGCCCGCGCTACGATAACACTCATGGCGTAATCGATAAAGCTAGTCTTCATCTCCTTTGTCAGATTGACATTCACTAAATTTCTATCCTGCATTCATAAATGCCTCATTTCACTATTAGTAATTAGATATATTATACCATAATTTGTCCTTCATTTCAGTCTTTGAAAACCACTAAAACGTTTACATCGATAACCGAATAGAATATTCGTGACAAAGCTTTTCAAAAGTGATAGAATGAAATTGTCTGGGGATTCCCCTAAAAAAAATGAAGGAGATGTTTAGATAATGACTTCAACTAAACAACACAAAAAAGTGATCCTTGTTGGTGACGGTGCCGTAGGTTCATCTTACGCTTTCGCACTTGTTAACCAAGGAATTGCACAAGAGCTTGGAATTATCGAAATTCCATAATTACACGAAAAGTTGTTGTGATGCGCTTGACCTTAGCTAATGCCCTTGCCTTTCACTTCACCTAAAAATCTACGTCGCCAATACCTGACTGTGCAGACGCTGACCTTGTTGTTACTGCAGGTGCCTCAAAACCAGGTGAAACTCATTTGACCTTGTAGGTAAAATTTTGGCTATCAAATCAATCAAAATACAAGTTGTTGAAATCAGGTTTGATGGTATCTTCTGTTGTACCAACCCAGTTACGCTTTTGACTTACCCAACTTGGAAATTTCTGATTCCTAAAGAACGTTATCGTTCAGGTACTTTCACTGATCAGCACTTTCCGTCAAGCACTTGCTGAAAATTGGATGTTGATGCCGTTCAGTTCACGCTCACATCATGGGTGAACACGGAGATTCTGAATTATGGTTTGGTCACACGCCAATATCGTTGGAAACCTAGAAGAATTCCTTAAAGATACCAAACGTTCAAGAAGCTTTGAATTGATTAATTGTTCGAAGGTAACGTGACCGCTACACAATCATTACTGTGTAAAAGGAGCTACATACTACGGTATCGCTGTAGCACTTGCTCAACACAAAAGGCAATCCTTACGACGAAAATGCAGTACTTCCACTTTCAGTCTTCCAAGAAGGTCAATACGGTGTTAAAAACGTCTTTATCGGTCAACCAGCTGTTGTTGGTGCACACGGTATTGTTCGTCCAGTAAACATTCCATTGAACGACGCTGAAACTCAAAATGCAAGACCAAGGAAGAATCATAAGCTATCATTGATGAAGCATGGAAAACCTGAATTCCAAGCGCCTTCAAACTTAATAAGAAGGTTCAAACATGGGAACCTTTTTCTTTTGCACACAGAATCATAACTCAACTTTTCAAATAAACAAAAAGCCTATCGACCAAGCAATGAAGCTTGATACAATAGGCTTTTTTGAAAATTCATTATTTAACAGCGTCTTTAAGAGCTTTACCAGCTTTGAATGCTGGAACTTTAGAAGCTGCGATTTTGATTTCTTTACCAGTTTGTGGGTTGCGACCTTTACGTGCAAAGACGCTCACGAACTTCAAAGTTACCGAAACCGATCAATTGAACTTTTTCACCAGTCGCAAGGTATTCAGTTACTGCTCGCAAATACAGCGTCAACTGTCAGCGCTGAATCTTTCTTAGTCAATTCTGTAGCTTCTGCTACTTTAGCGATCAAATCTTGTTTGTTTGCCATGTTAACAAATCCTCCAAATAATTTCTAATTAACAAATATAATCATATCCTAAAATCGGCTATAGGTCAAGTCAAAAACACTATTTTGACCATTTTTTCTCTATTTTTTTAGGAATTGTAGCGAATTAGAATCGCCCAAGCATTCTCTCCAGTATGAGTTTGAATAATAGAGCCAGTTTCCAATACAGAGATTGGCTTCTCGACATAAGGTTGCAATAATGCCTTCATCTCATTCGCCAATTCGTTCGTTCCAGCATAGGAAATTCCAATTTCTGCAACTGATTTTTGGGAAAGAGTATTGGTTAATTCCTCAAGCCACTTTTTGAACGTTTTTCGCTCCACGTCCTTTGGCGATTGGTTGGAGTTCGTGGTTTTTCATCTGCATTACTACACGAATATTCAAGAGTGAGCTTAGTAATCCTGTCACACGTCCAATACGACCACCCTTAACTAAGTTTTCTAGCGTCGAAACACCGATATAGAGTTCTGTATGATTTTTGACGTCCTCTACATGAGCTAAGATCGTTTCTAAGTCTTTACCTTCTTTAGCAAGTTTTGCGGCTTCAACAACTTGGAACTTCATCGCTTGATCTGTAAAGGAACTATCAATAACTGTTACATCAGCAGTTGAGAGACTGGCCCCTTGGCGAGCAGCTTCCACAGTTCCAGACAAGGCATGGGACATGTGAATGGCGATAATTTGACTGCCGTCTTTACCTAGTTCTTCAAAGACCTCAGCAAACACTCCTACAGGTGGCTGACTTGTTTTAGGCAGATTCTTACTTTGTTGCATAAGATGAAGGAATTCTCCCTCTTTCAAATCTGCATCCGAATAAAGCACACTATCAATCATAACTGATAGAGGGACAACAGTGATATTTAATTCTTTAACTACTTCTGGTTCGATAGTAACAGAAGAGTCCGTTACAATTTTTACTTGTGTCATAATTCAATCTTTCTATTCTTCTCGATAGGATTGGGATTTTCTCCTTTATTATATCAAAAAAATGATAAAAAATCATAAGTGATCCGATGAAAAGAACTGAATTTTTGGTATAATCTATCTATAGAAAAGTGAGGAACAGCCATGATTCGAAAACTTCAACCGATTATCACTATTATTTTTGGAGCTGCTATCTATGCCTTCGGTCTTACTTACTTTGTTGTTCCTTATCATTTATTTGAGGGAGGGGCGACAGGTATTACCTTGATTACCTACTATCTTTTTAAGATTCCTGTCTCATTGATGAACCTCTTGATTAATATCCCTTTATTTATCCTGGCTTGGAAGATATTTGGACCTAAGACCCTCTACTCCAGCCTTCTAGGATCTATTTCACTTTCCATTTGGCTAGCAATCTTTGAGCGCATTCCTTTGCATATCGACTTGCAAGGAGATCTCATCATTGTCGCTTTAGTCTCAGGAGTCTTACTAGGGGTTGGTTTAGGAATTATCTTTAATGCTGGTGGAACCACTGGTGGCTCTGATATCGTTGCCCGTATCCTCAACAAATACACCAATATTTCGATTGGTAAATTGCTCTTTGGGATTGACTTTTTCATCCTAATGTTGATTTGATTATCTTCCAGGATCTTCGTCTAGTTACCTATACCCTCTTATTTGACTTTATCATCGCTCGTGTTATCGACTTGATCGGCGAAGGAGGTTATGCTGGTAAAGGATTTATGATTATTACCCAATATCCTGATCAATTGGCCAAAGAGATTAACGATGAACTCGGACGTGGCGTTACCTTTATATCTGGTCAAGGCTACTACAGCAAAAAGGATTTAAAAATTATCTACTGTATCGTCGGTCGAAACGAAATCGTTAAAATAAAAGATATGATTCACAAAATCGATCCTCAAGCCTTTATCACCATCACTGAGGCTCATGAAATTCTGGGTGAAGGATTCACTTATGTGAAAGATTAAAAAAGCTGGGAATTCCCAGCTTTTATTCTTCTTCTGCGAGGGTTGAATGGCGGAACCCGTAAGTAAAGTAAATGACTAGACCAACTAGAAGAGCAATGCTAAAGGCAATCCAGGTATCTAGACTATATTGAAGCATAAAGGAAACACAGATAAGAATGGAAAGAATTGGCAAAAGTGGCACCAAGGGTGTTTTAAACTCTCCCTCTTTTGGCATACCCTTATCCTTTCTGAGTTTTATTATTCCGTAGGCTAGCAAAATGAGATAAGCTAGCGTACAGATATTTAAGAAGGCTGCAATACTAGCTAGAGGAAAGACTCCTGCAGCAATGGCTGAAGCAACTCCTGTTAAAAGGGTCGCATTTTTAGGAACGCAACTAGTCTTGCTTAATTGTTTGAAACTTTGGGGTAAAAGTCCATCACGAGCTAAGCTATAAATCATCCGAGACAAAGCATAAGTCATAGAGATACATACGGTTATCAGGGTTAGAATGGCTACAAGCGAAACATAATTTGCCGCCCAGCCGATACCAATACTCCGTAATGAAAATGCTACTGCATCGTCCACATTGAGCTTACTGTAGTGAACAATCCCTGTCAATACTAAGGTTACCAAAGCATAGAGAATGGTGACGATTGTCAGAGAAAGGACAATTCCGCGAGGAATATTTTTTTGCGGGCTTTGAATTTCATCAACTGCCATGGAAATAGACTCAAATCCGAGAAATCCAAAGAACATCAAAGATGCACCCGCCATAATCCCAGTACTTCCACCATATAGTTGACCAAAACCAAAGGGAGCAAAATTCGTCCAATTTTCTGGCCTGATGTACCAAATACCAACTAGGATAAATAAGGCGAGAGCTGAGAATTTCAAGACCACTAAAAGCGAATTAAATCTCAAAGCTGCCTTAGAATTTAATAAAACCAATCCCGTTACCAATGTCAGTACTAAAATAGGTAGAAGATCGATATAGGTACCTTGTTCAGGGTTAAAGGTTCCATTCAAGGCTTGGGGCATGGAGATACCATAATTACTGAGCAATCCCTTAAAGTAAGCTGCCCAGCCAGACGCCACACCTGAAACAGCTGTCATGAATTCCATGATGGTCAACCAGCCAGCAATCCAGGCTGGCAATTCTCCTAAAATCGCATAGAGATAACTATAAGCACCTCCAGTTGCAGGTACACGAGAGGCAAATTCTGCAAAAAAGAGAGCTGATAAAGAAACACATAAGGCAGAAATCACAATGGAAATCACTAGTGAGGGACCAGCTAGAGTAGCCGACGCTGTTCCTGTAATGGTGAAAATCCCCGTCCCTACCATAGCACCGATTCCCAATAGAATCAAATCCCACAATTTCAAATGGCGACGCATCTCTGTCTGTCTCAGACTAACATCCTTGGTTCTAAAAATATTCATACTTCATCTCCACTAAATGTAATTGTTTTATTTTACCATATAAAAGCATTTTTGTGAATATTTATTAGGTTCTTTTTTGTAAAAAATTCTGAACAGAAAGGATTTCTGTTCAGATTTTGCATTTTTACCCAGTGATTCTTTCAATTATTTACTCATCAAGCGATTAAGCTCAACAGTATACCCATTGAAAGTTTTTGGGGATTTGGGATTTTTTAAACTTCAAAGTAAGGGAAGGGACGGTCACTATCTAAAGGACGATTTGGAACTTCTTGTTCCAAAATAGCGCGCCAACCTGATACCAATTCTTCAAAAGTCAATTGGGCTTCTGGAGAAGCTGTTGTCAGCTTCCGACCAAACCAAGCCATGGTTGCAGTTTCAAACTGAAGCATAGCGTACTGGATTACTGGTACATTTGCCTCTTCATAATTTTCATTTACTGCACGCGCTACTTCTGCCGCTTGCGGAAGGAGTTGATTGCTGATTTTATCAACAACAGTCGCATCCATCTCTCTCCATGAAAGAAGTTGACCATTTACCTGATAAAAGAGCTCAAAGGTTTCTTGATTTTCCTTGAAATTAGTAAGAACAAAAGCACGTTCCACGGCCTCAGGACCACCAGCAGCTTTTACAGCGTTTATCAAGAGGTTTTGTTCCATTTGTCGCCAATAATCATCTGCTTCTTCTGCTAAATCAATTGTAAAAGGTGGAACAATTTCCTCGACAGGAATTTCACCTTTATTCGCTTTTTCAACATTACCGAATAATTTTTTTAAAAATCCCATTTGCTTCTCCTTTTTGGATTTATCCGACTGAACCTTCCATTTCATAGCTAATCAAGCGGTTCAGCTCAACTGCATATTCCATTGGAAGTTCTTTTGTGAAGGGCTCGACAAACCCCATGACAATCATCTCGGTTGCCTCAGATTCTGATAAACCACGGCTCATGAGGTAGTAGAGTTGTTCCTCTGAAATCTTAGATACTTTGGCTTCGTGCTCCAAAGCAACTTGCGAGTTGTGAATTTCATTAAACGGAATGGTATCTGATGCTGACAAGTCATCCATGATAATGGTATCACACTCGATATGAGAAACAGATTTCTTAGAGTTCTTGTTAAAGGTTACTTGTCCACGGTAGTCCACCTTTCCTCCGCCTTTCGCGATGGATTTAGACACGATAGACGAGCTTGTATGTGGAGCGTTGTGGATCATCTTAGCCCCCGTGTCTTGGTGTTGCCCTGCATTGGCAAAGGCGATAGAGAGCATGGTTCCACGCGCTCCTTCTCCATCAAGGTAAACAGACGGGTATTTCATGGTTGTTTTAGCACCCAAGTTACCATCAATCCACTCAACAGTCGCATCTTTCAAAGCTTTGGCACGTTTTGTTACCAAGTTATAGACATTATCAGACCAGTTTTGGATGGTTGTATAACGCATATAAGCTCCGTCCAAAGCGAAAATTTCTACAATGGCAGCGTGCAAGCTGTTACTTGAATAAGTTGGCGCTGTACAGCCTTCTACGTAGTGGACGCTTGCTCCTTCATCAACAATAATCAAGGTACGTTCGAACTGACCTGTATTTCGTTGTTGATACGGAAGTAGGTTTGAAGTGGAATATCTACCTTGACACCTTTTGGCACGTAGATAAAGGTTCCACCCGACCATACTGCAGAGTTGAGGGCTGCCAACTTGTTATCAGTCGGTGGTACCAACTTCGCAAAGTATTGTTTAAACAAGTCTGGGTATTCCTTGAGGGCAGAATCCGTATCTGTAAAGATAATACCCAATTTCTGGAACTCTTCCTTCATGTTGTGGTATACCACTTCTGACTCATACTGGGCAGAGGCACCTGCTAGATAAGCACGTTCAGCTTCTGGAATCCCGATACGTTCAAAGGTTTCTTTGATTTTTTCAGGAACTTCATCCCAAGAACGGGCAGGTTTATCAGATGGTTTTTGGTAGTAGATCAAGTCATCAAAGTCAATCTCTGACAAGTCTGCTCCCCAGGTTTGCATAGGCATTTTTTTGAAGGTTTCATAAGACTTCAAACGGAATTCTAACATCCACTCAGGTTCTCCCTTAGCAGCAGATAATTCACGAATAACACCTTCGTTTAGTCCTTTTCCTGTCGATAGGACAGGCTCTACATCGTCATGGAAACCAAATTTATATTCACCAAGGTCAATTGGTTTTGGTTCTACTCTTTCTTCAGCCATAATATCCTTTCTTTCATTCTTCATTTCTACTGATTCATAAGACAAAAGAAACTTGTCTTACTGTTTTTCTTGATTTTCAATCGTTTTTTTAAGGGCATTCCAAGCTAGGGTTGCACACTTAATCCGTTGCGGGAATTTGGCAACACCTGATAAGAAGGCTGCATCGCCTAGTTGGTCTTGACGATCATCCTTTTGACCTTGAACCATTTCAGAAAAGATGGTTGCAAGTTCTAGAATTTCTTGCTTGGTCTTCCCTAAAACAGCATCTGTCATCATACTAGCAGAGGCGGTTGAAATGGTACAACCTGAGTTTAGAAAAGCAATATCCTCCAAACGGTCCTCTGCATCAAACTTGACAGAGAGGTTGATGACATCGCCACAGGTTGGATTGTTGAGACTGATTTGTTCAGCATCATCCAACTTCCCTTGATGATGGGGATTTTTCGAATGGTCCGCTACCACTGCCATATAAAGGCTATCTAGTTTAGAAAGTGCCATTGAAAAACTCCTTTGTCTTTTGTAGGGCATCGACTAACTTGTCGCAATCTGCCTTGGTATTATAGATATAAAAACTTGCACGAGCTGTTGCTGGAACTTCCAAATACTGGAGCAAGGGTTGCGCACAGTGGTGACCCGCACGAACAGCCACTCCTTCATAATCCAAAGCTGTCGCAAGGTCGTGAGGATGAAGATCACCTAGGTTAAAGGCAATGACACCTGAACGTTGAGCCAAGTCCTGCGAACCATAAATGGTCAAACCTTCAATGGCCTGCAATTTTGGATAGACGTATGCAATCAGTTCTTGTTCATGAGCTTCAATGGCGTCCATGCCAATCTTTTCCAGATAATCCACTGCTGCAGCAAGTCCGATAGCACCAGCCATGTTAGGAGTTCCAGCCTCGAATTTCCAAGGCAATTCCTTCCAACTAGCAGATTGCTCATAGACGAAATCAATCATCTCACCGCCAAATTCAACTGGTGACATTTGTTCCAGATACTTTTCTTTGCCGTAAAGAACACCGATACCAGTTGGACCAGCCATCTTGTGACCTGAAAGGCAAAGAAGTCCACATCCAAGTCCTGGACATCAATCTTCATATGAGGCGTAGATTGAGCACCATCCACCACCATAATGGCTCCAACTTGGTGGGCCAATTTCGTGATTTCCTTGATCGGATTGACCACACCAAGAACATTAGAGGCATGAGCTAGCGAAACAAACTTGACCTTGTCCGTCAATTTAGCGCGCAAGTCATCCATATCCAGATCTCCGTCCTTGAGATAAACATAGACAAGCTCTGCCCCAGTCTTGCGACAAGCTTCCTGCCATGGAATGATATTAGAATGGTGTTCCATTACTGAAATCAAGACTTGGTCTCCCTCAGTCAGGATTTCCTCAGCGAAGCGTGCCACCCAGTTAAGGCTGGTTGTCGTTCCTCTAGTAAAAAGTACTTCCTTTGTAGAGCTTGCATTGATAAACTTACGAATGGTTTCACGAGCAGCTTCATAAGAAGCTGTTGCTCTCTCTGCCAAAGTATGGACACCACGGTGAACGTTGGCATTGTCCTGCTCATAATAGCGGTTGATTGTTTCAAGAACTGCTAGTGGTTTTTGTGTCGTCGCAGCATTGTCCAGATAGACCAGAGGTTCATCGTTGACAATCTGGTCTAAAATTGGAAAATCCTTACGAATCGCTTCTACATCTAACATAGGCTTCCCCTTAGCGTTTTGACAATTTTTCTTCGATGGTTGCAATCATTTCTTCACGAACTTCCTTGACTGGAATCTCAACAATTACGGAGCCAAGGAAACCGCGAACAACCAAACGCTCAGCAGTCGCCTTATCCAAGCCACGGCTCATGAGGTAGTACATATCTTCTGGATCCACCTGACCGATAGAAGCCGCGTGACCTGCAGTTACGTCATTTTCATCAATCAAAAGAATTGGGTTGGCATCTGAACGTGCTTGGTCTGAAAGCATGAGAACACGGCTTTCTTGTTGCGCATCTGCTCCCTTGGCACCCTTGATAATGTGGCCAATACCATTGAAAGTCAAGGTCGCTTTTTCAAGGATAACCCCATGTTGGAGGATATTTCCGATTGAGTTGCAACCGTAGTTAGTCACTCGAGTATCAATCCCTTGAACCTGACGGCCACTTGAAAGAGCTACGACTTTAAGGTCAGCATGGCTACCATTTCCAATCAAGTCGCTATCAAAGTCCGCAACGACATTTCCTTCATTCATGACACCAATCGCCCAGTCAATGCTTGCATCGTTGCCTAGTTTACCACGACGGCTAATGTAGGCAGTGACATTTTCACCTAAACGGTCAATAGCAGCAAATTTCACTTGCGCACCAGAACGAGCAATCACTTCAACTGTGATATTGGCAGTTGCCTTGGCACTCCCCTCACCACGTGACTCTAGACGTTCAAGATAGCTTATTTTAGAGTTTTTACCAGCAATGATAAGGATATGCTTGTTAAATGGGACATCGCTATCGCTGTCTTGGTAGAAAATACCTTCAATTGGTTCTGTAATCTCAACATTATCAGGAATGTAGAGAACAGCACCACTGTTAAGTAAGCTGTATGGTAGGCTGCCAACTTATCGTCATCATACTTAACTGATGACATAAAGAATTCCTCAATAAGTTCTGGAATTTCTTCTAAAGCTGAGTGGAAGTCTGTAAAGACTACTCCTTGTTCAGCTAACGCAACTGGAGTTTGTTCAAAAACAGTTTGCGTTCCTACTTGCACCAACTTCAAGTGATTATCTAGAGCTGTGAAGTCTGGAACATTTGCTGAAGGTTCACTTTCTGTGATGGTTCCATCTCCCAGATTCCAACGGTGAAATTTGACACGCTCAATAACTGGTAATTCCAAACTCTCAATCTTATCAAAAGCTTTTTGACGGAGGTCAGCCAACCAGCTTGGTTCAGCGTGCATTTCTGAAAAAAGTTTAATATTCTCTTTAGTCATTTACTTCTCCTAAAAGATACGAGGGAATTACAATTCTTCCTTGTAGTCGTAGCCAAGTTCTTCAGCCAGTTTTGCGTATCCTTCACGTTCCAAACGGGCAGCCAATTCTGGACCACCAGAAAGGACCACACGACCTTCCATCATCACGTGTACCACGTCTGGCGTGATGTAGTTCAAAAGACGTTGGTAGTGAGTGATAATCATAGCACCAAATCCCTCGCCACGCATAGCATTGACACCTTTCGATACAACTTTAAGAGCGTCAATATCAAGACCTGAGTCAATCTCATCCAAAAGGGCAAAAGTTGGTTCCAACATCAAGAGTTGAAGAATTTCATTACGTTTTTTCTCACCACCAGAGAAACCTTCGTTGAGGTAACGCTCAGCCATTTCTTCTTTCATGTTGAGCAATTCCATTTTCTCGTCTAGTTTAGTGATAAACTCACGAACTGAAATCTTTTCATCATCTTCTTTACCAGCATTCATAGCTGCACGAAGAAATTCAGCGTTGGTAATTCCTGGAATTTCAGATGGGTATTGCATAGCCAGGAAAAGTCCCATACGCGCACGCTCGTCCACTTCCAACTCAAGAATATTTACGCCATCAAACAAGACCTCACCTTTGGTAACTTCATAGTTAGGGTTCCCCATGATAGCGGCAGAAAGAGTCGATTTACCAGTACCATTTGGTCCCATGATAGCTGCGATTTCTCCTGTTTTCAGAGTCAGATTGACCCCCTTCAAAATTTCTTTTCCTTCAATCTCAACGTGAAGATCTTTGATCTCTAATACTGACATGATAGTTCCTTTCTTTTTCTGGCCTACTTCCTTTATCCTTAGAGAAATCACTTACATTTCTCTAAAAAATACAAGAAAAGGTCCATAAATATACTCTACTAGTATAACAAAAAAAAGCCTAAAAGGCTTTGATTTTGTTTAGAAGCTAGTGACTAATCCTTGCGGTTTAGGTGCTGATCAATAGCGTCTACTATTTTCCCCATTACATAACTTAACCTAAAATTTCGAAAAAGAAGAATGGCCCAAAAGGCTGCCATGAAATAGCGACCCGTCATCCAAGCTTCATTGAAAAAATAAGTCTCAGCAGCAGTAAATAGTGCTATCACGATAAATTGTTGTCTAGTCATAGGATTATTGTACCATGAAATCCACTTTTAGTCTTCTTCGACCATGACTTTATCAGCCAGAAATTCAAATCCCTCTGGAATCAGGCTATCTTCTTCTACCTCTTGATCTGCTTGAGAAGACTTGTTTTTAGATGAAAATGCTGCACGAACCTCTTTCCATTCCTCAAGGGAAATTGCCAGGATTTCAGGTGAAAATCCAGCCGCTTGGCTAAGAATATTGCCAAACATGGTATTGAGGTTATCCCGTTTCATAGTTTGTCCAGCATTGAAATTAGATTCAAAAGCTAAAATAGCATGGTGTTCGTTGGCCGCAACTGGTTGAGAACCAACAAGCAGAGCCTTATCAGGACCTGCTAAGCTTTCAATCACTTCTCCCCATGCATTCTGGAGGCGAATCAAGTTTTGCCGTGCCAATTCAGGATTTTCAACAGCTTCTTGTAGGATAGCCTGAACTTTATTACGGTCTACTCGATAGACAGTCTTGGAAGTGGTTGGACGGCTAGGGACTGGCGTCACTTGTTTAGGAACTGTTCCAACATTAGCAAGTTCTTGCTTGAGACGAGCGACTTCCTGTCTCAGTGCAGAAATTTCACTTTCGACAGCTCCTGAAAGCACTGGTTCAGGCTTAATCTCCGCTAAACGAATAGTCATCATCTCAGCATAAATCTTAGGTTGTAGGCTTGCTTTCATATCCGCCAAGCTCACAGTCGCTATTCGAATCATTTCAAAGAGACTTTCCTGAGAAAGAGCTAGATTGTCCATAAAAACTGGACTATGATGAGTATTTTCGCCACCTGTCTGAACAACTAGTAGATCACGCAAGTACTGTAAAAGATCCGTCACAAAACGAGTCATGCTCTTGCCATTTTCAAACAAAAGATTCAAAGAATCAAGAGCTTTTGAAACATCCTGCTGAGACAAGGCGGCTACATAGTCATCAAGCGCTGATAGACTAATGGTGCCTGTAATCTCCTCAGAGATAGCTGTAGTTAAAGCATTCCCTTGAGTCAAACTCAAGGCTTGGTCCAGAATAGACAAGGCATCCCGCATTCCACCTTCAGCTCGTCTGGCAATAATTTCTACAGCATCTGGTTCAGAACTGATATTTTCTTTTTCTAAAATATGATGAATATGTGCCGTGATATCTTGCGTTCGAATCGACTTAAACTCAAAACGTTGGACACGCGATAAAATAGTTGCTGGAATCTTGTGCAATTCAGTGGTCGCCAAGATAAAGACAACATTTTGAGTTGGTTCTTCTAGCGTCTTTAAAAGCGCATTAAAAGCTCCTGTAGATAGCATATGAACCTCGTCTATGATATAGACCTTATAACGTGCCAAACTAGGTGCATAGGTGGATTTATCACGAATTTCTCGGATTTCATCAACTCCGTTATTCGAAGCTGCATCCATTTCGATAACATCTTCTAAGCTACCTTCTGTCACAGCCTGACAGATATAGCAGTTATTACATGGTTCTCCGTCCACTTGGTTCGGACAGTTCATAGCCTTGGCAAAAATCTTGGCTACACTGGTCTTCCCAGTTCCACGAGGTCCTGAGAAAAGATAAGCATGACTAATCTTTTCCTGCTCGACCGCTTGTTTTAGGGTTTTAGCCACAACCTCTTGGCCTACCAGTTGTGAAAAAGTCTGGCTTCTATATTTTCGATAAAGTGCTTGATACATTAGGCTTTCTCCTCAAACATCGTAAAGTCCCATTCTGTCTTCTCAAGCAAAATAGCGACAAATTGTTCCAAGTAATCACGGTCAACGGCATTGTAATCATCAATAAGTGAAGAATCTAGGTCTAAGACACCCAGCAATCGACCATTCTTGAGCATGGGAACCACGATTTCACTCTTTGCCATACTATCACAAGAAATGTAGTTTGGATAGGTGCTCACATCGCCAACCAAAACAGTCTCTTGAAACTCAGCAGCTTCTCCACACACACGCCTTTCCCAAGCGGAATGCGAATACAAGAAACACCACCCTGAAAAGGCCCTAAAACCAACTCGCTACCATCAAACAGATAAAATCCTGCAAATACAGTATTCGGAAAGCGAGATTTTAGGAGGGCACTAGCATTCGAAAGATTGGCAAGAACATTGCTCTCACCTTCAAGTAAATAAGAGAGTTCCTCATTTAAAAATTGATATTGTGATTGTTTTTCTGAATCTAACATAGAACTATTATATCAAAAATGAGAAAGAGACAAAAGAAAAATCCCTTGTTTTAAACAAAGGATTTTGTGATTATCAATTTGATTAAAGTTCGATATCACCGAACAAATCAGCCATTGAGAATCCTGTTTGTGTTTCTGGAAGTTCGAAATCACGTTTTTCTTGACGTTTTGGACGACGTGGACGAGCAGCACGTTTTTCTTCTTTTTGTCCTTCTTCTTGAGCTGGACGTTCTTCAAGAGCTTTGATAGAAAGAGATACGCGTTCTGCGTCAGCGTTAACATCAAGTACTTTAACAGTAACTTCTTGACCAACAGTAAGAGCTTCTTTTGGATTTTCGATACGTTTGTGTGAAATTTGTGATACATGAACAAGTCCATCGATACCTGGCAATACTTCAACAAATGCACCGAAGTCAGTCAAACGTTTAACTGTTCCTTCTACTACATCACCTTTAGCCAATTTTTGCTCAACGCCATCCCATGGTCCAGGTGTTGTTGCTTTAAGTGAAAGTGATACGCGTCCTTCTTCTTCGTTAAGATCAAGGATCTTCACTTCGATTTCTTCACCAACAGTTACAACTGATTTAGGTGATACGTTACGTTCGTGTGACAATTCAGTCAAGTGAACCAATCCATCAACTCCACCAAGGTCGATGAAAGCACCAAAGCTAGTGATACGAGCAACTTTACCAGTTACGACATCACCAACAGCCAATTTACCGAATACTTCAGCACGAGTCTGCGCAGTAGTCGCTTCAACAACTTCACGACGTGAAAGGATGAAACGGTTTTCTTTAGGATCAACTTCTTTGATTTTAGCATCAAATTCTTGGCCTACGAAACGCTCAGTGTTACGTACGAAACGAGTATCCAACATTGAAGCTGGGATAAATCCACGAACACCTTCAAATTCTACTGCAAGTCCACCTTTAACGGCACGAGTTCCTTTAACAGTAACAACTTCTTCTTCGCGTCCTACAAGTTTGTCCCATGCTTTGCGAGCTTCAAGGCGTTTTTTAGATACAAGGTATGTAACTGTATCAGTATCTTTACCAACTACTTGACGAAGTACAAGAACATCCAATACTTCTCCTACTTTCACAAAGTCATTGATATCTGCATCGCGATCGTTTGTCAATTCGCGAAGAGTCAAGACACCTTCAACACCAGTCCCAGAGATTGCAACGTTAGCTTGAGTCGCATCAACTGTCAATACTTCAGCACTAACAACATCACCAGGCTCAACTTGGCTAACGCTATTTAGCAAATCTTCAAATTCGTTCATCTAAAAAATCCTCCAACAATCAAGTTTTTCCAAACTTGACATACTTATAATTTTTTTCCTAAGCACCCGCAAAGACATGTTCATATCGTTCACGTCTTTCAATTATAAAAATAAAATACCCTAAGATATTTTTCTTTTTATCTTGAATTTATTACCTAAGAACTGGGGTAGCTGGATTCGAACCAACGCATGAGGGAGTCAAAGTCCCTTGCCTTACCGCTTGGCTATACCCCATTGATAAATGGAGAGAGAGGGATTCGAACCCCCGAACCCGAAGGAGCGGATTTACAGTCCGACGCGTTTAGCCCTCTTCGCTATCTCTCCAATGTTTAACGAGAACTATTATATCATGAAATTTTCAATAAAACAAGTATTATTTTGTCAAATTATAGTTTTCAATCAAAATTTCCACAGCTTTTTCAAGTTTTTTATAAAAACTATCGACATTTCCATTCTTTATGATGGCAAATTGGTTATCTAATTCGGCAATTTCTCCAATGACCTTTTTCCCGATCGTCAAAACGTATCCTTCATAGCTGTCTTTTCCAACAGTCACTTTTGCATCTGTTAATTGGATTTCAATTTTCTTATCTTTTTTACTCATACTGTACCTCTTTTCACTTTTTCTATTGTACAAGAAAAAGCTAAAACTAGCAAGAAAAAACTCCATTTCAGCTATTACAACTGCTATGGAGCTCTTCTTTATTTCATATCTTTTAGTCCACTTTGACAATCCATCCCTCTGGTGCTTCCACATCACCAAATTGGATACCAGTCAATTCATCATAGAGTTTACGTGTAACAGGACCTACTTCTGTTTCACTATAGAAAACATGGAAATCATCACCATGTTGGATGCCTCCAATTGGCGAAATAACCGCTGCTGTTCCACAAGCACCTGCCTCTACAAAACGCTCCAAATTATCGATTGGGACATCACCTTCAATCGGAGTCAAGCCCAAGCGATGTTCTGCCAAGTAAAGCAAAGAATACTTGGTAATAGATGGTAAGATAGATGGACTCAATGGCGTAACAAATTCATTGTCTGCCGTGATTCCAAAGAAGTTGGCTGATCCGACTTCTTCAATCTTTGTATGTGTAGATGGGTCTAGGTAGATAACATCTGAAAATTGGCTTGACTTGGCCATCTTACCTGGAAGGAGACTAGCAGCATAGTTTCCACCTACCTTGGCCGCACCTGTACCATTCGGGAGCTGCACGGTCGTATTCATCCTGAATCAAGAAGTTGGTTGGAACTAAACCACCTTTAAAATAGTTACCAACCGGCATAGCAAAGATGGTGAAAATATACTCTTCTGCTGGTTTAACCCCAATAATATCCCCAACACCAATCAACAGCGGACGAAGATAAAGAGTTCCACCTGTTCCATATGGTGGGACGTATTCTTCATTTGCACGCACAACTGCTTTACAAGCTTCTACAAACATTTCTGTCGGAACTTGTGGCATCAAAAGACGGTCACAAGTACGTTGCAAACGCTTAGCATTTTCGTCAGGACGGAACAATTGAACACTGTCGTCCTTGGTACGATAGGCTTTCAATCCCTCAAATGCTTGCTGTCCATAGTGGAGACTTGGAGAAGACTCTGAAATATGCAAGGTTGCATCCTCTGTCAATTCTCCTTGATCCCATTGACCATTTTTGTAGTGAGCGATATAACGGTAAGGTAGTTTCATATAAGCAAATCCAAGGTTTTCCCAATCAATTGCAACTGTCATGTGTTTCTCCTTTATACTATTCAAACTATGTGTTCTATTCTACACTTTTCTAGTAAAATTTCAAGTATTATTTGTAATTTTCTGAAAATTTTTTCAACATAAAGAAATCAGCCCTCTGGACTGATTTTTTTATGAATTCGCTTTATCCTCTTTAAAGATTTCTTTGAGGTAAGCATCGAAAACTTCCTCATCTGAAATGGTGTCTGAAATAAAGCTTCCATTGCTAGTACGTTCTGACAAGTTGAGATCTTGCAATCGACTCTCATAGATTGTTCCCTTGTTAGATTGAACAAGTAACGTTTGGTCGTTTTCTTCTACTTCTGTACTAAAAAGATCACCAACGAAACCTTGCTCTGCAACTGCTCCAGCCAAGAAGACACGATGCGGTTTGTTTTTCAACTCACGCAAGACTTGTAGGCCTCGTTTAGCACGGCTGGTCGCCGGAATTTCCTCACAAGAGACGCGTTTCAAGCTACCACGTTGGGTCAAGAGGTAGAAGGATGAAGTGTTACAGATAAAGGCAGCCTGAAGTGCATCATCTGCTTTCAGGTTCATAGCCTTGACACCTGCAGCCTTGGCACCAACAATCGGAACCTCTTCGATATTGAAACGAAGGGCGTAACCGTTTTGACTAATCAAAAGAACATCATCTAGTTTAATCGGAGCCACTGCTACAATCTGGTCTGTCTCGTCTTTGAGTTTAGCGTACTTAACAGACTTCGACTTGTAGGTCCGCCATGGAGAGAATTCTTTGCGTTCTACACGCTTGATTTGACCAAGGCGAGTTGCTGCAAAATAAGTTGTCGCATCATCAAACTGATCCACGACTTCTGCATGAAGGATTTCTTCGTTAGTTTCAAAGTTTGTAATGGTCTGGCTCAGATGCTCTCCGATATCCTTCCAACGAATATCTGCCAATTCGTGGATTGGTCGATAGATGACATTCCCAAGAGTCGTGAACATCAAGAGGTGCTGGGTTGTCTTAGCAGCTTGAACAAAGATCAAACGATCATCATCACGTTTACCAATTTCTTCCAGAGTGGATGCCGCAAAGGAACGTGGGCTAGTACGCTTGATATAGCCTGCCTTGGTTACGCTGACATAGGTATCTTCCTCGGCAATCAAACTAGCTGTATCAATCTCAATTACGTTTGCTGTATCTTCTAAAGCACTCAAACGTGGAGTCGCAAATTTCTTCTTAACCTCACGAAGCTCCTTCTTCATGAGATTGTACATGGTCCGCTCATCACCGATAATCGCCGCAAGCATGGCAATCTTTTCACGAAGTTCTGCTTCTTCTTCTTGCAAGACAACCACGTCGGTGTTGGTCAAACGATACAGTTGCAAGGTAACGATGGCCTCAGCCTGCTCTTCTGTAAACTCATAGCTGACCTTGAGGTTTTCCTTGGCATCAGCCTTATTCTCAGAAGCACGAATTAAAGTAATGACTTCGTCCAAAATCGAAATCACGCGAATCAAACCTTCGACGATATGGAGACGTTTCTCAGCCTTTTCCTTATCAAAGCGAGAACGCGCCAAAATCACTTCACGACGGTGGGCGATATAGCTAGACAAGATTGGGACAATCCCGACCTGACGAGGTGTGAAATTGTCAATCGCCACCATATTAAAGTTGTAGTTGATTTGCAGGTCAGTGTATTTGAAGAGATAGTTAAGAACCAGCTCCGTATTGGCATCTTTCTTGAGTTCGATAGCGATACGAAGACCATCACGGTCAGACTCGTCACGAACTTCAGCAATCCCTGCCACCTTGTTATTGACACGAACATCATCGATTTTCTTGACCAGATTGGCCTTATTGATTTCATAAGGAATCTCAGTGATAACGATTTGCTCCTTGCCACCTTTTAACTTTTCAATCTCAGTTTTAGAACGAACGACCACGCGCCCTTTCCCAGTTTCATAGGCTTTCTTGATTTCATCACGACCCTGAATAATCCCTCCTGTCGGGAAATCTGGTCCAGGCAAGAATTCCATGAGTTTGTCGACCTTGGCAGTTGGATGGTCAATCATGTAGACTGTCGCATCGATAACCTCGGCCAAATTATGAGGTGGAATGTCAGTAGCATAACCAGCCGAAATACCAGTCGAACCATTGACCAAGAGGTTTGGAAATGCTGCTGGCAGGACTGTCGGTTCTTTCTCGGTATCGTCAAAGTTCCAAGCAAAGGAACTGTCTTTTTCTCAATATCCTGAAGAAGATAACCAGCAATCTCAGACAAACGTGCCTCGGTATAACGCATTGCCGCAGGCGGATCTCCGTCCATAGAACCGTTGTTACCGTGCATTTCGACCAAAATCTCACGATTTTTCCAGTCCTGAGACATACGGACCATAGCATCATAGATGGAAATGTCACCGTGTGGGTGGAAATTCCCCATGATGTTCCCAACTGACTTGGCCGACTTGCGGTAGCTCTTGTCAAAGGTATTGCCATCCTTATTCATCGAATAAAGAATACGACGCTGAACCGGCTTCAATCCATCACGAATATCTGGCAAAGCCCGGTCTTGAATGATGTACTTGGAGTAGCGACCAAAGCGCTCTCCCATGATGTCCTCAAGGGACATGTTTTGAATGTTAGACATAGGATACTAAGCCCGTAAAATGCAAAGTGAAAATAGGAAATTATTGCAGTGAGCGATGCTCACAAGAGAATTTATCTTTTTCACACAGCATTTAGGGCGTGTTCAACTCCTTTCAAAGAATGTAGAGTAGGTTTTTATAAAATAAAGGATATTTACTGGAAATTAGTCCCGTGTTCAGTTACATTCAGTAACCAAAAGACCCTTTCTGTAGTTTAATCTTTAAAATTAGATTCTTTATTTAGTTAACGATTAAGAAGTCTCTCCTCAGCATACTCAATCATCTTCTCAGCTACTTCCATATCATAGCCAAATCCCATCTTTTGAGCAAGAATTTGAGCTTCTCTGTGGAAGAGATTCATTGTGGAGAGTAGGGATTGAGTGATTTTCTCTACACTTGAAAAATCAAGGAGAGCAGAGAATTCCTTCTCCTTCTCTGCAGGTAAATACTGAAAAAGATACTTGTAGTTCTTGCCGATATCGACTGTTCCATTATCACTTGCAACCTGCCAAGCCAAGACCTTCAAGAGTTCTTGTTGGCAAATCTCGTAGAGATGGTCGGTCGCATAGATGACTTGCTTGCGACAGATTCCCTTGACCACATAGGCTGATACCCACCAAATTCATTGCAGGCTTTTTCGAAATCTGTCTGACTAGCTGGATTCGTCCAGTAACGCTGAGGATTTGGAGAATAAGGCGAAAATAAGCCCTTAGGGTCCTCTAGCACCGTGAAATCCGCTTCGCTTTCTACCCACTCCTTGATATACTCTTTAGGACATAGAGTCAAATCAATACGGTTGCCATCTTCAAAGAGCATGAGATAGAGACGACGGTTGCCTAGGATATTATGCTGCTCAATGATACGAGCGCCAAACTGGTCCAACCAAGCAAGGTCACTCGTCAGATTATCTAAATCGTCCACGACATAAACAACATCATAGTCTTGAAACTCATCTGTTTGAACCTTTTGGTTTGTACGTGAACCAGATAGTGCCACGGCTTCGACTTTTAGAGTTTTTGCGGTTTGTAAAATTAAATCAAGCATTTCGGGTTCAGTTCTCATGTTAACACCTGTTCTTTATTTGATATTGCTGTCTATTAGCGTACTATTTCTCAAGTTAAATTAGTTAATCAATTATAACAGATTTAGCTATCCTTCTCTCAAAGTTTTTAATTTCGACAAAATTCTAGATTCATCCATGCTTAAAATAACAAATAAAGTCGAAGTATAGATGTCATCGTACCATTGTTCCAGTTCATCATCAGCCAAATCAAGATGATATTGATTTGAATTATTGTGCCTTAAACCAAAATTATTATACATTTCAAAAAGTTTTTCAAACGCGATAACCTTTTGATTGTTAACTTTCAAAATATCTTTTTAATTCTTCAGAATTATTTAATTCTCTCCTAAACGGTTCAAGGTAGTTCGCTAAAGCAATAAGTATTTCTTTCTTACGCTGAACATCTCCTTTATTTGCAAAATGATTATATTCTAAAACCTTTATCGCATCTTGAATACTCGTTTCAGATACAATCTGAGAAACTTCTGAGGCATAAACATTCTTTTCAACGATGATTTGACGACCACTTTCTAAAGTAAGAAACTCATTATTCGATAAATCTAGAACTCTGTTGATATTTTTCTCTAACAGCATACACATCATCCCTTAATAAGGGATGATTCGGGTTTATAATCGACAACATATCATTTAAAAGCTCAGCAAAAATAAAAAGTTTTTCTAATTCATTATCCGCTTGAGATAAGCAAAACTTTAAGAACTCATCAAAATCTATAAAAGTTCTGCGATTTTGATAATTAAGAAATTTATGATTTAGTTCCTCTAACAATCTATTCGATAACAAAATATAGAGATTATCAAATTCCGTGCTCGGGTTAAAATTCATACCATCTAAGATTTCAAAATAATTTTTTCTAACCATCAGAAAACAGTACTCTCCTCCAAGGTAAACTTGACATTATCCTCAATCCATTTACGGCGTGGTTCGACCTTATCTCCCATAAGGACATTGACGCGACGTTCAGCGCGTGCTAGGTCTTCAATCGTGACACGGATGAGGGTACGCGTTTCTGGGTTCATGGTTGTTTCCCAGAGTTGGTCTGCATTCATCTCACCAAGACCTTTATAGCGTTGGAGCGTAGCGCCTTTACCGAACTGCTTGCGAAGTTCTTCTAACTCACCATCCGTCCAAGCATAGGCCACTTCTTCTTTCTTGCCTTTGCCTTTGGACATCTTGTAAAGTGGAGGAAGGGCGATATAGACATGGCCTGCTCAACTAGCGGACGCATATAACGGTAGAAGAATGTTAAAAGAAGAGTTTGGATATGGGCACCGTCGGTGTCGGCATCGGTCATGATAATAATCTTGTCATAGTTGGCATCTTCAAGTGAGAAATCTGCTCCAACACCAGCACCGATGGTATAAATCATGGTATTGATTTCTTCATTTTTGAGGATATCCGCCATCTTAGCCTTGGCTGTATTGATAACCTTGCCACGAAGAGGCAAGATAGCTTGGAATTTACGGTCACGACCTTGCTTGGCAGAACCACCGGCAGAATCTCCTTCGACTAGGTAGAGTTCATTCTTTGCAGGGTTTTTAGACTGGGCTGGAGTCAATTTACCAGAAAGCAAGCCCTTGTCTTTTTTATTTTTCTTACCATTTCGGCTCTCATCACGCGCTTTGCGAGCTGCCTCACGAGCATCACGCGCCTTGATAGCCTTGCGAATGAGATTGGAAGCCAATTCTCCATTTTCCATAAGGAAGAAGGTCAACTTATCAGCCACAATTCCATCCACAACCGGACGAGCTAGTGGACTCCCCAGTTTATCCTTGGTCTGACCCTCAAACTGGAGGTGTTCTTCAGGAACGAGAATAGAAAGAACGGCTGCTAGTCCCTCGCGGTAGTCTGACCCTTCAAGGTTTTTATCTTTTTCCTTGAGAAGTCCTGTCTTGCGCGCATAGTCATTCATAACCTTGGTAATGGCAGACTTGAGTCCTGTCTCATGTGTTCCACCATCTTTCGTACGAACGTTATTGACAAAGGATAGAATGTTATCTGAAAATCCATCATTGTACTGGAGGGCAATCTCCACTTGGAAACCATTGTCTTCGCCTTCAAAGTATAGGACTGGCGTCAAGGTTTCCTTGTCTTCATTGAGGTAAGAAACAAAGTCTTGTACCCCGTTCTCATAATGGAATTCGATTGCTTCATCTGTTCGCTTATCTGTTAAAGACAAGGTCACATTTTTTAAGAGAAAGGCTGACTCATTGAGTCGTTCTGAAATGGTATTGTATTTGAAGTCAGTCGTAGAGAAAATCGTCGCGTCAGGCATGAAAGTGACTTTGGTACCGGTCTTAGACTTGGGTGCTGTACCAATTTTCTTCAAGGTTGTGACGGGTTTCCCGCCATTTTCAAAACGTTGCTTGTAGACTGTACCGTCACGGGTAATTTCAACTTCCAACCAACTTGAGAGGGCATTAACAACCGAAGAACCGACTCCGTGAAGACCTCCAGATGTCTTATAGCCACCTTGACCGAATTTCCCTCCAGCGTGGAGAATGGTAAAGATAACTTCAACAGTTGGAATTCCCATGGCGTGCATTCCCGTTGGCATCCCACGTCCGTGGTCTTGAACCGTTAAACTCCCGTCTTTATTGATGGTCACATCAATGCGATCACCAAATCCAGACAAGGCTTCATCGACTGCATTGTCCACTATTTCCCAGACCAAATGATGGAGACCTGCTCCGTCGGTCGATCCAATGTACATCCCTGGACGTTTACGGACCGCATCCAACCCTTCTAGCACCTGAATGGCGTCATCATTGTAGTTATTAATATTGATTTCCTTTTTTGACACAAGGAACCTCCTATTTGTTCATCTTTTCTATTTTACAGGTTTTCTAGCGATTTTGCAAAGCTTTTCCCTTTCAGCTGTCACAATTTCACAGGATATTCTCTGACTTTCTATACCATTTCATGGTATAATAGTACTATGATGACATTTGTATTATTAATTTTAGCTTATCTGCTAGGTTCGATTCCGTCTGGTCTTTGGATTGGACAAATCTTCTTTCAAACAAATCTGCGTGAACATGGTTCTGGAAACACCGGAACAACCAATACTTTCCGAATTTTAGGTAAGAAAGCGGGTATGGCAACCTTTGTGATTGATTTCTTTAAAGGAACCTTGGCCACTCTCCTTCCAATCCTTTTCCACCTTCAAGGTGTATCACCTCTTGTCTTTGGTCTTTTGGCCGTAATTGGACATACCTTTCCTATCTTTGCAGAATTTAAAGGTGGCAAGGCTGTCGCAACCAGTGCTGGAGTGATTTTCGGATTTGCGCCTGTTTTCTGTTTTTATCTAGCAATCGTATTCTTTGGAAGCCTCTATCTAGGTAGTATGATTTCACTATCAAGCGTTACTGCTTCTATTGCAGCCGTTATCGGAGTTCTCCTATTTCCACTATTTGGATTTATCCTGAGTAGCTATGACCCTCTCTTCATTCTGATTATCCTAGCACTTGCTAGCTTGATTATCATTCGTCACAAGGATAATATCATACGTATCAAAAATAAAACTGAAAATCTTGTCCCTTGGGGATTGAACCTAACCCATCAAATCCTAATAAATAAAACGCCAGTTTGAAACTGGCGTTTTTTTGTATGCTTATTTTGACTTGATGTAGTTGATCCCATCTGCCTTAGGCGCAACTGCTTTTCCAAAGAAGGCTGCCAAGACAAGAATGGTCAAGACATAAGGCGCGATTTGAAGGTAAACCGCTGGAACTCCTTGTAGGAAAGGTAATTGAGAACCGATAACTGCCAAACTTTGTGAAAGTCCAAAGAAAAGACTAGAAAGCATAGCACCAATTGGGTTCCATTTACCAAAGATCATCGCAGCAAGGGCGATAAATCCAGGACCGATAATAGTTGTCACTGAGAAGTTAACTGAAATGGATTGAGCATAAATTGCTCCCCCAATTCCACCTAGGAATCCTGAAATAATAACCCCAAGATATCGCATCTTGTAGACATTGATCCCCAAGGTATCCGCTTGCCTGAGGGTGTTCACCAACAGAGCGAAGGCGAAGACCAAAACGTGTCTTAAAGAGAATAAACCATGCAAGGAATGAGAAGGCAATCGCGATATAACCTAGCAAACTTGTTGACTTGAAGAAGATATCTCCAATCACAGGGATATCAGCCAAAACTGGGAAATCAAAACGTCCGAAAGTCTGGCTTAAGTTATCCGTTTGCCCTTTGTTATAAAGAACTTTAACCAAGAAAACTGCTAGGGCAGGAGCCATCAAGTTCAATACTGTACCACTGACAACATGGTCTGCACGGAAATGAACTGTAGCGACGGCATGGATGAGGGAGAAAATAGCTCCCACGATACCAGCAACTAACAAGGAAATCCAAGGAGTCGCCGCTCCAAGTTGTTCTGCAAACTCAAGGTTAAAGACAACCCCAGAAAAGGCTCCCATAACCATAATTCCTTCAAGACCGACGTTAACGACACCACCACGTTCAGAGAAGACTCCTCCAATACTCGTAAAAATAAGTGGTGCTGAGTAAATCAGCATAGAAGAGACCAAGAGGGTGAGTAATGTTGTAATAGACATCCTTACTTACCTCCTTTAACTTGTTTTTTAGGTTTGACAAAGCGTTCGATAATGTAGTGAACGCTGACAAAGAAGATAATAGACGCTGTTACAATGCTGACAAGCTCAGACGGAACTTGCGCTGCGTTCATACCCGGTGCTCCTACTTGCAAAACTCCAAATAAGAAAGCTGCAAAGAGAATTCCAATTGGTGAATTTCCAGCAAGCAAACTAACTGCCATCCCGTTAAATCCGATAGCTAATGATGATCCCTGAACGTAAACGTTTTGGAAGGTTCCAAGACCTTCTACCGCCCCACCAAGACCAGCCAAGGCACCAGAGATAATCATTGATAGAATGATTGTACGTTTTGCTGAAATACCAGCGTACTCTGAAGCATGGGGATTAAGACCAACTGCACGAATTTCAAAACCGAGAGTCGTTTTCTTGAGCAAGAACCAAATCACAGCTACAGCAATGATTGCAAAGAAGATTCCAATATTCATACGGGAATTTCCAGTCAACTCTGATAACCATGGTGTCTGGTAAGTAGCATTGGCACTAACACGAATCGTTGAGTCTGTACTTTGCATAATATCTTTCGGAAAGGCATGAATAAAGGCATTTCCCACATACAATACAATGTAGTTCATCATGATGGTCACGATAACCTCTGACGTACCGAGATAGGCTCTGAGGATACCTGGAATCGCACCAACAATTCCACCTGCGATCAAAGCAATGATCACTGTCAATGGAATCAAAACGAGACGAGGCATATCTGGATTTGACAAGGCAAACCAACCACTGAGAATCCAGCCTGCAAGTGCTTGACCAGGAAGTCCAACGTTAAAGAAGCCTGCTCGACTGGCAACTGCGAAACCAAGACCTATCAAGACAAGAGGACCCATGGCACGGAAAATTTCTCCAATTCCACGGAGGTTACCAAAAGCTGTATAGAACAACTCCTCATAACCCCAGATAGCATCATATCCGAAGATCCACATGACAATGGCTCCGAGCAAGATTCCTAAGAATACGGAAATCAAGGGAACCGAAATTTGTTGTAATTTTTTAGACATCACTCTTCTCCTTTCCCAAGTTTCCACCTGCCATCAAGACACCAAGTTCTTGTTTGTTAGTTGTTTCTGGCGATACAATACCTTGAATCTTACCATCATGAATAACAGCAATTCGGTCTGAGACATTTAAAATCTCATCCAATTCAAAGCTGACAACAAGGACAGCCTTCCCATTATCACGCTCTTCAATCAAACGTTTGTGGATATATTCAATGGCACCGACATCCAAACCACGAGTTGGCTGGCTGACGATAAGGAGATCAGGATCTCGATCAATCTCACGAGCGATAATCGCTTTTTGTTGATTTCCTCCTGAAAGAGCTGCCGCTGGAACAAATTCGCTTGCCGCACGGACGTCAAATTCTTCCATCAATTTCTTGGCATGTGAAGTGATATTGGCATAGTTCAAGATGCCATTTTTGCTGAGTGGTTCTTTGTAGTAGGTTTGAAGAGCGATATTTTCTGAAATCATCATCTCCAAAATCAAGCCATCACGGTGACGGTCCTCAGGAACGTGCCCCACGCTTAGTTCTGTAATTTGTCGAGGATGCATCCCCACGATTGATTTGCCTTTTAATTCAACGCTACCTGACTCAACCTTACGAAGACCAGTAATGGCTTGAATGAGTTCAGACTGACCATTGCCATCAATACCTGCAATACCAACAATTTCACCAGCACGAACATCCAAAGAAAGATTCTTCACAGCTGGTACACCGCGGTTTTCATTGACAACCAAGTCTTTGATAGACAAGACCACTTCTTTGGGTTGTGGTGCTTGTTTCCGTTTTAAAGGAGACTGAGCGTCCAACCATCATTTCTGCCAAGTCCGCATTTGTTGCCCCTGCGATTTCAACTGTCTGGATTGATTTCCCACGACGGATAACTGTCACTCGATTCGATACCGCACGAATCTCATCTAACTTGTGGGTAATCAAAATAATGGACTTCCCTTCTTTGACAAGGTTTTTCATGATTGCCATCAATTCATCAATCTCTGAAGGAGTCAATACGGCTGTAGGTTCGTCAAAGATAAGGATATCAGCACCACGATAGAGTGTTTTCAAGATTTCTACACGTTGTTGGGCTCCAACGGAAATATCCGCCACCTTAGCAGCAGGATCCACTGCCAAACCATAACGTTCAGAAAGAGCCTTGATTTCTTTAGTAGCACCAGCTATATCTAGAACACCATTTTTAGTGATTTCACTCCCTAAAATGATATTCTCAGCCACTGTAAAAGCTTCAACCAACATAAAATGTTGGTGAACCATCCCAATTCCAAGACCAGCGGCTTTAGATGGTGAGTCTAGTTTTACAACCTGACCATTCACCACAATTTCACCACTTGTTGGTTCAAGAAGTCCTGCCAGCATATTCATCAGAGTGGATTTACCCTGCTCCATTTTTCTCCTAAAAAGTGCATGAATTTCACCTTTTTCGCAGTTGCAAGTTGATTTTGTCGTTTGCTACAAATTCACCAAACACCTTGGTAATATCCCGCATCTCAATGACATTTTCGTGTGCCATATGCTCTTCCTTTCAGAGGTTTATTTTATTTCAATAAAACCTGCTAATCACATTAACAAGCTCTATTGAGACAAAAATTGCCTCAATTCTTAAAGAAGCGACCGATGGCCGCTTCCTAAGAAATGACTTTTATCCATTATTTCAGGAACTTTTACGCTTCCGTCAAGGATCTTAGCTTTTGCATCTTCAACAGCTTTTTTACCTTCTTCTGAAAGGTTTGTTACTGCTAGCTCAACCCCTTTATCTTTCAATGAGTAGACGATCACTTGTCCACCAGGGAATTCACCTTTTTCTGTTTTGTTGGCAATATCTTTTACAGTTGTACCAACTTGTTTCAATGTAGATACAAGAACAAAGTTAGATTCTTTACCATCTTTAGAAGTGTATTTACCTTCTGCTGCTTGGTCACGGTCTACACCGATAACCCAAACTTTTTCGTCTTCATTTTTGTTTTCGTTCAATGATTTTGCTTCAGCAAAGACACCAGCACCTGTACCACCAGCTGCTTGGTAGACAACGTCTGCACCGGCAGCATATTGAGCTGCTGCAATTGTTTTACCTTTGGCAGCATCACCAAATGAACCAGCGTAGTCAACTTGGACTTTGATAGATGGGTCTACTGACTCAACACCAGCTTTGAATCCAGCTGCAAAACGTGAAATAACTTCAGATTCGATACCACCTACAAAACCAACTTGTTTTGTTTTCGTAGTTTTCGCTGCTGCAACACCAGCAAGGTAAGCTGCTTCATTATCCGCAAATCTTACGCTCGCAACATTCTTTTGACCTTCAATCACATCATCAATCAAGACATAGTTTAGGTCAGAGTGGTCTTTTGCTGCTTCCTCAACTGCATTGTGAAGTGCAAAACCAACACCGAAGATCAGGTTGTAACTTCCAGCCGCTTGTTGCAAGTTGTTAGCATAGTCTGCTTCGCTTGTTGATTGGAAGTAAGTGTAACCTTTATCTTTAGAAAGATTGTGTTCTTTACCCCAGTCTTGCAAACCTTCCCAAGCTGATTGGTTAAATGATTTATCATCAACACCACCAGTATCTGTTACGATTGCTGCTTTGGTCTTCATTTCTGATGAAGATGAAGCTGCATTACGAGAAGAGCGGTTACCACATGCAGCAAGTCCAACTGTCGCTACTGCAACTAGACCAAGGCCTAGCCATTGTTTCTTGTTCATTACTGAACCTCCTAAATAAGATGTGCAACGATGTTGCAAGTATGGATTGGTTGGCCACAAGGACCGCGTCACTCAGAGAGTGACTCAGACTAGTTTAAGTCTGTAAATGAGTATGGAAGTAACTCCCCGACCGTCATCTCGACCGTCGATTTATCTTTAGCGACTAAGGTCACTTTTAGATCTTGTTCAAAAAATTCAATCATGACCTGGCGACAAGCACCACATGGCGAGATGGGTTTTTCAGTTTGTCCGTAGACAATCAACTCTGAAAACTCCCGTTGCCCCTCCGAAACTGCTTTAAAAATAGCAGTACGTTCTCCACAATTAGTCAAGGGATAACTAGCATTCTCGATATTGACACCCGTATAAATGCTACCATCCTTGGCAACTAAAACAGCTCCGATAGGAAAGTGAGAATAAGGCACATAAGCTTTCTTGCTAGTTTCAATTGCTAGTTCAATCAACTCAGTAGTTGCCATCTGCCAATTCTCCTTTTAAAATCGCAACGCCAGCAGATGTTCCGATACGGGTAGCGCCTGCTTCCACAAAAGCGACAGCATCTGCATATGAACGCGCTCCACCAGCTGCCTTAACTCCCATATCTGGCCCGACTGTTTCACGCATCAACTGAACATCCTCAATAGTGGCACCACCAGTTGAAAATCCAGTTGATGTTTTGACAAAGTCAGCGCCTGCTTTCTGGGATAATTGGCAAGCCACAACCTTTTCATCGTCTGTCAACAAGCAAGCTTCAATAATGACCTTAACCAACTTGTCACCACTTGCTTCTACGACAGCACGGATGTCCGATTCAACCAAATCCAGATTGCCTGATTTGAGGGCACCAACATTGATAACCATATCAATCTCATCCGCACCGTTTTGAACAGCTTCTTTTGTTTCAAAAGCTTTCACAGCTGAAGTTGTTGCTCCCAAAGGAAAACCTACTACTGTACAAACCTTTACATCTGAGCCTTCAAGCCCTGTTTTCGCATGTTTAACCCATGTGGGATTGACACAAACACTGGCAAAGTCATACTCACGCGCTTCAGATAGCAAACAATCAATTTGTTCTTGGCTTGCATCTTGCTTTAAAAGCGTATGATCAATATATTTATTTAACTTCATATTCGGATTCTCCCTGGTTTTATGAGATAATTTCTATAATTTCTCGTAAACTTTGCACTCCATCATTTATTTTTAACATATTTTTTTGAAATTCTGTAACTAGTTCAGAAGAAATTTTTTTCCATTTGTATAAACTTTTTGCAACAATTTCCCCTTTTTGAACGGAGTCTCCAACCTTCTTCTCAAAAACAATCCCTGTTTCATAGTCCAAGTCATCAGACTTGATTGCACGACCAGCTCCTAGTCTCATGGCATAGAGGCCAAATTCCATTGCAGGAAGAGCTGAAATAACACCCGTATCTTGAGCTGGAATTTCCACCACATGGGCAACTTTGACGGGGCGATAAAGATCTTCTAAATCACCGCCTTGTGCTGTTACCATTTCTTCAAACTTAGCCAGTGCTTGGCCATTTTCCAGGTGTTGACGGATTTCCTCGATCGTTTTCTCAACATCAGCCAATCCAAGCATAATCTGAGCTAACTCGCAGATAAAGTGACTAATATCTTCTCGACCTTTTCCTTGAAGAATCTCGATTGCCTCAAGGATTTCGAGACGATTGCCAATTGCTCTTCCCAAGGGTTGGCTCATATCGGTAATAACTGCTACCGTCTTTCGACCAACTGCCTTACCAAGATCCACCATGGTTTGAGCCAATTCGCGTGCCTCATCAACCGTCTTCATAAAGGCACCCTCACCGACCGTTACATCTAGCAAAATGGCATCCGCTCCTGCAGCAATTTTCTTGCTCATCACCGAACTCGCAATCAAAGGAATCGTGTCGACAGTTGCGGTCACATCTCGGAGGGCATAGAGAAGTTTATCTGCTTTAACCAGCTGATCTGACTGCCCAATGACAGATACACCAATGTCCTGTACCTGACGAATGAAATCCTCTTGACTTCGCTCGACTTGGTAGCCCTTAATGGATTCCAATTTATCAATTGTCCCACCAGTATGGCCGAGACCACGACCACTCATTTTAGCAACGGGCACACCGAAACTCGCAACAAGTGGAGCCAAGATTAAGGTCACCTTATCACCTACACCACCAGTCGAATGCTTATCAACTTTAACCCCATCAATAGCTGACAAATCAAACTCCTGACCTGTTTTTAACCATATTCATCGTCAGATCAGAAATCTCACGTGTGGTCATTCCTTTAAAATAAACAGCCATAGCAAAAAGCAGACATCTGATAGTCTGGAATAGTTCCAGCCACATAGCCTTCTACCAGCCACTTGATTTCATTTGAAGTCAGTTCTTGACCATCTCGTTTCTTTTTGGATTAAATCAACTGCTCTCATTCTTTTCACACTTCTAAGGATATAGTATCCCTTATCTTTCTTTACGATTTCACAATTTCCGAAAAACGTCTTCCATCTTGCTTTTTGGCACTCGGAGCACCTTGTTTCTTTTTGAATAACAATGGTTAAATCACCTCCGTCTTTCAAGAAATCTCTGCTCTTTTCGATAATCTCATGAACAACTTGTTTACCCGCTCGAATCGGCGGATTAGAAATAACATGGTCAAATTTCCCTTCAACTTGTTCATAGATATTGGATTGGAAAATCGTTGCTTCTACTTTATTACGTTCAGCATTTTGTCGCGCTAGGTCCAAGGCACGATTATTGATATCGACCATGGTCGTCTGAACTCCATAAGCCTTGGCCAATGACAAGCCCAATGGCCCATAACCACACCCCACATCAAGGACCGTCTCTCCTTCATTTACCTCTAGACACTTGAGCAAGAGCTGACTCCCAAAGTCAACCATTTTCTTGCTAAAAACACCCGCATCCGTCAAAAAGGTCATGTTTTCTCCCAACAACTCCACTCTCAACTCATGAATGTCGTGAGCAGCATCAGGATTTTCTGCATAATACATTTTACTCATAAAACTATTTTACCATAATTTGGCTTGAATTGTAAATCGTTTACAAAGTGATGATCAAATGAAAAAGACTGAAGAATCCTAGTCAAAAAACCTTTTCTTCAATCTCTTTCAATTATTAGAAATACATTACAATCTATCGGGAACTACAAATTATCATAGTCAGGAAAAACAGTTCGTCTGCAATCGGGCGCATTTTTATTACTATTTCTTAACCTTAAAATACTTTATTATCAACAGGATTCCCAATATGATGTTTAGATAAAAACTCAACTGATAAGTTTGTGTCAAGATTTCCAAACTTGTCCAAAGTCGTATCAAATCTTCTAGTGACATACGGAATAGATATCCTTCTGTAGCAATCCACAAAATCAAAAATAGATAACTACCAGCCGCAAGCCATTTCGTCCACCGTTTTTTTAGTATGAAAGCAATCAAGAGCGAACAGATAAAGACAACTGTTACAAGGAGATGATCCATCAAGAAGGTAAAACCGTAATAGGTTTCCACAAAGCGTCTACCATTATCCGCATTCGCTCCCCTTATAAAAGGTAAGGCAAAACTTAAAATAAAACAGAGTTCCAATAAGTAACATCTCAAGATTTTCATTGTATACCTCCTATAAGTTGCGAACTAAAAAGCCCACTTTTAATAACTGATAAGTCTTCAGAAACCATTCCCTATCTCATCATTATATTATTCAACCTCCATCTACCTCTATTATACGATATTGACTTACTACCATCAAGAAACCGCTTTATCTTTTTAGCTTTTTATGGTATGATAAACAAAATATCTAGGGGAAAACAAATGACCAACGAATTTTTACATTTTGAGAAAATCAGTCGCCAGACTTGGCAATCATTGCATCGCAAAACAACCCCTCCCTTGACAGAGGAAGAGTTAGAATCCATCAAGAGTTTCAATGACCAGATTAGTCTACAGGACGTAACGGACGTCTATCTTCCCCTTGTTCATCTTATCCATATTTACAAGCGCACTAAGGATGATTTGGCATTTTCAAAAGGAATTTTCCTCCAACGTGAAAGCAAATCCCAACCTTTTTATCATTGGGGTTTCTGGAAGTGTTGCTGTCGGGAAATCGACTACTAGTCGCTTACTTCAGATTCTTCTGTCACGTACTCTCCCGGATGCTACTGTAGAATTGGTGACAACTGACGGTTTTCTCTATCCCAATCAAACCTTGATTGACCAAGATATCTTAAATCGCAAAGGTTTTCCTGAAAGTTATGATATGGAAGCCTTGCTGAATTTTTCTTGATCGCCTAAAAAAATGGCCAAGATGTCGATATTCCTGTCTATTCTCATGAAGTGTATGACATCGTTCCTGGAGAGAAACAACGTGTCAAAGCTGCTGATTTTGTCATTGTCGAAGGCATCAATGTCTTTCAAAACCCTCAAAATGAGCGCCTTTACATTACTGATTTCTTTGATTTCTCCATCTATGTGGATGCTGCTGTCGAGGACATTGAAAGCTGGTATCTGGATCGTTTCTTAAAGCTGCTCAGCTTTGCCCAAAATGATTCCAACAGCTACTACCACCGTTTTACTCAAATGCCAATTGGAGAAGTTGAAGCATTTGCTCACCAGGTTTGGACCAGCATTAATCTCACAAATCTACAAAACTATATCGAACCAACAAGGAATCGGGCAGAGGTTATTCTCCACAAGACTAAACCATGAAATCGATGAAATTTACCTAAAAAAATAATTTCCCCTTGTCAAAACATAAGTTTTCAGATATAATAGTATAGTTAGTAAATATGGAGGTAAGAACATTGGCAAACATTAAATCAGCTATCAAACGCGCTGAATTGAACGTTAAACAAAACGAAAAAAACTCAGCTCAAAAATCAGCTATGCGTACTGCTATCAAAGCTTTCGAAGCAAACCCTTCTGAAGAACTTTTCCGTGCTGCTAGCTCAGCTATCGACAAAGCAGAAACTAAAGGTTTGATTCATAAAAACAAAGCAAGCCGCGATAAAGCTCGTCTTTCAGCTAAACTTGCTAAATAAGAAACAGTCCATAGAGGCTGTTTTTTTGTCCTCTAATCAGAAAAGGTAGAAAATGAAAATCGCAATCATAGGATATTCTGGAGCTGGCAAGTCAACTCTAGCTGAAAAGTTGTCAAACTACTACTCCATCCCCAAACTGCATATGGATACACTTCAATTTCAACCTGGTTGGCAAGACAGTGACCGCGAATGGATGTTGACCGAGATGAAAAACTTTCTCACAAAGCACGAAGCTTGGGTCATCGACGGCAACTACTCTTGGTGTTGCTATGAAGAAAGAATGCTGGAAGCTGACCAAATCATCTTTCTCAACTTTTCCCCATGGACTTGTCTCTTTCGAGCCTTTAAACGGTATCTCACATACCGAGGTAAAGTCAGAGAAAGTATGGCAGCAGGCTGTCCTGAACGCTTTGACTGGGATTTTATCCGATGGATTCTCTGGGATGGGCGGACAAAACATGCTAAAGAACGCTATCAACGGGTTCAAGAAACCTACCCTGAGAAAGTAATTGTCCTCCGGTCGCAAAGGAGATGGATTACTTCTTAGAAAATCTCGCGCATAACAAGAAAAACCAACGTGCCTAACGTTGGTTTTTTGCTATTAGCCAATCACACTTCCGTTTGGTACAGCTGGATCAACTGTGAGAAGGGTTAATTTGCCTTCATGTTCAGCTGAGAGGATCATTCCTTGACTGACATATTTTTTCATCATCTTGCGTGGTTTGAGGTTGGCAACGATTTGGACCTTCTTGCCGACCAATTCTTGTTCGTTTGGATAGTATTTGGCAATTCCTGAGAGGATTTGACGGTCTTCGCCATCACCTGCATCGAGGCGGAATTGGAGCAACTTGTCAGAACCTTCAACTTTAGACACTTCTTTGACTTCTGCGACACGGATCTCGACCTTATCAAAGTCTTCAAACTTGATTTCATCCTTGTTGAGTTTGAGTTCAACTTCATCTGGATTCCATTCTTTTTCGACGGCTGGTTTGTTGCCTTCCATTTGTTCCTTGATATAGGCAATCTCTTCTTCCATGTCGAGACGTGGGAAGATTGGTGTTCCTTTGGCAACAACAGTCACACCTGCAGGGAAATCTGCCAAGCTCAAGTTTTCTAGGCTAGAAACTTCTGCTAGACCAAGTTGTGCCAATACAGCGCGACTAGTTCCCATCATAAATGGCTCAATCATGTGAGCTACGACACGAAGGCTGGCTGCCAAGTGGCTCATGACACTTGCCAATTGGTCACGGTGCTCTTCATCCTTAGCCAAGACCCATGGGGCTGTCTCATCGATGTATTTGTTAGTGCGAGAGATAAGGGTCCAGACTGCTTCAAGGGCACGTGGGTAATCAACGGCTTCCATGTGTGTATGGTAGCCTGCGATTGATTGTTCTGCAACCTCAGCAAGAGCATTATCAAACTCTGTTACACCCTCTACATAGGCAGGGATTTGCCCATCAAAATACTTGTTAATCATAGAAACCGTACGGTTAAGGAGGTTTCCAAGGTCATTGGCCAATTCATAGTTGATACGGCCGACATAGTCTTCTGGAGTGAAGGTTCCATCTGAACCGACTGGAAGGCTACGCATGAGGTAGTAACGAAGTGGATCCAGTCCATAACGCTCTACCAACATTTCAGGGTAAACGACATTCCCTTTAGACTTAGACATCTTGCCGTCTTTCATGACGAACCAACCGTGGGCAATCAAGCGGTCAGGCAATTTCATATCCAACATCATGAGAAGGATTGGCCAGTAGATGGAGTGGAAACGAAGAATGTCTTTCCGACCATGTGGAAGACTGTTCCATTCCAGAATTTATCATAGTTAGCATGATCCTCTTGACCGTAACCAAGAGCAGTCGCATAGTTAAGAAGGGCATCAATCCAAACGTAGACAACGTGTTTTGGATTGGAAGGGACTGGCACACCCCAGGTAAAGGTTGTACGAGAAACCGCTAAGTCTTCCAAACCTGGCTCGATGAAGTTACGCAACATTTCATTAAGACGACCATCTGGAGTGATGAAGTCAGGGTGCGATTTGAAAAATTCTACCAAACAATCTTGGTATTTGCTGAGGCGAAGGAAGTAAGACTCTTCAGAAACCCATTCCACTTCGTGACCTGATGGAGCAATACCGCCTGTCACATTTCCAGCTTCATCACGAAAAACTTCAGCAAGCTGACTTTCTGTAAAGAATTCCTCATCTGAAACTGAATACCAACCAGAGTATTCACCCAAGTAGATATCATCTTGAGCAAGCAAGCGTTCAAAGACCTGAGCCACTACTTTTTCATGATAGTCATCAGTTGTACGGATAAATTTATCGTATGAGATATCTAGTAATTTCCAGAGTTCTTTGACACCAACTGCCATGCCGTCAACATAGGCTTGTGGTGTGATGCCAGCTTCTTCCGCTTTTTGCTGGATTTTCTGACCATGCTCGTCAAGACCTGTCAGATAAAAGACATCGAAGCCCATAAGGCGTTTGTAGCGAGCTAGGACATCACAAGCGATGGTTGTGTAGGCAGAACCGATATGAAGTTTACCAGATGGATAGTAAATCGGTGTTGTAATATAAAAATTCTTTTCAGACATAATTTTTCCTTTCCAGGCAAATGAAACCTGATTTTCTAACACTTCATTATATCATATTTTTAGTGATTTTCGATAGGAAAATCCATACAAAAACAAGACAGACAACTGTCCATCTTGTTTTTTTCTGTTCTATATCTTATTCATAACGAAGTGCTTCGATTGGATCAAGCTTAGACGCTTTATTGGCTGGCAAGACTCCAAAAATCATCCCAACGCTGGCTGACACAGCCAAGCTAAAGAGAGCGATTGGGAGGGAAACCCCAACTTCGATACCTGCAATCATGTTTTGAAGCAATACTCCAGCTAACATGGTCATTCCAGCAGCAATCCCAAGACCGATGACACCACCTAGCAAGGTCAAGATCATGGATTCAATCAAAAACTGTACCAAGATATTAGCCCGAGTAGCTCCGAGAGCTTTCCGCAGACCAATCTCACGCGTGCGTTCTGTCACCGAAACCAGCATGATATTCATAACACCAGTTCCCCCGACAAAGAGAGAGATTCCTGCGATGGCACTGATAATGGTTGTCATAAAACCAAATAGTTGTTGTACCTCTTGGAAGGCGGCAGTTGCATCCGCAACTTGGTACTCCCCTTGCTGAAGACCAGCAATCTCGGTCAGTTTTCGAGCCAACTCTGGTCCCAAGGTCTGCGTTAGACTAGTATCATTGACACGAAAGACGATATTCGAGATTTCATCAGTATTAAAATTGGCTGCAAGAGAGATATTGGTCGTAATTGGAAGACCACCGATCCCAAAGGCTTTCGCAGTTTTAGCTTCATTACTAGTATAAACACCAATCACACGGTAACTAAATTCATTGACAGAGATGATTTGATTAACCGCAGCTTCTGGACTATCAAACAAACTCTTGGCTAGTTCTTCATCCAGCAAAATCACACTGGCAAATTCCTTGTAGTCTTGTGGCCTTAGACTTCTACCCGCAACGATTTCATTTTCAACTGCGTTCATGTAAGTGCTATTTCCGCCTGTCAGAGTCGCTCGTTCAACTTTCTTATCTTTATAAGATAGGGTGACGTTGGTCGAGTTGGTGACATAGTAGCTGTCTACTCCTTTAAGTTTAGCAGCCTCCTTGACCCAGGATTCTAGTGGTTTTGGTGGTTCAACATGAACATCCTCTTCTTTCCCACTGACTGTCAAAGCGGATTGTTTCTGCGTAAAGGAACCGTCCTTGCTTTTAATAGGAGAGAAAAAGACATGGATATCCTTCTGTGATTTGGTCATGTTTTTATTGACCTGACGAGACATGGAGTCTCCCAGAGCCATGATGACAACGACAGACGAAACTCCGATGATAATCCCAATCATGGTCAGGAAGGAACGCATCTTGTGGGCCATGATGGATGAAAAGGCAAATTTCAGATTCTGCATCTTAGTTTTCCTCCTTTTCTACCTGAGCACTGTCGGACGAGATGATCCCATCACGAATAACAATCTGGCGTTTGGCATAGGCCGCAATCTCAGGCTCGTGCGTGACCATGATAATGGTTTTCCCTTCCTTGTTTAACTCCACCAACAGTTGCATGATTTGATTTCCCGTCTTGGTATCCAAGGCTCCTGTAGGTTCGTCCGCTAGGATGATAGAGGGATTATTTACCAAGGCACGCGCAATCGCTACACGTTGCTTTTGACCACCTGATAACTCAGAAGGCAAATGATGACTGCGCTCCGTCAACTCAACCTTTTCCAGAAATTCCTCCGCCAATTTCCGACGTTTAGAAGCCGAAACACCAGCGTAAATCAAGGGCAACTCGACGTTTTGAAGTGCATTGAGTTTGGACAAGAGAAAGAACTGCTGAAAGACAAAGCCGATTTGCTGATTGCGGACCTTGGCCAGTTGTTTCTCTCCAAGACCTGCCACTTCTTGACCTTCAAGGTAGTACTCTCCACTGGTTGGTGTATCCAACATTCCGATGGTATTCATCAACGTAGATTTACCAGAACCAGATGGTCCCATAATAGCAACAAACTCACCTTCATGAACTTCTAGATTGATATTTTTAAGGACCTGCAATTCTTGGTCACCATTTCGATAACTTCTACAGATATTTTTGAGACTAATTAGTTTCTTCATCAGCCTTCACCTCTTTTCCTTCTTCCAAGGAAGATGTTGGATTACTGATGACCTTGGCACCGTCTGTCAAACCTGAAGTAATTTCTTGGTTGTCTGCGTCCGCATTCCCCAAAGTAACTTCTACCTTCTTCGCTTTTTTCTGGTCGTCAACGATCCAGACATAGTTTTTGTCATTTTCGGTAACAACACTTGTCAAAGGAACAAGGATGGCTTTACTTTTGTTTTTGACTTCAACACTGACTGAGAAACCTTGTTTCAACTCACCGATATCGCTGGTCACATCAACAGTATAAGGGTACTTAGATCCAGTATTTCCTCCAAGGGCTGTATTTGCTGCTTCTCCGTTGTTTTTAGGATAATCTGAGATATAGCTGATTTTACCCGTCCAGCTCTTATCTTGATAAACCTTTGAAGTAAAGGTAACTTCTTGCCCAACAGAAAGGTTAGCAAGGTTGTATTCAGACAACTCCCCTTTGACCTGCAAGTTTTCATTACTTACGACATGAACCACCACTTGGCTATTACCTGTTGGCGATTTGGAAACATTACGATTAACTTCAACTACAGTCCCTTCTAATGTACTGAGGACAGTTGCAGCATCTAGCTGAGCTTGAGCCTTGTTGAGCTGAGCTACAGCATCTGCACGGTTATCCTTGGCATCACTGATTTGAGAGTCAATAGAGGATACTGAAGAAGTCGCTGCTGGCGCTTGTTCTGGTAGTCCAGCTTCTGTTGGAACTTGTGGGGAAGCTGGTACAGCTGATGCATTTTCACGAGCTTTATTTAACTCCTCGATATGACGGTCTGCCTTTGCAACTGCACGATCAGCCGCATCGTAGGCAGCTTGAGCATCTGCACTGCTGTATTTGACCAAAGCTTGCCCTTCTTCGACCTTGTCCCCGACTGAAACGAGAATTTCATCTAAATCTCCCTTACTAGCATCAAAATAAACGTATTGTTCATTTTTGCTGTGACGGTACCTGACAAGAGAACCGATGAAGCAACGGAGCCTTCCTTAGCAGTAACGATATGAGAGGTTTCCTCCTTGACTGCTGACTGGGAAGGTTGTCTAAAAATCAAAATCCCCGCAGCACCGATAACAATAGCACTGGCAACACCAATCGCTGTGTATAATTGCCATTTTTTTGCCTTCTTATTTCTTTTCATTTTCAAGCTCCTTTATTCTTTTGCTTTACAAAAAACCATTATATCAGAAATACCAATCCCAAACAATGACAGTTCAGATGGAAACAATGACAGTTCAGGATCATTATTTCGTTCGGTATTCGTTTATTGGATTATTGTGCTAGATATATAATACAATATCTTTTGGAATTTGGCAAGCGTTTTTATAATTTTTTTACCGTAGCAGATTTTTGCATTCAAAAAATAAAAACGATAGAATATGACTATCAAAGCTATAAGGAGTTTTCTATGAGAGAATATGATATCATCGCCATCGGTGGAGGGAGCGGCGGCATTGCCACTATGAACCGAGCTGGCGAACACGGTGCTAAAGCTGCTGTTATCGAGGAAAAAAAATTAGGTGGAACTTGTGTCAACGTTGGCTGTGTTCCTAAAAAAATCATGTGGTATGGAGCGCAAATCGCTGAAAGCTTCCACCACTACGGCCCTGACTATGGTTTTACAAGTTCAGGTGTTCAGTTTGATTTTGCAAAACTTCGTCAAAACCGTGAAGCCTACATTGATCGCGCTCGCTCGTCTTATGATGGAAGTTTCAAGCGCAACGGTGTTGATTTGATTGAAGGTCGTGCTCATTTCGTTGATGCTCATACGGTCAGCGTTAATGGCGAATTGATTCGTGCCAAACATATCGTGATTGCGACTGGCGCTCGTCCAAGCATCCCAACTATTCCTGGGGCTGAACTCGGTGGTAGCTCAGACGATGTCTTTGCTTGGGAGCAGCTTCCTGAATCCGTTGCGATTCTTGGAGCTGGTTATATCGCCGTTGAATTAGCAGGTGTTCTCCACGCGCTAGGAGTAAAAACGGATTTGTTTGTCCGTCGTGATCGTCCCTTGCGCACTTTTGACAGCTACATCGTTGAAGGTCTTGTCAATGAAATGGAAAAAACAGACCTTCCTTTGCACACCCATAAGGTACCAGTCAAACTAGAAGAATCAGAGCAAGGCATTACGATTCATTTTGAAGATGGTTCTAATCACACTGCAAGCCAAGTTATCTGGGCTACCGGCCGCCGTCCAAATGTAGACGGACTGGAGTTAGAAAAGGCTGGAGTTACACTCAACCAACGTGGATTTATCCAAGTGGATGAGTATCAAAATACAGTTGTAGATGGTATCTATGCCCTCGGAGACGTTACTGGTGAGAAGGAACTAACTCCAGTAGCCATCAAGGCAGGACGTACCCTATCTGAACGCCTTTTCAACGGAAAAACAAATGCCAAGATGGACTACACGACTATCCCTACTGTTGTCTTCTCACACCCAGCAATCGGAACGGTTGGTTTAACCGAGGATCAAGCTATCAAAGAATACGGCCAAGATAACATCAAAGTCTACAAGTCAAGCTTTGCATCCATGTACTCAGCCGTTACAAGCCATCGTCAAGAATCTCGCTTCAAACTCATCACCGCCGGTGCTGACGAAAAAGTTGTTGGACTTCACGGACTTGGTTACGGAGTGGATGAGATGATTCAAGGATTTGCGGTTGCCATCAAGATGGGAGCTACCAAGGCAGACTTTGATGCTACAGTAGCTATCCACCCAACTGCCTCAGAAGAATTTGTAACCATGCGCTAATTATCACAATAGACCTCTTGAGGTCTCTTTTTACTTGCAAAATCGGCTGTTACAAAAATTGTTACCTTAGTTGGAAGAATAGGTTGACTTTTGTTTCTAAATTAGTATAATAGTTACTATAATTTTGAAAAGAGGTTAACAGTTTTGAAAAAAGCTCATATCTATGCTATCCCTGCTATCGGTGCTGCTCTCATTGCCGTATTGGCACAAATCAGTCTCCCTATCGGTCCTGTACCCTTTACTTTGCAAAACTTTGCAATTGGTCTGATTGCTACTGTTTTTAGACCCAGAGAAGCTGTTCTATCTGTAGCTCTCTATCTCCTGCTTGGTTCCATTGGTTTACCTGTTTTTGCAGGGGGAGGAGCTGGATTTCACGTTTTAGTCGGTCCAAGTGCAGGCTATCTTTGGTTCGACCTTGTTTATGCTGGACTTACATCTTATCTCATTCATCAAAATAGTGGCTACATTCGCATTTTCCTGGCTAACCTCTTGGGTGACTCCCTCGTCTTTGTCGGAGGTATTCTCAGCCTCCACTTCCTTGCTGGGATGCCATTTGATAAGGCGCTTGCAGTTGGTGTCCTTCCCTTTATCCTCCCTGACCTTGGTAAGATCATTGCCATTAGTTTCATTGGTCGTCCCCTACTAGAACGATTGAAAAGCCTTCCATATTTTTCAAGATAAAAGAATAGTCCAGAACAATTGTTCTGGACTATTTCCTCTCTAAGAATCAACTGTACACTATTTAGCTACTTGACTATTCTTATACCGGTATGAATATTAATCGTTTTATTCTTCAAATTACAGCTATTCACGATATGCAAAGTAGAAAAGTATTCTAATTGATTCAAACCAAATAAGCTTCCATTGATTTTGGATTCTTAGCAATTGAATACTTTTCAGAAAACGCATTTTCAATGATTGAGCTATATTTTATAAATTATTTGTGATACAATAGAGCTACCTAAAAGATTCAGAAAATTTAATGTTCATTGATTGTTTATATTAACTTGAACATTCTGATTTTTCTTCATTCAAAAATAACTGTAAATAATTATAAGTAGAAAGGTAATTCTATGGCAAAGAATACTCGTGAGCTAATCATTAAAGCTCTCATCACACTAGCTAAGAAGAATCCTCAGCGTAGTTCCTTTACAATGACTGAAATTGCTGCTGAAGCTGGTATTTCACGACAAGCGATTTATCAAAAGCATTTTAACAACTTTGAAGATATTATTGAATACATTCACGAAGAGACCAATCAGCACATTTTTAACGTCTTTAATAAGTACTCCCCTAGCAATGATGGAGATCCTATCAGCTTTTTAGCAGACCATATACTTCCTCTCATATACGAAAAAAGGGAAGTTGTTAACACCTTGTATACCACACAAGTCGACCCATGTTGGAAGGAATTTCTGCGTGGAACATACTCAGAGTGGGTACTAAAGAATGTCAATTACCAACTGAAATATAATTTTAATAAAGAGGACATCGCTTATATCATTACGACCATGGCAATCTCTTTCATTGAAGTCTGGATTCGTAAAGATAATCCAATACCACCTGAAGAGTATAGAGAGACTTTCATTCAATTATCTAAGACTTCTCTCTGTGACTATATTGTGTCCTAAAAAAGAATCTTGAGTTGCACTCAAGATTCTTTTTATTGTTGCCCTTTAAAGGCATCGACCATTACCTGAAATTCTTCATTGGAAAGCGTGATTCCTTTTCCCATTTTGGTATGGTCTGGGCTCCAAGCGCGAATGTCAAACTTTGCAGGGGCACCATTAAAGCTAACGCGATTTAGTTCTTTTGTCCATCCTTTGTCATTTTCAGACAAGGTGAGCAAGTGTTCTTCGATTTCAAATGTAAATTCTGCCATTTTAACTCCTTTATGTGATATGCTTTCTATAGTCTATTCGTAAAAATCTTGTGGTTTTTAGGAAAATTTTATATAATGTGGATATATAAGAAGGGAGGATTCTATGAGACAGACATTCAAACTAGTTCTAGGTAAACTACATGGTTTTCTCAATGGGAATGATGATCATCCTCAAATCGAGGACAACTCCCTCACTGCTATGATTGAACAAGCCATCCATAAAAAGACGGCTGTTCATGTGATACTTGCTGAGACAAGTTTTACGGGTGATATTGTCAAACACGATGCTAATCGCCAACAAATTATCGTCAAAAATTTTTCAAAAAACGTGACCCGAATCATTCGTATCAGTGACATTAAGCGACTTCGTTTCGTTCCCTCAACTGTACAAAAAGCTCAGAAAAGTCTATTTAAGAAAGAGTGAGATGTTTATTGCATCCCACTCTTTTTCTTAACGGATTTGTTCAAAATGAAGATGAACTGCGATATGGTCACCATAGCCACTTCTCTCCAAATCGCGTTGCAAGCGATAAGAGATATAGTGTTCTGCAATGGTAATGTAGCCAGCTCCAAGTAAGCGGTGCTCAACCATTGACTGGATCATACTGATAGTCGCACGTTCTACTTTTGCTTCTTCCAAGTCCAAAACGACTTTTTTAGTAACTTGAGCTAAGTTTTGACGTAGGTCATCAGTCAAAACATAAACTGTTTGAGCTGCTTTTAGGACAGCTTGGTAAATTTTATCTGGATCAAATTCAGCAATTTCTCCATTACGTTTGATTACTTGCATAAGGTTCTCCTTTATTCTTTGTTTTCTTTGATTTCAGCCAGCATCTTTTCTTCTTCGGCTGTCAGTTGATAGTTTTCTAGCAGGTCAGGTCTACGTTCGTAGGTTTTCTTTAGACTTTCATACAGCCGCCACTGGCGAATCTTTTCATGGTGCCCACTCATGAGCACATCTGGAACCACCATGCCACGATAATCATAAGGGCGTGTATACTGAGGATATTCGAGAAGACCTGAAGAAAAGCTATCATCCTGGTGACTGGACTCCTTACCAATCACTTCTGGTATCAAGCGCACGGTCGCATCAATCATGGTCATGGCTGCCAACTCACCACCAGTCAGTACATAATCTCCTAGGGAAATTTCATCGGTTACCAAGGTCTTGATGCGCTCGTCATACCCTTCGTAGTGACCGCAGATAAAGATCAGTTCCTCTTCTTGAGCCAAATCCTCAGCGTAAGCTTGATCGAACTGTTTTCCAGCAGGATCAAGAAGAATGACACGGGGATTTTTCTTTTCAATAGCATCAAAGGCATCGAAAATGGGTTGAGCCCTTAGCAACATCCCCTGACCGCCTCCGTAAGGTTCATCGTCAACATGACGGGCCTTTTCAGCATATTCTCTGAAATTATGATACTGGATATCCAAGAGCCCTTTTTCTCGAGCCTTCCCAACAATCGAGTGTTCCAGCGGAGAAAACATCTCCGGAAAGAGGGTTAAAATATCAATCTTCATCATCTAACCCTTCTAAGATGTCCACATCAACCCGCTTGTTTGGAATATCAACATTGAGAACTACTGGCGGAATGTAAGGTAAAAGCAAATCACGCTTGCCTTTTCGCTTGACCACCCAGACATCATTGGCTCCTGGTTGCAGAATTTCCTTGATGGTTCCAACCAAGTTATCTCCCTCGTAAACATCCAAACCGATAATCTCGTGATAATAGAATTCTCCATCATCTAAATCGTTCAAATCTTCCTCGGCGACCTTGAGACTATAACCCTTGTACTTCTCAATCGCATTGATATGGTACATGTCTTTGAATTTGATAATGTCAAAATTCTTATGTTTACGGTGACTTGCAATGGTCACTGTTTGGACAAACTGATCTTTTTCATCAAATAAAGCCAGCTCTGCTCCCTTTTTAAATCGTTCCTCAGCAAAATCCGTCACAGACAAGACTCGCATCTCCCCCTGTAGACCCTGCGTATTAACGATTTTCCCAACATTAAAGTAGTTCATCTTGTCTCCTGTACTCTCCTTCTTTCCATCTTATTCTGACAATTCTCGAATAATATTCGCAATTTTTTTCTGATTCAGACCATTGTAAATAATGGTGATTCCCTCCTAAAATGAGTTTAGTATTGAGTCCAATATTCTGAGTCTCTGTATTCTTTTTCTCTATAAGCCTGACAAAAAATAAATACAGGGACATGAGCTTTATAGATACATTCTTAAAAATCTTCCTCAGTAATCTCACAATATATATGAAATTCTGGAACTTGTCTTTCCAACTCTGAATCTTTTTCTTGCACTAAATCCCAGATTTCTTCATTAGTTTCAGAGCTAAATGCTGCTTGAGTTATGTTCTTAAAATAGACTTCAGATACACTCTTCAATCAGTCTCATTTGCTCTTCCATTTCTGGATAAGGATTTTCTGAAAAATCAGAAAACATTACTTTTTTAGTTGTTGGTTCAATTGCTACTAAAGCCTGACACTTAATTGATTTGTTCATCAATTTGCAAGCTAAAATTCCACTCAAACTATGTGCACAAAGTATATATTCATAAATCGCCAATTCTTCAAGTACTTCATAAACCGCGTCTACAAGATTGTCCAGATTTTTTCCAGATTGGTCATGAATCGGACTCCTACCTGTGTTTGGAAAATCAATTGTCAAATAACCAATTGTGGGAGGAAGTTTTTTTCAAGTATAAGTGAAAAATTTTCATAACTTGGTAGCAAACCTGCGCCATTTAAACAAACAAGCACTTTCTTTTGCTTTTTATAAGTAACAGAGAGGCTGCCAATTTTTGTAGTTACTTCAAATCGTTTCATAAAGAAATCCACTCATTCTATAACAATGATTTATTAAAAACCCTTATCCTTTATTTTATCACGTTCTAGGGATTTTCACAAGTTGAAGAAAAAAGACACTATAGATATTTTCCCTCCAAAAATTCTTCCAAATCTCGTTCATGTTGGTACTTAATGGCAGCCTTCTTATCTTTGTCAAAGATGGTTTTGGTTAGATCAATGTCGTTTATGGTCGCGATTGCGACGGTATAGTGAATGATATCAGCCAGTTCTTTGGCTAGTTCCTCATTTGAGTCCTGGACACCCTCTTTTCGACCAGAGCGCCCATTCAAGACCTCGGCTACTTCTCCGACTTCCTCCACTAGCTTGATAAAGAGGCCTTCCTCAGTTCGAGATTGCTGGTAATGTTCGAGTAAGTAAGCTTGTAATTGTCTAAATGTTAAATCCTTCATCTTCTCCTCCTCACAAAAAAGCGAGACTTCAGTCCCGCTTTTCTTATTTTTTTCATCGATAACGATTCTTACTTTTTTGTCTTCAGTTGGGACAGAGTAGACAATCGTTCTTATCGCTGAGATAGTGCGACCCTTACGACCGATAACACGACCGACATCGCTTTGGTCAAGATCCAAGTGATACTCCAAAAACTCTGGTGTGTCTTCAATCTTGATAGTTAAGGCATCAGGTTGTGAAATCAAAGGTTTCACAATCGCAATAATGAGATTTTCAATCGTATCCATCTGTCAACCTACTTTAAACTTATTTTGAGAATTTAGAATCGTGGAATTTTTTCAATACGCCTTCTTTTGAAAGGATGTTGCGAACTGTATCTGAAGGTTGAGCTCCATCAGCCAACCATGCAAGAACGCGGTCTTCTTTCAAAGTTACTTGGTTTTCAGCAACAAGTGGGTTGTAAGTTCCAACTGTTTCGATGAAACGTCCGTCACGTGGTGAACGTGAGTCTGCTACGTTGATACGGTAGAAAGGTTTTTTCTTAGAACCCATACGAGTCAAACGGATTTTAACTGCCATTTTTTAATGTCTCTTTTCTTATTTTTTATTTCGGTGAAATAGCTGAGCTATTTAGCACATGTTCTATTATAGCAGATTTCTGACAGGTGTCAAGAAAAAAACTTGACAGAGTTTTTAATTTTTTTAACTACTAGAAATTTTTTTAGTAAAATCTTTTACATTTGAAATCAAACTCCTTTTAAGGTACAATGGTAGAAATGAATTTTTGAGAGGTTAACAATGAAAAAACTAGCAGCCCTTCTTTTACTATCCACTGTAGCCCTTGCTGGATGTACTAGTATCCAACGTGGTCTCCGTGGTGATGAATATGTCGACTCCAGCATCTCTGCTGAAGAAAGCTCAAAAGCAGCTGCTCAGACTGCCAAAGATTTGAATGACGCTTTAACCAATGAAAATGCCAACTTCCCTCAACTTTCTAAAAGAAGTTGCTGAAGACGAAGCTGAGGTCATTTTACACACAAATCAAGGCGATATCCGCATCAAACTCTTTCCAAAACTAGCACCTCTAGCAGTTGAAAACTTCCTCACTCATGCCAAAGAAGGCTACTATAACGGCATCACCTTCCACCGTGTCATCGATGGCTTTATGGTCCAAACTGGAGATCCTAAGGGAGATGGTACAGGTGGCCAATCTATCTGGCATGATAAGGATAAAACGAAGGATAAGGGAACTGGTTTCAAAAATGAAATCTCCCCTTACCTATACAATATCCGAGGAGCCCTTGCTATGGCTAACACTGGTCAACCAAACACCAACGGTAGCCAGTTCTTCATCAACCAAAACTCAACAGATATTTCAGCTAAACTCCCTACTAGCAAGTATCCAAAGAAAATCATCGAAGCCTATAAAGAGGGCGGAAATCCTAGTCTAGACGGCAAACACCCCTGTCTTTGGTCAAGTCATCGATGGCATGGATATCGTTGACAAGATTGCCAAGGCTGAAAAAAAGATGAGAAAGATAAACCAACGTCTGCTATCACCATTGATAGTATAGAAGTGGTGAAAGACTACGACTTCAGTAAAAAATAAGCCATCAACAGATAAGGAGACGATGATATGATTTTATTTTGGGGTTCTAAAGGTTATCAAAAAGATTTGGGACATACGCAAACTGCGATCGAATGTGGTCACTGTAACAATGTCGACACTTGGGAGATCGTAGAAACTGGGCGCAAGTTCACCCTTTACTGGATTCCACTTTTCCCTTATGGTAAAAGTTACTTCGTTTCTTGTCCGATTTGCCACTACGGTAAAGAAATTGAGAAATCTGAAGTTGAAAGCTATTTAAATTACTAGTCAAAAAAGCCAAGTCATTTCGACTTGGCTTTTTTACTGCTTTTAAGTTAGCTTGTTAAAGTCCCAGATTTGGTCCATCCAGCCTTCATAGAAGTCTGGTTCGTGGCAAACCATAAGAATCGATCCCTTGTATTCTTTGAGAGCGCGTTTGAGTTCATCCTTGGCATCTATATCCAAGTGGTTGGTCGGCTCGTCCAGCACTAAGACGTTGTTTTCACGATTCATCAAGAGACAGAAACGCACCTTGGCTTGTTCACCACCTGATAAGACCTGAATTTGGCTTTCAATGTGCTTGGTTGTCAAACCACAACGAGCAAGGGCTGCACGGACTTCTGCTTGGTTAAGGGCAGGAAAGGCATTCCAGACAGCCTCTAGTGGTGTTTGACGATTGCCACCTTCTACTTCCTGTTCAAAGTAGCCAAGTTCTAAGTAATCACCGCGTTCAACTTCCCCAGCGATTGGCGGAATAATGCCCAAGAGAGACTTCAAGAGGGTTGTTTTCCCAATACCATTGGCCCCAATAATGGCAACCTTTTGATTGCGTTCAAAGGTAAGATTTAAGGATTTGGTCAGAGGACGATCATAACCAATCTGCAAGTCCTTGGCTTGGAAGATAAAGCGACCAGGCGTACGAGCTGGTTTTGAAAATCAAAGGATGGCTTTTGGCTTTCTCACTTTGCAGTTCGATAATATCCATCTTGTCGAGTTTCTTTTGACGGGACATGGCCATATTACGCGTTGCAACACGCGCTTTGTTTCGAGCCACAAAGTCCTTGAGGTCCGCTATCTCTTTCTGCTGACGTTCATAGGCTGCTTCCAACTGAGATCTCTTCATAGCATAGACTTCTTGGAACTGGTAGTAGTCACCAGAGTAACGCGTTAACTGTTGATTTTCAACATGATAGACGATATTGATTACGTCGTTGAGGAAAGGAATATCATGCGAAATAAGGACAAAGGCATTCTCATAGTTTTGAAGATAACGCTTTGAGCCAGTCAATGTGCTCAGCATCCAAGATAGTTGGTTGGCTCGTCCAGCAACAAAGATATCTGGTTTTTCAAGGAGGAGTTTAGCCAAAAGCACCTTGGTTCTTTGTCCACCTGACAAAGAGGTTACATCCGTATCCATACCATAGTCCATGACACCGAGAGCACGCGCTACTTCATCAATCTTAGCATCCAAGGTATAGAAATCACGACTCTCCAAACGGTCTTGGAGTTCTCCTACTTCTTCCATCAGCCCATCAATATCCGCCCCGTCTTCTGCCATTTCCATATAGAGGTCATTGATACGAGCTTCTGCTTTAAATAGCTCATCAAAGGCCGTACGGAGAACATCACGCACAGTTTGACCTTTCCTTTAGCACAGCATGCTGATCCAGGTAGCCAGCAGTCACATACTTTGGACCACTCAACCTTCCCTTCATCTGGTAACATCTTACCAGTCACGATGCTCATAAAGGTTGATTTTCCTTCACCATTGGCACCGACTAGACCGATATGTTCTCCCTTGAGGAGACGGAAAGGACACATCTTCAAAAAAATTGCACGGTCACCAAAACCGTGACTCAAATTTTTTTAACTTCTAAAAATACTCATTCTAATTCCTTATCTTGTTTTTTTATGCAGTCCTTTATAGAGGAGCCCAAGCCAGATAGCCTCCCAGGGTATTGGTCCACAAATCATCAATCTCAAAGACGCGATTAAAATCAAAGAAAAAAAGTCTAAGACCAGTTGCGTACACTCAATTCCTAGACTCAGTAGAAAACTGAGAAGGATGATCTTTTTCGTTTGTCGTAAATTTGGACAGAGATAAATCAGTTGAAAGACTAGTGGGAAAAGCAAGAAGACATTTAAAATGTTCTGCAAAAAGATCCAAATGACTTGTCCCAAACTAGTCACTTCACCCAGATTCCAAAGGGAGTTTAAGGGAGTTAAAAGAAAAACCAGGCGTCCAAAAGTTTGAATACCTGGAGTTTCCACTCCTGTAGGAAGTTGAGGCTGGGGAGTGAAGCAAAAACAGACAATGCAAAGGCTGTAAACAGCCACTCCCAATCTTAAGATTAATTCTCTTTTTTTAGTCATTTTATGGATTTACCGCTGCGACTGCCTTCTGGCGGTCACGTTTCATTGTATTGGAGCGTAATTGTCCACAAGCTGCATCAATATCTGTACCATGCTCTTGACGGACAACACAGTTGACCCCTTTTTTCTTGAGGGTATCGTAGAAGGCCATCACGCGCTCTTTAGGACTACGGCTATATTGGTCATGTTCACTAACTGGGTTATAAGGAATCAAGTTTACATAAGACAATTTCTTGATGTTCTTGAGCAATTCAGCCAACTCCAAGGCTTGTTCAACACCATCGTTGACTTCATTGAGCATGATGTATTCAAAGGTCACACGGCGATTGGTTGTTTCGATATAGTACTCAATAGCTGCAAAGAGCTTTTCAATCGGAAAGGCACGGTTAATCTTCATGATGCTTGAACGCAATTCATTATTGGGTGCGTGAAGGGAAACAGCCAGATTGACCTGTACACCTTCATTAGCAAAGTCACGAATTTTATGGGCCAAACCTGAGGTTGAAACAGTGATGTGACGAGCACCGATAGCCATCCCCTTGTCATCATTGATGGTACGAACAAAATTCAAAACATTGTTGTAGTTATCAAATGGTTCACCAATTCCCATAACAACGATATGGCTGACACGTTCGTCCTGACCACGCTCATCAAAGTATTTCTGAACCAGCATAATCTGCGCTACGATTTCCCCGTTATTGAGGTCACGTTGCTTCTTAATCAAGCCTGACGCACAGAAGGTACAACCGATATTACAACCGACCTGAGTGGTCACACAGACTGACAAACCATAGTGTTGACGCATGAGTACTGTCTCAATCAACATGCCATCTGGCAACTCGAAAAGATACTTAACAGTACCGTCAGCTGACTCTTGTACAATCCGTTGTTTCAAAGGATTGACCACAAACTGGTCATTGAGCTTAGCAATCAAATCCTTGGAAAGGTTGGTCATTTCTTCAAATGACTGGACACGTTTACGGTAAAGCCATTCCCAGATTTGATCTGCCCGGAATTTCTTTTCTCCTTGTTCTAATACCCACTCTTGCATGGTTTGACGTGTTAAACTATAAATAGACGGTTTCATCTCTTCTCCTTATTCTCTATCTATTTCTGACGAATGACAAAAATGGCGCTGTCCCTTGTCCTCTTTCTGAGACTTTTTGGTCCTTATGACGACGTCTATTTCGCTTATCCGCATTTGGTTTTCTCTTGTTTTTGCGAAGGTTTCTTGCCCTCTTCTAGGAAGGTTTTCCTCTTCCTTTTTACGCATTTTTTTGTCAAATGAAGCACGCTTTCGGTGCTTGATTTTTCTAGGACAAAATAGGCACAACTATAACTACAGTACTCCAAAAGATAGTCCTGTAAGCGACTGATCTTTTCAATTTTTTCCTCTGTTCGATCGTCTTTGTAAAAACCACGTAGGCGGAGCTGTTCATTGCTCCAGTCCCCCACGACATAATCAAACTTGGTCAACACTTCTGAGAAGCGTTGATTAAAGACTGTCACATCGAAGGCATCCTTGATATTTTCAACCAAGGTAAAAGCAATCCCTTCAGTCTCAACCTTATCCCCATTTACTTGAAATTCTGGGCCAGGAAACTTGTTATAGTTGTATAATTCAGGTGCAATTTCTTTACGCATAGTCTTCCTTTTCCACGATTACTTAACACTCTATTTTTACCATAATTTTCTAGCAGTTAGCACGTTTCTCATGAAAAATGAAAAAAAGTCTGACGATTTTGTCAGACTTCTGCATATAAACTCAAAAAGAGAAGATTGACTCTTCCCTTCCATATTTTTTTATTTTAGCTGCTGCGTAAAGCTCATCTACTTTGTTCCAGTTGATGACTGAGAAGAAAGCTTTGATGTAGTCAGGACGCACGTTGCGGTATTTCACGTAGTAAGCATGTTCCCAAACGTCCAAGCCCAAGATTGGTTTTTTACCTTCTGAGATTGGTGTGTCTTGGTTTGCTGTTGAAGTCACTTCAAGCTTCCCTTCTTTGTTGACAACCAACCAAGCCCATCCAGAACCAAAGCGAGTTGTTGCTGCTGCAGTGAAAGCTGCTTGGAATTCTTCAAATGAACCAAATGTTGCATCGATTGCTGCTGCAAGTTCTGCTGATGGAGCCGTTTTCTCAGGAGTCATCAATTCCCAGAAAAGAGCGTGGTTCAAGTGTCCACCACCATTGTTGATAAGTGCTTGACGGATATCAGCTGGGATAGAGTCTACATCAGCAAGCAAAGCTTCAAGGTCTTCACCGATTTCAGGGTGTTTTTCAAGAGCAGCATTTGCATTGTTGACATAAGTTTGATGGTGTTTGTCATGGTGCAAGTGCATTGTTTCTGCATCGATGTATGGTTCCAAAGCGTCGTATGCGTATGGAAGGTCTGGTAAGATAATAGCCATCTGTAATACCTCTTTTTCTTTTCTATATGAAAATGATAACGCAATCATCCTCTTTTTTTCAAGTTTTTTTGCTCAATTTGCTTCTGCCGCGATCTGCAAAAGTGCCTTTTTCAAACAGGTACCCCTTTTTTTCATAGACACCTGTCTTAATCTGGTAGTCTGTTTCAATCAAATAAGAAATCGCTCGCTTGAGAAAAGGCCAAGGAAATCCCTCTCGAATCTCTCAGTGCAAACTTGATTTGATAAGGATTAGGGATTGCGTCCCCAGAGTAAGTTCCCTAGACTACTTGCAATCTGCGATTCCGTCTGACCAGTCTCTGATAAAATCTTCACTTGGGTAAAGGTTCGAAACTGTCCTAACATGACAGCTATGAGCTTGATCTCATCCTCCCTTGCAAGGTCAAATCTCTGACCAAGTCACGGGCCTGATCAATCTTTCTTTGCCCAAGATAAAGCTGAGTCAAAGTCGAAAAATATTGTCCTGCAAAGTCTTTGGAATAGCCTCGACAATGTCCTTCTCCTCAATCACGCCGTCTGACTTTATAAGACTGTAAAAAGAGGAGATTTTTCTGGATTTCACTAAATTGAAATCCGGATTTGAGAAGTAGATTTTCAAAAGACTTTTCTGCAAACTGCAGACCTTGTGTCTGGCTCCATTTTTGGAAATACTGGCGAAGTTCTTGTTCCTTTAGGGTTCAATAGCATCAAATACAGTCGCATCTCGTTTGAGCAATTTGACCAGCCGTCTCTTTACTATCTAACTTTCCTTCTGCAAAAATATCAACAACTTGGTTGTTGGCGAAGGGTTATCAAGGTATTCTTCAAACGACTTGAGCTCATCATCTGCTAAAAAGCGTTTCTTGGCTGTTGTGATATCGACAAAATGGTCTAATATCACGATTTTCTCATCCGCAAAGAAAGGGAGACTGACCAACTCCAACTCTAAGTCTTTATAAGCTACTTCTTTCATATCAAAGTAAGCAAAATTGAGATCAGCTGGATCATAACCAATCTGCTTCAACACTTGACTCTTCATAACTTCAAACTGGCCCTGATCTGTCCCTGTAAATAGATTCAAGCTAGATAGATTTGATAGAGATCAACTTTCGACTCTCTTCAATGGCTAGCATCATCTCTCCTTTCTTCTGATTTTTTATTAAACTTTAATCAATATAGCGCAATTTCCCACGGAAATCTTCTAGGCTCTCGTATCCTTTTTCCGCCATGATTGCTTTTCAGTTCATTGGTAATGCGTTCAAAAGCACCAACACCTTCCTTGTGGAGCATCGTTCCTACTTGCACCATACTAGCACCGCAGAGGATATGTTCAAAGGCATCACGACCCGTTAGAACACCACCCGTTCCGATGATTTGGATTTGGGGATTTAAACGTTGGTAAAAGGCGTGCACATTCGCTAGAGCAGTCGGTTTGATATACTCTCCACCAATGCCACCAAAACCATTTTTAGGACGAATCACGACTGACTCGTCTTCTATGTAAAGACCGTTTCCGATAGAGTTAACACAGTTGACAAACTTAAGTGGATACTTGTTAAAAATAGCTGCCGCTTGATCAAAGTGGACAATATCAAAATATGGTGGCAACTTGATTCCAAGAGGTTTGGTAAAGTAGGCAAATACTTCTGCCAAGATACGGTCTGTTGTCTCAAAATCATAAGCAATCTGAGGTTTTCCTGGAACATTTGGACAAGAAAGATTAAGCTCTGTCAGTCCTTTGAATTCACTATCTTGGACTTTTTTCAAGATGGTATGCGTTTCCTCTGGAGACATGCCGACTAGGGAAAGGAAGAAAGTACGGTTCGGCTCTTTTTCCTGCAAGTCCAAAAGATAGTCCAAATAATAGTCTAAACCATTATTTGGTAAGCCCATGGAGTTGATAGAACCAAGTGGAACATCCTGATAACGTGGCTCAGGATTGCCCTGACGAAAGTCCAAGGTCGCTGTCTTCGTGACAAAAGTACCCGCTGCTGAGTTTTTGACCCCTTCAAGCTCTTCTATCGTCATACAAGCCACACCCGCTGCATTCATCAAGCAATTGTCAAACTCAAAGCCAGCAATTTGTGTTTTCGTTGATACCATGATTCTGATCCTCCAGATTCCTTTTATTTCTAATATTATACCATACTTTTAAGATTTTCTCTTTGAGAAACTAATTTCTATATAAAACGTTCGGTTTTGTAAATTGAAAGAATTTTTTTAGAAAAATTTCTGTTTTTTTCTTTTACACTCAAAAAAATTCTGCTATAATGGCTCATGTAATAAAAATATAACAACAAAAAGGAGAACGATATGACATCTGCTAAAGACTATATCCAAAGCGTGTTTGCAACTGTGAAAGCTCGTAACGGGCATGAGGCTGAATTTCTCCAGGCGGTTGAAGAATTCTTCAGCACTTTGGAACCTGTATTTGAAAAACATCCTGAGTATATCGAAGAAAACATCTTGGCACGTATCACTGAGCCTGAGCGCGTAATTTCTTTCCGTGTTCCTTGGGTGGACCGTGATGGAAAAGTCCAAGTCAACCGTGGTTACCGTGTTCAATTCAACTCAGCTGTTGGACCATATAAAGGCGGACTTCGTTTCCACCCAACTGTAAACCAAGGGATCTTGAAATTCCTCGGTTTCGAACAAATCTTTAAAAACGTTTTGACTGGACTTCCAATCGGTGGAGGTAAAGGGGGATCAGACTTCGATCCTAAAGGTAAGACTGATGCTGAAGTGATGCGCTTCTGCCAAAGCTTTATGACAGAATTGCAAAAATACATCGGACCATCTCTTGACGTACCTGCTGGTGATATCGGTGTTGGTGGACGTGAAATTGGTTACCTATACGGACAATACAAACGTCTTAACCAATTTGATGCGGGTGTCTTGACTGGTAAACCTCTTGGATTTGGTGGTAGCTTGATTCGTCCAGAAGCAACTGGTTATGGTTTGGTTTACTATACTGAAGAAATGCTCAAAGCTAATGGTAACAGTTTTGCTGGTAAGAAAGTGGTTATTTCAGGTTCTGGTAACGTAGCTCAATATGCTCTTCAAAAAGCGACTGAACTCGGCGCTACTGTTATCTCTGTATCTGACTCAAACGGTTATGTCATCGACGAAAATGGTATTGACTTCGATCTTTTTGGTTGATGTTAAAGAAAAAAACGCCGTGCTCGTTTGACTGAGTACGCAGCTGAGAAAGCAACTGCTACTTACCATGAAGGTTCTGTATGGACTTACGCTGGAAACTACGACATCGCTCTTCCATGTGCGACTCAAAACGAAATCAACGGTGACGCAGCCAAACGTTTGGTTGCTCAAGGCGTTATCTGTGTATCTGAAGGTGCTAACATGCCTAGTGACCTTGATGCGATTAAAGTCTACAAAGAAAAACGGAATCCTTTACGGACCTGCCAAAGCTGCTAACGCTGGTGGTGTAGCTGTATCAGCGCTTGAAATGAGCCAAAAACAGCCTTCGCCTTTCATGGACTCGTGAAGAAGTTGATGGACGCCTCAAAGACATCATGACCAACATCTTCAACACAGCTAAAAACAACTGCTGAAACATACGGACTTGGTACCGACTACCTTGCAGGAGCAAATATCGCTGCCTTTCGAAAAACGTAGCAAATGCTATGATTGCACAAGGTATTGTTTAATTAGTCGATACATCCTATCGGAGGACAAATGATGAACTTACGGCCAATGGAAGTAAGAGATAATCCAGCTGTAGCGCAGCTCATTCGAGCTAGTCTTGAAGAATTCGGGCTTGACAAACCTGGAACTGTCTACTTTGATTCTCATCTAGATCATTTGGCCGACTACTATCAACAGCAAGAGAGAGCAGCTTACTTATTCTGGAAGATGAAGGTCAGCTGGTTGGCTGTGGTGGCTTTGCACCTGTGTCTGATAAGATTGCTGAATTACAAAAACTGTATGTCACTAAAAATAGCCGTGGCAAAGGTTATTCCAGCCGTTTGATAAAGCGGATATTCCAGGAAGCCCGTCTAGCTGGTTATGAACAGCTTTATCTAGAAACCTCTACTGAACTGGCTACGGCTGTGGCAATCTATCAGCACTATGGTTTTACAGCACTACAAGAACCACTTTCTAACGCCGCCGGCCACCCAGCTATGAATATCTGGATGATAAAATCCTTCTCATCAGATGAATAGATGGCAATATACTATGGTCGACTTGAGGACATCAGTATCAAGCTCCTCAAGACAGCTAAAATAACTTTTAAAAATGTAGCCAAGGCTATGATAGTAAAGGTATTGTTTCAGCACTATCACACTAGAATAAATCCGACTGCTTATAAAAGCAGCCGGATTTTTATATATCTAATTTTTCAAAAAATTTGCCTGTTAACTGCTTTTCTTTTAGCTTCTCAAGTAGCTCATTTTCCAGAAAAGGACTTAGTTCGTCAAAATCTTGACAAACCTTAAAAACAGTCTCTCTGTCCAACTGACCATAAGCTAATTCGTAATAGTCCTTATTATGCTGCCAGTTCTGGTCATAGTTGACATCTGTCCGTTGATAGTAAACGATGTTTTGCTTCGGAGTCAGGTAAAGCTTCTGTGTTAGAATGCTTTTCTGATCTTTAGATAACTTGCTACGACTGAAAATCTTAACACCTTGAAAAATCTTGCGCTCATGAATTCCTTGATCTGTCACCTTCAATTCAATTCTTTTATAGTGCATACTATCACCTCCTGAAATTACCTACATTATATCATGTTCTGGCAAATTTTCAAACAAAAGTGTCATTTCCAAAAGTCTTCAGTCGCCTCTAAAATCTCTTCTGTTGGTGTTACTGTGGCCTCAATAATGCTCTTGCCAGTCTTTTTCAGATAGGCTTGTATAAGATGATAGCCATAAGCATAGCCTGCAGCATAAGGCATACCAACCGGTATTTGACCTTGAATCTCAGCAATTTCATCACCGTAAAGATAAGGAGCCATTTCCGCCATACCTGTT